>Ga0156016_120_pt4 | contig 15511 bp, 16 predicted proteins | sample RifCSPlowO2_02_FD_107670 | JGI IMG/M metagenome (GOLD analysis project Ga0156016, IMG submission 107670) | Acidobacteria bacterium RIFCSPLOWO2_02_FULL_64_15 | reverse complement strand
CGTGCCGTACGTCGGGCGGCATCGCGACGTACGGCGCAATTGCCGACACCAGATCGTTCACGCGCTCGTCGCCCTCGTCGTTGGCGTGAAACACACCAGAGGCATCCTCGTGCGCCGTCAACCGCGCGTAGAGATCGGCGAGATCTCGATCGTAGACGAGCGGCCAGTGGTTGTTGCCGTCGCCGACAACGCGGACCAAGCCGTTATTGGCGGCTTTGAGGAGGTCGCCGACCATGCCGCCACCGCTCCCGTAGACCACGCCCGGGCGCACGACGAGGGTCCGGACACGGGCGGTGGCCGCGTTCAAGACCAACTGCTCGTGCTCGGGACGCCAGGAGACGAGGGGAATCGGGTTGAGTGGCGTGTCCTCGGCCACCGGCTCAGGCGACTGGCCCAGCACCCAGACGCCGGATGTATAGATGATGAAGCGCGCGGCGGGCGCGGTGGATCCGGCCGTCCGCGGTCGCTTCGCCGCGGCGATCATCGCCTCGATCGCCGCACGCTCGACCGAGGGGCCCCGGCCCGCCGCGCCGTCAAACGCCGTGTGGATGTAGCCGTCCTGCGCCTCCGCGGCGCTCTTGAAGGACTCGGGCTCGGCCAGATTGCCGACGACCGGACGGCCGCCGCGCGCGGCAATGCGCGCCGCCTTCTCGTTGTCGCGCACGAGCGCGGTGACGTCGTGGCCGGCGCGCACCAGCGCGTCGAGCACGGCGCTGCCCACGTAGCCGGTTGCGCCAGTCAGGAAGATTCGCATCGAGGAAAGCGCTACAGCTTAACAGGTCCGGCTCAAGCCGGACACGACGGTCTTGAAATCTTCAGCGTCCGGCCGACGCCGCCGCCGCTGGCAGCGATGGCGCTTGCGATGAGGTTCCGGCAGTTGCCCCAAGAAACGCCTTGAAGCCGCGGTACAGCTCCCACAGATCGACTTTCGACGACACTTCCATCGGCGAGTGCATGCTGAGGATGCCAATGCCGACGTCAATCGCGTCGATGTCGGCGTTGGCGAACCACTGGGCGATCGTGCCGCCACCGTAACCCGCCCGGTACGCGTGCGTCTGCCAGTGCACGCCGGCCTCGTTGAACACGCGGCGCACCTGGGCGAAGAACTCCGCCTCGGCCTGCCGGCCCGATCCGTACTCCTTGAACACCAGCCCCCAGCCGAGCCGCGCCGAACCGTCCGGCAGGTACGGCTGCGGGAAATTGGGCTCGATGGCCGTCGTGCAGTCCGACACGAGCACCTGCGAGGCGCGCAGGGCCCGTCGCAGCATCAAGTCGTTGTAGCTCGGTTCCTGGGCGGCGACGATCTCGGCCAGAAGCGTCCGGAACCACTCCGAGTTGATGCCGGTCGTCCAAGACAACGCCTCCTCGTTGTCCACGCCGTACGCGATCGCCGTCTTTCGAGGGGTCCTGACCTCCACGATGGCCCGAAACGACGCAAAGCCGTTCGACCGGTCGTCGTGCCCGAACGCGCCGATGAGCTGCTGATCCAGGCCGACGTCGACGGGCATCTGCGCCGGGACGATCTGCAGATCGGCCGCGAGGAAATCCTCGCGGACCAGGCCGTACTTGGTCCGAAGCGCCGTCATCGCCGCCTCGGCGGTCAGGGCCAGCACGGGGTCGAGCTCCTCGGTTTGAATGACGTCGCGATTCTGGCGCTGGCGAAAGTCCTGATCGATATGCGGCGCGATGTCCGGAACGATCAGGACCGGATCGCCGGGCTGGTGCCCGATATCAACCGTCACGACGCTGCCGTCCGTTTTCGTGACGCGGCCGACGAGCGCGAGCGGGCGGTTGACCCACTGATAGTTCTTGATGCCGCCGTGCACCGCCGTATCGAACAACGAGATCCCCACGCTTTCGCGAAACGGATTGGGCTTGAGCGTGAGGTGCACCGAATCGTTGTGGGTGTTGACGATGCGGGCGCCGGTGACGACCGGGTCTGTTCCAAGCACGAACGCCACGATCGTGCGATCGCGGTTGATGGCGTACCATCGGGAGCCAGGCCGCAGATCGGCCCTGGACGGCGTGCCGGGAGCGGCCGGCCAGGGTCGGAAGCCGTTGGCCTCGACCAGCCTGACGGCCTCCCGCACAAACGTCAGCTCGCTCTTGGCCCGGCCGATGAACTGTTTGTAATCGTCGCCGAACCGCACGACCTCGTCGCGCTGGGCATCGGTGAGCTTCGCCCACACCGGACCGGGCTCCTGCGCGAGGACCGGCGAGCGGACCGCACAGAGCACCGCGGCGGCAAGAAAAAGGGTCCTGCGCCACATCACTGGCAACGTCATTAGCGCCACCTTTCGGCTTTACATCATAATTCAGCCGTGCCTCGCGACACGCTCATCGACTTTTTCCGCGATCTCGCACGCGCTCCCGGCGACTTCCTCGTGTACGACGACGGGTTCAGAAGTCACACCGTGACGTACGAAGCAGTGGGCCGCGCGGCCCGCGGCTTTGCCGCGCGTCTTCGCGAAGCCGGCTTGCGCGAGGGCGACAAAGTTGTCTTCTGGAGCGAGAACCGGCCCGAATGGATCGTGGCGTTCTGGGGCTGCCTGCTCGGCGGCGTCATCGTCGTCCCGATCGATTACCGCGCGTCGCCCGAGTTTCTGGCGCGCGTCGGCCGCATCGTGTCGGCAAAGTTAGTGTTGGTCGGTCAGGATGTGCCGATTCTCCACGAAGGTCCGCATGGTTCGCCTGAAGGTGGACCCCACGTTGCGTCGGGCGAGGTGGCGTCAGTCGACGCGCCCGTCTGGAAGCTGCACGAGATCGGCTGGTCGGACGGCAAGCCGCCCGATGTGGCCATCACCAAAGACGACATCGCCGAGATCATCTTCACCTCGGGCGCAACGGCCGAGCCCAAAGGCGTCCTCATCACACACCGGAACGTGCTGGCCAACATCGTGCCCGTCGAGCGCGAGGTGCTCAAGTACCGAAAGTGGGGCCGTCCATTCTTCCCCATCCGCTTCCTGAACCTTCTGCCGCTCAGCCACATGTTCGGCCAGGCGATGGCCACCTTCGTCCCGCCGATGCTGCCGGGAGTCGTCGTCTTCATGCGCGGCTACAACCCCTCCGACATCGCCTCCCAGATCAAGAAGCGGCGGATCTCGGTGCTCGTGTCGGTCCCGAAAATCCTCGAGGTGCTGCGCGAGCACGCGATTCGGATCCAGCCGCTGCCTGAGTCTCGGCCGGGACAAAGCGTCCCCGCCCGCTGGTGGCGCTACCGAGACATCCATCGGCGCTTCGGCCTCAAATTCTGGGCGTTCGTCGTGGGTGCGGCGCCGCTCGATCCGGAGCTCGAGGCGTTCTGGTCCGCGCCGGGCTTTGCCGTCATCCAAGGATACGGCCTGACCGAGACGGCGCCCATCGTCAGCCTCAATCATCCGTTCGCGCCCAAGCGCGGATCGGTCGGCAAGACGATCGCCGGCGTCGAAGTGAAGATCGCGCCGGACGGAGAGATTCTCGTCCGGGGTGAGAACGTGACCCGTGGGTACTTCAACGCCGCCGAAGAGACCGCGAAAGCGTTCGAAGACGGCTGGTTCCACACGGGCGATGTCGGCGAGCTTGGCAAAGACGGTCAGCTCTACATCCGCGGCCGCAAGAAGGAGATGATCGTCACGCCCGAGGGCCTCAACGTCTTCCCCGAGGACGTCGAGCGGGTGCTGACGCACATTCCCGGCGTCCGCGACGCGGCAGTCGTTGGAGCGCCCCTTGGCGCTGGCAGCACGGCCGAGCGCGTGCACGCGGTGCTCGTGCTCGATGAGGGCCCTGCGTGGGGTCCGCCTTCAGGCGGGCCAATCGGGCTGAAGCCGGATCCCACAGCCAGGATTGACGCCATCGTGCGCGCGGCGAACGCGACGCTCGAAGATCACCAGAAGATCAGGCGCGCGCTCGCCTGGCCCGAGCGAGAGCTGCCGCGCACCGACGGCACGCGGAAGCTCAAGCGCGCGGCCATCCGCGACTGGGTGACGCGCGGAGGCACGGCTGGCGTTGAGGTTTCCGGTGGCGACAAGCTGGCCGCGCTCTTGGCGAAGTACGCGGGCCGGGGCGATCTGTCGCCCACAACCACGTTCGAACAGCTGGGCCTGAGCTCGCTCGATCGCGTCGAGCTGATGGTCGCGCTCGAGGACACGTTCGACACACGAATAGACGAGGGCGCATTTGCCGAGGCTCGCGACATCGGCCAGCTGCGCGCGCTCGTCGAGCGGGCGTCGTCCGAAGCGGCGGCTCCGCAGTCCCAGCCGCCGGGGTCCCCGACGCGGCAGCCGCGTTGGGGTGGCCCGGTGGAGTTCCCTTCCTGGAACCGGTCGCGGCTCGCGCACGTGATTCGTCGCGTCAGCCTGCCCACGTGGATTCTGCCGCTCGCACGCGTATTCGCGTGGATGCGCGTGGAAGGACGCGAGCACCTCGCCGCTCTTCAGGGTCCCGTGATCTTCGCGGCGAACCATCAGAGCCACATGGACGTGCCCGTCATCCTAGCGGCGCTTCCCTCGCGTTGGCGCTATCGCGTCGCCCCGGCGATGGCCAAGGAGTTCTTCAAGGCGCACTTCTTCCCGGCCGAGCACACACGGGCCGCGTGGTTTACCAACTCTCTCAACTACTACCTGGCGTCGCTCTTCTTCGGCGCGTTTCCCCTGCCGCAGCGCGAGGCTGGCGCGCGACAGACGCTCCACTACATCGGCGAGGTCCTCGAGGACGGGGTCTCGGTGCTCATCTTCCCCGAGGGCCAGCGCACCGACACCGGCGCGATCGATCGCTTCAGACCCGGCATCGGGATGATGGCGTCCCGGCTCGAGGTGCCGATCGTGCCGGTACGCATCGAGGGACTCGATCGGGTGCTGCACCACACCTGGCGCATGGCGAAGCCCGGAAAGGTGCGCGTCGCCTTCGGCCGACCACTGCAGCTGTCAGGCGAGGACTACGAAGCGCTCGCCAAGCAGGTCGAAGACGCCGTGCGCGCGCTATGATGGGGGCCATGACGCTTCAACACCTCACTCGCCTCGTGGTCGGCGCGCTGGCGCTCACAGGCTCGATTGTCCTGACATCGGCCTGCGCGCCGGTCCAGGGTCGCGTCTACGTGCGCCTCGGCCCACCCGCGCCCCTCGTCGAGCCGGTCTTCGAGCCGGTCTTCATCGCACCTGGACCCGGGTACATCTGGCTGCCTGGCTACTACGCGTGGAATGGCGTGGTGTACGCGTGGGTCCCAGGCCGCTTTGAGCGCCCCCCGCGCCAACGCGCCAGATGGGTGCCGGCGCACTGGGAACACTCGCGCCGCTACGGCTGGTACTTCGTGGAGGGCCGCTGGCGATAACCCGCAGGGAAGAGGGCGAAATGTGGCACAATGTTTGTCTTCCGGTTTCATGATGTAGTGTCCGCCTTCAGGCGGACTGCCGGGTCCGGCTGAAGCCGGACACTACAATAGAAGAAAGGATTGCTAGCGGTTGAGCAAGGACGATTTGATCGACATGCAGGGCACCGTGGTGGCCGTGCACAGCGGCGGCCTTTACCGTGTGCAGTGCGACGCCGGCCACGAGGTGCTGGCCCAGCTCAGCGGCCGCATGCGCCGCTTTCGTATCAAAGTGGTTCCGGGCGACAGGGTCACGGTCGGCGTTTCGCCGTACGATCCGGTCCGCGGCATCATCACCTTCCGTGCGCGCTAGCCGGACATCGATTTGAACTCCAACACCACTCATAGAAGCTCTCCACAACGCCGCCACCAATCGCCTCGCGGACGCTCCCGCCGCGGACCGCAGACACCGTCGTATGCACCGCGCGTGGCGACATCCACGACGCCGGCGCTTGTGGCCACACCGTGCGACACGACACCCGTACGCTTCGCGTCTATGGCGCTCGATCCGCGCCTGCTCGAAGGCATTCGCGATCTCGGGTACATCGACACGCGCCCGATCCAGAGCGCGGTGATTGCCCTGGCGCTGGCCGGTCGCGACGTGATCGGATGCGCCGAAACCGGCACCGGCAAGACGGCCGCGTTCGTCGTCCCGATGCTGCAGCGATTGCTGAGCAGTGATGCGCGTCCGCTATCCCGCGTGCTGGTGGTCGCACCGACGCGCGAGCTGGCCGTCCAGATCGAAGACGAGATCCACGGACTCGCGTACCACACGCCCATCACGAGCGCGGCGGTGTACGGCGGCGTGGACATGGGTGCCCAGGAACGTGCGCTCAAGGCCGGCGTCGACATCATCGTGGCGACGCCGGGCCGGCTGCTCGATCATCTCCGCCAGCAGAACGCCGACCTGTCGGGCATCGAGCTCCTGGTGCTCGACGAAGCCGACCGCATGATGGACATGGGCTTCTGGCCCGACGTCCGCCGGATCATCGCCGCCATCCCGAGCGTGCGCCAGACGCTGCTCTTTTCGGCGACGATGCCCGACGAGGTCGTGCGGTTCGCGCTGGAGATCGTGCGCGAGCCGACCTACGTGCAGGTCGGCGAGCGGAGCGCGCCCGCCAAGTCCATCACCCATCGCGCCAAGACGCTGCCGGCGTCGGCCAAACTCGACTGGCTGATCGCGCACCTCCGCCGTCCCGAAGGTCCGGTTTTGATCTTCACGCGCACGAAGGTCGGCGCCGAGCGGCTCTCGGGGAAGCTCGTGGCGGCCGGCATCCGCTGCGCGGCGCTCCATGCCGATCGCACGCAGGACCAGCGTCGCGCCGCCGTCGAAGGGTTCCGCGGCGGGAAGTACAAGGTGCTGGTCGCAACCGACATCGCGGCCCGCGGCCTCGACATCGACGGCATCCACACGGTCATCAATTACGAGCTGCCCGATTCGCCCGACGCGTACGTGCACCGGGTCGGCCGCACAGGTCGGGTGGACAAGGTCGGTCAGGCTATCACACTTGTCGCGCCCGAAGAGCTGCACGCGCTGGCGCAGCTAGAAAAATCCGTCGGCGTTCGTCTAGAATGATCGGCGTTTCTGTGGAAGTCTCGCTGACACCCGCGTGGGTCAAGTTCAAGTCGTGCCGGTGGCGCCGTCCGCCCGACGAAGGTGTGGAATGCTGCGGCCATCGTGACGTCCTGCCGATGGCGGGCACGGTCGGGTTCAATCCCGAGGCGTGGTGCCCCGACTGCACCTTCTACAAACTCCGCCGTACGCCCAAGAAGCGCGACCCCGACGAATACCGGTATTAGGTCCGGCTGAAGCCGGACACTACATCTGTAACTACATCTGTAACCAACGCCTGTTTGCCGACGTCGTGATCGACCGGATTTCCGTGTCGTACGTAGTGTCCGCCTTCAGGCGGACCTATTCAGAAAACTCTTTCGCCAACTCCACCCACTCGCCGTGCGGCGCGAGCTGCCGGTACGCCTTCCAGTGCGGCTTCGCTTCCGGCGAGAGCCCCATCTTCTCGAAGGTCACCGCGAGGTAGAAGTGCGCCTCGGCATACACGGGATTGAGTCGCAGCGCTTCGCGGTAACAGGCCTGCGCCTCGGGGAACTGGCCGAGGTCGTGGTAGATGTTGCCGAGATTGAAATGCGCTTCGAAGAAATCTGATTCGAGGCCGATCGCCCGCTCGTAGAGCGCCTGGGCTTCGACGATCTCGTCGCGGCTGTAGTGCACGTTGGCCAGGTTGATGAGCGCTGCAACCAGATACGGATCCAGCTCGAGCGCCTTCCGGTACGCCGCCGCCGCCTCTTCGAGCTTCGACTCGTCGCCGTCGTCGAGCGCCGAGCCCGCGCGAAAATATTCTTCGGCCAGCCGCGTGTCCCGGATCCCGGCGGTGCCCTCGACCGGGGGCGCCGCCGCTCGATCGGGCGACGGGCGCCGAAGCGCCAGAATCTTGGCGGGCGCCGCATCAAGCCTGAAGTCGAAGGCCAGCTGACCGTGGCGCGACGCCATCAGATTGCGCGCCACGGCGCGGAACGACGCGCCGGTCCCCAGCTCGTCGTTGGCCTGCTTGATGACCGCCAGATCCGGAAACGCGAAGAACGTGTCGGCGTTGGTCCGCAGCACGGGACGGATGACGCCGCACTTGACGAGATAGCGCAGGTGGTCCTCGCGCAGCAGGCGGTACCGCGCCAGCAGATCGCGCATCGAGTAGTACTGCCGCCTGAGGGCTTCCGCGGTCGGGACGCCGACCAGCCGGCAGAATTCCTCCTCGGCAACAATCCGGATCTCGGCCCCTTCGGCGTTGAGCTCCTCGGCGCGCTTCAGCTTCTGGCTCTTTTCGGTTGCACCGAATCCCTCGGCGCCGACGACGAGCAGCGTTGTCTTCGCGTTGACGTCGTCGGCGGTGGCGCCGCCGAGGCGGGCCACGAGCGCACGGGCATCCCGTCTGCTGAGCGAGCTGAGTTTTCCTGTAAAAACGACAAACTCACCCGCAAGCGACGGACGACCCGGCAGGTCAGGCGAGGGTAGGGGCAGAACGGGACCAAGATGCAGGAGAATGCAGGGGATGTCAATTGCGAAATTCATGATCCTTGCGGGAGACATCGGAGGGACGAAGACGCTCATCGGGCTGTTCGAGCCGGACATGCCTCGTCCACGTCCGTTGGCCGTCCGCGCATTTGCGACGCTCGAGTTTGGCGACCTGCCTTCGATGCTCTCGATCTTCGTCAACGACGCGTCGCCCAAGGGCGCCGTCATCGAGTCGGCGTGCTTCGGCGTCGCCGGACCGATCGTCGGCGACACGGCCCAGCTCACCAACGTCGGCTGGCGCGTGGATGCGCGGCAGGTCGCCTCGGCGTGGGGGCTCAAGCGCGTGTGGCTGTTGAACGACCTGGAGGCGATGGCGTGCGGCGTGTCCGTGCTGCACGAATCCGAGGTCCACACGTTGCAGAAAGGTGAGGCGTCTGGCACCGGCAACATCGCCGTCATCGCCGCCGGCACCGGACTCGGTCAGGCGCTGCTGCACAACGTCGGCGGCCGGCTGGTCCCATCGCCGTCGGAGGCCGGCCACGCGGACTTCGCCGCCCGCACCGAGCGCGACATCGCGCTCCTCCGCGATCTCGTCGCTCGGCACGGGCGTGCCGCCGTCGAGGATGTCGTTTCCGGCCCGGGCCTCGCCAACATCCACCGGATGACGCATGGCGCGGCGTCCTGCGACGCAGACATCGACCTCGGGCAGGCCGACGCGCCGGCCGCCATCTCCCGTGCGGCGCTCGACCGACGCTGTCGCGGCTGCGTCGATGCGCTGGAGCTGTTCGTGGAGGCGTACGGCGCCGAGGCCGGAAACCTGGCGCTGCGGGCAGTTGCGACCGGCGGCGTCTATGTCGGCGGCGGCATCGCGCTGAAGATCCTCCCCGCGCTCACCTCGGGCGCCTTCATGAAGGCCTTCCGCGCCAAACCGCCGTTTGAACCAATGCTCGACAAGATACCGGTCAAAGTCATCCTCAACGCGGAAGTCGGACTGCTCGGCGCCGCCGTCTTCGCGGCCGCTTCATAGACGTAGTGTCCGGACCGGTAGTGTCCGGACCCGTGGTGTCCGGACCCGTAGTGTCCGGACCCGTAGTGTCCGGCTTCAGCCGGACGCTCTCCACCGAAAACACGCTCGTCCCGAGCCGGGCGTAGAATGCCTACATGAGGCGATCGCTCGTCGTGGTCCTCGGACTGGCCCTCGCGGCGTCGGCCGCGGCGACGGCTCAGCGCGCACCCCGGCAAACACCACCCTCGTCGAGGGCCGCAGCACCGCGCCGCGAGCTTCCGGTGCCGTTCAAGGTCGGCGAGACACTCACCTACGACGTCTCATGGTCCTCGTACCTGACGGCCGGCACTGCCGTCCTTACCGTCAGAGAAAAGAAGCCGTCCTTCAACTCCACGGCGTACTACATCGTCGCCGAAGGTCGTCCGACCCCGCTTGTCTCGAAGCTGTACTCGCTCTACTACAAGATGGACACGCTCCTCGACAGCTACACGCTCTTGCCGCAGCGCGGATCGATCTACAGCGAGGAGGGCGGCCAGCACCACTTCCGCGAGACGACGTTCGACCGGGCCGCACGGCGAGCGGCCTTCGAGAACCGATCGACGTCGACAGTCAAATCCGACCTCGTCGTGCCGCCCGACGTACAGGATGCACTGTCGGCCCTGTACGTCCTGCGCGCCGTGCCGTTCAGGGCCGGCGATCGGATGACGATGCCGGTGAGCGACAGCGGGAAGAATTACAAGCTGGTGCTTCAAGTGGCTGGACCGGAGCGGCTGAAGACGTCGCTTGGCGAGCTGGCGGCATGGAGGCTGCGGCCGATTATCTACGACGCGGACAATCAACCCGTCGGGCGCGACATCAGCATCTGGCTGTCAGACGATGCCCGTCGGCTGCCGCTCAAGCTCCAGGGAGATCTGCCCGTAGGGAGCTTCGTCTTGTCTCTTCGCGACGCGAAGTAGGGCGGGTCTTTTCGGACCCGCCTCTGCGCCGGGTCCGCAGAACCCGGCCTCCTACGATTAGTGCGATAAGATGGGCGGGCCGTGACGATTACATTGAACGGCGATCGTGTTGAGGTCGCGGGTCCGGTCACCGTGGCCGAGCTGCTGGCGCGGCTGGAGATCGACGCCCGTCGCGTGGCCGTCGAGCACAACCTCGTCGTGCTCAAACGCACGGCGTTCGATGGCACCGAGGTCAAGGAAGGCGATGAGGTCGAGATCGTCAACTTCGTCGGCGGCGGCTAACCCATAACCTATGGCGGCTAACCCATGATCTGTAGTGTCCGCCTTTAGGCGGACAACGCAGGTCCGGCTGAAGCCGGACACTACACGTATCAAATTACACGTATTAAACCTGATGGACACCTTCACAATCGCGGGCAAGACGTTCACTTCACGGCTCGTCGTCGGCACGGGCAAGTACTCGTCGCCGGCTGTGATGGTCAAGGCGCACGAAGCTTCGGGCGCCGAGATGATCACCGTCGCCGTTCGGCGGGTCAATATCTCCGATCGAACAAAGGAATCCCTCCTCGACTACATCGACACGTCGAAATATTTCTTGTTACCGAATACGGCGGGCTGCTACAGCGCGGACGAAGCGGTGCGGACGGCGCGGCTGGGCCGCGAGGCGGGGCTGTCGAACTGGGTGAAGCTCGAGGTGATTGGCGACGAGCGGACGCTGTTCCCCGACAACGAGGAGCTGCTCAAGGCCACGCACGTCCTGGTGAAGGAAGGCTTTGTCGTCCTCCCGTACACGAACGACGATCCCGTCGTGTGCCGCAAGCTCGAGGACGCCGGCGCGGCAGCAGTGATGCCGCTCGGCGCGCCGATTGGATCCGGCCTGGGCATCCAGAATCCGAACAACATCTCGATCATCCGCGAGTTCGCACACGTGCCGGTCATCGTGGATGCCGGCGTCGGCACGGCCTCGGACGCCTCGCGGGCGATGGAGCTCGGGGCCGACGGCGTGCTGATGAACACGGCGATCGCCGGCGCCCAGGATCCGGTGGCGATGGCCGAAGCGATGAAGCTCGCCGTGCGAGCGGGCCGGCTCGCGTATCTCGCCGGCCGCATCCCCAGGAAATCGTACGCAAGCGCCAGCAGCCCCGTCGATGGCCTGGTCGGGCGCTGACGATCCTGCCGGTTGCAGAATTTGCGACCGCCCTCGTGGCCCACGTTCGAAAAACTGCAGACGCCGTCTGCCCGATCCTGCGATTTACGCCCAATCTCCGATGGAATACATCATGCACTCCATAGGTGACGGAGCGTTTGGGATCGGATGGTAAGATCGCAGAGTGAAGAACGACATGAAGCCGATCACAGCGCCGTCCATGAAGCTCACGTATGAGGACTTCCTCAACTTCCCGGATGACGGCAAGCGACACGAGATCATCGACGGGGAACACTACGTGACGCCGTCGCCCAGTACGAAGCATCAACGTGTTTCGATGAATGTGACGCTGGCGCTCGGAAACCATGTCAAACGCCATGCGACCGGCGAAGTGTTTGCCGCGCCGTTCGACGTCGTGTTCTCCAGCTTCGACGTCGTCGAGCCTGACCTGCTCTACATCTCGCGCGAACGCCGAGAGGTCTTGACGAACAAGCACGTGCGCGGCTCTCCCGACCTCGTTGTGGAAATTCTTTCACCTGGTACGCGCAAGACCGACGAAGTAACGAAACGCAAGCTGTACGAGCGTTTCGGCGTCAAGGAATATTGGGTGGTCGACCCCGAGCTCGATGCAATCAAAGTGTACCGCCGCGACAACGGGCCCTTTGCCCGTTCCGCGGAGCTGACCGCCGAGGCCGGCGACGTCCTGACAACGCCACTCTTGCCTGATTTCTCGGTCTCCTTGTCGGAGATCTTCGCGACACCGTCGTAGTCATCGAACCCTCACTCCCACATCGTCACCGACCGGCGTTTCTGATCCTCCCAGAAACGGTGTATCGATGATGCCGTTCGGTCCAGCCGAGAGCACCCATAGTACGGCCGACTCGGGCGAGAGGGTGGCCGCGACGTTGACCGCGTAGCAGTTGCCCCACGGATCCGGAGACAGCGCCCGGCGACTGTCGACGACTGCTGCTAGCAGGGCGTGAGGCGTCGTCACCCACCGTTCGGTGGCCGGCGTTTCCGCCAGCGGCATGCGTCCAGGTCCGCAGAGCACGTCCGCGGGTTGTGATTCGTTGGCCGTGTCGCGCAGTTGCTGTCCGGCGCGATCGAGCGCGGCGGCGATGGACGCGACCTCGCTCGACGCGAGGCGGACGCGCGAGCGGTTCACGCTGATGGCCGCAAGCGGAGGCACGACGGCCGTCGCCAGGATAATGAGCCCGAGCGCGGTAAGCACTCGTCCGCCACTCATCGGGTGGCCGCGATGTGGAATGCCGCCGGCTGAAACGAGCGACGCCCAGAATGCCGCACTCCAGGCCACGTGAATCGTGACAAAGCTTCCGGCGAGCCAGCCGATGGCCGGCCACCGGTCGCGTCTCGCCGCGGCATGCACGGCGCCGACCAGGACCGCGACCGGGTAGGCCGCCAGCAATCGTCCCCAGAGATCGCCACCGCCGAGGATCATCCCGAGTGCGGCGACAAGCAGCGACGGCACGAGCAGCGCCGGCACCAACTGTCGCCACCGGATCGATTCCGGATGATGCGTGAGCATTCGCGCCTTCCACCATCCGTACCGGCTGTACTGCCGCGCCAGGTCTCCAATGGTCGAACGCGCGTAGTACGTACAGCGAACGGCCGGATCGAGCACGACGCGAAGACCGCGCTGCCGGATGCGGTAGTTGAAGTCGTAGTCCTCATTGGACTCGAGCCGCTCGTCGAATCCCCCGATCTCTTTCCAGAGCGATCGCTTGAAGCACCCGAACGGCACCGTGTCCACGTCGGTCGGCGTCGATCCCGAGGGACTTCGATAGGCTGCCCCGCCCGACCCCAGCGGATGCGCCCCCGCGATGGCAATCGCCTCCGCCTCGAGCGACTTGGCGCCCGGCTCGATGACCCACACGCCCCCGACCACGCCGATGTCCGGCGTCGCTATCAGGGCAGCAGCGCGGGCGATGTAGTCGTGGGCAGGACGACAGTGGCCATCGAACCGGACGACGACGTCGGTCGAGAGCGCGGCGACGCCGGCGTTCACCGCCGCCGGTATCCCTCGCCGCGGACCGGGAACCACCCGCACGCTCGGATCGCGACGGCTCCGCTCGGCGACCACGCCAGCGGTCCCGTCGACCGATCCATCGTCAACAACGACGACTTCGTCGGGCCGGCGATCCTGGGTCGCGATCGCATCCAGGAGCTCGCCCAGCCAGCGCGCTTCGTTGCGACACGGAATGACGACGCCAACGGTCATGGATGGTCGGACTATCTCACGTCCGGCTGAAGCCGGACACTACGGCCCCGCTTGAACTCCAGACACCAAATCCCCGGGCTGATGTAGTGTCCGCCTTTAGGCGGACCCTCATCTGGGTATAATCGGGTCGTGGCAAGAACGGACGCTGTCGTGATCAATGTGCGACACGCCGGCCGGCCGTGAGTCATGAAGGAACCGTACCTCGAAGTGACGTTTCGGCATGGTCGACCGATTGCCGCGTACTACTATCTACCAAGACAGGCAAACCAAAAGAGTGTCAAGACGCGTCAGGTTGAGCCTGGCTTGGTCATCGATTTCGCGGCCGAGGGCCAGGCCATCGGGATTGAAATCACGGCGCCGACAAAAGTTTCACTCGCTGCGCTGAATGCGGTGCTGCGGGAATTGGGGCATCCTCCTGCGACCGAGGTGGATCTCGCACCAGTGCTTGCGGCGTAGGCGAGGGCCTACGCCACCCGGGAGCCCTCTGGATGGGGCTACGAGGGCACCGCGAAGATCTCGGCCAGGGAGACCGAGAATTCCGGCAAGAGGGACGTCGTCAGGATGTCGCCGGCCTCGGCGGTGAGTTCGGCGGTGCGCGTAAAGACTCCGCCGGCCCGCCGGTACACCTTGATCGCATCGAGCTCGGGGTCAACCACCCAGTACTCCCGAACGTCCGTGCGCTCGTACAGCTTGCGTTTCGTTACTTCGTCGGTCTTGCGAGTGCTGGCTGAGAGAATTTCCACGACGAGATCGGGGGCGCCACGCACGTGCGCCTCGGTGAGGATCCCGGCCCGCTCTTTCGAGATATAGAGCAGATCCGGCTCGACCACGTCGAGGTCGGAAAACACCACGTCGAACGGCGCGGCAAATACGTGGCCGATCCGTCGTCGTTCGAGGTAGAGGATAAAGGCGCGCGTCAGGTTCATCGACACGACCTGATGCTTTGTATTCGGCGAAGGCGTCACGTAGTGCTCCCCGTCAATGATCTCGTGCCGCCTTCCATCGTCCGGAAAGTTCAGGAAATCCTCGTATGTGAACTTGGTCGACGCCGTGGCGGCCGGCCTCATAGTGCTCTCTCCATTCCCAAGCAATGACCCTTGAGTCCTTCGCGCGGCCCGTCCGACCTCGTGGGCTACGCAGGCTCGGCGAAGATTTCGGCCAAGGCGACCGAGAATTCCGGCAGGAGCGGTGTTGTCAGGATATCGCCGGCCTCGGCGGTGAGCTCGGCGGCGCGCGTGAAGACCCCGCCGGCCCGCCGGTACACCTTGATCGCATCGAGCTCGGGGTCGACCACCCAGTATTCCCGGACGTCCGAGCGCTCGTACAGCTTGCGCTTGGTCATCTCGTCGGTCTTGCGGGTGCCGGGCGACAGAATCTCCACCACGAGATCCGGGGCGCCGCGCACGTGGGCCTTCGTGAGGATGCCGGCGCGCTCCTTCGAGATATAGAGCAGGTCCGGTTCGACCACGTCGAGGTCGGAGAACACCACATCGAACGGCGCGGCAAACACCCGGCCGATCGGACGATGCTTCAAATAGCCGCCCAGCGCCACCGTAAGATTCGTAGCAATCGTTTGATGCTTCGTATTCGGTGACGGTGTCACGAAATGCTCCCCGTCGATGATCTCGTGTCGCTTCCCATCGTCCGGAAAGTTCACGAAGTCCTCGTACGTGAACTTGGTCGACGCCGACGCGGCCGGCTTCATGGCGCTCTCCATGTTCGATGAGGCAATCTTACCATCACGAGACACGACCGCCCGCCGGGTCCTGAGCCTTCAAGCCTTGAGCCCTGAGC
>Ga0156016_134_pt14 | contig 15669 bp, 12 predicted proteins | sample RifCSPlowO2_02_FD_107670 | JGI IMG/M metagenome (GOLD analysis project Ga0156016, IMG submission 107670) | Acidobacteria bacterium RIFCSPLOWO2_02_FULL_64_15 | reverse complement strand
AAGGACCCGCCCTACAGGTGGAAACGTGTCGGGGACCTCGGACATCCGCCTGACGGCTTCGTGGGTTGCCCAGGCCCTGGGACCAGCACGGGCTGCGTTGGTGTCGGGGGACGCGGCGCGGGTGTTTGCTGGCGTGTCGATCGACACACGGACGCTCGCACCCGGCGAGCTCTTCGTCGCAATCCGGGGCGAACGGTTCGATGGCGCCGATTTCGCAGCAGAAGCGATCGCTGCCGGCGCGGGCGGGATCGTGGTGCCGCGCGGTCGCGCGCGGGATTTTACGGGCGGGCGGGCGGTGGCCGCCGTCGTCCCCGTGGTGATTGAAGTCGACGACACCACCGCGGCGCTCCAGGCGCTGGCGCAAGCGGTGCGGCGTCAGTCGGGTACCAAGGTCGTGGCCATCACCGGCAGCGCCGGCAAGACCACGACGAAGGAAGTGACGAGTGAGTTTCTCGCGGCGCGGTATCGGGTGATCCGCAACCGCGGAAACTTTAACAACCAGATCGGGCTGCCGCTGTCGCTCCTGGACCTGAGCGAGCGGCCGGAGATTGCCGTTGTCGAGCTCGGGATGAATCACGCCGGAGAAATCAGCACGCTCGTGCGCATCGCTCAGCCGGAGGTCCGGGTCTGGACGAACGTAGGCGACGCCCACCTCGGATTCTTTGCGTCGGTCGACGCGATTGCCGACGCGAAGGCCGAAATCCTCGAGGGCGCCACGGCGGCGACCGTGCTCGTGGCCAACGCCGACGACCAGCGGATCGCTCGGCGCCTGGGCGCCTTTGCCGGTCGCGTCGTGACGTTCGGCATCGAGCGTGACGCCGACGTGAGGGCGACCTCGATCGTGGACCGCGGCGTCGGTGGGATGGCGGCCCGCGTGGCCACGCCCCGTGGCGCGTTCGACTTGAGCACGCCTCTCATCGGGAAAGGCAACCTGGCCAACGTCCTGGCTGCCACGGCCGTCGCCGCGGAGTGTGAGATCCCGCTCGCGACGATTGCCGCGCGCGCCGCCCGCCTGCGGCCGGCGAGAGGGCGCGGGGAGGTTGTCGCGCTCCCGGGCGGCATCACGGTCATCGACGACAGTTACAACGCCAACCCGACGGCCACCAAAGGCGCCCTCGCAGTCGTTGGTGGATCGCCGTGGGCGTCTCGCCGCGTCGCGGTGCTCGGCGAAATGCTCGAGTTGGGCGATCGCGCCGTCGCGCTCCACGAAGAGGTTGGCCGCGCCGCGGCGTCGGCTGGCGTCGACGTGCTCGTCACTGTCGGCGGCCCCTCCTCGGCGGCGATGGGCGAGGCGGCGATCGCGGCGGGTCTTACGCGCGGCACCGTGCATCACTTCGCCACGAGCGACGAAGCGGCCTCGGCCATCGGCGCCTTGGTGCGCCCTGGCGATCTGGTGCTCGTGAAAGGGTCGCACGGCGTCGGCACGGACCGCGTCGTGGATCGGCTCAAGGCTAAGTGGGCTAAGTGGGCCGAGCGGGCGGAGCGTGGCTGATGCTCTATTACCTGCTCTATTCGTTCCACACGCAGTTCTCCGTGCTGAACGTCACGCAGTACATCACGGTCAGAACGGCGGCGGCGAGCTTCACGGCCTTGGCCATCAGCCTTGCGCTCGGACCGTGGATGGTGCGCACGTTGCGCGAGTTTCAGATTGGGCAGGTCATTCGCCAGGAGGGGCCGACCTCCCATCGCCCCAAAGCGGGCACGCCGACGATGGGCGGGCTGCTGATCTTGACGGCGGCCATCGTGCCAACGCTGCTGTGGGCGGATCTCACGAACGCGTACGTATGGATTGCCGTGCTGACGACGGCCGCATTCGGCTGCGTCGGCTTTGCCGACGACTACCTGAAGATCGCCGGTCGATCGCACCACGGCCTCAGACCGCGCTACAAGCTGGGCTGGCAGTTGCTGATCGGGGTCGCCGCCGGACTGCTCCTGCTCGTCCTCGAGGACAGGGGCCTGTACAACACACGGCTGATCTTCCCGTTTTTCAAGCGCCTCATCCCCGATCTCGGATGGGGCTACGTGTTGTTCGCGGCGTTTCTGCTCACGGCGGAATCGAATGCCGTCAACCTGACCGACGGCCTCGACGGGCTCGCGATCAGCCTCTTCGCCATTGCCGCAGCCGCGTATACCGCGCTCGCGTATGTCGTCGGCCACCGCGTGCTGGCCGAGTACCTCCTCATCTCGCACTTCTCGTTGGCGGGAGAGCTGACGGTGTTCTGCGGGGCGCTGGTCGGCGCGTCGCTCGGCTTTCTTTGGTACAACTCGTACCCCGCCGAGATCTTCATGGGCGATGTCGGGTCGCTGGCGCTCGGTGCGGCCCTCGCCACGGTCGCGATTCTCATCAAGCAGGAACTGTTGCTCCTGATGGTCGGGGGCGTGTTCATGCTCGAAGCCCTGTCGGTCGTCGTCCAGGTGGCGTCCTTCAAGTTGACCGGGCAGCGCGTGTTCCGGATGGCGCCGATCCATCACCACTTCGAGCTGATGGGATGGAGCGAGCCGAAAGTGATCTCGCGGTTCGTGATCGTGGCAATCATTCTCGCGTTGTTCAGTCTCACGACGCTCAAGTTGAGATGACTGTTGGGATTCGGGATTTGGGATTGGGGATTCGGAAAGCATTGACACAATGCCGTTTGACGTTCGAGGTAAACGCGTGACCGTGGCGGGCGCCGCACGGAGCGGACTGGCGGCCGCGGGGCTGCTGGCGCGAAAGGGCGCGCGAGTCACGCTCTCTGAATCGCGGGGTGAAGTCACCGAAACGGCGGCGCTCGGCGCGTTGGGCGTGACGCTCGAACTCGGTGGACACACTGTGGAGACCTTCACGTCGGCCGACCTCATCGTGCTCAGTCCCGGCGTGCCGACCGACCAGCCGGCGGTCCGCGCGGCGCGCGAGCGGGGCGTGCCCGTCATTGGCGAGCTCGAGCTCGCCTCGCGCTGGCTGCAGGGCCGCCTCATCGCGATTACCGGCACGAAGGGCAAGTCGACGACGACGGCGCTGACGGGACGCATCCTCGAGGCGGCCGGATTCAAGGTCACGGTGGGCGGCAACATCGGCACCCCGCTCTCGGCGCAGGTGTCCTCGTCGACGCCCGACACGCTGCACGTGGTCGAGGCGAGCAGCTTTCAGCTCGAGAGCATCGAGACGTTCCAGCCGTGGATTGCCGTCCTGCTGAACTTCTCGCCCGACCACCTGGACCGTCATCCCACCGTCGCGGCGTACGCGGCGGCCAAGGCGCGCATCTTTGAGAACCAGAGCGAGCGGGACTGGGCGGTCGTCAACGCCGACGATCCAGAAGTGCTCGAGCTCGCGCGGAGCGGGCGGGCGTCGCGGCGGTGGTTTGCGCGCAGCGGATCGATTGAGGAGGGCACGGTGATCGACGGCGGGTGGATTGTGGCGCGACGTGGCGGCACGAGGGATCGGATCGTGCCGCTCGACGCCATCCACCTGTTGGGGCCGCACCTGGTCGACGACGTGATGGCCGCCGCGACGGTGGGCGCGATTGTCGGCGCGGCCCCGGAGGCGGTGACGGCGGCGGTCGACGCATTCGGCGGCCTCGAGCACGCGATGGAGCTGGTCGCGGACATCGACGGCGTGCGCTTCGTGAACGATTCGAAGGCGACCAATGTCGCGTCGGCGCTTCGATCGATCGAAAGCTTTGACGCTGATCTCGTGCCGATCATCGGGGGGCATTTCAAGGGCGGCGACCTGCGGATGCTGCGCGAGGCGCTCGTGGCACGCGCGAAAGCGGTCGTGGCGATCGGCGAGGCCGCGCCGCGGGTGCGGGACGCGCTGGCAGACGCGGTGACAGTGCACGTCGCCGACTCGTTTCGGGGCGCGATCGATCAGGCGTACCAGATCGCCAAGCCGCGCGGCGTGGTGCTGCTGGCACCGGCCTGCGCGAGCTTCGACATGTTCCACGATTACGCGGAGCGCGGCCGCAGGTTCAAGGAGGAAGTCGCGCGAATCGCGCGCGATCGTGAGCGGTGAGCAGTCGTCAGTCGGTGTCGCGGTGGAGGACTGGCTGCTGGGAACGCGGGCTGCCCCGGCCTGCGAAGCTGGTGCCCTTGCCCGGGACCGACTGATGACTGCTGACCGCTCAGGAGCGTAGGTGAACTCGGGGTCCGAGATCAAAGGATGTTTTCGGGTGGAAGGCGGCTGAGCTGTAGGGGGTGGGGCCCCACCGCAAAGGAATAAATGGCGCGCAAACTGAAGTCCGACAAGGTGCTCTTTCTCACGACCATCCTGCTCGTGGGTCTGAGCATTGTCATGGTCTACAGCGCGTCGGCCGTCGTCGGCCTCGAACGGTTCGGCCGGCCCTACATGTTCCTGATGAGGCAGGGCATGTGGGCGGCGCTCGGCCTGGCACTGATGGCGGTGGTCATGCGCGTCGACTATCGTACCTATCGCGAGCCGGTCTTTATCTGGATGTCGCTCGGGATCGTGACGCTCGCACTGGTCGCCGTGCTCTTCAGCCCGCCGATCAACAACGCCAGGCGGTGGTTCGGCATGGCCGGCATCGGCGTGCAGCCGTCGGAACTGGCCAAGCTCGCCTCGATCTTCTTCATTGCGGCGCTACTCGAGCGTCGGATGCACCGGATCGACGAGGTGGGCTACTCGCTACTGCCGATCGGCATCGTGATCGCGGTGCTGGTCGGCCTGATCCTGCTCGAGCCGGATTTTGGCACCGCCGTGTCGCTCGGACTCATCGCGGCCGTCATGGTGTTCGCGGCCGGACTCGACCATCGCTACATCCTCGGGGCCGCGCTCGCGGCCCTGCCTGCGATCTACCTCGTCATGATGAGCGCGCCGTATCGCCGCCGGCGGATGCTGGCCTTTCTCGACCCGTGGGAGGACCCGCTCGGCAGCGGTTTCCAGATCATCCAGTCGCTCATCGCCGTGGGCACGGGCGGCGTCTGGGGCCGGGGATTGATGAACGGCGTACAGAAGCTGTTCTACCTGCCGGAGCCGCACACCGATTTCATTTATTCGGTGATTGCCGAAGAGCTCGGCTTGCTCGGGGCAACCGCTGTGTTGCTGTGCTTCTGCGTCATCACGTGGCGCGGGTTGCGCATCGCCCTGCGCGCGCCTGACGCGCACGGCGCCTTTCTCGCGATCGGGCTGACGACGATGGTCGCGGTGCAGGCGCTCGTGAACATCAGCGTCGCACTGGGGCTGATGCCCACCAAGGGCATCCCTCTGCCGTTTGTCAGCGCAGGCGGGTCGTCGCTCGTCGTCAGCCTGATCGGCATGGGGATTCTGCTCAACGTGTCGCAGCATGCGTCGTCTGAGGCGTGAGGACGAATGTCTCCGCTGCGCGTGGTCATCGCAGGAGGCGGTACCGGGGGGCACTTGTATCCGGGGATTGCCGTCGCGCGCGAGCTGCAGTCGCGGCAGGCGGATGCGGTGATCTCGTTTGCGGGAACGGCCAAGGGCATCGAAGCGCGCGCCATGCCGGTCGAGGGCTTCGCGCTGGATCTGATTCGGAGCGGCGGCTTGAAAGGCAAGTCGGTGCTCGACCGTGTCAGGGGCGCGGCGCTCTTGCCGCTCGGCCTGATCGACGCCTGGCGCATCGTGTCGGATCGACGGCCGGATCTGGTGATTGGCGTTGGTGGATACAGTGCGGGACCGGTGGTGCTCGTGGCGGCGCTCAGAGGTGTGCCGGCGATGCTGCTCGAGCAAAACGCCGTACCCGGACTGACGAACCGGCTGCTCGCGCCGTTCGTGCGGGCGGCCGGCGTGACATTCGAATCGACGCGGACGTTCTTTGGCGCGAAGGCGTTTGTCAGCGGTAATCCGGTCCGTCCGGAATTTTTCGGCGCGATCGGCGCGCCCACCGAGTCGGACGCTGATGGCTCGATCGCAAAGGTCCTCGTCTTCGGCGGCTCCCAGGGCGCTCACGCGATCAACGTGGCCATGGTGGAGGCGGCGGAGGAGCTGGCCGCTCGCGGCTTAGGTGTTCGTCTCACGCACCAGACGGGCGAACGCGATCTGGAGATGGTACGCGCCGCCTACCGGGCCGTGGGACTGGCGGCCGAGGTCGAGCCGTTCTTCTACGACATGGGACGCCGGATCGGCCGGGCAGACTTGATCGTATGCCGCGCGGGCGCGACGACGCTGGCGGAGATTACGGCAGTGGGGATCGCCGCCATTCTGATCCCGCTGCCGACGGCGACCGACGATCACCAGCGGAAGAACGCCCTGGCGCTCTCTGAGGCCGGCGCGGCCGACGTGCTGTTGCAGCAGGATATGACGGGTCATGTGCTCGCGGAGCGGATCGTGGCGCTCTCGGCCGATCGCACGAGGCGCGGGCGCATGGCGGCCGCGGCCCGTGTGTTGGCGCGGCCCGACGCGGCCCGCGTCATCGTCGATCGGGCGTTGGAGCTGGTTGGAAGGTCCGGCTAAAGCCGGACACTACATGGGGAGCGAGAGGTCCGGCTAAAGCCGGACACTACAGGTGAAAGGGAGGATCGGCGCGCCGAACGCTACGGATCGTACGTAGTGTCCGGCTTCAGCCGGACCCTTGTGCTAGGAAAGACGCGGCACGTGCACTTTGTCGGTATCGGCGGGATGGGCATGAGCGGCATTGCGGAGCTCCTCGCCAATCTCGGGTACGTCGTCACCGGATCGGACCTACGGCGATCCGCGGTGACCGATCGGTTGACGACGCTGGGCGTTTCTGTTGCGTACGGGCACGACGCGTCGCACGTGGGCGAGGCGGACGTGGTGGTCGTCTCTTCGGCGGTTCGGCCGGCCAACGTCGAGGTCTGCGAAGCCGAGAGGCGGCAGATTCCCGCGATCCCGCGGGCCGAGATGCTCGCGGAGCTGATGAGGCTGCGTTACGGGATTGCCGTCGCAGGCTCGCACGGCAAGACCACCACGACGTCGATGATCGCGCTCGTGCTCGAGCGCGCAGGGCTCGACCCGACGGCGGTGATTGGCGGTCGCGTGAGCGCCTTTGGCAGTAACGCGCGGCTGGGCCGCGGCGAGTTGATGGTGGCGGAGGCGGATGAAAGCGACCGGTCGTTTCTCAAGTTGTTTCCGACGCTGGCTGTGATGACCAACATCGACCACGAGCACCTCGACAATTACGGCGGCTTTGCCGATTTGCAGCAGGCGTTTGTGGATTTCGCCAACAAGGTTCCCTTCTACGGCGCCGTGATTGCGTGCCTCGACAGCGCGCCGCTCGCCGCCGTGCTGCCGCGCATCACGCGCCGCGTCGTGACGTATGGACTGGACCGAGGGGACGCCGACCTTGTCGCGAGCGACATCGCCCTGGGTCCGCTGAGCGCGAAGGCGACGATCACCGAGCGCCGCCGGCACCGCGGCGCGCGCGCCGAGAGGACCGCGCTCGGAACGCTGGCGCTCTCGGTGCCAGGCCGCCACAACCTGCGGAACGCGCTGGCGGCGGTCGCCGTCGGCCTGGAGCTGGGGCTGCCATTCGATCGCGTTCGGCCGGGCCTGGAGGGGTTTCGGGGTGCGGAGCGACGCTTCGAGGTCCGCGGCGAGCAGAACGGCATCCTGGTCGTCGACGACTACGGTCATCACCCGACCGAGATTGCCGCCGCGCTCGAGGCGGCGCGGGGGCTCAACCGGCGGGTCATCGTCCTGTTCCAGCCGCACCGCTACACACGGACCGCATTGCTGATGGACGCGTTCGGCCCCGCGCTTGCCGCCGCCGATCGCATCATCCTGACCGACATCTACGGCGCGGGCGAGGACCCGATTGCCGGCATCACCATCGACGCGCTCGCGGCCGCGATTCGCAAGAGCGTCAGGGCTCCGGTTGACGTCGTGCCGCGACTCGATGACGTCGTGCCCGCGATCGTACGGATCGCGCGAGCGGGCGACCTGGTGATGACGCTGGGCGCGGGGTCGATTGGGTCGGTGCCCGAGCGCCTGGTGGCGGCACTGGCGGAGCGCCGATGAGCGTTGTGGCCGCCCCGGCCGATCGACGCTTCCGGCGCGCGCACGTCAAGCCGGCGCGCAGGCGGTGGCGGTGGCGCGCCATGGCTCGGCCGCTCGCCGCCTACACGGTGGCGGTGTTGGTCCTGGCGTACGGGGCCTATCGCGGGTCGATCGCCGGTGCCCGCGCGCACGTTCTCCAGGTCGATCGCATCGTTGTTTTCGGCAACGAGCGGCTGTCGCACGGCGAGGTGCTGGCGCTCGTGGGCGGGCTGCGCGGCGAGAGTCTCTTGTGGGCGGATCTGGGCGCGTGGCGGGCGCGACTGCTGGCGTCGCCGTGGGTGAAGGACGCAGCGCTGCGGCGATCGCTGCCGTCGACAATCGAAGTGATCGTGACCGAGCGGCAGCCGATCGGCATCGGGCGCATCCAGGACGAGATGTACGTCATCGACGATCGCGGCGCGATCATCGATCAGTACGGACCGCCCTACGCGGATCTCGATCTGCCGATCGTCGACGGACTGGCCGCCTCCTCAGGCGAAAGCGGGACGCCGGCCGATGAGGCGCGGGCGGAGCTGGCCGCGCGTGTCGTTGCGGCGCTCAGGGTGAGGCCGGAGATTGCGCGCCGGCTGTCGCAGATCGACGTGTCAGACGTGGGGAATGCCGCCGTCATCCTGAGCGGCGATTCCGCGGTGATCGAGCTCGGCGACGACCAGTTTCTCGCCCGGCTGCAGACGTACCTCGAGCTGGCGCCGGCTCTGCGCGAGCGCGTGCCCGAGATCGACTACGTCGACGTGCGGTTCGACAACCGGATTTACGTCCGGCCGGCGGCCAAGCCCGTGCGGACGGCGGATGCGGCGAAGGCGCCGGCGAGCCCCGGTCGTACGGCCGGGGCCGCGAGAACGGACCGAAACGCGAAGACCCGGAGGTAGCGTGGCGCGCAAAGAACGATATCTGGTCGGACTCGACGTCGGGACGTCGACGGTGACGGCGGTGGTTGGCGAGATCGTGGATGGCAGCGGGCTCGATATCGTCGGGATCGGTGTCGCCGAGTCGCGCGGCATCCGGCGCGGCATCGTCGTCAACCTGGAAGCGGCGGTCGAATCGATCAAGAAGGCCATCGAGGAAGCCGAGCTGATGGCCGGCGTCGAGATCGATTCGGTGCATCTTGCGCTGTCCGGTCCGCATATCAAGGGCTTCAACAGCCGCGGGGTGATTGCTGTGGCCGGCAAGAACCGTGAGATTACGCGGGACGACGTGCGGCGCGCGATCGAGGCCGCCAAAGCGGTGTCGCTGCCGGCCGGCCGCGAGATCCTGCACGTGCTGCCGCAGGACTTCGTGGTCGACGACCAGGACGGGATCGGTGCACCCACGGGCATGACCGGCGCGCGGCTCGAGGTGAACGTGCACATCATCACGGGCAGCCAGAGCTCGACCCAGAACTTGGTTGCGTGCGTGAACCGCGCGGGCGTGACGGTCGCCGAAACCATCGCCGAACAGATCGCGGCGAGCGACTCGGTGCTGACCGAGGACGAGAAAGAGCTGGGCGTGGCGGTGGTCGACATCGGTGGCGGCACGACCGACGTGGCCATCTACGAGCGGGGCAGCCTATGGCACACGGCGGTGATGGGCATTGGCGGCGATCATTTCACCAACGACATCGCCGTCGGCTTGCGCACGCCGATCCCCGACGCGGAAAAGATCAAACGGAAGTGCGGCTGCGCGCTCTCGGGCATGGTCGACGAGAACGAGACCATGGAGGTGGCGAGTGTGGGAGGCCGCAAGCCGCGCGTCATGGCGCGTCGCATTCTGTCCGAGATTCTGCAGCCGCGCGCCGAGGAAATCTTCCATCTCGTGTGGGATGAAATCCGGCGTGCCGGCCATGAGAAAAGCCTCAACTCGGGCATCGTGCTCACCGGCGGCGGGGCGATTCTCGATGGCATCCCCGAGATTGCCGAGCAGATTTTCGATCTGCCGATCCGCCGGGGCTGCCCGACGGGCGTCGGCGGACTGGCCGATCACGTCAACAGCCCGACGTTTGCGACCGGCGTGGGCCTGGTGCTGTACGGCTATCGGAACGCCGTCGAGGAAATGGGGCGCGCGCCGGTTGGCGCCGGCGCCTTGGTGCGCGTCGCGGGACGGCTGCGCGGTTTGTTCAAGGAATTCTTCTAAACCACAAGGAGTGTTCGCATGGCTGACAACAAGACGCCGAAAGTCGACAACCGAGAGGCCCCACGGCTGCGGCTGCACCTGGCCGAGGATGCGAGCCCTGGCGCGCGCATCAAGGTGGTCGGCGTCGGCGGCGGCGGCAGCAACGCCGTCAACCGGATGGTCCGCACCGGTGTCGAGGGCGTCGAGTTCATCGTGGCCAATACCGACCTGCAGGCGCTTCGAGGTAACGCCGCGCCGATCAAGCTGCAGATGGGCGCCAAGCTGACCAAGGGGCTCGGCGCCGGCGCGGACCCCAACGTCGGCCGGCAGGCGGCGCTCGAGGACACCGAGAAAATCATTGCGGTGCTCGACGGCGCCGACATGATCTTCGTCACCACGGGGCTCGGTGGCGGCACCGGCACGGGTGCGGCCCCCGTGATTGCGAGCCTGGCGAGCGAGCTCGGCGCGCTGACGATCGCGGTCGTCACCAAGCCGTTCAAGTTCGAGGGCAAGAAGCGTCAGATGCAGGCCGAGCGCGGTATCGAGGCGCTCAGCGACTGCGTCGACACCATCATCACGATTCCAAACGAGCGGCTGCTCGCGATCATCGATCGCACCACACCGCTCACCGACGCCTTCGCCACGGCCGACGATGTGCTGCGGCAGGCGATCCAGGGCATCTCCGATCTGATTCTGGTGCCGGGGCTCATCAATCTCGACTTTGCCGACGTCAAGACCATCATGGCGGGCATGGGGCTGGCGATGATGGGCACTGGCGTCGCGGAAGGGAAGGACCGCGCGGTGGAAGCGGCGCGCCGCGCGATCTCGAGTCCGCTGCTCGAGGGCGCCTCGGTCAACGGCAGCCGCGGCGTCATCATCAACGTCACCGGCGGCCCCGATCTGTCGCTCGTCGAGGTCTGCGAGGCGTCGTCCATCGTGCAGGAGGCCGCCGACGAAGACGCCAACATCATCTTCGGCGCGGTCGTGGACCCCGCGCTCAAGGGCAAGGTCAAGATCACCGTCATTGCGACCGGCTTCGGGCCGCCGGCCACGACCCGGTCGTTGACTTCTGCGGCCGAGACGCCCGTCGACCTGACGCACTACGCCGATCGGACCCGGGCGCGCGAGGCGCCCGCGGCGTCAGGCGCAGGCGGCGCGCCCGAGGTGGCGATGTCTTCGCGGTTCTCGATCACGAGGCGCCCGGCGCTCGACCTCCGACCCGACGACGTGCGACATGCTCAGGTCAGCGGCGAGCTCAGTCGACCTGCCGATCTCCCGCTGGCGTCGGGCCGCCGTTCCAGTGGGGCAGCCGAGCCCCACGCCGCAGAGCCGGACGTCGATCTCCACAAGAAGTTCGACGTGCCGGCGTTCCTGAGGCGTCAGGAAAACTGAGGCGCTGGGGAGGACAGCGCGCCTCACGCGGCAAGCGCTGTTGCTCTGACACGATCAAGGACCGCTATCAACTCATCTAACTGAGGTGAGGTGAAAAGCCCGTCAGGGCCTCTGGGGGTCTCCACGCCGTGCAGCAGCATGTTCATGCTGCCGATGCGCAGCATCGTGTTGTCGAAATCGAAGCCGTGGAAAGCGTGCTGATGGAAGTGCGCCTTCCGCTTCGCGTCGCGCAGGATCTCGGGGTGGTGCTCGCGCAGGTATTCGCCCGCGGCTACGAGGAAGCCGGCGGTGCCGCAGGCGGGGTCGCAGATGATGTCTTTCGGACCGGGAGCGGTCATCTCCACCATGAGCCTGATGATGTGGCGCGGGGTGCGGAACTGGCCGTTCTGCCCGGCGCTGGCGATCTTGCCGAGCATGTATTCGTAGAGGTCGCCCTTGGTGTCGCGGTCTTCCATCGGCACCTGGTCGAGCAGATCCACCACCTTGGCCAAGAGCGCTGGCGTGGGGATGGTGAAGCGCGCGTCCTTCATGTGGTGCGCGTAGGTGGAGTCGTCGCCGCCGAGCGTGCGCAGGAACGGGAAGACGTGCTCGCCGACAATCGCGAACATCTCGGCCGGTGAGAAGTGTTTGAAGCGAGACCAGCGGAGGTCTTCGTAGGGCCGCTTCTTCGGGTCTTTGCCTTCGGGGAAGACGCGACGCTCGATGGGCTTCTTGAGCCTGGCGGACTTGTTCTCCTCGAGCGTGTGCAGATCGTCGAGCCGGCGCAGGAAAAGCAGATAGGTGATCTGCTCGATGACTTCGAGCGGGTTGGAGATGCCGCCGGACCAGAAGGCGTCCCAGATGCGGTCGATTTGACTTCTGAGTTCACCGGTGAGCATGGCGGGTCCTTCGGTTCAATTTGGTGGCGGCGCGCGGAAAACGAGAACGCACGGGGGGCAGGGCTGGAGGCGACGCACCAAGAGCTTCACCCAAATAACGTTGTCCGGTGAACTAACGCCCCCCCGTATGTTGTTGAAACGCGCCGATTCTAGCAGGAACCGAACGGTACCGCGGGGCGGTTCATGTCTGCGGTCAGGCCGAACACATGCCGCGCAGACGGATGTGACGCAACGGTTAGGAACGCAGCCCTCCCCGTCACCACCATGGCAGCCGGTCATAGTGCCAAGCGGCGATTCCCGCCCGATCTGGCTGCCTCCTGATCGGTTCGTGCAGCTTGCGTGCGAATGCGAACAATCAGCGGTCCAAGGCCATGCCCAAGAGACTGAGGGTCTAGCGAAGACGGGGAGCCACTACACACTGCGGCGTTGACCAGGACCTATCTGAGGTCGCAATCGATCTGCCTGCGACACCGTGGCGGGCTCTACGACCTACAAGGCGCTACCGTCCAGTCAATGGAACAGCGATTGGAACCTTCAAGGCGACTCTGGGGACGGACCGGACACCTGGGCGCCGGTCTTTGTTCCTCCGTACTCCTTGGCACGAAAGCGGCCGAGCACCAACTCCCCGGTCGCTACCCATCGGGCCCGGAGATCGGCGCGGACCCGGTCTGGGAATCCGAAGTGCGCGGAAGCTGAGGAGGCGAGGAAGTCTCCAAATGAAACCGCCCTGGACGGATGGCTGCGATGGAAGCTCTTGAGGATCGAATCCAGTCTCGCGCCCGTGATTCGTTTCGAGGAGGCCACCTTGTCGAGGTCGTCAGCCGTGAGGATGGTCAGTGGCCAGATCCGCGGCCTACGGATATGTACGCGCTTCTGAAGCCCCGCCTGAAAGCGGTCTGACAACACACGAGCCACTGGCCCACAACCAATGATCGGATCCTGAACGACTAGAACCGGAAAGACCTCGGACACACGATCAGGCTGCACGAAAGCTCCCGCCACCCGACGGTCCAACCAGACTCCAAAGATTCCGCGCAGGAGTTGATGGACTCCGCCGTGCTTCGCGCGCCCGAACTTCTTCGACAACCCCTTGAAGAATCGACCAGGCTCGCCAGAATACTTGTCTGCGGACCTGACAAACGTCCCCTTGCATTCGATGACGATCGCCACGTCGCCTCGCACGGCTACCGCATCCCAGACCTCTTCATTCGTGGCCTGATCAATGGGATTGCGGGCATACGACCAGCGCCTCGATGCAAAGACCTCTTGCAACGTGTCAAGGCAAGAGCCCTCAAACGCTTTTCCCCAGATACTCGTGAATCGCTTCCTGCGGTCATCGGTGTCGAGCGCGTTGATCATGCTCCAGAAGACGTGCGGGCCGAGTCTCTCCATCAGCAGGCCGACATCGACGCACATGACGGCTCCATCTGGTAGGCGCCAGAGGGGCTTGGCTCGGAACGGGGTAAGGTCGAACAAGATCTCGCGAGAGAACTCTGCGATATTGAGCCACTCGGGCAATTCATCGAGACCAACGCTGAGGCCTTCAGTGAACTTCGATAGGACATCCTTCGAGACGATCTCGTGCGGCTGGTGTGGGTCGAAGCACCCTCGAGACGGCTCGGCGATCAAGTCGCGAAATGTCACCGTGGACCAGAACGAGAAGAGCAAGAAGGTCAGGTCGAACCATGCTTGAACATTGAAGCCCGAAGTGAACAGCGCCACTCGTTCGAGGCGCTCCAGTTCGACCGGATCATCGGCGACCGCAGGAAGCCTCCGGGTCAGCAGCTCCTGGGCCCGAGGCCAAGCGAGCGCGAGGGCAGGCGCGTTCTCGGTCTCGTACAAGGGCGCGACCTGCGTTGCCACCCAGAGTGCGATGCTGGCCTTCGGAGGTGGCTCGTCCACGCGAAATAGGCCGTTCGTGAGAAACAGTAGGTCCCCCAACAGATCACGGGCGTCCCTCGTAGCCAACATGTTCCCGCCAGTGGCCTGGCCATGGGTTGCGACCAGCCGAGCCACGAACAACACCTGTGTTCGATGCAGAAATGGTCGGTCGAGGAAGGATGCATCTCGCATCTTCGACTGCAGGACCGACAGAAGCTCCCGGCTGATGACATTGCCAATTAGCCAGGCCTGTACATCGCGCGCGGGTTCGGGACCGACTAGGTCGGCCTCGAGGGCCGCCGACGACAGGAGAAGATTTAGGAAGCCGAGGAACTTCAGTCCCTCTGTGCGGTTGATGGTGGTGGCGAGGGCGGACAGTTCTCCGTAGGTCACGACGCGACCCGGAAACACTTCCTCCGGCGAAATGAAGGTGCGAAGTAGCGGCGGCACGGTCCAGTCTGTCACGTACGCGACCCGCCAGGACCGCGTCGCCCTGAGGGAGCAGCCCGCCCGCGATTCCTCGCCCCTGCGGCGTATATCGGAGCTAACGCTTCAGCCGGGCCGGCTCATCGCCGGCCCGGCTGGCCGGGTGGACATCGATGCAAGTCCTCGCGCGTTCAGTCTCATGCCCGACCGTTTTCCTTCGTCGGTGTGCGGAGATCGCCAACACTCCGGGGCGGGCTTCTAAGACGGAAGCGACATCGCAGCCCGGCAGCCCGCCGGCTGCACTGCAGCAACCCGCCCTTGATGGCACCCCGCCGCATACGGGCTTTTCCTTTATTTCGATCCGTCTTTCGTCGTTCTTTCGGTAGTAAAATAGTTACTGCTTTCCCGCCGCAGAAAGAGGCGCAATGGCCATCAGTCCCGATGAAGTCCAAACGGTGCTCCGTCTCAGGGATGAGTATCAGCAGATCCTTAACAAGCGCGCCGATTGGATGGACGCTGTCCAGGCAGCGGCGGACCGCATGCGCGACATCGCCGACCCGCCACATCTCAGGGAAATACGTGAGGCGCAGGAAAGGATACGCGACATGATCGACCCGCCCGCTCTTCGTCAATTTCGTGAAGAGCATCAGCGGATGCGGGACCTCGCGGCGGAGTCGTTCGCCAAAGTCCAGCCGTTGATCGATCGCCAAATGTTCAGCATCGATGTCGCGAAGAACTTCTCCGCGCAGCACCGTCTCGAAATGCCGGCCGAGCATCTCGCCGGACTGAAAGACATCATGACGGCCGCAGGCCTGAGGTCCTCGATCGCGAAGAGCCTCATGGTCCACGATTCCGAGATGAAAGCCTTGAAACGTTCGGCGGCGCTCTTCAGCACGATCGACATCCCGAACTACATGAAGGAAGTCCATCAGCTCTCGGCGATGTCCATCGTCACGGAGGAGATGATGGCGACCATCCAGGCGAGGCGAGGGTTCGCGGATCTCCTCGACGTTCCCGACGTCACGCGTTCTCTGGTCG
>Ga0156016_130_pt5 | contig 15881 bp, 12 predicted proteins | sample RifCSPlowO2_02_FD_107670 | JGI IMG/M metagenome (GOLD analysis project Ga0156016, IMG submission 107670) | Acidobacteria bacterium RIFCSPLOWO2_02_FULL_64_15 | reverse complement strand
ATGCCCTCGACCGTACAAGAGCTAATTGTCAGTATTATTGTTTCGCGAGCCCTAACTATGAGCGCGCGGATCAAGTCAACGGCTACTTGTGTGTTTGAAGTTGTCTGCCGCGGCGGAGACTTCGAGAAGGTCCTTTCGGACCCGCCGGGGCGGCTGGCGGGACGGCACGAACGCCCGCGGGCACATATGTCGACACACCCAAAAAGGTATGCATGCTAACATGGCCCGGTCGAGGAGGGAAGATGGGCGTGAAGATGGCGGCGCCGTCGAGATTGACCCGGAAGTCGTACTTCGTCGATGCGGACTCGATCCGGCGGGCGCGAAAGGCGTTGAAGGTCGCGAGCGACGCTGAAGCGATCCGCCTGTCGGTCGAACGGGTCGCCGAGATGGAGGCGTTCTGGCAGCTGATGCAGAAGAGCCGCGGGTCGTTGAAGCCTGGCAGCTTTGACACGCCCTGATCGACGTGCGCTGGGCGGTCATCGACACGAGCGTGTACATCGATCACTGGGAGGGCGGGCGCCACGAGGCGCTCCTTTCCGCGGTGCGGCGCGCGTTCATCGTGCGGCATTCGTCGGTCGTTCTTTCGGAGCTTCGGCGGGGCGCCCGAACGCGGCCGGCAGAGCGACTGGTTGACGACCTGTTCCGACGCGCCGCTGTCCAGTGGGCGCCGACGGCCGCCGATTGGTGGGAAGCCGGCCGGCTGATTCGCGCCATCGGCAGCCGGCGGCACTGGGACGCGGCCAAGCGGCGCGACTTTCAGAACGACGCGCTCATCGCCCTGACCGCTCGGCGCTATGGCGCCACGGTGGTCACCACCAACGCCGAAGACTTTCACTCTCTGGCCGCAGACCTCGGCATTCCTGTTCTGATCCCGTAGAGTAAGGACCCGCCCTACTGAACCGCGAAAATCAGATCGTGGTTATCGTCGTCGGGCGGGCGGCGCGATGATCGGAATGAGATCGCGACCGTTGCGGCGGTAGACCGAAAAGTCCGTACGATCGAGCGTCACCACGCGGCAGTCTCTCGTCAGCTCCGTCATGCGCACGATGCACGCGTCAGCCAGGTCCATGTGCCGATCCGCGTACTTGCCGAGCAGCGCCAGCACGGATGCCGCCTGTTCCGCCAAGTCGAAGGCCAGCACGATCTCGCCGGCGTGAATCATCTCCACGATCGCCACGGGCTGTCCGGTCATCGCGGCCGCCTCGGCCATGGCTTCCGGACAGGAGTGGAACGGCGGACCCAGCCGGGCGATGGTCTCGCGGGCCCACCGATGGTGATGGTCATCACGATTGAGCGCCGCGATGAGTGGACCCGCGTCGAGGACGTGCGTCACGCGCGCTTCTTTGCCCACGCCCGGCGATAGGCCCTGTTCGTACTGAGATCGACCGGCCCGCGCATCACGCCGAAGTACTTGGACATCACCGAGCTGGAGGCGTCTTTCAGGAGGTGGGCGGCAATCGCCTGCCGGACAATCTCGCCCTTCGAGACGCCGGACTGTCGCGCCTCCCGCTCCAGGGCCCCGGCCAGTTCCTCACTCAATCGAACGGCGAGCGTGTCCCGCATGGACGGGCAGTGTAACACACGGGTGGCATCGATGCACCACGCGGCCTACTGCACGGCAAAGATCAGATCGTCGTGATCGTCGTAGTGGGCGGTGCCGGCCGTGCACGTGCCGGCGCTGCCCTGATAGCGGAAGCGCGCGCGCGGCCTGCACGCCGCCCGCGGAAAGCACGTAGGTCGTCGACAGCGTCCGTGCGCCGGTGCCGGATGGGGTGAGTGTCGTGAGGAACGTCCATGTCGGGCTGCCCGTGGCGGCGTTCGACGTGTAGAACAGGTCGAGGAAGTCGTTGGCGGGATCGAACACCCAGACCGCCACCTCGATCCTGACCAGCTTGCCTGCGGCCGGCAGCCCGCCGTCCACGGCAGAAACGCTGATCCGGTCGATCGATTCATCGGAGTGGAAAGTGCCTAGCGTGCCGTCCGAGCACGAGCTGAATCGTATTCGGCTGGTTCGGCTCGGCGCCGCCCGAAATCATCGCGCGACCGACGAGGAGCGGGCCCGAGTCGCACCCGTTGGCCGGTTGTGCGCGCCGTGGCGCCCCGCGCGTGGCGTCGTACAGTGCCGAGGTCGGCGGGCAGCATGCCGCCGAAGGCCGTGCCGACCGCGACAAACGCGCCCAGGTTGTAGTAGATGTAGGTCGCGTTGGCTCGAACGGCGGCATCGCTCGAGATCATCTTGACGCGATCGAAGGCAAAGACGCCGACGCCAGCAAACGTGTCGCCGTTCACGTATTGGCTGTCCGCCATGTAGTACCCGTCGGGCCACATGCCGAAGGTGGCCGACCGGTTCAGGCTGTTGCCGGGCATGGCAAACCGGAACAGGTTGTACGGCCCGATGGGATCGCCGCTCTGCGAGATGGCGATGCACTGGGAGTAGGGCGGCGTCGATGGATCCGCGAACGCGAACTGGCTCAGCATCCAGCGATCGGCGAGCTGATCGTAGAGCACCGTCGGGTCGCCGTCGTTATTGGTCGCGCAGATGCCGCCGAGCGTGGCGAAGAGCGTGCTCATCTTGAACGGCGCGGTGACGGCCGTGCCGGTCTTGTCGAAAATCCGCACCAACCCGTTGACGGCCTGGACGTAGTGGGCGGGTCCCACGTCTCCGGTGACGCTCGGGGGACTAAAGCGCGTGCCGTACGCAGTGAAGACGTCCTGGCTCGTCAGGCCGTCGAAGCTCGACGTGGCCTGAAAGCCGTTCGCGATCGGCTGAGCGGGATCCTTCGTGGGGTCCGCCTTCAGGCGGACCGACACGGCGGTGGGGTCCGCCTTCGTGGGGTCCGCCTCTAGGCGGACCGACACCGCGGTCTCGGCCACATACGCGATAGTGGGACCGGCCGTCGCACCTTGCGGCGCCATGGTGCCGGCGTGTCCGGCCACAATAATGCTGGCGCCGACGAGTGCGGCCGTGGCGGCGCCGAGGAGCCGGCGCGTGAGTCCGTCGACAGTCATTCGCATGAGGGTCGTCCCTCGCTTCCCACTCCGTGGCACGTGAGGCTGGACCGGCTCGAATGCGATGCACTACAATGCATGACATTCACAGGGAGGGTGGCCGTGGAGCATCAGGTGACCGTCCGCCTGCCGGCGGATTTGAGCGTCGCGCTTCGTCGTGCGGCGCGCCAGCTTCGTCGAAAGAACTCTGACGTCGTCCGGATGGCCCTTGAAGCGTTCCTCCAGGTGGGTTCGCCGGCCGGGCGCGGACCGGCCTCGCGCGTCCGCCATCTGATCGGATCGGTGGAGTCCGGCGTCCCGGACCTGGCGGAACGCCACCGCGACTACATGGTCGAGGCGCTCCGGCGTGGCCGCTGAGCTGCTGCTGGATACAGGCGCGCTCGTCTCCCTGCTCGATCGCAGCCAGACACACCACTCGGCCTGCCGCCGCACGTTCGACGAGTGGACCGGGATCGTGGTATCGACCGAGGCGGTGCTGACCGAAGCAACGCACCTGCTGGCGAGTGTCGCCGGTGGACGAGCGAAGTGCGTCGAGTTCTTCCTGGCGGGTGGTGCCGTGCTCGTCCCCTCGACGACGGCGTCGCTCAAGCGCGTGCGCAGGCTCCTGGACAAGTACGCCGATCTCCCGATGGATTTTGCTGATGCGACGCTGGTGGCCCTGGCGGAGGAGCTGGGAAGCTCGCTCGTGTTCACGACCGACCGTACGGATTTCTCGGTGTACCGTCTAAAAGATCGCAAGCCTTTTCAGATCGTCCCCGAGCTCGAAGTCTGACCGCTCAGACTTGATGGCGCGGGTGAGTCGATCGAGTGGCTGGCGCCGGGCGTCCTGGCCGCGCCGTGGTGGAAGGTGCTGTGAGGGCGAGCGTCGCGCTTCCTACACGTAAGTGCAACATGCGTTAGGCGAGGCGAAGGTCGAATTCAAACGGTTGCGGCTTCATGACTCGAACGGTCCGAAAGCCACGGTGGTGCGGATTCAAGAGGTGGTTCGAGTCGGTCTCGATGACAGCGCTCGGCACCTCCAGCACCGCCGACGCGCCGCCCCTGACCCACTCGTCACCGATCTGCTGCAGCTGAGGTGGCGCGGGATACGAACGCCAGTTGTCCGGCAAGCGCGTTCGATCGAGCCTCGAGACGAGCGCGTGGTCAAACGCGCAGGGCATCAGCACGTAGGCCGACAGCATCGAGCCTCGCCCGAGGTGTACCAACATCTCCAGGGCGGCCAAGGCGGCGCTCTGGGATGTGTAGACCATCGCTGTTCCTGGCGAATTCCACCGTCCGCCTTCGAGGCGGGCACCTTCGCCGTCGAAGGCATCCGCCGCACGCCTGGCCTTGACGATGCGCCAGGTGGTGAGGGTCACTACGCGAAGACGCCGTGTTCGAGGCGGCCGACGAGTCGTTCGACTTCCTGGGCGCCGACCTCGCTCCTGGCGAGGTCGAGGGGCACGCCCCCTCCAAGGGCGGACTGCGCGGTCGTGAGCCACTCCGTCGCGGCGTCTCGATCGCCCTCGAAGAGCTCGAGCGTCTTGCCGAAGAGTCGAGCGGCCCGGAGGAGGCGGTCCGACTCCTCGGGAAGGAATCGGCCTTCGCTCTTTCGGCGCGTCATCGTCCGGCGCGGCACGTTCATGAGGTCGCAGAGACGGTCGAATGACAGGGACGTGTTTCGCCGGAACCGATCGAACGTGCGGTACGAGAAACCCTTCCGCATGGCGCGAAGCAGGTCCGGCGGATCGAACGTCTCGAGGCCCAGCAGGACGACGTACGCGTGCGGGCCCGGCGAGCCGCGCCGCAAGAACTGCCGGAACCGGTCGACGTCCTTCGGCGGGGTGTCGGCGCTGTGCCGGGCGGGGACTGCGGCTGGGGCGAGGGCAGCCATCTGGCTCAACAGTATGCGCCAATTGACCACGTCTGGCAAGCTTGATGGGTCAGGGCTGTCCTTTCGGACCCGCCTGCGCGAACGTGGTCACCACACCAGAGCAATCCCGCCTGGACCGCTCCTGAGGCCGTTCGCGATCGGGTCGCCGACCGCCCCCGGGTCATTCGTGGGGTCCGCCTTCAGGCGGACCGACACGGCGGTCTCGGCTACCGTCGAAGGTCATTCGTGGGATGCTCGTACGTAACTACGAGTCGCGGCCAGAGTCAACGCCCGAGTTTCAGCCGGTGATGTCGGGTGTGGAATCCCAGCCTGATTGTCGAATCAGATTCAATCAGATAGACTGCCGGCATGAAGACTCTTTCCGTGACGGACGTGGCGCGTAACTTCAGCGCCGTGATCGACAGGCTCGAGCGGCGTCGCGAGGAAATCCTGCTCGTGCGCAATCGCCGTCATGTCGCACGGCTGGTGCCGGAGCCGCCGCATCAGGACGCGCTGAGCGTCTTCGGCGATCTGTATCGGACTCTCGATGACGAGACGGCCGACGCGCTGTCAGCGGCGTTGAAATCAGCCCGCACGCGACGGCGAGGCCGCGTGTCCGAATTGAGAAATCCATGGGCTGGTTGATCGACACCAGCCTGTGGATCGCAGTCGAAGCGGGGCTTCCAGCTCCTTACGTCCGATGAGAGAGATTTCGCCGACATCCCAGGTCTGCGGCTCGTGGTTCTGAAGGCGCGATAGCGTGCCGCAGACGGCCCGGCGCGATCCGCAAGAAACGCGTTGTCTGCCGCGAGGCAGACGTCGCCAAAACCGGCACGTAGAAGCATCGCGATCGAACCGCCGGGACGGTTGCCGGCGCGCTGTCGACGGCTACGCCGATGGGATTGACGCGTCCCGAATCCCGAATCCCAAATCCCGAGTCCCGACGTTGGTTATGGCACGCCACGGCGGATTGTGTTATTGCCAGCGTCGGACACATAGATCATCCCGGCGGCATCCACTGCAATGCCCACAGAGAAGTTGAACCGTGCCGCGGCACCGACGCCATCGGCACTGCCGGGTGCTCGTGACCGCCACACCCCCGACGACTATAGTTTTGACGGAATATTCCTCAAGGGCTATAGTTGACCAGTGACGTGGAACGTTGAGTTCACCAACGAGTTTGGTGGTTGGTGGGAAACACTCGACGAGGGGGAGCAGAAATCTGTAGCGGTTGGCGTGACCCTTCTCGAAGACTTCGGTCCGACGTTGAAGTTTCCGCATACGTCAGGTGTCAAATCGTCCCGTCATTCGCACATGCGAGAACTGCGTGTCCAGCACCAAGGCGCGCCGTACCGCGTACTGTATGCATTCGATCCGCGGCGGACGGCTATCTTGCTTCTCGGCGGCAGCAAGGTCGGGGACGACCGGTGGTACGAAGTCAACGTGCCGAGGGCAGAGACGATATCTACGACCGCTACGTTGAGGAACTGAAGCGGGAGGGCGTCATCAATGGCTAGGAAATTCTCGGAACTGCGCGCAAAGATGTCCCCGGAGGCACGTGCCGAGGTGCGGGCGCGCGCCGACAAGATGGTCCGCGAAATGGCCCTCCACGAGCTCCGCGAAGCTCGCCATCTCACTCAGGAGAATCTTGCCAAAGTGCTTGGCGTCAAACAGGCCAGTGTGTCCAAGATCGAAAAACGCACGGACATGTATCTCAGCACGCTCCGGTCGTTCGTTCAAGCCATGGGAGGCGATCTGATACTGGTCGCTCATTTCCCCGACGGTGATGTGCGGCTCAGACAGCTCAAAGACCTCGACACCGACCAGGCCATCATCGAGAGGCGAGCGGCGCGATGAGATTCACACGGGAACTCGGGAGCGCGGGTGCCATCCGGTCGACATGAAGGGCGCTGCAGGAGACCACCGACGCCAAAGCGATTCGGCCGTCGGTCCGCTGCGATGCCGAGATGGAGGCGTTCTCGCGGTTGATGCAGAAGAGTTGCGCGTCGCTGAAGCCTGGCAGCTTTCAGATGCCCTGGTCGAGGTGGCCGAATAGCTCGCCCCTGCGGTGCCACGGTCGTGAGACCGATCGCGAGGACTTCGAGCTATTGACTGCCGAACTGGGCATCGCCGCGCTCATACCCTAAACGCGACGAGGACGTCCCGAATCCCAAATCCCAAACCCCGAATCCCGCCGTCGGGTTATGGCACGCCGCGGCGGATGGTGTGGTTCGACGAGTCAGTCACGTAGATCCTGCCGGCAGCATCCACGGCAATGCCCACTGCTAAGCCGAATCGGGCTGCGGCGCCAACACCATCGGCGTTACCGTTAGCCAGGGCAGTCCCCGCAAACGTCGTCGCCACACCAGCCGCCGTGATTTTCCGGATCGTGAAATTAATGTAGTCCGTCACGTACACATCGCCGGAAGTGTTGACCGCGAGGCTGGTCGGGAAGTTGAACCGCACGGGGGGCGTAGCCGTGTCGCCGCTGCCGGCAGTTCCATCCCCCGCGAACGTGGTCACTGCTCCGCTGACCGGTCCTGCGGTCGTGACGATCTTCTTGATCTTGTTGTTGCTGGAATCGGCGACATAGAGAATGGCGCCCGCGGCATCCACGGCAACGCCGACGGGATTGTTGAACCGGGCCGTGGCTCCCGTGCCATCCGTACTGTCAGAGTCGCCGCTATTGGCCGGACCGGCCAACCCCGCGTAGGTGGTCACCACACCGGCCGGGGTGATCTTGCGGACCGCGTGGTTGCCATAGTCGGCGACGTACACGTTGCCGGCGCCGTCCACCGTCAGACCGTATGGGAAATTGAACTGTGCAGCGATGCCGGTCGCGTCTGTCGCGCCCGCACTCCCTGAGCCTGCGAAGGTGGTCACGACGCCAACCGGCGTGATCTTCTTGATGACGTGGTTGTTGGTATCCGACACATACACGGTGCCGCTGCTGTCCACCGCAATGCCACCGGGGTTTCGGAACCGCGCCGCATTGCCGGGGCCGTCTGCGTTGCCGAAGGTTCCTGGCAACCCCGCGAACGTGCTGACCACGCCCGCCGGCGTGATCCTCCGGATCGCGTGGTTGGAGTTGTCCGCGATGTACTGCGTGCCGTCGCTGGCTACCGCCACCCCGAATGGCTGGTTGAACCGAGCCAGATTACCCGGGCCATCCGCAGCGCCCGCAGACCCGGCCAGTCCGGCGAGCGTAACGATGGTCCCGGACGCCGCTGCGCTCGAGCCGACCGTGAAGATCAGATCGTCGCGTTCGTCATAGCCCCCGGCTGTGCAAGTGGCAGGGTTCCCGCCGTACCGGTAGTTCCCGCGCACGGCCTGCAAGCCACCCGAGGGGAGCACGTAGGTCGCCGACAGCGTTTGCAGGAGTTGGTTGCCGCTGGCTTGCAGTGTCGTCAGATACGTCCAGGTCGGCTGCGACGCCGATGGATTGGTCGTGTAGAACAGGTCAAGGAAGTCATTTGAGCTGAAGACCCACACGGTCGCATCGATCCTGACGATCTTGCTGGCGCTGAAGGCCGTGCCATCGACGGTCGAAACCCTGAGGTGGTCGATCGACTCATCGGAATGGAAGCCTCCGAGAGTGCCGTCCTGACACGAATTCAGGATTGTATTCGGCTGGTTCGTTTCCGCGCCGCCACTCATCGTGTCACGTCCCACGAGGAGGGTGCCGGAATCGCACGCGCTCGCCGACCCCGAGCTGCACTTTGGCGCCTTGAGCGTCGCGTCGTAGACCGCCACTGTTGTTGGCGTGAGGGAGAAGTCTTGCGTAACGGTTGCTCCAGATCCGACAACCACGCTGGCCGACCCGAGCGCGTAGCCCGGCGCTGACGCCATGACGGTCAGCGTGCCCGAGGGGACTGCCCGTGTATACAATCCGGCCCCATCCGTTGTCGCCGACAAACCGCCGGGGTAGATCGTGATGACGGCGCCGGCTATCCCCGTCCTGGGGCTGGTGCCGGCGATGTAGACCTGCCCGTTCAGCGTGCCGTTGGTCACCGTCAGCGTCGCAGCATTGCTGATTGCGGCGCCTACACTGTTGGTCGCCACTGCGCGGAACTGATTCCCATTCAGCCCGGCTGTCGCACCCGTGATCGTCAACATGGTTGTCGTCACGCCGCTATACGGCGCGACGTTCGTCAGATCCGTCCACGACCCTGAGCTAGTCCTTCTCTGCCACTGGTAGGTCGGCGCCGGAGTCCCCAACGCGAACACCGAGAAGGTCGCGTTCACGCCTGACGCGACGGTCACGCTGAACGGCTGCGACGCGATCAGCGGAGCACCCGTTATGGCCAGCGTGGCAGCGAAGCTCGTTGCCGAGCCGGCGCTGTTGGTCGCCACGGCCCGGTACCGGAACCCGTTGAGCGCCAATGTCACGTTGGTGACCGTCAGCGTCGTCGTAGTGACACCGCCGTACGGTGCGGCGTTCGTCAGGTCGCTCCACGTCATGCCGCCGTCGGTTGACACTTGCCACTGGAATCCCGGCGGCGGATTGCCGCTCGCCGCCACCGTGAATGACGCGTTTGCTCCCGCAGCGACCGTCTGGTTGATCGGGTTCGTCGTAAATGAAGGTGCCTCGAACACCCTGAGCGCGGCGGCATTACTTATCGCGGAGGCGACGCCGTTCGTCACCATGACGCGGTACGCCTTCCGATCCAGCGACAGAGGCGCGCTCGTGACCGTCAGCGTGTCGGCGGTCACGCCGCCGTACGGCGGGACGTTCGCGACGTCCGCCCACAATGACGCCTGACGGACGGTCGAATTGTTGGTATCGGCGATCAACACCGTGCCGGCGCCGTCGACCGCGACAGCGTAGGGAGAGTTGAACTGTGCGGGATCCGCAGTGATTGCTCCGAACGCTCCGGTGCCCGCGATCGTCAGCACGTTGCCTGACTGGCTCACGCGTCGAATCGCGTGATTGGAGGTGTCTGCGACGTAGACGACCGTGCCGGCGCTGTTGACCGCAATGCCCCAGGGAGAGCTGAACTGGGCCGGGCTCGTCGCGGTGATCGGGCCGGCGGTTCCGTTGCCCGCGAGCGTGGTGACCACACCCGCCGACGTGATCTTCCGAACCGCGTGATTGCTGGTGTCGGCCACGTAGACCGTGCCGCTGGCGTCGACCGCAACGCCGCCAGGATTATTGAACTGCGCAGGGCTTGCTGACAGACCCCCCGACACGCCGGTGCCGGCGAACGTGGTCACGACTCCACCCGAGGTGACCTTCCGAATCGCGTGGTTGCCGGCGTCGGCGACGTACACCGCGCCGTCAGGGCCGACGGCGACGCCATACACGTTTGAGAACTGTGCGGCCGTGCCGGTGGCGTTGATGATGATGCCGCACGTGCCGCTTCCCGCCAGCGTCGTGACGTCGCCCGCCGGCGTGACGTTGCGGATGGCGCAGTTGCCCCAGTCGCCGACGTACACGTTGTCGCTGCTGTCAACCGCGATACCAACAGGATAGAGGAACCGAGCCGCTGCCCCGTTGGCGTTGACGAGGCCCGACGCCCCGGCGTCGGCCCCTTGCGCGCCCGCCAGGACGGTGACGACGCCCGCCGTCGTGATCTTGCGAATCGCGTGGTTGTACGTGTCGGCCACGTACTTCGTGCCGTCAATCCCAACGGCGACGCCAAAGGGCTGGTTGAGCTGCGCCGGACTCTGGTTGACGTCGCCGAGTACTCCCGTGCCGGCTACCGTGCTGACCACATACGCGCCAGTCGAGACCTGCCATTGATAGGTCAGCGTCGGAGTACCGGCCGCGACGACCGAGAACGATGTGTTGGCGCCCGTGAAGGTCGTCTGGGACGCCGGCTGCGTCGTAATCGTTGGCGCACCCGCGAGCGTGAGAACCGCGGCGTTGCTCGTGGCCGTGCCCGTGCTGTTGGTGGCCACGGCGCGGTACTGGTTCAAGTGCAGCCCGGTCGCAGCCGTCACTGTGAGGGTGGGCGTCTGCGCGCCGCTGTACGTCGCGTTGTTGCCCACATTGACGAATGCGCCGCCGCCGACCGACACCTGCCACTGGATGGTCGGGGCCGGCGAACCGTTCGCCGCCGCGTTGAACACGGCGTTGTTCCCTGGGGTCACATCCAACTGGTCTGTCGGATGGGTCGTGATCGTCGGGGCCGCCGTCACCGTGAGGGTCGCGGCGTTGCTCGTGGCGTTCACCACCGTGCCGCCGGCCACCGTGTTGGTCGCCACGCACCGGTACTGGTTGCCGCTCATCCCGACTATGGCGTTGGTCACGGTCAGCGTGGGCGTGGTGACGCCGCTGTACGGCGCCTGCTCCGTCAGGTTCGTGAACGTGGCGCCGCCATCGCTCGACAACTGCCACCGGTACGTCGGCGCCGGCGTGCCGGTTGCGGTCACGGTGAAGGTCGTGTTGCCTCCGGCCGCGATCGTCGCGCTGACCGGGTCCAGCGTGATAGCCGCGGGCACGGTCACCGAGAGCACGGCAGCACTACTGGTCACCGCGCCGCCGCTGTTGCTCACCACCACGCGGTAATGCTGGCCGTTCCATGCGACGAGCACGCTCGCGACCCCGAGCGAGGCCGTCGTGGCGCCGCTGTACGTCGCGTTGTTCGTGATGTTACCGAAGGACGCGCCGCCGTCGACCGACAACTGCCACTGATAAGTCGGCGCGGGATTCCCGGTGGCGACCACGGTGAACGTCCCGTTCGCGCCCTGGGCCACGGCCTGGTCGGCCGGTTGCGTGGTGATGGCTGGTGCCAGTGTCACTGTGAGCGTGGCGGCGGTGCTCGTCGCAGTGCCAGTCGAGTTGGTGGCCACGGCCCGGTATCTGTTCCCGTCCAACGCCGCCGGCGCGGCCGTGATCGTCAGCGTGGCTGTTGTCGCGCCGCTGTAAACGGCGCTGTTGACGGCGTTGACGAATGCCGCGCCACCGTCGCTCGATAACTGCCACTGGAACGTTGGAGCGGGGCTGCCGTTTGCCGCCGCCGTGAACGACCCGTTCGCGCCCGCGGCAATCGTCAGGTTGGTGGGGTTCGACGTGATCGCCGGGGCGACGGTGATCGTGAGGGTGACGATGTTGCTCGTCGCCGTGCCCAGGCTGTTCGTCACGATGACGCGGTACTTGCTGCCGCTCAATCCTACGGTGACGCTGCTGATGGTCAGCGCGGTCGTGGTCACGCCGCTATAGGTCGCGCTATCGGCGAGGTTGTTGAACGTGACGCCGGCGTCAATCGACTGTTGCCACTGATACGTGAGGGAAGACCCGCTCGCGACCACGGTGAAGGTGGCCGGCGTGCCATCGGGCGAGCTCGTGTCGAAGGGCTGCGTCGTGATCTCCGGGAAGCCGGTGAGCGTCAGCGTGGCGGCGTTGCTCGTCGCGCTGCCGCTCGCGTTGGTCGCCACGGCCCGGTACTGATTGCCGTTGAGCCCCGCCGTGGCGTTGGTCACCGTCAAGGTGGTCGTCGTCACGCCGCTGTACGGCGCCGTGTTCGTCAGGTTCGTAAACGCCCCGCCGCCCACCGACACCTGCCACTGAATCGTCGGCGCGGGTGTGCCGGCCGCCGCGACCGTAAACGACGTGTTCCCGTTCAAGGCGACCGACTGGCTGGTCGGTTGGGTCGTGATCACGGGCGCCTGTGTCACGGTCAGCGTGGCGGCGGTGCTCGTCGCCGACCCGGCGCTGTTGGTCGCCACGACGCGGTACTGGTTGCCGCTCAATCCTGTGGCCACGCCTGCGATCGTCAGCGTGGCCGTCGTGGCGCCACCGTAGACCGACGAGTTGACGACGTCGGTAAACGTCGCGCCACCATCGCCCGAGAGCTGCCACTGGAACGTGGGCGTGGGGTTCCCGCTGGCCGCGGCCGTAAACGACCCGTTCGCCCCGGCCCCAACCGTCAGGTTGGCGGGTTGTGTCGTGATGGCGGGGGCGACACTCACGGTGAGCGTCGCGGCGGAGCTCATCGTCGAGCCCGCGCTGTTGGTCGCCACGGCTCGGTACTGATTGCCGTTCAGACCCGTTGTGACGTTGGTCAGCGTCAACGTGCCCGTCGTCACGCCGCTGTACGTCGCGTCGTTGACCAGGTCCGTAAACGACGCCCCGGCGTTGGTCGACACCTGCCACTGCAGCGTCGGCGCCGGGCTCCCGGTCGCGGCCGCCGTAAACGACCCGTTCCCGCCCGAGATGATGGTCAGGTTGGCTGGCTGCGTCGTGAAGGTCGGAGCGGCGTTCAGCGTCAGCGTCCCGGCATTGCTCGTTGCCAGGCCGATGCTGTTGGTCGCGATCGCCCGGAACTTATGTCCGGCCATGCCCGTCGCGACGTTCGTGACGGTCACGGTGGCGGTGCTGACGCCGCTAAACGTGGCGTCATTCGAGAGGTTGGCGAACGTCGTGCCGCCGTCGGTCGACCGCTGCCACTGCAGGGTTGGCGTGGGGCTCCCGGTCGCGGCCACCGTGAACGACGTGTTCTGCCCGACGGCCACGCTCTGGTCGGCGGGGTGCGTCGTGAAGGTTGGCGCGCCCGTCAGCGTCAGCGTGGCGGCATTGCTCGTCGCCGTGCCCGCGCTGTTGGTCGCCACCGCGCGGTAGCGGGTCAGGTGGAGCGCTGCGGGCACGCTCGTGAGCGTCAGCGTGGCGGTCGTCACGCCGCTATAGGTCGCGCTATTGGCGAGGTTGTTGAACGTGACGCCGGCGTCAATCGACTGTTGCCACTGGATGCCGGGCGTCGGGTTGCCGCTCGCCGCCACCGTAAAGGCGGTGTTCTGGCCCGACGTGATCGTCTGGCTGGTCGGCTGTGTGGTGATGGTCGGGGCCGCCGTCAGCGTGAGCGTGGCGGCGTTGGTCGTGGCCGTCCCGACGGCGTTGGTCGCCCGTCCGCGGTACTGGTTATTGTTCAGCCCGGCCGTGACGTTCGTGATGGTCAGCGCACCCGTTGTGCTGCCGCTGTACGTCGCGTTGTCCGCCAGGTCGTTAAACGTCGTCCCGCCGTCGGTCGAGACCTGCCACTGCAGGGTGGGCGCCGGGCTTCCGATGGCGGTAAACGTAAAGGTTGCATTGTCGCCCGCGTTCACAATCTGGCTGGCCGGCTGCGTGGTGATCGACGGCGCCACGGGGAGGAAGAAATCGACCAGCGTGTTGATTGCGCCGGCCGTCACCACGACGCCCGCGTTGGGCACCGTGCCGTAGCCGGTGGCCGAGGCGGTCACCGTGTAGGTGCTGGGCGCGAGTGACTGCGTGAAGTAGCCCGTGGCGTCCGTGTAGCTGGAGCTGGTGCCTGGGGTGACGGCCACGCGCGCGCCCGCGATCGGCTGAAGCGTGCTCGCGTCCTTGACGTACCCGCGGATCGTGCCCGCCGCGGTACTGGTCGGGCATCCGGGGAACTTGAAGCTGCCGATGTGCGTGAGCCAGCCGACGGGGTTCAAGCCCTGACTGGCCGCCGTGTAGTACTCCGTCGTATACCAGAACGTGCAGCCGTCGGTCGGGTCGATCGACAAGGAGCTGTAATCGCCCCACCGGCCGCCCGTGTCGAGCTGCACGCCGCTGCCGGTCGTCAGCTCCGACTCACCCTGATAGAGGCCGTTGGCCGGGTCGGTGGCGAGGCGGCCGGCGTAGCGAATCGACGGGAACGTCAACAGGCTCGAGATGCTGTAGCCGATGGCGATGTTGCCCTGGACGTCGATCGCGGCGCTCCCCATCCAGCGATTGTCCGTGTCGGGGGCAAACGTGGCCTGTTCGGCGGCGGTGAACGAGCCGGCGCTGCCCGTGCGGCGGAACTCGTAGTAGCGCACCGCGGCCCGGTGGCCGGTGGTCGTCGTGGGATCCGAGCCGACGTTCACCGTGTGCGCGACGACGAGCGATTCGTGCGCCGCGAGGTTTGCGCCGCCGGGACCCGGAATCGCGGTGGTGAAGTTGCGGTAGACCAGCCGGTGCTGCAGGCGGTCCTGACCGGCGTCGAGATAGCTCGCGGCGGTGGCCGGCGCCGGCTGCTCGATGTCGTTGGGACCGCTCGGGCTCCGGATGTCGTAGGCGGCCACGGCGACAGGGCTTTCGGGCCGCTCGATGAACGTCGAAACGCCTCCGGCCGTGAAGTCGGCGTGGAAGGCGAAGAGCCGCACCGTGTCGGTGGCGCCACCCGCGTCAAAGTAGTTGACGCGCGCGCCGAGCATGGCGAAGTAGTTGGGCGTCCCCGCCGCCGGCTGCGTCGCGGCCGTGCCCTCGAAGTCGGCCGGCAGCATGCCGCCAAGGACTGTCGTGCCAATCGTGAAGAACGACCCGAGGTTGAACGACACGAAGGCGGCCTGGGCCCGAACGGCCGCGCTCGGGTCCAGCATCTTCGCGCGATCGAACGCCAGGGCGCGGACACCGCTGTACGCACTCCCGTTGTTGAACTGGTTGTACGCCATGTAGTAGCCATCGGGCCACACGCCGAACTTCGCAGAGCGAGGTTGGTAGGTGCCCGGTAGCTGGAATCGGAAGGCGTTGTACGTCCCCGTCGGGTCGGGCGAGGTCGAGATGGCGATGCACTGGAAGTACGTCCCGGCGATCGTGCTCGTGTAGGCCGACTGCGTCAGAATCCAGCGATCGGCGAGCTGGTCGTACAGGATGAGCGCGTCGTAGTAGTTGTCGTTGTTGCTCGAGCAGATCTGGTTGCCGGTGAGCCCCGTAAACAGGCTGCTCATCTTGAACGGCGCGCCCGCCGGCGTGCCGGTCGCTTTGGCGTAGACGCGGACGAGCCGGTCGACCACCTGGACGTAGTGGTCGATGCCGACATCGCCGCTGACGTTCGGGGGATTGAAGCGCGTGCCCGCGTACGTGTTGGCGTTGTCCTGGCTGTTCAACCCCTCGAAGTTCGTGCCGACCGACGGCATGTTCGGAATCGGCGTGACGCTCTGCACCGCGGCGTCGGGTGCCACGGCCGACTGGCCGATCGCGGCATCGCTCGATCGCGGAGTCTGAACGATCGTGGCGGGCGCGCCGACGATGACGAACGTGGCTTCGTCCCGGATCTCAGATGCGGGCGGCGAGACGCCCACGGCTTCGACGCGG
>Ga0156016_136_pt2 | contig 15997 bp, 14 predicted proteins | sample RifCSPlowO2_02_FD_107670 | JGI IMG/M metagenome (GOLD analysis project Ga0156016, IMG submission 107670) | Acidobacteria bacterium RIFCSPLOWO2_02_FULL_64_15 | reverse complement strand
CGATGGCCTCCTCGCCGTTCATCGCCATCGGGGCGAGCAAGATCCTCAGATCCTCGTCCGTGTACCCGAAGGTTTGCTGCCGCCGCAGCACGGTCTCATGGCTGACAGGCGGGAGGTACGGCGCCGCGGGTAGATCTTCGATGTCAACCAGGTTGCCCTTCAGCCACTCGGCGTACGGATGGGCGGTCGCCAGATCGCGCTTGATCTCTTCGTCGGCCACGATGCGGCCCTGCGCCGTGTCGACGAGGAAGATCCTGCCCGGATGCAGCCGGCCTTTCATCACAACGTTCTCGGGCGGGATGTCGAGCACCCCGACCTCTGAGGCCATGATGACGAGGCCGTCCTTGGTCACCAGGTAGCGCGACGGACGCAGGCCGTTGCGATCGAGCACGGCGCCGATGACCGACCCGTCGGTGAAGGCGATCGAGGCCGGACCGTCCCAGGGCTCCATGAGCGACGAGTGGTACTCATAGAAGGCCTTGAGCTCGGGGGGCATCGATTCATGTCCGGACCACGGCTCGGGGATCATCATCAGGATCGCGTGTGGGAGCGACCGGCCCGTCATGACGAGGAATTCGAGCACGTTGTCGAAGATGGCCGTGTCGCTGCCGCCCTCGCGGATGATCGGTAGAATCTTCTTCAGGTCGTCGCCGAGGAGCGGCGAAGCGAGCAGTCCTTCGCGCGCCCGCATCCAGTTGATGTTGCCGCGCAAGGTGTTGATCTCGCCGTTGTGGGCGATGTACCGGTACGGGTGCGCGAGCGGCCAGGATGGGAACGTGTTGGTGCTGAACCGCTGGTGCACCAGCGCGAGCGCCGATTCGAGATCGGGATCGGCCAGGTCGGGGAACATGGGCACGATCTGATCCGCGATGAGCATGCCCTTGTAGATGAGCGTGTTCGACGACAGGCTGGGGATGTAGAAGGCCCGCGCGCGGACGTCTTTCGTCGCGAGCCGGTCAACGGCGTGCTCGACGCGCTTGCGGATCACGTACAACTTGCGCTCGAACCTCTGTCGTGCCTGCGCGTCCGCCGGGTCGAAGGGGACACCGGTGCCGATGAAGATCTGTTCGAACACCGGTTCGGCTGCTCTGGCCGAGGCGCCGACCATGTAATCGTTGGTGGGCACCTTCCGCCAGCCGAGCAGCCGCTGACCCTCTTCGGCGATCGTGTGTTCGAGCAAACCCCGGACCTCGTCCCGCGACTCGGTTGCGTGCGGCAGAAACACCAGGCCGGCGCCGTAACAGCCTTCAGGCGGCAGCGTGATGCCGAGCGGCGTCGCCACTTTGCGCAGGAACCGGTCGGGTGTCTGGATCAGGATGCCGGCCCCGTCGCCGGTCGCTGCCTCGCAGCCACAGGCGCCCCGATGCAGCAGGTTCACCAGGACGCTCAGGCCCTGCTCGACAATGGCATGCGAGCGGCGGCCCTTGATGTCGACGACGAACCCCACACCGCAGGCGTCGTGCTCGTAGGCTGGGTCGTAGAGGCCGTGGGTCGCCATGGTCAGAACGATAGTTATGCCTCGGCTCGAACCAGAAGTAAAATGCAATATACGTATCTTAGCAACAAGAAAAAGAGATGTATCAGTCCAGTCCTAGGACTGAGGCCTGGGTGTCGCGTCGTCATCACCCGGCGTCTTTTCCCAGACGTAGGGACGGCCGCGCGCGTACTTTTCAAACCACTCGAGCTCGGCGTTCGCCTTGAAGATCAGATGGCGCAGCTCGCCCCACTGATGACCTTCGCGCGGCGCCACGTAGAGAAACGTCGGGACACCGTTGGTCTTGAGGGCGCGGTGCATTTCCTGGGACTGCGGCAACGGCACGCGGGCGTCGTTCTCGCCGACGAAAAAGAGCGTCGGTGTCTTCACGTTCGCCACGTCCTTGAGCGGCGAGTGGTTCCAGAAAGTCGCGATGGGGGCAGTTCTCTGCCACGGCGTCCCGCCGAACCACACGGTGCGGTTGGCCCGAATGTCGGTCTGCCCGTACATCGATATCCAATCGGCGGCGCCCGCGCCCGAAGACGCGGCCTTGAAGCGGTCGGTCATCGTGATGAGCTTGTTCGTCAGGTGTCCGCCGGCACTCCACCCCATCAGCACCAGCCGGTCGGGATCCGCCAGGCCCTGCTTGATCAGGAAGTCGACGCCGGCGATGACGTCCAGGTGCATGTTCTTGAAGTACCCGCCGACCACGTCGCGGTAGAAGGCATTCCCGTATCCGGCGCTGCCCCGGTAGTTCGGCCGGAGCACGGCGTAGCCCCTGGCGGTCAGGACCGGGAAGTAGTTCTGCAGCAGGCCGGAGCCGGCCCCAAACTTATCGGACTCCTGCGGGCCGCCGTGCAATTGGACGACCAGCGGATAACGCCTGCCCGTCTGGTAGGCGATGGGATAGAAGAGCACTCCTTCAACGGTCACGCCGCCAGCGCTTTTCCACGCCACTTTCTCCTGACGCGGAAGATCGAAATTACGCTCGAGCGTATCGAACACGTTGGTCACGCGGACCGGAGAGCCTTCCGGTGCTGACAGGGAGAGCATCCAGACGTCGCCAAATCGCGTCGGCTCGTCGAAGAGAAACGCGAGTCGATCGGCTTTGGGCTCGATCATCCACGCAGCGGCTGGAGCGGGGGGAATCCCGTGGCGTCCCTCGGTGAGTTGCCGGGCGGTCCTTGTCGCGACGTCGATGCGAAAGATCTCGCTGTGCACGCCCATGTTGACCGACGCGAGGATCGACCGCCCGTCTGGTGCCCAGGTCGCGCGTTCGAACGCGTACGGAAAGGCGGGCAGCAACGCCCGTGGCATGCCGCCCGTGGCGGGAACGAGAAAGAGGTTGGTGTTGTAGTACGGCTCGAGCCGCGCGCTGGCATCGGCGAGAAACAACACCTGGCTGTTGTCTGGCGAAAGTTCCGCTTCGCCTTCTTCGACGGCGTTGCGGGTCAGAGCCCGCAGATTGGCGCCGCTGCTGTCCATCACCCAGATCTCGCCGCGATAGGCGTCGCCGGCAAGGGGCGTCGGTGCTATCTGGAGGGCGATACGCGTGCCGTCGCGCGACACGCGATAGGCCAGCACCGATGTGTCGGCACCAGTGAGCGACTGCTCGGCTCCCGTGGAGAGCGTCACTCTCCACAGCCGTCGCGGCTTGTAGTTCTCATCGAGTGCGAGCACATCGTCTCGCAGGCGGTCGCGCTCGCGTTCATCGGCCGTCCGGGGATCCGACGCCAGGAAGTACATGGACTGGCCGTCGGGCGACCAGGAGGGCGACGACACGCCGGTGGCGTGCCGCGTGAGGGCGCGCGGGTCGCCGCCCTCGGCAGCTATCAGCACGATTTGCCCGTCGCGCACGAATGCGATCGACCTGCCATCGGGCGACCAGCGCGTCGTGCCCGGGACTTCGCCGTTCGCCCCCGATGTCAGTTGCACCGGCGCGCCGCCCGCCAAGGCCTGGCGCCAGAGGTGCCACACCGGACGGTTGGCCTTCCAGTCCGCGTGGCTGAGCAGGTAGGTGACGAACCGACCGTCGGGTGAGAGCTGCGGGTCAATCACGCGCGGCAGCTCCGCCAGGTCGAGGAGCGTCATCGGGCGGCCGGTCTGGGCGTGGGTCGGGGTCAGCGCGGCGATTGCGGCACAGACCAAAGCGGCGACGAACGGCTTGATTCTCAGCGTGCCGGACACGCGCACCTCGTTTATTGGCTGTCGTGTCCGCCTTCAGGCGGACTTCAGGGCCGGCTGACCGCCTCCGCCAAGGCTACGGCGGGTCTGGCCGAAGCGCTGCGCGCGAAGGTTGAAGCCGGCCACTACGGTGATGACATCGATTCGAAAACAGAATAGCGGACACCTGGCTGCATTTATAGTGGTATCGGTCCTACGAGACAGGATGTGCAGGATGATGCATTCCTGCCGGATCCTCGTTGACTGCCGGGAGCTGCCTGGGATATCTGGGATACCTGAGGATAGATGATGAGCGACAGAAAGTACCGTCAGCGAGGATATCGGGACGAGCCGCCCGATCGGGGGCCGAAGCGAGAGGGGCCCGCCGAACCGCAGGCGCGCAGGCCGGGCGGGCGACCCATTCAGGATGCAGCCGGTCCGCGGACACCGAACCTGATGGCGTCGCACGAGGTGTTCCGCTGCGCGCGGTGCGGCACCCTGCTGGCGCTCCCCGTCGAGCCCGCCAGCCGCTGCTCGCGCTGCGGCGTCGACCTTCACAGCTGCATCCAGTGCATGTCGTTCGACACCAGCGCGCGCTTCGAGTGCGCCCAGGTGACGCTCGCCGCGCGCGTCTCGCCGAAAGACGCGCAGAACGACTGCGCGCTGTTCGCGCCGCGCACCACGATCGAGCGCCAGACGGGCACGCCGGGGCCGACCAGCGCGCGGCAGGCCTTTGACGATTTGTTTAAGTAGTGTCCGGCTTCAGCCGGACGGCTGCGTGCAATAATCACCTCGTGGCGCTGATCTCCCCAACCGATCAGGAACACCTGCGTCGATCGTTCGCCGAGATGACGCGGCCGGTCCGACTGCTGTTTTCGATCGCCGTGCTCCTCAGCATAGCCACGATCGCGGCCTCTGGAATGCCGGGCCCCCAGGGGCCCCAGGGAACCTTGACAGCCCAGGGGACCCGGACCGAAGAGGTGCCGCGCATTGTCGCGCTCGGCGACAGCCTGACGTCGGGCCGGGGCATCGGGAGAGATCACTCATATCCGGCCGTCCTGCAGGAACGGCTCGATGAGGCCGGCCTGCGGTTCGAAGTGGTCAACGCCGGGCGGTCAGGCGCGACGTCGGCCGACGGTGTACGGCGGCTGTCGGGGGCGCTCGAGGGCAACGTCCGCGTGCTGGTCGTGGCGCTAGGCGCGAACGACGGCTTGCGCGGCACCCCTGTCGAGCGACTCAAATCCAATCTGAGCCACATCGTCAGCCAAGCGCGGGCGCGTGGCATCTCGGTGCTGGTGTGCGGGATGGAGGCGCTGCCCATTTATGGTCTGGACTACAGCATGCAGTTTCACCGCGCCTATCGCGAGCTTGCCGAGCAGTTCGAGGTGCCGCTGGTGCCGTTCATGCTGGCCGGTGTGATCGGCCGCGAGGAGATGATGCAACGGGATCGCATCCATCCCACGGCCGCCGGCGCGCGGATGATTGCCGACAACATCTGGCCGTATCTGAAGCCGCTCGCCGAGGCCATCGCGCCCGCCAGGATCGCGGCGCCGGAATAGGCCGGGTTGTTTTTCGGATCGGGCGCCTGCGGCCAAGGCGAGCGGGGGTGGGGCCCTGCGAGTGAAGAAGAAATGTCGAGGTGGATGTGTTCAAGCGACTGCTGATTGCACTGGTCCTGGCAGGCGCCCTCGCCCAGGTCCCGTTCGAGGCCGCCGCGCCCGTTCGCTACCGGTTCAGCTTTCCCGAGCCGCAGCATCGCTGGATGCAGGTGGAGGCCACATTCCCAGAACTCGGATCGGCGCCCCTCGAGCTTCGGATGAGCCGCTCCTCTCCGGGACGGTACTCCCTGCATAACTTCGCGAAGAACGTCTACGACGTGCACGCATTTGGTGCTGACGGCCGGGAGATCGCCACGTCGCGTCCTGACGCGTACGGGTGGAACGTGACGGGCCATGGCGACACGGTGACGGTTCGGTACAAGGTGTACGGCGATCGGGTCGACGGCACCTACCTGGCCGTCGACACGACGCACGCGCACATCAACATGCCGGCGGCCGTCATGTGGGCGCGGGGGTTTGATGATCGCGGGGCGATCGTCGTCTTCGATCCGCCCTCTGGAGCGCGGTGGCAGGTCGCCACGCAGCTTCATGCCGGTTCGACCGCCTTCGAGTTCACCGCGCCGAATCTTCAGTACCTGATGGACAGCCCCGCCGAGTTTGGTCCGGTGGTCATGCGGCAGTTCCTGGTCGGCCCGCGTACGTTTCGGTTCGCAGTACACCACACCGGCACGGACGGTGAGCTCGACGGTCTCGTGAGAGATGTCGAGCAAATCGTCAGGCAGGAAGGCGCGATCTACGGCGAGTACCCGGACTTCGAGCCGGGGCACTACACGTTTCTGGCCGATTATCTGCCGTACGCGAGCGGCGACGCCATGGAGCACCGCAACAGCACGGTGATGACGTCGGCGGGTTCGATTGCGCGCTCGCGCACCGAATTGCTCGATACCGTTGCCCACGAGTTCTTCCACGCCTGGAACGTCGAGCGCATCCGCCCGCGCGACCTCGAGCCGTTCAATCTGGACGGTGCCAACGCCTCGGGGGCGTTGTGGTTGGCCGAGGGCTTCACACAGTACTACGGCCCGCTCGTGCTGCAGCGCGCCGGCCTGGTCGACACCCTCTGGACGGCGCGAATGCTGACTGGCCTGGTCGAAGCGGTCTCCGAGAGCCCGGGTCGTCTCGTGCGATCGGCGGAGGAAATGAGCCGGATGGCGGTGTTCATTGACGGCGACCGTCCCGTCGACAGAACCAACTGGTCGATCAGCGTCACGTCGTACTATCCGTTTGGCGGCGCCATCGCTCTCGCCCTCGACCTGACGCTGCGCGAGCGATCGAACGGCCGGACAAGCCTCGATGATTTCATGCGCGCCATGTGGCGCCGCTATGGCAAACCCGGCGGTACGCGCGAGGGCTATGTCGATCGTCCCTACACGATGGCGGACGCCGAGGCGACGCTCGCCGAGGTCAGCGGCGACTCGGCCTTCGCGCGCGATTTCTTCGCCCGCTACATCCAGGCACACGATGTCGCCGATTACACGCGGCTCCTCGGACACGCCGGGTTTGTCGTGCGTCCGGTCCGCGCCGGCGCGGCGTGGTTGGGCGACCTGCGCCTCGACGCGCGAAACGGGACGGCGCGTGTGGCGGCGCTCGTCGCGCCGACATGGCCGATCTACGCCTCGGGCATCGACCAGGACGATGAGATTCGGCTATTGGGGGGCACGCGGATTGGGTCGATTGAGGATGTGAACGCCGTTCTGAGACGCCATAAGCCCGGCGACCGCCTCGCGCTCGCCTTCGTCGAGCGGGGCGGAGCGGTCAAGACCGCGAGCGTGACGCTCGCTGAGGACCCTGGCCGGGAAGTCGTACCCCTCGAGGCTGCCGGTGGCGCGCTGACGCCCGCGCAGAAATCGTTTCGTGATCAGTGGCTCGATCCACAATAACCGCCTATGCCTGTACCATGGTTTCACGCTCTCGACCTGCTCATCAGCGTTATCGATCTCACACGAGGCGGGAGGTCACGAGCCGCCGCCGCCACCCAAGAGGCGGCCGGGCGGAATGAGGCGCCGGATCGCGACGCGTGGCAGATGGAGCGGGAGCGCATGGACCTGGAGCGCGAACGGATGGCAGTCGAGCGCCAACGCGCTGAGCGCGCCCTGAAGCTCGAGCTGCTGCGCCAGGCCGGCGATCGTGAGATCGGCCGGCTGCGCCTGACGGCGGGGATCGCCGTGACCGGCTTGATTGGCTCGTTGCTCTTCTGGGCCCAGCTGGTCGCCGCAGCCTTCACGGCGATCGGAACACGACTTTTGCTCGGAAGCGCGTGGCTGCTGCTGGTGGTCGCGCTCGCTTTCTCATTGATGGGGCAGGCGCGCATCGCGGCTGCCCTCGCGGGAATGGACGACACGAGCACCGCTGGCGGCATCACCGCCGGCACCGCCGGCCGGCTCGCGCCGTGGCTCGTCATTGGCGGCTTGACCCTTTTCGGCATGGCCGCGCTCGCCGCCTAGTTGATTTCATATGTAGTGTCCGCCTTTAGGCGGACCTGTCCGGCTTCAGCCGGACCTGGAAGACCGCCGAATTCAGTCAGCGAAAATCGCCCGCAGCGCATCGTCGATGCGCGGATACCGGAACGAGAAACCTAACCGCTCGGCCTTTGCCGGCAGGGCCCGCTGACCCGACAGCAGAAGGGCATCGGCCATTTCGCCGAGCAGGAGTCGCAGCGCCAAAGCCGGCGTGGGGAGCAGCGCCGGGCGACCAAGCGCGCGTCCGAGGGCGCGTGCGAAATCCGCGTTGGGCACCGGCACCGGCGCCGTGGCGTTGAGCGGTCCGCTGACCGCCGGCGTGTCGATGATCCACAACACGAGCGCGAGCCAGTCGTCGTAATGAATCCACGGCCAGTACTGACGTCCGGATCCCACCGGACCGCCCACACCGAACCGAAACGGCGGCAGCATCTGCGGCAGCGCTCCCCCGCTCTTGTCGAGCACCAGTCCGGTGCGGAGACATATCAACCGCGTCGAGGCGTTGGCGGTCAGGTTCGCCGCGGCTTCCCACTGCACGCAGACGCCTGCAAGAAAGTCGGCGCCGGCAGCAGTCGCTTCCGTCACGATTTCATCGGCGTGTGGACCGTAGTAGCCGACCGCCGAGCCACTGATGAACACCGATGGCGGGGTGGACGCACGCCGGATCGCTGCCACGATGCTGCGAGTCGCGCGGACGCGGGAATCGAGGACGCGTTGCTTGTGAGCAGCGGTCCAGCGATGGCCGGCAATCGACACGCCGGCGAGGTTGATGACCGCGCCCGCGCCGTCGATCTCGGCCGCCCATGGGCCAACCTCGCCGTCAGGTGTCCAGGTGACCAGCCGCGGGCGCGCCACGCCTCCGGGCTGTGCCGCGCCCCGCGTCAAGATCACGACGTCGTGGCCCTCGGCGATGAGGCGCGTGGCAAGCGGCCGGCCGAGAAACCCTGTTCCGCCGGCGATGACGATACTCATGAGGGGCTTGCAGCGGTCAGCATTCCATCATCCTACACGGTGGAGGTGCGCGTATGATGGCGGGCGGTGTCCACGATCGTCGCGCTGCTGTTTACCGGCTATCTCAGCGTCGCGCTGCTGCTGACGCTGCCGCCGCTGTGGGCGGCGCTGCTCATCATGCCGGCCGGGCGGACGGCGGACCGCCTGGTCAGACGCTGGTCGCGGTTCATCCTCCGCCTCAGCCTGTGCCGCCTCCGCGTGTCAGGGATCGAGCATCTCGCCACCAGCCTGCCGGCGGTGCTCGTCTCGAACCACCGCAGTTATGTCGATGCGATCGTCCTGATGGCTGCCATTCCCGCGGAATTCCATTTCGTGGCCTATCACGGCGTGCTGACCTGGCCCGTGGTCGGCACCGCGATCCGCAAGGCGGGACACCTCACGGTTGACCGCAGCGATCGCGCCGCCCGTCTTGCCTGCGCACGGGCGATGACCGAGACACTGCGACACGGCGGGTCGCTGCTGGTGTTTCCCGAGGGGATGATGACCGGTCCGTCGAATGACCTGCTTCCGTTTCGACTGGGCGCGTTTCGGACGGCCGTCGAGGCCGGACGGCCCGTTGTGCCGATCACGCTCGAGGGAACGGGCATCATGCTGCCCGTCGATGGTCGCCTGTTGCGGCCCAGTCCGCTTGACGTGACGATACACGCCCCGATTGCTCCGATCGCGCGGAATCGCGCCGAGATGGGACGCCTTCGCCGTCAGGCACGGCTGGAAATGACATCAGCACTTCCACGGACGCACGAGCCGGCCAACATGCCTCAAAACGTTCGTCGCGCCACCCATTCTCGAAGCAGAGAGTCGACAACGACGTAGCGGTCGCCTTCGCGACCGATCAGGTCGTCACGGACGAGCGCCCCGAGCGCGTACTGCACGGTCGAGGCGCCGCCCAGGCGATGTCGTTCGCGAACCTCGACCGACAGCAGCCCTCGTCCCTCCTCGAGCACGACGGCACGCAGTACGCCGCGTTGAGCCGCCTTGAGCCGCTGCCAGAGCGCTTCGAACATCATCTGTTGTTCGGTCAGCAGACGCCGCAGCGCCAGATGCAGGTCATCGAGCGTCGCCCGCCGCCTGCCATCGGCGCGCACCTCATCCCACGTTTCGTGCGCCAGGCGTTGTACGTCATAGGGCAGATTACCGGCGAGCTCGACGATGGCGGCTCCAAGGCCCGATTCGGACCGGATGCCGGAACGTGCGAATCGCGCATCGATGAAGGCTGAAAATTCGTCGGCTGGAATCTTGTCGAGCCGGATCACCGGTCCGGCCTTGTAGAACGGCCGTTTCGGTCCGAGCATTCGCTCCATCAGGCTCGGCTCGGAGCCAGCGAAGATGTAGCCGACCTCACGCTGATGCTGGACGGCCGCGCGCAACGCGTGCTCGACCGATCCGCCGTCAAATCCGGCGATCCCCTGAAACTCGTCGAGCGCGACGACGACCTTGCGGCGCCGCGCCTCGGCGAGGCGTGAGGGCAACGCAAAGACCTCCTGTGCGAGCCGCGATTGATCACGTTCCGATCGGACGTTGGGAAAAGACACGCTGATCGAGCCAAGCGGCGAGGCGTCCGGCGAGTAATGCACTTCGGCCCTGGCGGATCGGATGACTTCGCGGAGCCACGTGCGCGCGCGATCCCATCGGGTTTCCGCGGAGACAATCGCGCGTGCGTAGCCCTCGAGAAAGGCCACATACGAGCTGTAGCTGCTGACCGTAACCTCGACGGTGAGGGCGCCCTGTTTGGCCATGGCGGCGAGCGCGCGCCGAACCAACGACGACTTGCCGTAGCGGCGCGGCGAGATGAGAAAGATCTTCTGGCCGGCAGCCAGGTCGGCGACCAGTCGATCGAGCTCGGCCACACGATCGGCAAAGGCCGACAGGGGCACGACCTCGCCGTACACGAAGGGGTTCTGCATTACAGCTAATCCTATAATGGTTACTGATTATCACGTAACGGTATCGTCAGTAGTACCGCTTGGGGAGGTCCAGGAGGACGCGTGTTCTGACGAGGTCGACCATGGCCGGCGGCAAGGGGCGTTGTCCGAGCGCGGCCATCGCGGCTGTGTCGACCACCACCTCGTCGGGCAGGTACTGGCGGCAGGCGCCGAACTCCTGTTCGTAGTCCTCTGAGGGGAATCTCAAAAGGAGCCGCAGGCGGTCGCCCGTAGGCTCGGCGTGATAGAGCGGGTTGAGGCGGAGGTCGCCCGGCAGGCCGGGCGAGGGGTCGAGGACGTGCGGTCTGAAGACTGCGGTGGCGCGGGTGGCGATGCACACCAGGGCCGGATCGCGGTCGAGCGCGGCCGGCGCGTCGCGGCGCGCGAGGTCCAGTGCGCCGCCGGCGACGACGTCCGCGAAGAGACCCTCTTCGGCGAAGAGCCGCGGCTCGAGCGTCTCGAACAGATCGCGATAACCGTCCGGCGGGAGCGGCTGTCCGTGCGACGGGCTCCACACGTGCTGATTGTGCGCGTGGCTGATGACCACCGCCCCGGGGGACACGTGACCAGCATGGTCATCCCCCTCGTCGACGACGCGGAGCATCTCCAGGACGGCCTGACGCTTGGTCCAGATGAACATGAAGGCATCGGCGCACATCACATAGCGAAACGCGCCGCGGGCGAAAGGCAGCGGGGCATTACCGTCGCAGCAGACAGCCTCGCAGCCGGGAGCGATGAAGCGCCTGGCAAGCCAGATTTTCGAGAAGTACAAGTCGGCCAGGACTGGTGGAGGTGAAGAGAGGTCCATCAGCGACCGAGTCAAGTGACCGGATCCGCCGCAGATATCGAGTGCTCGTCCTCCGCCACGAAGGACCGTGCCGGCAACGGCCCGAACCAGTTGGTGCGCCACGACGTAGCTCGGATCCGAGAAGCGATAAAAGAAGTACCCGCCCTCCAGATTCAGTCCGAGCGCTTCGATGGCTTCCTGATACGTCGCATCTGTGGACGACGCGATCGCGTCAAGACGGCCGGCGCGCGCATCATCTTCGATGTCGAACATTGCCCGCCGGGCCAGATCCGGCCGGCCGGCCTCGACGTGCGCGCGCGCTGGCGTGGCGGCGCCCTCGAGATGCATCACGGGAATGCCGGCGATGACTGGAAAAATGCAGCAATGGCAGCCGAGGATGGCATCGTGAATCTCGTCTCCGTCCCGCTGATGAAACATCGACGTGACGAGTTCGAGCCTGCCGCCGCAATACGGACATCTGAGGATGTCGAGGAGGGAAAGGTGCATATGAATCTAAGGATTTAGGGAGCGTTTGGTTTTCACCACCCTCCGGCCGAGCGGCTCGATGAGCGACGCGCCGGCATGGGGCCGCGCTCGACGGAATTGCTCGACGCCCAGACATCGCCGGGCGTCGGCCTCGTCGAGCCACGCAAACGGATTGTCCTCTCCCATCTGGGAGCGATGGCAGCGCAGGGCGGCGAGTTTGCGTGGAACCCAGTCATGGACGTCGACGGTGAACGAGGGACGTCTGGCCGCGACGCCGAACGCGTCGGGCACGATGGTCCACAAGCCTGACGCTGCCGGCGACCAGCCTTTGGCAGAGGCGGTTTCAAAGGCCTCCCGCATCGCACCCTTTCGCATCGTGACGTAATAGAGCGCCGGTGCGGAGTCCCCGAGCGAACGTACGGCCGTGCACGTGCGTTCGTGGATGCCGACGTGGTCCAGATGCCAGTACAAGCCGTCCTCCGCAAACGTAATGACAGCGTCGGGCTGCCAGTCGCGGATGGCCGAGACGATTTCGGCGTGCAGCTTGGGCACATCGGCCCACCGCAGGTTGCCATCGGCGTGATCGAGGATGAGAACTTCCGCGATGCCAAGCACGTTGGCCGCCTCGCGGAGTTCGAGGACGCGCTGTTGGGCCAGATCGCCATCGGGCCCGAGCGCGGGAGCCCTCGCGCCGCCTTGTTCGCCGCGGGACGCACAGAGGAGCACCACGCGGGCTCCCTCGTCGGACAGCCGCGCCAGCGTTCCACCGCAGGCGAGCGACTCGTCGTCGGGGTGGGCAAACACCGCGAGAACGGTTCGGCCCTCGAGGCCGCGCTCGTCATCGAGCACTGGGAGCACTGACGCCACGACGGGCCTCGACAATCTGGCGATAGACGCCGACATACTCATCAACCATGCGGTCGATGCCGAAGCGGGCGACCGTGCGCTCACGAACCCGGCGACGAACCAATTCGAATACTCGGGGAAGCCCATTGACCATCTGGTCCAGGTCGTCGAAGACGATGCCGGTCACGCCGTCGTCGACGATTTCACGGACTGCGCCGCGATCGAGCGCGGCGACCGGCGTTCCGCAGGCCATCGCCTCGGCGAGCACCAGCCCGAACGGCTCTCGCGCCTGGACGGGGTAGAGCAGTGCGCATGCGCCTCCGTACAACTTCACCTTGGTCGCATGATCGGCTTCACCAACGTAGACGATGTGCGTGCCGTCAACATGTGGCGCGACCTTCTCGCGATAGTACTGGTCGTCGGCGGCCGCCAACAAGAGGCGCATGCCGATGCGTTTGGCGACTTCGATCGCCTGCAGCACCCCTTTGCCCTCGGTGAAACGGCCAAGGAACAAGAGGTAGTCGTCGGGCTTTTCACGGAACACGAAACTCTCTGTGTCGATTCCGTGCAGGACGGTGGCGACGACATTGAGGCCCTTGAGGAGACGTGCCTGCTCGTTGGAGATCGCGACAAACGGCGCCTCCGGGTAGCGCAGCCACAGTCGGACCTCCGCCTCACGGGGCGCGTGATGCAAGGTCTGCACGATCGGCGTGGATGAGAGCCGCGTAAAGGCCAGCGACATCGGATAGTACTTCGTCTCGTAATGTATGAGGTCGAAGTCGGCGGCCCGCTCCACGGCGGCCGCGAGGTTGATCATCTCGTAGAACTCCCACGGCCACATTTGTTCGTCATGCCAATACCCGTGGTCGAAGCTCGCGTGCAGCTTTGCCTCAGTCTTCGAGTCCGCCGTCGCGAACAGGGTCACCTCGTGGCCACGGGCGACGAGCCCTTCGGTCAAGAGCGATGTCATCAACTCGACCGAGCCGGACCGGGGCGGCGGGACGGCGGTCGCCACGGGCGCGACGTGGGCGATCCGCAGGGGCGAGGTCGTCACGCGCACGCCTCGTCGAGAAGCTTCGGCAGCACGCCTCGCGCGTCGAAATATTGACGCGCGATCTCCTCGGCGGCTCGCGCGTGACGGGCGTAATCGGTGTTCAGGCGGTCAATACCGTCGACGGCCTCATCGGGAGTGGAGAAGGCGAGCAGACCCTCGCCCGCCGGTAGATGCCCTGTCCAGCCGGTGTCCTGCACGAGGGCCGGCCGACCCGAGGCGAGGTAGCACTCGGTGCGATCGCTGAACCAGCCGGACCGCGTCGCAATGTAAGTGTGCTTGGCGACGCCAAATTCAGCTTTCGATCCCTGGATGAAGTCGCGGTATGCCGAGGGCGTGCGCGACACGTGCATCGCATCGACCGTACTCCATCCGTGCTCGCGAAGGAACGCCTGGGGGCCGTTCACCGCCAGCTCAAATGGCTGCGGCGTCCGCGAGGGCAGGTCGATGTACTTGATGAATTCCTGGTCTTTGTTGCCGCCGAGGTCGGCGAAGCTTTCGATCTGCCACGTCATGACGGTGGTGAATCGATCGCGCGGCCGCACGTCGGTGCGCCATTCATCGAGCGTGACAGGCTGCCAGGTCTTGCGCCACGTAAAGGGGCCGGTCGGCACCGGTGAGGTATCCGTGCCGATGTTGGCGCCGAAGGTGAACAGGTGGTCGAACTTCTCGAAAAACGCGACGTACCACGGCTCGGCCTTGGCGATCGCGAGCTGGGTGAAGCCGGGGTCTGAGTCGACGAATACTTTGTGCGGAATCCGCGCGTACTCGTCACGCCAGAACCACGATCCGCCCGACAGGTTGATGAACAGGTCCGCGTCGGCCGCCCATCGACGGACTTCGTCGGCCGATCGGCCGTGGTAGGTGCCGTCGTAGTTCACGAAGGCCCAGCGCTCGCCGAGCCCGAAGGGCGCCAGCGCGTCGTGGATGTACGACGTTCCGTAGCTCGGGTCGGTCGCGCGGGTGTTCAGAACCGGGTCGTACACACACTCGCCCGTATCTTCGATATAGAAGACCTCGTGTCCAAGGGCGCGAAGGCCGAGCAGATACATCAGCGAACACCACGTCACGCCGCCGAACGGATAGCGGGCGATGATGCCGGCAAACAGGATGCGCATTACCGCTGCGCGGCCTGGATCAGGTCGTCGACGCTTTCCGCATCGTCGAGCGACTTGCCGACCGAGAGCCGCGCGCACATCCGCCGGTACAGCAGGCTCGTCTGCAGGAGTTCCTCGTGTCGGCCCTGGGCGGCAATCCGGCCGCCGTCCAGAACGAGAATCCGATCGGCGTCCCGCACCGTGGAGAGCCGATGAGCGATCACGATCGTCGTACGACCCGCCCGAAGCCGTTTCAACGCGGCAAAGACGATTTCCTCTGAGATGGCGTCGAGCGACGAGGTGGGCTCATCGAGAATCAGGATGGGTGCGTTCTTCAGGATCGCGCGGGCGACGCTCAGTCGCTGGCGCTCGCCGCCAGAGAGACTGGCGCCCGCCTCCGCGACTTCTGTGTCGTAGCCCTTGGCGAGCCGGGAAATGAACTCGTGCGCGTGCGCCGCGCGCGCGGCCTCTTCAATCTCCGCGTCCGTCGCATCGAGCCGCCCGTACCGCAGATTGTCGCGGATGGTTCCCGAGAAGAGGACCGGGTCCTGCAGCACGATGGCCGTCTGCTCGCGCAGGGATCGGATGCGATACTGTCGCACGTCGACGCCGTCGACGAGCACGCGCCCGGCCGTGGGAGCGTAGAAACGCGGGATCAGGCTGACGAGCGTCGTCTTGCCCGCGCCCGTCAGGCCGACGAGCGCAATCATCTGTCCCGGGGTCGCGTCAAACGTGATGTCGTGCAGGACGGCGGTGCCATCCGGATAGCTGAATCCGACGTGTTCGAAGCGGATCTCACCGCGGATATTGTTGGCCTCGATGGCCTCCGGTGCGTCCACGGTTTCCGGCACCAGGGCAAACATCGCGCGCACGCGCCTGGCGCCCGCCAGCGCCCCCTGCAGTTGTCCTGTCGTATAGGCAACCGCGGACAGCGGGCCGTAGACGGCGCCCAGGTAGGCGATGACCACGGTGAGGTCGCCGATCGACATCTGCCCGCGCATCACCTGCACGCCGCCGACGATGAGGACCAGCGCGGTGCCGAGAACCGTGATCACCGTGACGCCGGCCGAAAAGAGCGACTGCTG
>Ga0156016_134_pt26 | contig 16748 bp, 14 predicted proteins | sample RifCSPlowO2_02_FD_107670 | JGI IMG/M metagenome (GOLD analysis project Ga0156016, IMG submission 107670) | Acidobacteria bacterium RIFCSPLOWO2_02_FULL_64_15 | reverse complement strand
TCCTGGTATCCGGTGACGATGCCCAGCTCGTAACCCACCTGCCCGATGGTCGTCTTCGTCAGTGTCTGCGTGAGCGAGGCGAATCCGCCGTTCGCATACTGGCTCCTCACCTGTGGCGTCGGATGAACGGTCGGCCGGTTCAGCGAGAACGAGTACCCACCGGCCACCGTGGTGTTGCCGTTCGCAAGATCGCGCGACACCGACGTGAGGACGGTCGTCGAACGGTAGAAGTCCTCCAGGCTGTAGGCGCCACCGGCGCTGATCTTGAGACTGCCGACCTTACTCGTGACCGACACGCCGCCGACCTTTCGCTTGCTGTCCACGCCGTGGCGATGGCATCGTGCGCAGGAGTCGGAGGCCGCCGAGATGGCGTCGAGGGCGTAGCTGCCTTTCACGCTTATCCGATCCGTGACGTCCTGACTGACATCCACGTTTGGGGTGAGGACGGTGACGCCTCGCGTGTCTTGGAACGCATGGAACTGGACGTTCACGTCGTTGGTCTGCGCCCAGTTGTCGGTGGGAATCAGGCAAAGGCCGATGGCGCCGGCCAAGGCCCTCAGTACGTAGTATCCGGCTTCAGCCGGACCTCGCCTGCTCATCGCGTCTCCGCCGCGTTGTAATACACCATCCACCGGAACACCATCGTGGCCTTCGTGATCCGGTCGCCGGTCCAGTACTGATGCATCTCGCCGCCGGGAACCACGTTGACCACAATCGGGCTCCGGGCATCGCCCGGCCGTTGTTTGCGCATCACGGCGGCGTAGGTGTCGACCCTGTAGTCCCCCTCCTCGTTGCCAGGACCATGACACTCGACACAGTTCTGATCGAGGAGAGGCTTGATGTCCTGGACGTAGGCGAGCGGCTGGACGCCGCCCGCACTCGGGCCGAAGGGGAACCCCGGATCGCCCGTATCGCTTGCCGGCTGCGCTTGCACGCATGAAGATGCGGCCAGCGAAGCCGCAAGCACACCGACTCCCACGAGCAATCTCATGGGAAACGATCCTATCGCAGTCTGTCCGCCTGAAGCCGGACACCACGTACCGATGTAGTGTCCGGCTTCAGCCGGACCTTTTGGCGTTACGCGAAGGTGATGACGGCTCCAACCGTCGTCCGGTCGGAGACGGCCTGTATCGCCTCTCGCGCGCGATCGAGCGGATAGGTCGCCGTGGCGAGCGCTCTCGCGTTGAACTGCCCCGTGTCGACGAGCCGCGCGAATCGCTGCATGTCGCGCAGCGTGCTCACGCCGTTCATGTTGCCGGGATGGTGATTCTTGGCGCCGTTGGACCACTGACCCGCCGGCACGGTGAAATTGCCGCGCTGTCCGACCGACACGGTGGTGACGTGACCGGCCGACGAGCACATCTGCCACGCCTGTTGCAGCGGAAGGATGCCGGTCGGATCCGGGCCGACTTCGGCTCTGGGCGGGAACCTGTCGCCGCCGACGGCTTCGATCACGTAATCGGGTCCGATGTTGTTCCCGTTGGGGGCCCAGTCGCGGCCGCCCGCAAACTTCCGATCGGTTGGAAACTTGCAGAGGTCCTTCACCTTCGCGACGAGATTCATGCCCTCGACGTTGGGATCGAGCGCGATCGTCGCGCCGATCCTCAGGGCGACTTCGCGCCGTGCTCTGATGGGATCGATGGCAATGATTTGTGAGGCGCCCTTGATGCGCGCGCCCTGTACGGCGCTCAGACCGACCGGACCGCAGCCCAGGACGACCACGTCCGATGCCGGTTCAACCGGCGCAACGCCCAAGGCCGTCCCCAAGCCACACGCGCCCACGCATCCGAGCATCGACAGATCCACCGGCGTGGCGTTACTGGTGAAGACGGGCATGCAGTACCACTCGTAGGGAATCATCAGCTCGGCGAAGCCGCCTTCGTTGTTGTGCTGCACCACGTCGGCGCCGCTCGAGAGCCTGCCGATCGGCAGCATCGGATTGCCCGCGCCCGGGAGCATTTGGCACCGATCGGGCCGGCCTCTGAGGCACGTGTAGCACTGGCCGCAGTACGGCGTGTTGGCGACGATCACGCGGTCGCCCGGCTGCACGCGTCTGACCTTCGAGCCGACGACTTCAACCACGCCCACCGCGCCGTGGCCGAGGATTCGTGCCGGGTTGTAGTTGGCGACGGCCTGGCCGACGATGGTGTAGCAGACCTGGCACGCCTCGGTGCGCACCACGACACGGTTCTCGTCGAGCGCGCTCATCGTCACCTGCTCGACCGACGCTTTCGATGCCTGGATCGTCGTGTCGGGCGCGTTGTCGAAGACGACGAACGCGCGGAACCGGCGTCCGGCCTGCGTCCCCGTTAGGATGGAGGGCGCCTGAGCCTGGACGCCGCCGCCCAGCAGAGTCGCCGCGGCGCCACCGCCGACGACGGCGGCCTTCTTCAACACGTTCCGGCGAGAGACCTTGGTCGTCTTCGATTTCATGTCACCCTCCTCTAGGTGAGGGGATATTACGACTACGGCCGCCGTTCCGCCACCTTGGCTTCTGCAGGTCGTCGTGTCCGGCTTCAGCCGGACCTGAAACCGGACCTATTGACATTCGATAGGAAGAGCGGCACATTTACCGACACTCGTATCGAATGTCGATAGCTCCATCAACTGTAGTGTCCGCCTTTAGGCGGACCCAATGCCTATGCCACGCAACCGAGAAAGCCTGCTTCAAGGCACCCTCGACCTTCTGATTCTGAAGGCGCTCGTTTCGGGCGAGCTGCACGGCCTGGGCGTGTCCCGTCGCATCGACCGGATGACGGGCGGCACGTTCGTCGTCCAGCCGGGGTCGCTCTTTCCTGCGCTGCATCGGCTCGAAGAAGCCGGCTGGCTCGCCTCCAGCTGGGGGCCTTCCGAGAACAACCGGCGCGCAAAGTATTACCGGCTCACCAAAGCGGGGACGCGACAGTTGGGGGAAGAGGTGGCGCTCTGGAACCGCATCACGGTGGCCATGGCCCGCGCCCTTGAGGCCTGATGTCCCGCCTGTCGTCTCTCTGGCGGAATCTCGTTCATCGCGACCGCGTCGAGCGCGATCTGGATGATGAGGTGCGTTCGGCGTTCGAGCTGCTGGTCGCCGAGCACGTTCGCGCGGGCCTTTCGCTCGAGGACGCTCGGCTCAGGGCGATGCTGGAGATAGGCGGCGTCGAAGCCGTCAAAGAGCAGGTCAGGGATGCAAAGGCAGGTGCTCTCGTGGAGACGATTCTGCAGGACGTGCGCTATGCGGCGCGGCTACTCCGGCGCAATCCACTCTTCACCCTGACCGCGGCGCTGTCGCTCGCCATTGGCATCGGCGCCAACACGACCGTGTTCACGGTCGCCAACGCGCTGCTGTTCCGCGCCCCGGCTGGCGTGGCCGAGCCGGATCGTCTCGTTGACATCGGCCGCAGTCAGGACGGCGTGGGCTTCGACAACAACTCGTATCCCAACTATCTCGACGTCCGCCAGCGCGTGACGATGCTCGACGGCGTGTACGCGTATCGGCTGGGAGCCGAAGCGATGAGCCTCGGCAATGCCGACGGCGCCGAGCGGATCTTCGGCAACGTCGTCAGCACGAACTATTTCACCGTGCTTGGTGCGCGCCCTGCGGCCGGACGGCTCTTCGGTCCTGGCGACACCGACGAGCCCGGCGCGAGTCCGCTCGTCGTGCTGAGCCACAGCTTCTGGACGCGTCGCTTCAATCAGGATTCATCAATCGTGGGGCGGACGCTGCTCATCAACGGCCAGTCGTTCGCCGTGGTTGGTGTGGCGTCCGAGGGATTTCACGGGACCGGCATTCTGAGTTGGGATGTGTGGGTGCCGATGGGGATGGTGTCGGCGGTGATGCCGCGCAGATCGGAGGGCATCCTCACGAACCGGGCCAGTGTGTGGTTGGTGATGGGCGCTCGTCTCAAGCCGGGCGTCTCCGTGCGCCAGGCCGCGGCGGAGCTCGATGTGATTGGGCGGGCGCTCGAACGTGAATATCCGGATGTGAACCGAGGCCGCGGACTCCGGCTGCTGGCCTCCTCGCCCATCCCAGGCAACAGCGGCCCCGTCGCGGGGTTCCTTGCGTTGTTGATGGGGATCGTGTCGCTCGTGCTCGTGATCGCGTGTGCGAACGTCGCCGGCGTCTTGCTGGCGCGGGCGGCGGCCAGGCGGCGCGAGATCGCCGTGCGGTTGGCGGTTGGCGCGGGCCGCGGTCGGTTGGTGAGGCAGCTGCTCACCGAGACGATGATGCTGTTCCTGCTTGGCGGTGCCGGCGGTCTGCTGCTCGCGCGTGAGCTGACGTCGCTCATCCTGTCGCAGCTGCCCGCGCTCCCCGCTCCGGTTGACGTGTCGCTCGCGCTCGACGGCCGCGTCATCGCGTTCACGATTGGCCTCTCGCTGGTGGCGGCTCTCTTGTCCGGCCTCGTCCCGGCTCTTCAGGCGTCAAAAGCCGACGTGGTGTCGGCCCTCAAGGTCGATGCACAAAGCCCGCACGCCAGGGTGCGGCTTCGACACGCGTTTGTCGTCGGCCAGGTCGCGTTGAGCATGGTCCTTGTGATCGCCGCCGGTCTGTTCGTCCGTGCGCTGGGTCGAGCCAGCTCAATCGATCCGGGTTTCGATCCGCGCGGCGTCGAGACGGCGTCCCTCGACCTCTCGCTCGCCGGCTACACCGACACGACCGGACCGCCTTTCGCGCGCGATCTCATCGAGCGGGTCCGGGCGTTGCCCGGCGTAACGGCCGCGAGCCTGGCGAGGATACTCCCACTCGCCGGTGGCGGGATGGGCCTTGGCCCGCTCACGGCGTCCGGCGGCGCCTCACCGCCGAACGGCCGACCGTTCTTTGACGCCGACTGGAACATCGTCGAGCCCGGGTACTTCGAGACGATGCGGATTCGGCTGCTCGCGGGCCGCGATTTTGGCGCGGGCGATCGCGACGGCACGCAAGCGGTGGCCATCATCGGCGAGCTGGCTGCGCAGCGGTTCTGGCCCGGCCAGGACGCCGTTGGCAAGTACCTCCAGCAGCCTCCCGGTCCGCCGGGCACGTCCGCTCCGGCACGGACGCTCCTCGTGATCGGCGTCGCGCGCGACCTGAAGTACCGCAGCCTGGGCGACATCCCACGCTTGTTCGTGTACGTGCCCTTGCAGCAGCAATTCAATCCGGCCATTACGATCGTCGCGCGCACGACGAACGGCCAGCGCCTCGCGGGCGAGATTCGCGCGCTCGTGGCGTCGATGAATCCGAACCTGCCGATCGTGGGGGCGCAGACCCTCGAGGAGGCCGGGGCCCTGGGTCTGATTCCACAGCAAATCGCCGTGTCGGTGACCGGCAGCCTCGGCATCGTGGCTCTACTGCTCGCGGCGATTGGTATCTATGGTGTGACCGCCTACGCCGTCACGCGACGCACTCGAGAAATCGGTGTCCGCATCGCGCTCGGCGCCGCGCGTGGCGATATCGTTCGCATGGTTCTACGTCAGGGCATGTCGCTCGCCGGCATCGGCGCGGTCATCGGGCTGGCGCTGGCGGCGGCGGCCAGCCGGGTGCTGACGTCGCTGCTCTTCGGCGTCCCCCCGCTCGATCCGGTGACCTTTGCGGGGACCGCCGTGCTGTTTGCGGTCGTGGGCCTCGCGGCCTGCTACGTACCCGCCCGCCGCGCGACCCGGATCAACGCGATCGAGGCGCTCAGATATGAATAGACGTCCGGCTGAAGCCGGACGCTACGCATGATGCTGTTGCGTACGTAGCGTCCGCCTTCAGGCGGACGTGGGGCCCGACGCCATGTCACGCATGAAGTCCCTGTGGCGCAACCTCGTGCACCGCGACCGCGTCGAGCGCGATCTCGACGATGAGGTGCGCGCGGCCGTTGATGAGCTCGTCAGTGAAAAGATTCGGGCGGGCGAGCGGCCGGAGGACGCGCGCCGTGCCGCGATGCTGGAGATCGGAGGCGTTGAAGCCTTGAAGGAACGCGTTCGCGACGTGAGAGCCGGCGCCCTCATGGATGAGCTGCTGCAAGACGTCCGCTACGCGACGCGACTGCTTCGTCGAAATCCTCTTTTTGCGCTGACGGCGGCGATCTCTCTCGCCATCGGCATCGGCGCCACCACGACCATCTTCACCGTGGCGAACGGCCTGCTGCTCCGCGCGACCGAGGGCGTGTCGGCGCCCGACGGTCTCGTGGACATCGTGCGCACCGAGCCACGCAGTGGACCAGGGATCACGCAGATCTCGTATCCCGATCTTCTCGAGATCCGGCGCCGGACCGTCACGCTGGAGAACGTATTTGGATATCAGCTCCAGCCGAGACCAGTGAGCATGAGAATCGGCGGCCAGGGCGCGTCGAGCGCCTTCGTGAGCGTCGTGACGACGAACTACTTCAGCGCGCTCGGCGTCACTGCAGCGCCTGGGCGGCTGTTCGGCGCCGCAGACGACGACCGCCCGGGTGCCAGTCCCGTCGCCGTGCTCAGCCATGGGTTCTGGACGCGGCGATTCCAAGCCGACCCCGCTGTCATTGGGCAGGTGGTGGGGCTGAACGACGAAGCCCTTACGGTTGTCGGTGTCGCACGGGAAGGGTTTCGCGGTACGAGTGTCGTGGCGCCGGATCTGTGGCTTCCAACCTCCATGATTGGCGTCGTGGAGTCCCAGAGAGGCGAGCGATTGCTGACCACGCGGGAAGCGCCCTGGCTGATGCTGGGCGGCCGGCTGAAGGCGGGGGTGTCGCGCGCGCGGGCCTCGGCGGAAATCGCCACCATTGGCCAGGCGCTCGAGCTCGAGGCGCCGACGCCGCCCTTGGGTGGCCCCTTCAACGCGCCACCTGGATCGGGGATGGTCGATGTGGCTGCCCGTGTGTTCCTGTGGAGCGCCGAGGTCGCGTCGCCAATTCCGGCCGGCATGCGCCTGATTGTGGCTGGATTTCTTGGGCTGTTGATGGTGCTCGTGTCGCTCGTCCTCGTCATTGCCTGCGCGAATGTCGCCGGCGTCCTCTTGGCGCGTGCGGCCGAACGCCGGCGCGAAATCGCCGTGCGCGTGGCGATTGGCGCCGGTCGGGCGCGTCTCGTTCGCCAGTTGTTGACGGAAACGATGCTGCTGTTCCTTCTTGGCGGCGCTGCCGGTCTGCTGCTCGCGCGCGGGATGACGTCGATGCTCGTGGCACTCCTGCCGGCGTTTCCGGTTCCGGTGAGTCTCTCGCTGCCCCTGGACGTGCGAGTCATGGCCTTCTCTGTCGGTGTCTCGCTTCTTGCCGCTGCATTGTCCGGTCTTGCCCCGGCGCTCCATGCATCGAAGGCCGACGTCGTGTCGGCGCTCAAAGACGAAGCGCCGGGAGCCTCCGACCGGCTGCGGCTGCGGTACGGCTTCGTCGTGGCGCAGGTGGCGTTCAGCCTCCTGCTGGTCATCATGACGGGGTTGCTCGCGCAGACCTTCGATCGCGTGACGGCGGCCGGCCGCGGCTTCGACCCCACGAATGTCGATGTGGCCTCGGTCGATCTCTCGATGGCCGGCTACACCGAGGTGACGGGGCGAGAGTTTGCTCGCACGCTCGTCGAGCGCGTCCGCGCGATACCCGCAGTTGAGGAAGCGACGCTCGCCGATCGTGCCCCCGAACCCGGATCGCGAAGCTTCGGCTTTCTGACCGTTCCGGGCGCCACACCGTCTGACGGACAGCCGTTCTTCTTCGCCAACTGGACGCTCGTCGAGCCCGGCTACTTCTCGACGCTGCGCATTCCGCTGACAGCCGGCCGCGACTTCACGGCGCGGGATAGCGCTGGTGCGCAGCCGGTTGCGATCGTGAGCCGATCAACCGCCGAAGAGTTCTGGCCAGGAGAGGACGCGCTCGGCAAGAACGTGGTCGCGCGCTTCGGGAACCCGACAGGGCCGAACCCGCTTCCGGCAGTGACATTCGAAATTGTGGGGATCGTGCGTGACCTGACGTTTGGCGGACCCAGCGATCGGGCCCTGTACATCCCTTTCCAACAGCGATACATGTCGACACTGACAGTCCTGGCGCGGAGTTCGGGGGATCGGCGCGTGATGGCCGATCTCCGCGCGGCACTGACGACGATGGATCCGAATATGCCCGTGTTGTCGGCGCGGACGCTCGAAAGCCAGTTGAGTGGACCGGTGGAGACGCAGCTCCGCGTGGCGGCGGCTGTGGCGGGCAGTGTCGGACTGGTCGGGCTGCTGCTGGCCGCGGTCGGTGTCTACGGCGTGACGGCCCTGGTGCTGCGGCACAGCATGATACTCGTGGCGATCGGCACGGCGGTCGGGCTGACGCTGGGTGCGGGAGCGGGACGGTTGCTGGCCGCCTCGCGGTTCGGCACTCCGGCCGGCGACCCGCTCGTCTTCGCCGCGGCCACGCTGTTGTTCGCGGCCGCGGGCTTCATCGCGTGTTACGTCCCTGTGCGACGCGCCACCCGCATCAACGCGATGGAGGCCCTCAGGTACGAATGACGGCCCGTCACGATTCCACGGTCGTGAACCCAACCGCGCGTGCGTCACGCGGGCGGCCAGCCTCGTGGATCGCGCCCGCAGACTTGGCGGTACGCGCGTACGGTGGCGGGCAGGGGACGGTCCATGGCTTCCTCTCGAGCGCGGGCGTTGATCTCGTTCAGGTCAGTACGGAAGCGCGCTAGTTCGGCCTCCCGCTCTCGAGCTGCCCGTTCGGCCGCAAGGGCTTCGTTCGGTGAATACCTCGTGGGCGAGCTGTCTTCGTCGCGAAGTCCACCAAGATCCACTAACGCGAGTTCAGGGAAGTGATAGACCCAGTCCGCGCCGAGTGCCTTGAGACGGCGGAAGATCATCGCGTAGACCGGTGCGCAGTCTGCGCGTGCCCCAATCCAGATGGTCCCCAGATAGAACCGCAGGTAGTCACCCTCATCCCACGCGTCACGCTTAGCGGCCAGGTGCTCATCCAGGAAGGCTCCTGCGCCGCGAAACGATCCGATGTCCACGGCTCGGCCATCTGCGGCGATCACGTCATGATTGTCGGAGAACACGTCCCACAGGCACAGGCCGACCAACTCTGTCAGCTCCTCGGGCGGCTGGACAGGTGTCGGTCGATAGTCGCGGCGTACTTCTTCCAGCGTGGGTTCTGAGAAGAGCGTCTCGTCTGTTTGTCGGGCGATGTCCTGACGAGGACGCGCATTTCGTAGCGCCCCAATATTGCGGTGCAGCTGCACGGACTCGTCAAACACGCGTTCCGCGGATGGGTGGAAGCACGTAAGCAGTGCCGACTGCTCCCAGCCCTCTGGCGCGACCTCGACCAGCACGTCGGCGCCTGCGAAGCCATGCGGAAACAGCCGATCGAAGAACGCGTGCAGCTCCGCCTCGGTCAGCCGCTCGTTCCGCACAACCTCCATGCTCGGAGATTGCCATCGTCACCCGCGCACGGTCAACTCTGATCCCAGAGCCGGGAATCTCGACGGCAGGGGCCCGCGTGGATGGCCGCTAGGCGTTCTGGTCTTGCTTCGACATTGGCGTCGACAACAATCTCAGCGAGGCACTCCTGGCAAGTTCCTGCGCGATGCTCTTGATGCGATCTTTTCCGTCCACATAGCTCGGCCAGCCGACAACGTTCACATGACGGTATGGGTCATCATCCCGAAAGGCTTTGAGCTCTTGGCCGTGCACAGCGCTGATGGCGATGTCGGCCCTGCCGTACAGTCGTGGCCGCGGATGCTTGCTCAAGACGTCCCTGCCGAGAGTCCAGATACTCGCGTCAGGTAACTCGCTGATCACGTACACAGAGAGTCTTAGATCGGGGGGCGGCATGAACGCTTCGGGCGTCGGCCCTGATCTTTTGAAATGCCTCTTCTGGAACAGAAAACGCGCCAGGACGTCTTCAGGGCCAACGAGCTCAACCTCGGTGGTGACAGGACTCTTATCCGGCGTGCTTTCTCTGCCCCGCAAATAGACGCGTAAGGTTGTCCAGAACAGCTTCAGGAATCTCGTCAAAAAGCCACTCGGTGCCATATACCTTACTATTGCCAAACAGACCCGCGTAACTGATCCGACCCTGCGGCCCGACGCTCACAGAGAAAACCCAATCTGAGGCCACATTCCAAGCGATGGCTACCTCGCCGTCTGGATCGACTGACACGTCAGGGACGGGGGTTGTCGTCGGCAGCGCGCTGAAGAAGCGCTCGGCCTGTAAGTAAGCCTGCGCGTCGATCGCCTTTGCCCCGTGCCCGTCCCAGTTTGGAGCGGCGGCTTCCTGTGCGGCCTCTGCAAGCTCCACCCAGGCCGATTCTGCAACGTGACGAAGCGTGAGCGCCTCCCACAGGTGCTCACATACCTGCTCGATGCGCCGCGCCACGATCCGTGCGTCGGGCCCGACGGCCTCGGACGGCACCAAGGGCGCGAGTAAGCCGCCGCGTTTAGAAGGCGTCGCAAGTGTAGTCATTCAAATAGCTTCGAAGCTCGCTGTGTGATGCTTCCGAAAAAGACGTCGTTCTTGAACCGGTGCAGGTCGTTCAAGACGCGATCGATCTCTTCATGCTCCACGGGCTTCAGCGCTACGCTTTTGAACGCGTCTATGTCGAGCAGAATGGCGGCATGTTCCTTATCGGTCGGGTTCGGTTCAAAACTCTGAGTCACGATCGCTGAATGTTCAAGGGAAGGCTCATGAATCACGACCCGCGTCAAGTAGGCGCGCAATGTCTGCGGCAGACTCTCAGGAACCTGCGGCGGCGCGATGAAATAGTTTCGAAGATTGATCACGGGCAATGGCAACTCCAGCTGGTTGATGTAACGTGCTGCAAGTCGGACAACAACCGTAGGTTTTGCAAACTCCACATAGAGCCGCCAGAGTCGAATCGTCTCCGGGTAAATCTCTTCCCAACTCGTATATGGTTTCAAGCGGTTCAAGGTGAACCCGTTCAGGCGAAACTGCACCTGAGTTTTCTCGTCTGGACTCTTGAGTAGAACGCCCAGCTTACCGTGCCTAAGGTCGGGTTTTATGATTGGACCTGCAACGTCAAGCTGTGCCTGAAGCGTCTGGATTATTCCTTTGGTGGGATAGTCCCCCTCAAGTTGAACAGCCATCTGCTCCAAACCCTGAACCGTAACTCCCTCTGCTAGCTGCACACGAAAATCGATTAATGCCTCGCGGATCGGAGCACGTTTCAGATGTCGGTGACGGGCAGGTCCAAGGTCGCCTTGACTATCGCTATCTGATATGGAGATGGTCATGGGTTTCCCATCACCGTCACGCGCCGTGCCTGGTGCGCAATCCGTACCGGGTTAGACTTCGTCAAGTTTGACGGCCTTCGGCCTCAGGATACCTGAAAACCGCAGGCGGTACTAGACGACGATGGCGCGACCGAGTTCTGGTGGAATCAGGACAGCGCATGCCCGATCGCGGACGCCCTCAGCCGACGGTTCCTCGGCGAGGAATTCGCCTCGGGCGGCAAGTCGGCTGGGTTCTCCTGGACCTTCCGGAGATGAACCTGACCTCCTCGTGCGTTACCATAGGGGACTTCGTTCACAGAGAGTCGTGTGGCTGACTTGAAACAGGACCTGGACGGACTGCGCATCGCGCGCGCGCCCGAGCGTGCCGGCGTCGGCCGGTGGGTCGGTTGGATCCTGTTGCTTGTCGTGGTCGCGACCTCGGGCGTGGCCGGGTACCGATGGGTGACGCGGGTGCGCCCGGTCGAGGTGCAGGTGGCGACGGTCACCGAGCGGCCGGTCGGCACGCAAGCGGCCGTGCTGAACGCCTCGGGCTACGTCACGGCAAGGCGGCGCGCGACGGTGTCGTCGAAGATCACAGGCAAGGTCGTCGAGGTGAACGTCGAGGAGGGGATGGCCGTCACCGAGGGGGACGTGCTCGCACGCCTGGACGACTCGACGGTGCGGGCCGCGCTGGCGCTGGCCGAAGCTCAAGCCGAGGCGGCAAAACAGTCCGTCGCCGAGAACGAAGTCCGTCTCGCCGAGGCACGGGTGACGCTGGGCCGGCTCAACCAGCTGCTCACGGATCGCATCGTCGGGCAGGCGGAGGTCGACGCCGTCAAGGCCAACGTGGATTCCATCGAGGCGCGCATTGGCTCCATACGCCAACAAGTGCGCGTGGCGGAGCGTCAGGTCGAGCTGCAGAAGACCGACCTCGACAACACGATCATCCGCGCGCCGTTTAGCGGCGTGGCGATCTCCAAGGACGCCCAGCCCGGCGAGATGGTGTCGCCCGTGTCGGCCGGCGGCGGTTTCACGCGCACGGGCATCTGCACGATTGTCGACATGCGATCGCTCGAGATCGAAGTCGACGTCAACGAGGCGTACATCGGCCGTGTGAAGGCGCGGCAAAACGTGACGGCCGTGCTCGACGCCTATCCCGACTGGCAGATTCCCGCGCGCGTCATCACGATGGTGCCGACCGCCGATCGGCAGAAAGCGACGGTGCTCGTCCGGATCGGCTTCGCGCGTCTCGACCCGCGGATTTTGCCGGACATGGGCATCAAGGTCACCTTCCTTCGCAAGGAGAACGCCGAGATCGACCCGGCGCCGGCCGCCCAGGCGACCGTCCTTGTGCCGAAGGCAGCCGTCCGCATGGAGGAAGGACAAAACTTTGTCTTTGTCGTGCGCGACGACGCCGTCGAGCGTCGCGCGGTGAGGATCGGAGGCGCGGATGGCGATCGCCTGGAGGTCGTCGCGGGCCTCCAGTCGGGCGAGCGGGTCGTCGTCTCTCCGCCAGCGGATCTCAGGGACGGCGCGCTCGTCATCGTGCAGTAGGCCGGGTCCTTTCGGACCCGGCCTACGTACCTCGCGAACCCAGACTATGAATGAAGACGGCCTGCTCGTCCGCGTCGCTGACGTCCACAAACACTTCACTCGCGGCAGCGAGCGCATCGACGTGTTGAAGGGCGTCAACCTGGAGATCCCCAAGGGTGACTTTCTGGCCTTGATGGGTCCGTCCGGCTCGGGCAAGACGACACTCTTGAACCTGATGGGAGGCTTGGATCAGCCGACAGGCGGGACGGTGGAGGTCGACGGCGTGCGCATCGACGAGCTCGGTGGCGCGCGGCTGTCGCGCTGGCGTGCGGAGCACATCGGCTTCATCTTCCAGCTCTACAACCTGCTGCCCGTGCTGACGGCCGAGCGTAACGTCGAGCTGCCGCTGCTCCTGACGAGGCTGTCGAAGGCCGAGCGCCGCAGGCACGTCGGCATTGCGCTCAAAGTCGTCGGCCTCTCGGACCGCGCGAAGCATTACCCTCGTCAGCTCTCTGGCGGCCAGGAGCAGCGCGTCGGCATCGCCCGCGCCATCGTCACCGACCCGACGCTGCTTCTGTGCGACGAGCCGACGGGCGATCTCGACCGCAAGGCTGGAGACGAAGTCCTGGACCTGCTGCAGACGCTCAATCGCGAGCATGGCAAAACCATCGTCATGGTGACGCACGACCCGCACGCGGCCGAGCGCGCCCGGCGGACGCTGCATCTCGAAAAAGGCACGCTTCTGGAGGCCGTCGCATGAAGTTCCTGCCGCTCGTCTGGCGGAACCTGCTCCGGCGCAAGGTGCGCACGACGTTCACGCTGCTCTCGATTTTTGTCGCCTTTGTCCTTTATGCCTTTCTCATGACGATGAGGACGGCGTTCTCGATGGGCGTCGAGGTGGCGGGTGCCGATCGGCTGATGATGATGCACAAGGTCAGTCTCATCCAGCTGCTGCCGATCTCCTACATGCGGCAGATCGCGTCAACCCCGGGCGTCACGCTCGTGTCCCACAACACGTGGTTCGGCGGGACGTACCAGGACAACGCGAACCAATTCGCTGTGATGGCCGTCGATCCCGAGCCGCACTTGAAGCTCTTTCCTGAATTCAAGGTGCCCCCCGATCAGGTCAAGGCTTGGCAGGCCGATCGCCAGGGCGTGCTCGTCGGCCGAGACGTCGCCACGCGGTACGGCTGGAAGGTCGGCGACAGGATTCCCATCAAAGGGACGATCTGGGAGCCCAAGCAGGGATCCACGTGGTACTTCAACATCGCTGGCATCTACGATGGCGACGAGACCGTTGACAAGACCAACTTTTTCTTTCGTTACGACTACCTCGAGGAGAATCGCCGCGGGGCGTATGGGACCGTCGGCTGGTACACCATCAGGATCGACAACCCCTCACGGTCGGCCGAGATCGCCTCTACGCTCGATAGCGCGTTCGCCAACTCGCCGGCTGAGACCAAGACCTCGACCGAGAAGGCCTTCCTGCAGGGCTTTGCGAACCAGGTTGGCGACATTGGCGCGATCATGATCGCCATTCTCGTGGCCGTGTTGTTCTCGATTCTCCTGGTCGTGGCCAACACCATGGCGCAGTCGGTGCGCGAGCGGACGAGCGAGCTCGCCGTACTGAAGACCCTGGGGTTTGGCGACGGCCTCGTGCTCGCGCTGGTGCTGGCCGAGTCGTTGTTCCTGGCGGTGCTCGGCGGCGGGATGGGCCTCGCCGTGGCCTGGGTGCTCGTCAGCCAGGGCGGTTTCAACAACGCGTTCCTGCCGGTGTTCGTCTTGCGAGGCCGCGATATCGCGATCGGCGTGGCGCTCTGCGGCGTGCTGGGTGCGCTCGCGGGCGCCATGCCCGCCGCTTCGGCCATGCGGCTGCGCATCACCGACGCTCTTAGAAGGAACTAGAACCGGTTTCATATCCGTAGTGTCCGGCTTCAGCCGGACCTGAAGGTCGGCCTAAAGGCGGACATTACAGTTTGTGAGATGAGGAGAAACTGACGTGCTGCGATGGATCGCCCAGACACTCGCGGTGACCGCGCTCAGCGTCCGCACGATCCCCGAGCGCCTGGCCTCTTCGGTCGTCGCGATGGTCGGCATTGCCGGCGTGGTGATTGTGTTTGTCGCCGTGTTGTCGATCGGTGAAGGATTTCGAGCGGCGATGACGATGGCCGGATCGCCGGACCGCGTGCTCGTCATGCGGAGCGGCGCCGATTCGGAGATGACAAGCGGGATCGGTGGCGCGGAAGCCGATGTGATCAAGCAGGCGCCCGGGCTGCTGCGCGACGGCAATCGGCCGGTCGCCTCGGCCGAGCTCTTCGTCCTCGTCGATCTCAACAAACGCTCCACGGGGACGCCCGCCAACGTGCCCCTTCGCGGCATCGAGCCGGCGGCGCTGCAGGTGCGAGACGACGTCAAGCTCGTCGAGGGCCGGATGTTTCAGTTCGGCACCAACGAGGCGATCGTCGGCCGCGCCTCGAACCGCCAGTTCTCCGTCGATCTCGGTTCTGAGGTCAAGTCGGGCGAGTTGACGTTGAAGATCGTCGGCATCTTCACAGCCGGGGGATCGGTCGCTGAGACCGAGATCTGGGCCGACGGTCGCGTGTTGCAGGGCGTGTATCGCCGCGGCAACTCATTCCAGCTGGTGCTCGCGCGTCTGGATTCCCCGGCGTCGTTCGACACGTTCAAGAACTGGCTGACGACCAATCCGCAGTTGAACGTCCAGGTCCGCCACGAGAGCGAGTACTACGCGGCGCAATCGACCACGATGACGAGCCTCATTCGCGGCGTGGGCTACACGATTGCAGCGCTCATGGGGATCGGCGCCGTCTTCGGCGCGATTCTGACGATGTACACGGCGGTCGCGTCGCGGACGCGCGAGATCGCCACGCTGCGGGCGCTCGGGTTCAACACGACATCGGTGCTCGTCTCGGTGCTGACCGAATCGCTGGCGCTCGCGGCGATTGGCGGGTTGGCCGGCGGGACGCTCGCGTATCTCGCGTTCAACGGCTATCAGACGTCCACGATGAATTTCCAGACCTTCAGTCAGGTGGCGTTTGCGTTTGCCGTGACGCCCGCCCTGCTCCTGCAGGGCCTCAGCTACGCGCTGATGATGGGCTTAGTCGGCGGCCTGCTGCCCGCCGTCCGCGCCGCGCGCCTGCCTATCTCCTCAGCCCTCCGGGAACTGTAGGCATCTCCGTCCGAGCCGGCCAAACGCCGGTATTCTTGCGTTTGGTTCAGCCAAATGACATCAGCCCGGGAGCCCGAAGCGCATTGAGAAACGCGTGCTTCTTGTATAAGATCTGCAAGTTCTCATAACCTCGTTTCCTGCCAAGGGGGCTGTATATGACTGTCAAGACACCGCCTTCCGCTGACCAAGTGTTGAGCCTGTATCAGAGCTACGCGGACGGCACCGTCGGTCGCCGCGAGTTCATGCGCCGCGCGAGCGCGCTCGGCATCGCCGGCGTCGCCGCGTCCGCGCTCGGACCGCTGGCCGCCAACCCCAGCGCCGCAACAGCCCTGGCGCAGGCCGCGGCGGTCTCGACTGCGAAAACGCTGCCGCTCGACCTGGCCGAGTGGAGTTTCATGTGGGTGAACGTGAAGCGCGCCGATACCGCGCGAGGCAGCTTCATCGGCGGCCAGCAGATGTACGTCGAGTACATGATTCCGACGCGCGTGCGCAAGCCGTTCCCGATCGTGCTGGTGCACGGCGGCGGCGGGCAGGGCCTCGACTGGATGGGCACGCCCGACGGACGGCCGGGCTGGTTCCAGCACCTCGCGGCCGAGGGCTACAGGGTGTACGTCGTCGATCGTCCGGGTCACGGGCGATCGCCGCAGCACCCCGATCTGCTCGGCGCCATTCCGGCCCGCCCGGGCACGATGGAAGGTCTGCAGGGCCAGTTCATTTTCCCGGTCGGCGGCGCCAACAACCCCGATCCGTATCGGAGGAACCATACGCAGTGGCCTGGCCCCGGCGTGCCGGGCGCACCTGAAGTGGCCCAGTTCATCGCTTCTCAGGGCGGCAGCTACGTCGTGAATCCGCCAGCGCCCGGTGCCCCTGCGGCGGGAGCGGCTGGCGCAGCCGGCGGTCGTGGGGCGG
>Ga0156016_150_pt4 | contig 17161 bp, 18 predicted proteins | sample RifCSPlowO2_02_FD_107670 | JGI IMG/M metagenome (GOLD analysis project Ga0156016, IMG submission 107670) | Acidobacteria bacterium RIFCSPLOWO2_02_FULL_64_15 | reverse complement strand
GGGACAAAGCTCGTGTGGCAACGGCTTTGTACCATGCGGAGGCTTTTGTGTCTCTACGGAAATCGGCCCCTTCGTGAATTATTCAGGCTAAGGACTCGTTCCGCAGCCGTAGTGTCCGGCTTGAGCCGGACCTGGTAACCGATCATTTCTTTAGTAGTTCCGGCCAGTTGACGACGACGGTGATTGGCGAATCGGAACCGCCAGCTTCGAGGTTGGCGAGGAATCGCTGACCGTCGGGTGACACGTCGTACTGCTGACGGGATCCAGTCGCTCGAGCACTCCCTCCAAGGATCCGCACATTGAACAACGGTTTCGCGATGCCGAATTCTGGCGCGGCGCCGCCTCCGGTGCCTCTGACGCTCGCGGGCGCGCGTATTACCGTGCCTCGCTCTCCATCCGAGCAACGATCTCGAGAAAACGGCTGATGGCATCAAGTCGCCGGATCGCATCCACGACGCGATCGAGATCGAGCGCCACGTACTCGTGGACGACCACGTTCCGAAATCCGGGCAGACGCTCGAGCTCGCGAACCAGATCGTCAGGAAAACGCGGGTCGCGCGCCAGGCTGCGAATCGCCTCCGTGTAATCTTCGAATCGATCGCCACGCCGGGCCGCCAGTTCGCCCGCGATGTCGATGACGAGCTGGGCAACCATCAGCAAAGAGAAGAGGACGTCGTTATGGAGCGACAGCTCTCGCTCCAGCGCTTCGCGGCTGCCGACTCGTGGCGAAAGGTCCTGCAGATGCTTCAGATGCCGCCGGAGCTCAGCCAGGCGCTCGACCAGGTAGGTCATTGGCGGATGGCGGCGAGCTTTACCTTGCGCGCCCGGCGAAGGAATGGATCCAGGTCGGCGGCGCGCAGCAGAGTCGTCCGGACGAACACGTGATCAGCCTCCGCGTCGCGACAGAACACTCGGCGTCCGTGCGTAATGATCGCCCGAGCCAGCGTCGGGGGCGCGTCGTTGAGGACCACGAGGTCTACGTCGTTCCGTCCGATCGCGCGGCTCACCTCACCAGCCAACCGCAATCCTGCCTCGAAGCGTCCCTGACGATCGTACGCCTGCCAGTCAAATAGCACGGCGATGTCGACGTCGCTCTCGCGGTGCGCACGTCCCAGCGCCTGGCTACCGAACAGGTAGATCGAGGTCGCGCCGGCGTCCAACCCAGGAAGTCCGGACAGCACCGATTCCAGTTCGACGTTCATTGCGCCATTCTCGCACGAGAGATTGGTCTCGCGAATAGCGGATTATACGGCCGCTGACGCGCCGGTCGTGACGATGCTATCGTCGTTTGTGATTTCAGTGATGCGCACCTGGCCTGCGCTCGACGTCCTCTGCACCGGCGACCCTGATCTGACGCTGGCCGCCGCGGACGACTTCGGTCCGACCGCGGTCGAACAGCGGGGCGGCCTGTTCCGGTTGTTCTTCGCGACTGCCGCGGCGCGCGACGCCGCCTGCGCTGTTCTCTCGGCCACCGAGCGCCGCGTCGAACCTGTTGAGGTCGACGACGAAGACTGGGCTCGGCGCTCCCAGGACAGTCTCGGACCGGTGGCCATCGGTCGGATCGCGGTTTTTCCGAATCCCGAATCCCAAATCCCGAATCCCGACAGTGTCTCGATCGTGATCCGTCCCTCGATGGGCTTCGGCACCGGCCATCACGCGACGACGCGGCTCTGTCTCACCGCTTTGCAGACAATCGATCTGTCGAATCGATCCGTGCTCGACGTCGGCACCGGGTCTGGCGTGCTGGCCATCGCCGCAGTGCGTCTGGGCGCGGCGCAGGCGCTCGGCATCGATCATGATCCGGACGCGATTGCCGCCGCGACCGAGAACCTCGCGCTAAACCCACAGGTCGAGCGCGTCCAGTTCGGCGTCGCAGACCTCACATCGTCGACGCTGCCGACCTCTGACGTCGTGACAGCGAACCTGACGGGCGCGCTCCTCGTTCGCGCCGCGGATCGGCTGGCGACCGCCGTCCGACCTGGCGGCACGCTTATCGTCAGCGGCCTACTCGGCGAAGAAGAAGCCCCCGTCCGCCGCGCGTTCTCCCCTGATGTCATCTGGAAGGGCGAAGAAGACGGTTGGGTATGTCTTGCCATTCGAACGCGTATCTAGGCGGTCAGTCGCCGTCGCCACCATGCTACAATCCGGCCCTCGCCTCTTGTCCTCATCTCATAGGAAGGGGGTCCGCCATGGAATTCCGCGACCCGGTCGAGCTCGTCCTCAAGCACAAGGGATCGCAGGTTCACTCGATCGCTCCAGACGCCACGGTCTACGAGGCTCTCAAGAAACTGGCTGAGAAGAATATCGGAGCTCTGGTCGTCTTGATGGGGACCGATCTTGTCGGGATTTTTTCCGAACGCGATTACGTGCGCAAGGTGATCCTGAAGGGGCGTTCCTCAAAGGAAATGAAGGTTCACGAGATCATGTCCAGCCCGGTTGTCACCGTGAGCCTCAGGACTCCGATAGACGAGTGCATGCACCGCATGACGGACAAGCACTGCCGTCATCTGCCGATCGTGGAAGGGGAGAAAGTGGTCGGGGTGGCGTCGATTGGCGACCTCGTCAACTGGATCATTGACGCCCAGGACCACACGATCCACCAGCTCGAGAGTTACATCACCGGGAGGTACCCAGGCTAGATTCGTACCCGCACCGAAATGTCACTTCACCTCCGGCCGGTTCGTTGGTCTAATAGAGTCGTTATGCGCCGCTCCGTCCAGCTCTGGACGCTTCTTCTGGTCGCTGCGATCGTTGGCGTCGGGGCCGCCCAGCAGCGCCAGGGGGGGCCGCAGCAGCCGGTTCGCGACACGCCTTCGCAGCGGCTGGACGCGCCGGCGCCGCCGCCAAAGGGGCTTATCACTGGGCGCGTGCTCGCGTCGGACAACGGCCGTCCGGTCAAGCGCGCGCGCGTCTTCATCACCGCCGCCGAGCTGCCCGGAGGCCGTGGCGTGCTGACCGACGATGAGGGTCGTTTTCAGCTCGTGGAGCTGCCTGCCGGGCGGTACACACTGACGGTGTCGAAGTCGGGGTTTGTGTCGCTCGCCTACGGCCAGCGACGGCCGCTCCAGGCCGGGACCCCCTTGCAGCTGGCCGACGGCCAGGAGATCAAGGGCATTGAATTCAGCCTTCCCCGCGGCAGCGTGATCGCAGGCCACGTGTTCGACGAGGACGGCGACCCGATGCCCGGCATGGTGGTGCGCGTGCTGCGCTACCAGTCCCAGCAGGGCGATCGCCGACTGGTGTCTGCGGGCACGTCGCAGACCGACGACCGCGGCCAGTATCGCGTGTGGGGCCTGATGCCCGGCGACTACTACATCGAGGCGCAGGCGCGCATCAATGTCCCGGGCCTGCCGGCGGTCGGTGGACGCGGTGGGCCGGGTCCCGCCGGGCGTGGCGCGCCTCAGGGCGGTGGCGGTCTGGCCGGCCAGATCGCCGGTGCGGTCAGCGCGATAGCCGGCGCGAACATTGCGGCGCTCTTCGGGCCAGGAGAAGAAGGCCAGAAGGCGTACGCGCCAACCTATTACCCCGGTGTCACCGCGTTGAACGAAGCTCGGCCCGTCACGGTCGGCCTCAGTCAAGAATCGGAGAATCTCGATTTCAGCCTACGGCTCGTCCAGGTCGTGCGCGTCAGCGGGCGTGTCGCCAATGCCGACGGGACAGCGACAACGAACGGTAACGTCAACCTCACCTCCGAGACGGCCGGCGGCGGACGCGGTAACCAGCTGGGCGTCAACTTCGGAGGCCGCGTGGGCGGCGACGGCTCGTTTGCGATCTCAAACGTGCCACCCGGCCGATACACGCTTCGCGCGCGGGGTGAGAACGCCGGACAGCCGCAGTTTGCGAGCCAGCCCCTGACCGTCGGCGGCGACTTCGATCTCGACAACGTCAGCGTCATTCTGGCCGGCGGCGCCAGCATCAGCGGCACGCTGTTGTTTCCGACCGCCCAATCGCAGCTGCCCGACCTGACGCAGCTGCGCATCACGGCTCCCTCGCTCGAGCCGACCCTGGGCAATCAGCCCCAGGCCCGCGTGGACCGAGATGGCAACTTCACGCTCGACGCGGTGGCCGGCGGCGCGCACCTGATTCGCGCGACCGGCCCGCTCCGCGGCTGGTCGTTGAAGGCGGTCGTCCTCGACGGCCGTGATATCACCGACACGCCGATCGATGTGCGCAGCGGTCAGAGGGTGGCCAACGTGTCGATCACGTTCACCGACAAAGTGAACGAGATCAACGGAACGATCACCAACGATCAGGGCGTGCCGGTCACCGAGTACACCGTGCTTGCCTTCTCCACCGATCCGTCGTACTGGCAGGCGCAGTCTCGGCACATCGCCACAGCCCGGCCCGACCAGACCGGCACATTCAGGATGCGCGGTCTACCGTCGGGAAACTATTACCTGGTGACCGTGGACCCGGCGCAACAGGGCGAGTGGTTCGACCCGACGTATCTCGACGCGCACCGCATCGGCGCCACGCGGATCAGCCTCGGCGAGGGCGATGCGAAGACGCAAGACTTCAAATTGAAAACGCAAAATTGAAAAGTTAAAAGTAGGCCCCTTGGCTCACTACTTTTAAGTTGTTAGCTTTTAATTTTAAGTTTCAGAGATCTCCCCACAGGAATTGCAGCACGCTGATCGCCGCGACCGGCACCGCGTCGGCGCGCAGCGTACGGCTGCCGAGCGCGACCAACTGGATGCCGCGAGCGCGCGCGGCCTGCCACTCAGCTTCGGTCCAGCCCCCTTCCGGCCCGACGACCACGACGGCTTCTGACGGCGGCGGCTGGCCGCGCAGGATCGACAGCGACTCGGTGTCAGCCGACGCACCCGGCTCGACAAGCATCAGAGCGCGAGCGGCCCTCGGCTCGTCGAGCCAGACGTCGAAGGTGAGCGGTGTCCGAACCTCCGGCACGACGGCCCGCCGCGACTGCTTGACCGAGGCGAGTGCCACCCGCCTCCAGCGGTCGACACGCTCGCTCCGCCTCAAGGCGGCGACGGTGACTTCGGCGCGCGTCGTGACAATGGGCTGTACGGCTGACACGCCAAGCATCACCGCGTCGCGGATCACATCGTCCATCTTGTCGCCCTTGAGTACGGCCTGGACGAGCGTGACCGCCACGGCCGGCTCCGCGGCCGGCTCGGTGCGCGACAGGATCTGCGCGCGCACGTCGCGCCGACCGGCCAAGACCACGCGCGCCAGACACTCCAATCCACGCCCGCTGAACACAGTGATCGTGTCGCCCACACCCAACCGCAGCACGCGCACCAGGTGTTCGGCCTCCTCACGCGGCAGCACGACGGTCTCGTCGCCGGGATCCAAAGACGGTACGAAGAATCTGTGCACTGGATGATTATATGAGTGCCAGTACCCGTGCTGGCGCCGAGTGCTGATGCTATGTGCCGTGGGCTGGTGCTAAGCGCCGCGTCAGGGTGAGGAGCACCAGCACGAGCATCTCGGATGCTATACTCCCCCCGTGTTTTTCCGCGGACAGATCGTCGGAAAGTACAAAATCCTCTCGACGGTTGGGAGCGGAGGCTTCGGCAGCGTCTACCTCGCGGAAGACACCTGGATCGACAAGAAGGTTGCGCTCAAAGTTCCGCACAAACAGACGGTCGACTTCGGCGAGTTGCTGCGCGAGCCGCGCCTGCTCGCCACGCTCAACCACCCCAACATCGTCACCATCCTGACGGCCGAGAAGCAGGAGAACGTCTTCTTCATCGTGATGGAGTTCGTGGCGGGCGAGACGATCGAGACGATCATCGCCCGAGAAGGCGCCATCGAGCTGGGCCGAGCACTCGATTACATCTGCCAGATTTGCAACGCCGTGGATCACGCGCACCGGCACGGCGTGATTCACCGCGATCTGCGTCCGTCGAACGTCCTGGTCGCAGAGAACGGCCTCGTGAAGGTAGCCGATTTCGGCACGTCGCGGTTTCTCGAGATCGCGGCTCACGGCAACACCATCATCGGCAGCCCGCCGTACATGGCGCCCGAACAGTTTCACGGGAAGGCCGTATTTGCCTCCGATATCTACTCGCTCGGCGTGACGATGTACCAGATGCTGACCGGTGTGCTGCCGTACGCCACACCTGCACCGGCCGACCTCGAGCGCCTGATGCGCGGCGAGCTCCTCTCCGCACCGCGGTCGAAGAACCCGAAGATTCCCACACCCATCAGCGACATCGTCGTCAAGGCGATGGCACCCCAGATCGGCGCGCGCTATCAGCGCGCCTCCGAGCTGCTCGATGATGTCCTGGCCGCGCGTCAGGGTGGGTCGAGACGAACGGCGCGGTCCACACCGGCCGTCGAGTCTTTGACGCCTGACGCCGAACAGATGCAGGACATCCACATGCGTCTGAAGGCGCGCGAAGCGCCGCAGCCGCGCTTCTGCTGGCATTGTAGAAAGCCCCTCCACGCGCGATCCGACCGCTGCCCGTTCTGCGGCGAAGCCCAGTAGCTCGGTATATGCGTTAGAATCACCCGAGGAGCGCGGTATGGCGTTTGCGGGGACCGGTAAGATCTGGATGAACGGCACGCTCGTGGACTGGAAAGACGCGCATATTCACATCGCGTCGCACGTCGTCCACTATGGCAGCGGCGTGTTCGAAGGCGCCCGGTGCTACGGGACGCCGAAGGGTTCGGCGTGCTTCCGGCTGGATGCCCACATGCTGCGACTGCAGCATTCTGCCAAGATCTACCGGATGGAATATCCCCTTGATTTGGGCGGCTGGATGAAGGCCGTGCTCGACACGATCCGCGCCAACCAGATGACGGCGTGCTACATCCGCCCGCTTGTTTACCGCGGGTACGAGTCGCTCGGCGTCAACCCCGTCAATAACCCGGTCGATGCGGCCATCATGGTGTGGGACTGGGGCGCCTACCTCGGCAAGGACGCACTCGAGCAGGGCGTCGACGTCAAGGTCAGCACCTGGACGCGGATGGCGCCCAACACCTTGCCGGCGATGGCGAAGAGCACGGCGAACTACGCCAATTCCGCGCTCGTCAAGATGGAGGCGCTGGCCGACGGCTACTCCGAAGGGATCGCGCTCGACGTGGCCGGCCACGTCAGCGAGGGCAGCGGTCAGAACATCTTTATCGTGCGCGATGGCGCCCTTTACACACCGCCGCTCGCCTCTTCGATCCTCGGCGGTATCACCCGCGACACCGTCATGACGCTCGCGCGCGACCTGGGCTTTGCGGTGACCGAGACGGTCCTGCCGCGCGAGTCGCTCTACATCGCCGACGAGGTGTTTTTCGTCGGGACGGCGGCCGAAGTGACGCCCATCCGGGCGATCGACAAGATCACGGTGGGCAGCGGCCGGCGTGGTCCGCTGACCGAGGCGATTCAGCGCGCGTTCTTCGACGTCGTGCACGGCGAAACCCCCGACACGCACGGCTGGCTGACTTATGTATATCCGGAGGAATCCGCGCTCCGCGCGCCATCACAAGAAGTAGCCGCGCGGAGCCGATAAGAGAACCGTAACCACCAGCTATGCATATCAACGATCTTCTGAAGATTGCGGTTGAGGCCGGCGCATCGGACCTTCACCTGAAGGTCGGCTGCTATCCGATGATGCGCCTGCGCGGCACGTTGGTGCCGGTGACAGAGGAGAAGAAGCTCGATCATGCCGACGTCGGCGAGATCAGCCTCGTGGTCCTGCCCGAGTCGCTGCGCCAGAAGTTCAAGGAGATGCAGGAGGTCGATCTGGCCTACAGCGTGCCAGGGCTCGGCCGATTCCGGTGCAACGTGTTCCAGCAACGCGGGACGGTCGGCCTGGTGCTTCGCGTGATTCCCGTGAACATCCGGACGATCGACGAGCTGGGGCTGCCGCAGGTGCTCAAGCAAATCGCCATGGAAGAGCGCGGCCTGGTGCTGGTGACCGGCACGACGGGCAGCGGCAAGAGCACGACGCTCGCCGCCATGGTCGACTACATCAACCAGACGCGGTCCGCGCACGTGATGACCGTCGAGGACCCGATTGAGTTCTTGCACCGCGACGTCAAGTCGATGGTCAACCAGCGCGAAGTGTCGGTGGACACCAAATCGTTCGCGCACGCGCTGCGCAGCGCCCTGCGGCAGGACCCGGACGTGATTCTCGTCGGCGAGATGAGAGACTTCGAAACGATCGAGACGGGGCTGCTCGCCGCCGAAACCGGACATCTGGTCTTCTCAACGCTGCACACCCTGGACGCGACAGAGACCGTCAACCGCATCATCTCGGTCTTCCCCCCGCACCAACAGAAGCAGATCCGGCTGCAGCTCGGTACCGTGCTCAAGGCCGTCGTCTCGCAGCGCCTCATCCCGCGCTCCGACGGGCTGGGCCGTGCGCCGGCGGTCGAAATCATGATCAGCACGCCGTTTATCCGCGACTGCATCGCCGACAAGGAGAAGACGCACCTCATCCGCGGCGCCATCGCCGCGGGCACCTCGCAGTACGGCATGCAGACATTCGATCAGTCCATCTTCGGACTCTTCCAGCAGGAGCTGATCTCTTTTGAAGAGGCGCTGCGCTGGGCGAGCAACGTTGACGAGTTCAAGCTGCGGGTGCAGGGCATCTCGACGACGGCCGACATGAGCCGCGACCAGATGGCCGAGAGCGTCGTCGGCAACCAAGACATCACGCGGTTTGGATCGTAGGGGGCTCCTTTCGGACCCGCCGAACATGCCCAGTGCCTATCTCCACGCGCTCCGGATGCTCGCCCGGCGCGAGCTCTCGGAAGCCCAGGTCCGCCAGCGGCTCGCTCGCAAGAAACACGACCTAGGCGCCATCGACGCCGCCGTCGCCAGGCTTCGCGACGAGCGCGCTATTGACGATGAGCGCGTGGCCGAAGCCATCGCACACACGGAAGTATCCGTCAAGCGCCGCGGCAAGCTGAGGATCCGGCGGCAGATCGAGCAGGCGGGGATTACCCCCGCGACTGCCCGCCGCGCGATCGATGCGGTCTTTGAGGCTGTGGACGACGAGGCGCTACTCGAAGCCTCGCTGGCGAAGCGCCTTCGCGGCCGTACCCGCCTCGCCGATCAAAAGGAGTTCCAGCGACTCTATCGCTACCTCATCAGCCAAGGCTTCGAGTCCGATCGCGCGATCGCGGCGCTGAAAAGACGCCACAAGCGCTAGGCCGAAACTTATCGATCTGCGCTGATCTTCCAGATGCGGTTGCTGCCGTCATCGGACACCAGCAGCCCGCCGTCGGGGGCCACGGTCACGCCGACGGGCCGTCCCCATCGGGCAATCTGCGCCCCATCCGATCCGTCGCTCGTCACGAAGCCGGTCATGAAGTCTTCGAGCGGACCGGGACGGCCACCGTTCATCGGGAAGAACGCCACCTTGTAACCCGCCGCCACCGAGCGATTCCACGAACCGTGCAACGCCACGAACCCGCCATTGCGATAGCGCTGCGGGAACGCGGTGCCTGTGTAGAAGGCGGCGCCGAGCGCCGCGGAGTGCGAGGGGACCAGCACGTCGGGGACGATGGCGCGCCTCACGAGATCCGGAAAGGCACCCACGTAGCGCGGATCGTAGTTCTGGCCGATGTAGGAATACGGCCAACCGTAGAACCCGCCGTCTCTGAGCGAGGTCGCGTAGTCGGGTACCAGGTCGTCACCCAGATTGTCGCGCTCGTTGACCGCCACCCACAGCGTGTCGGTGCCTGGCTGTAGCGTCAGTCCCACGGGATTCCGGATGCCGGATGCATACACGCGATAGCCAGACCCATCCGGATTGAACTCGAGCACGGCGGCGCGCCGGCAGTCCTCGCCGGCGTTATTGTTCGACGCTGATCCCACCGCCAGATACATCTTGGTACCCGCCCGATTAAAAACGATATTGCGAGTGGAATGTCCGCCAACCGGAAGGTCGAGCAGCTTCTCGGGCGCGCCCTGCGCCTGCAGATCGCCGTTGGTGTAGCGGTAGCGCACGAGCGACCCGGTGTTCCCGACGTAGAGATAACCGTTGTTGAACGCCATGCCGAACGGCGCGGCCAGCGTACCCGGCCCTGGCGTGTTGAACGGCGGCGGCGCCACGCAGGCCGGCGCAGCCGCGCCCAGGATCGGGCCGTTGATCTCGGGGTTCACGCCTGTCGTCGGCGCCGGTGCCGGAGGAGGTCCGCCGCGGCGCGCTCCGCCTGCCCCGCCACCGCCACCGCGCTGGGGGATCTCGGCCTGTGCGTAGACGCTTCGGGATTCGAAGACGCCGTCATTGTTCGCGTCGCGGAGCACCGTGATGTTGTTGGCGGCCGGCGAGCTGACGAACAGGTCGCCATTCGGGGCGTAGACCATCATGCGCGGCGCCTGGAGCTCGGCGTACACCCGCACCGTCAATCCCGGCGGCACACTGGGCATGACGCCTTCCGGCTGGGGCACCAGCGCGCCGCGACCTGGCGTCGCCGCGCCGATGGGCGGCAGCCTGTCGGATCGAGGCTGGGGCTGTACGGCGTTCCGCTGCGCGAACACGATGGTGAGGGAGAACGCTGTGGTGACCGCGAGGACAGCAGACAGTTTCCAAGTCTTCATACGCTCACTCCTGTCGAATACCAGTCCGACAATCCTAACCCAAACCGCCGCAGTGGCACCGGCGTCTTTGTGTCCTTCACGTCCTTCGTGGTTCAATGATGCGGTGACCGCCAACGAGATCCGCGCATCTTTTCTCAAGTTCTTCGAAGCGAACGGCCACCGCATCGTCCCGAGTTCCCCGCTCGTCCCCAGCGACGACCCGACGCTGCTCTTCACCAACGCCGGGATGAACCAGTTCAAGGACACCTTCCTCGGCCGCGAGAGGCGCGAGTACACCAGAGCGACGACGTGCCAGAAGGTCATGCGGGTCGGCGGCAAGCACAACGATCTCGACACGGTCGGCCGATCGCCCACGCACCATACGTTTTTTCAGATGCTCGGGAACTTCTCGTTCGGTGATTATTTCAAGCAGGATGCGATCCCGCTGGCGTGGGAGCTGCTGACCGGCGTGTGGAAGATTCCACCGGATCGACTGATGCCGTCCATCTTCAAAGGCGAGCAGGGCATCCCCAGAGACGACGAGGCGTACGAGATCTGGAAGCGGTTCGTGCCGGCCAGCCGGATTCTGGAATACGGGCTTGACGACAACCTCTGGCAGATGGGGGACACGGGGCCGTGCGGCCGCTGCTCGGAGATTTACTACTCGCGCGAGCCCGGGCGGCCCGACGTCGAGATCTGGAACCTCGTGTTCATGGAGTTCGAGCGCGGCGCAGACGCGACGTTGACGCCGCTGCCGGCGCCCTCAATCGACACGGGCATGGGCTTCGAGCGTGTTGCAGCAGTCCTTCAGCAGAAGCAGTCGAACTACGACACCGATCTCTTCACGCCGCTGCTGACCAGAATCGGCGAGCTCGCCGTCAACACCTACGCCGGCACCGACGAGCCCTTTGACGTCTCCATGCGCGTCGTTGCCGACCACAGCCGCTCCATGACGTTTCTCATTGCCGACGGCGTGATGCCGTCGAACGAGTTCCGCGGCTACGTGCTGCGCAAAATCATGCGGCGGGCGATGCGGCACGGAAAGCACCTGGGCATGACCGAGCCGTTCCTGGGTACGCTCGTCGAAGTACTCGTGCGGGAGATGGGCGACGCGTATCCGGAGCTCCGCGCCAACCGCGACATGATCGAGAAGACGATTCTCGCCGAAGAGAAACGATTCGATGCCGTGCTGGCCGACGGGCTGCCCCGGCTGGAGGCCGAACTCGTCAAAGCGCAGGAGGAGCCCGCGCGCACGCTTTCTGGCAACGTGGCGTTCCGGCTCTACGACACGTTTGGACTGCCCTACGAGTTCATCGAGGACACGGCGGCCACCTGCAACGTGACGGTAGACCAGGCGGGGTACGAGCGCGCGATGGAGGGGCAGCGCGACAAGGCGCGGGCGAAGAGCGCGTTCGGCGGCGGCACAAAGGCAGAGGCATTCACGATCCCTTCTGGTGCAGCGGACGAGCTCACACAGGCGGGCGATCAATTCGAGGGCTACACGAGCACGCGCGTGACCGGCGTGCCGGTCGTCGCGATCTTCGACGACAAGCAACAACCGGTCGATGCCCTTGGCCCGGGCCGGACAGGATTCGTCGCCCTCTTCCGTACGCCCTTCTATCTCGAAGCCGGCGGCCAGGTGTCGGACTCGGGGCGCATCTTCAGTGAGGCGAGTGGCGCGTCCGCGACGGTTGAAGGCCTGGCTCGGATCGGTCCTGGACTCCCCCGCGCGCATCGCGTCAAGGTGACGTCAGGCGCGCTAGGCGCCCGTGACATTGTCACCGTCGAAGTCGATGCGGAGGCCCGCGACGCGACGCGGCGGAATCACACGGCGACTCACCTGCTCCACGCGGCGCTTCGCCGGATCCTGGGCACGCATGTCAAGCAGGCCGGGTCGCTGGTGGCGCCCGACCGCCTGCGCTTCGATTGTGTCCACATGCAGCCAGTCACGCGCGACGAACTGGACCGCATCGAGCGCAGCGTCAACGAGCAGATCTATCGGAATACGATCGTCACCACCGAGGTCCGATCGACGCAGGAAGCGATTGCCGCGGGCGCGATGGCGCTCTTCGGCGAGAAATACGGCGACCAGGTGCGCGTCGTCAGCATCCCCGGCTTCAGCGTCGAGCTCTGCGGCGGCACGCACGTCAGGGCCACTGGCGACATTGGATTCTTCGCGATTGTTGATGAGAGCGGCGTTGCCGCGGGTGTGCGTCGCATCGAAGCGGTCACCGGTGCTGGCGCGGTCGAATGGGCCCGGCAGCAGCGTGCGGCGCTCGACCGGATTGTCGGCGCGCTTCACGTCGGCTCCGATCAGGCGGTGGAGACCATCGAGCGGCTGCAGACCGAAGCCAAGCGGTTGGCGCGGGAAGTCACGCAGCTCAAGACGAAGCTTGCCATGGGTGGCGGCGCAGGTGGCGAGTCGGACGACACAGTCGACGTGTCGGGGGTGAAGCTCGCGCGGCGCAAAGTCGCCGACCTGGACAAGGACGCGCTGCGCGGCCTCGCCGATTCCCTCAAGACCAGAATCAAGAGTGGCGTTGTCATCCTGGCATCAGCGGGTGACAGCAAGGTGCAGATTGTGGTCGCGGTCACGCCGGATCTAACCAGCCGGGTAAAAGCCGGCCAGATCGTCAAAGAGATCGCTCCCATCGTGGGCGGTGGGGGTGGCGGACGTCCGGATTTTGCCGAAGCCGGCGGCAAGCAGCCCGACAAGATCGATGAGATGCTCGACAAGAGCCGCGCTGTCGTCGAAAAGATGCTTGCCGCACGATAACGACGTCCGCCTGAAGGCGGACACTACGCCTTCAGGAGTCGTCTTCAGGGGTCGTCTTCAGGGGTCGTAGTGTCGGGCTTTAGCCGGACTCTAATCGATGATGTCGTCGAATGAGCGAACAACCGGATGTGCGCTGGCGGGCACGTTACCGTCGGCTCGCACGCACAACGCCGTTCGCAGGTCAGCCGCGCGAGCGGCGTCCAGCTCCGCAAATACGTCTGAGACGAACAATATTTCAGGTTGCGGGACGCCGATCGATTCGGCGATGCGGCAGTAACTGTCCGTAGACGTCTTGGGTCCCACCCCTGTGTCGAAATATCCGCGCAGATACTGCGTGAGATCCCCGGCGGCCGTGGAGCCAAAAATCAATTGCTGCGCCAGGACGCTGCCCGACGAGTAGATGTACGTGGCCAGGCCGCGCGCCTGCCAGCGCGCGAGCGCAGGTGGAACGTCGGGATACACCTGGCCGCGCAGTTCGCCGCTTCGATATCCGTCCTGCCAGATGAGCCCCTGCAGGGCCTTCAGACCGCGCGACTTGCGATCGCGATCCATCAGCCAGTGCACGAAGTCGACAATCGGCTCGGGTGGGGCGTCGCCGCCTGAGAGGTCAACCGCCTGCTCCTCGCGGAGCAGCGCCACGGCGTCGCGGCAGGCGACTGAGTGTTCCCTCCGCTCGAGATACTTCGCGACGTGCGCGCGTGCGAAGGGAAACAGCACCTGATACACGAAGTCCACGGGCGTCGTCGTCCCTTCGATGTCGAGGACGATGGCGCGCGCGTGGAGCGCCGAGAGGCTGACGGTCACGCGGGCCGGGACGTCCCTCGAACGTACGACGGGCCGAAACACACAGGCTGGAAGTTGGCGTCGACGCCACTGTCGGTGTAGTGCGGTGTCCAGCCGGCGGGATCCTGGAACAGGCGAATCGCGCGAATCCGGCGATCGGCGCACAGGTCGAACCAGTGCAGCGCCCCACGCGGGACGCGGATGAGATCGCCAGCCGCCACTTCAATCGCGAAGACGGGCCCGCCCTTCGGGTTGATGTGAAACAGGCCGCTGCCCTCGACGATGAAGCGGACTTCGTCATCGTCGTGCCAATGCTCGCGGCTGAACTTGGCGAGCATCGCGTCAAGGTTTGGCGTTGACGGCGTCACGTCGATGACGTCGGCCGTCACGTAGCCGCCGCGCGCCTTCAGCTCGTCGATCTTGTCGGCGTACGCGTTCAAAATGACGTCCGCTGGCGCGCCAACCGGCACATCGCGCTCGGATCGCCACTGCTCGTACGTGATGCCATAGGCCGCGAGAAAGCTCGAAATCGATGGAAGGTCGCTGATCGTCCGTTGCTCGCCGGGAATCTTGACTAGTGCCATGATCCACCTCACTTCATAAACGTAGTGTCCGGCTTCAGCCGGACCTGGAAGTCTGCCTACGATTAAAGACGGACACTACGAATGACTCTCCATTCTGCCGGTCGTCTCGAGCAGGAATTCGAAGATCTCCACGTGGCGCCTCGCCTGCGCCAGATTGTCGCCCCAAGTGTACAACCCGTGCCCGCGCAGGAGAAAGCCATGGGCGGCCGGAAACTTCTCGAGCGTGGCCTGCACGCGCCGAGCGAGGCCCCGTATATCCTGGTCGTTTTCGAGAATCGGTAGCCACTCGGAATGCTGGTGCGTCGCGACACCTTCGAGTCCCTTGAGCATCTCGAAGCCGCCGATGGCTAGACCGCCCCGCGACCCGTGAAGCTCCGAAAGCATCGTGCTCCACACCGAATGGGTATGGAGAACCGCCGAAGCATGCCGCGTGCGCACCACCGTCACATGCAGGTGCGCTTCGGCCGACGGCCGGCCGGTCGACTTTCCTGCGGGCTTTCCGACAGCTCGTCCATCAGGGCCGATCGTCAGCAGGTCGCTCAATCGGATGTCGCCCTTCGAGGCCCCGCTCGCCGTGATGGCCAGCCGCAGAGGCTGGCGTGACAGCACGGCACTGAAATTGCCACTGGTGCCGAGCACCCAGCCCCTGGCGCAAAAGTCGCGGCCAATCTCCCGGAGCATTGGGACAACTTTCGAAATCGTAATTCCCATACAGGTTTTCGTCTGCGACGATGTTATGCGATCCGTAAGGGGCCGCCTGGCTCAAGCCGATAAGGATTTCTGGTGTAGACTCTTGAACCCGATGCTTCGGACGCTCCTCGCGACCCTCTGCCTCGGCCTTGTCGCCGAGCCCGCCGGGGCACAAATCTACTCGTGGCGCGACGCCGGCGGCAATCTGGTTGTCTCCGATCGCGCGCGCGAGGGAGCGGTGGTCATGCCGTCGTACCCCGTGTCAGAGACCGCGACGGTTCGCGCGACCCGATCGGCGCCGGCCGAACGAAGCAAGGTGTACGACGATGTGGTCGTCGAGCACGCCAGGTTGAACGGCGTGCGCGCCGATCTCGTGCGGGCGGTCGTGCAGGTGGAGTCGGCGTTTAATCCCTTGGCACGGTCGCCCAAGGGCGCCCTCGGCCTCATGCAGTTGATGCCGGCGATCATCCGGGAATTCGGCGTTAGGAATCCGTTCAACCCGGCGGAGAATGTCCGCGCCGGCGTCGCGTACCTCCGCCGGCTGCTGGATCGTTACCAGAACAACGAAACGCTGGCGCTCGCCGCCTACAATGCCGGACCGAGGGCGGTCGACAATTACGGTCAGAACATCCCGCCGTACCGCGAAACGCGGCGGTACGTCGCCTTGGTCAACCAGATGGCTGGCCCGTCGGTGCCGGTTACGCGCATTTTCAAGATCACCGAGATAGTTGACGGTCTTCCCATCGTGCGCTACACCAACCAACGGCCGGCGAGCGGCACCTACGAAGTCCTGGCTACCCGATAGACATCATTCAATGGCGGCGGGGCCCCACCCCCGCCGCGAACTAACGCCGATGCCTCGGCGCAGCTTCGCATGGCTGCGCCTTCGGCATGGCCGCGGGCGCTCCGTGTGCTACGATTAGCGTTTTCTGGAGGTAGCTGATTACGTGGCTTCGCACGCATCCGCGCTCAAAGCGCATCGACAGAGCCTGAAGAACCGGGCGCGCAACCGTCGGTTCCGCGCCCGGCTGCGCACGGCGCTCAAGGACATTCGCACGGCCATTGACGGCAACGATCTGGCGTCGGCCAAGACCGCGCTCAAACAAACCGTCTCGCTCATCGACAGGATGGCGAGCAAAGGGATCATCCACAGGAACGCAGCGGGCCGCTACAAGTCGCGCCTGGCGACTCGACTGGCCGGCCGAGCGTAGCGTCCGTCTGCAGGCAGCCCTCATGTCCGGCTAGAGCCGGACGCTACGGTTCGGTTTCCGCGCACACAACTCCACCACCAGCCGCTCGAGCAGGATGCGCGGTTCTCCGGCCGATCGCTTGAGATCAAGGTCCGTGCGGAACAGCGCAGCCACGGCTGCCCCCAGATCGGCCGGCGCCACGGCGGGGAACTTCGTCCGGACCAGCCATCCGAGCTGTCCCAGTATTTTTTCCGGCGGCGCTCCCGCGTCGAGCATCAGCGCAAGCTGCCGGACCGCCTCGCCACCGTGGCCGGCTTCGATCGCATTGGTCATCGCCCAGTCGTCTTTGAGCGCCTCGGGTCCGAGAATCTCGCGGACATCGTCGACGCTGATGCGTGGCTGGCCCATCGCGTACAAGAACAGCCGATCGAGGTCGCCGCGCAGGCGCTTGACGTCCGGCCCCACGTGCTCGGCGAGACGGCGCACGGCTGCTTGATCGATCTCGATGCCGGACGCCGCCACCCGCGCACAAATCCAGCGCTCCGCATCCGCCTGATCTTCAAGCGCGCCGCACTCGACAAGCGTCGCCTGCTTCGCCAGCAGCTTGTACATGCGACCCCGCTTGTCAATCGCGCCGGCCACGAACACG
>Ga0156016_117_pt1 | contig 17167 bp, 11 predicted proteins | sample RifCSPlowO2_02_FD_107670 | JGI IMG/M metagenome (GOLD analysis project Ga0156016, IMG submission 107670) | Acidobacteria bacterium RIFCSPLOWO2_02_FULL_64_15 | reverse complement strand
CGACCATTGGCCCGCAATGTCGGCCTGGGCGCGCACCGGATGCGCCCACCCGAGCAGGGTGGTAATCGTCACCGCGGTTGCCAAGGTCAATCGAACATGCCGTTTGTCCATAGCGTCGTGTTTCTCCTCCAAGGCGGCCGCGCCCGTATTCTACTGCTCAGCAGAGCCAGAGGGGAGGCGTGGGGCCGAAGCCCCCCGCCCTTGTCCAATCACTGCATGGCTCAGGCCCTGAGCGGTCAAAAGTCGAACGTCGCGCTGATCTTGAAGAACCGCGCCTGCAGGATCGACGTCGGCGTCCACAACGTATTCGACGCGTTGATGCCGTTGATGATTGTCCCCTGGCGGACTTGGTTGTTCGCCCCGTTGACCAGAGGGATCCCAAAGCTATTCACGGCATTGGTCGTGTCGGTCGGCACCGCGAAGGTGCCCCCCATGTTCCGGGAAAGGGCGTTGTTCCGGCCGAGGACCGTGTTCTCGTTCAACACGTTGAAAATATCGAAGTTGACTGTCGTCCGCGTCCTCCCGAATCGCAGGATCCGACCAATCCGCAGGTCGAGTTGATTCGATCGCTCCCAATACTCGGTCCCGGGCTTGACCAAGGACACCGTCTTGGAAGTGGCGTTGTTCATCAAGGGCCCACCCAGCGTCGAGAGCGCCGGATTGGCGATCTCGTTGCCGCGCGGGTCGGTGTTGCTGGACGACATCGAGTACGTCGCCGCCACCTGATCCCCCGGGAGACTCTGGAAGGTCGCCGCGACCTGGATGTTCTGGAGGATCTGGCCGAGTGTCGCCGGCAGCGCCGAATACCGTGGCAGCGTGTAGGCACCGACCAGCTTGAGCTGCGTCAGGAACGGCTCGGTCACGCCACAGAACGATTGGGGGCTGGTCCCCAGCGTTTCGGGTAGCGCCGCGCTGACCTCGCAGTTGTTCGTGGATCGCCGCCCCGTGCTGGTTCCGCCCTGGAGCAGCAATCCGTTCTGGAGCCGAGCGTTGACGCTCACGTCCACACCGTTCCAGTGATCGATCTGATTGGCGCCGATGTCATCGGCAAACACGACCTGGTTGTTTGGCGGGACGGTCGCGGCAGCCACCGACGCAAAGTCGGTGAAGCCGGTGATTGTCTGTCCGCCACCACCCGGCAGCCTGGAGTCGCGCGGCGTCGTGATGTCGAAGTACCGGAAATCGGTCGGCGCAACCGCGACGTTGTCGGTCGCCGTGAAGTTGCCGAACCAGCGGCGGAAGTACGAAATATCCACCGACACCCGCGGCATGATTTCACGCTGCACGCCAGCCGAGAACTCCCAGTTGTAGCTGCGCACGCCCCAGCCGCGCCGCACGTTGAAGTCGGTCAACCCGGCCGGATTGTCCGGCGTCGCGCCCGGCACCACCACGCTGCCAAAGGCGGCGCTCGCGTTGTTGGTGCACTCGCCGTTCGTCTTGGAGGTGTTCAAGTTGCAATCCACAATGAAGTTTCCGTTCGTGTCGGTCCAGTTCCGAGTCACGTTGTGTGTGAGCCGCCCGATCGGGTTCGCAGTGGAGGGAAGCCCGCCGAGTCCCTGACCGGCAATGTACTTGTTGAGGCTCACCTTGACGGCCGTCTTCCCGTCCCCCTGCAGGTCGTAGGAGGCGCCAAAGCGTGGCGTGACGTCCTTCCAGTCCACCGCCCTCTCAATCTTCGGGAACGCTGTCTCGGGGCGGCCCATGGTCGACGGCGTCAGGAACTGCGCCGGAATTTCGCTCGCAAAGGAGTCGTACCGGACGCCCAGGTTCAGCGTCAGCCGGTCGAGCGTCCACCGGTCCTGCGCAAACAGCCCGAAGTCGTGGCTCAAGTCGTTCTTGACCGTATAGGGCGTGTGAAACGCCGTCACCTGGATCGGGTTGTTATCGGTTGAAAACGTATATCGGACCGGCCGTTGAATCATCCCCTGGGACGGCGACCCTGGATCGAGCGTCGGAATGTAGGTCGTGGTCGTCACGAATCCGATCGAGTCCTGGCCGCCGACCTTGAACGCATGCGCGCCCGTGATGTACGACACCGCCCACCGGTACGTATAGTTTGCAGTCCAGATGTTGGATTTCGTCCCGCTTGGCCCGTGAAACACCAGGTTCGGAATCGGACCCTGCTGCTGCGTCACGCCAATCATCGACGGATAGATCGCAGCCTGGGCCGCCGACGTCAGCGAGCCCCCATCGTCTTTCGACGTCAAGGACATGAAACCCCACCGCTCCGTGCGGTGCAGCGCCACCAATTCAACGAGCACCTTGCTTGTCACTGGCGACCACCACTCCGCGTGCAGCAACCGCTGCACCGGGAACCGCATGTCGTTGGCCGATTCGGGGGCCGTGCTCGCGGTCAAGCCCGCGAGGGTTTCCGGGCAGCGGCATTGATACTGCTGGTCCCACGTCCCGGCGAATTTATTCTTCGCGTTCGCCTGCCACGTCAACCGAATCTGGTTGTCCGTCCAGAGGCCGTGCCGTGCCAGCGCCGGGCGCCCCAGATTGGGCGAATACGTCCAGACATTGGGGAGAAACTCGTTCTGGTTCGAGAACATTCCCGCCTGATAGTTGTGCGCGCCGTTGTTGCGGTACGTGTAGTAGTACCACAGCTTGTCCTGCAGAATCGGCCCACCGATGCCCGGGTTGATGTCCCAGTTCTTCTTGTACTTGTTGACCTGCGTCAGCCCCTGGTCCCGCAGGTCCTGTGAGAAGTTGCTCGCCTGCTGGCCCTCTGACGCGCCGGTCGCAAAGATCGAGCCTCGCAGGATATTGCCGCCGTCCCTTGGAATGAAGTTCATGCTCACGCCGCCGGTCTGTCGTTCAGCCGACGCCGCCGACGTGTCGATGGCCACCTCCTGCGTGGCATTCATGTTCGGCACGCTGCCCCCGACGTCCCCACCGCCCGTCACCAGCGTCATGACGTTGAGGCCGTTCTGCAGAACCCGCTGGTCGCCCGGCCGGCCTCCGTGAGTGGCCAAGCTCGCCATGACATCGCCGAGCGAGCCGCCGACATCCCGGCTCGCGCCAAAGCCCGACATGTTGACGCCTGGGACGAGGACACCGAGTGAATAGTACAGCCGGCTTGTCGGGAGCGAGTCGACGACTTCCTTCGACATCACGCGCTCCCTTGTCGTACTCTGCAGGTCGACCACCGGCGTTTCGCCGCTCACTGTAACCGTCTCTTCGATCGAGCCGACCTTCATCTCCGCATTCACCGTGATCGTGCCCGTCCCCGACGCCTCGATGCCCTCACGCCTGAACGTGCTGAAGCCGGTCAGCGTGGCCGTGACCGTGTAGGCGCCGGGCCGCAGGTCGACGATCCGGTACTGCCCCGTCCCGTCAGTCACCGTCTCGCGGACCCTTTCAATCAAGGTCGGGCTCGCCGCCTGGACGGTGACGCCCGGCAGCACCGCCCCAGACGTGTCCTTCACCACCCCCGCGATGGTGGCGCCCGCGCCCTGCGCGAAAACGGCCGTGGGGAAAACGGTTACGCATGTGATAAGGATTAGGTGCTTCACGACTCTCCACATAATCTCGCCTCCTCGGAGGACAATGTCTTTCGGCATAAGGGCTTGCGGCGCACACTACAAACCTGATGCGAACCGCCACATCCAGGCAGGCGCGAAGTATGCGAGAATCGCCTTCTCAAAGTCCTTATGGCGGCGTCACAAGGATCTGACATTGCCGTGAAAGTCCTCACAGAGCCTGCCCCGCCGATGGTGGAACGCTACGAATTTGGCGCGTTTCAGCTCAACGTCGCCTGTCGACAGCTGCTCAAGGACGGCATGCCCGTCGTGGTTACGCCGAAGGTCTTCGACACGCTGGTCTTCCTCATCAGGCACGCGGACCGCGTCGTGAGCAAAGAGGAACTGACTGGCAGGTTGTGGCCGGACTCGTTTGTCTCCGAGGGCAGTCTCACGCAGAACATTTCCCTCCTGCGGGTGGCCTTGAGCGATCGCTCCGACCATCCCCAGTTCATCGCTACGGTCGCCCGGCGGGGATATCGCTTTGTGGCTGCGGTCACTCACGTTCCGGCGGCGGCGCCGGTTGAGGCTGATGCGTCCACCGCGAAGGTACAGGGCATAAGAGAGGTGAGCATCGTCAAGCGGTCGGCGACGTCGCCTTTTCGTAGCTGGGCCTGGCGTACGAGCGCAGTCGGGGCGGTGTCGCTTGCGATCGGAATCGTTGTAGGTTCAGGACTCGGGCGCGATCCCAACGAGGACCGGTCGGTCGTCGACACTCCCCTGCAGTTCACCCTTACGCCCCCCGACGGTCTCACGATGACCGAAGCTGGCGTCATGTCGCCGGCTGGTCAGCACGTCGCGTTTGTGGCGCGCAAGGACGACTCGGGTCAGACCACCATCTGGTTGCGCCCGCTCGCATCCACCGAATACCGCGTAATCGCCGGCACCGAGGGTGCGAGTGGAGCGTCCTGGGCACCGAACAGTCGAGCGATTGGGTTCTTCAGCGGAGGGAACCTGAAAGCGCTGGATCTCGCCGACCATTCTCTCCAGACGCTCGCGGCCATCGGCCCTCCGCCAGCGAGCGCCTCGTGGGGCGCAGGTGGGACCATCCTCTTCGCGGGTCGCACAACAGGACTGTTCGCGGTCCCCGCACAGGGCGGCCCTGCGACGGAGGTCACCGTGCTCGACTTGGAGCACGAATCAGCACACCAATGGCCACAATTCTTGCCCGACGGGAAGCGGTTTCTGTTTCATGTCGCCAGCGACGATCCCCAGGTTGCCGGCACCTATGTCGGTTCGCTCGGTTCACGCGACCGGACTCGCGTCTTTCCAGGCTCGGGCGTTTACGCCGCGCCGGGCTACCTGCTTCACACCCGCGGACAGGCTCTCGCCGCGCAAGCATTCGACCTCGTCACGCTGCGGTTGACGGGCGAGGCTCTGACCGTGATTGCCAATTTGTCGGCCGGCCAGCCGGCCCCAGCTCCAACGGTCGTTTCGGCTTCGGGGACCGTCTCGCTGGCCTTGTCGACCGGGGGCAACGCTCGTCAGCTCACGTGGTTCAGTGCGACTGGTCAAACGCTCGGCACCATTACCACACCCATAGCGCTGCGAAGCCCCGCGTTGTTGATGGGAGACAAGTACGTTCTCGCAACTGCTGGAGGGCAGGACCGGAGCGGACTCTGGCTTGTGGATCTCGAGACCGGCGCGGCAAATCGCGTCGCAACGAGCGGCAGCACGCCGACTCCGTCCCCCGATGGGCGCAGGTTCGCGTTCGTGTTATCCAAGGCGTCGGCTGCGACCGACATCTACGTGAAATCCCTGGATGGCTCCGGGCAGGAGGAGCTCGTCCTGAAGACGCCGGAATTCAAATACCTGGACCACTGGTCGCCCGATGGACGGTATGTCACGTACGTGACGCGGACTCGAAACAACTACGACGTGTGGCTCCTGCCGACGTTCGGCGATCGGAAACCGCTTCCATTCCTCCACACGGCGTACAACGAACTCCTGACGCAGGTTTCCCCCAACGGCCGATGGGCCGCCTACACCTCAGATAAGTCCGGCACCTGGGAGGTGTACGTGCGGAGATTTCCGGACGGCAACCAAGAGCACGCCGTCTCGGTCGCCGGGGGCTGGGAGCCGCACTGGAATCGCGAGGGAACGACGCTCTTCTATCTCGCCGCAAGTCGCTGGCTGATGGCCGTGGACGTTACGCCAGGCAATGAATGGCGTTCTGGCAAGCCACAACCACTGTTTCAGACCTTCATCAGCGAGGGACCCGGAATGGCGCGCAGCCAGTACGCCGTCGCGGCCGACGGTCAGCGCTTCTTGATCAATACACCTTCCCGCAACAACATCCGCGAACCCACGACGGTGATGGTCAACTGGACCGCTCTGATCGGCCGATGACTCCCAGATCGTTTCGATGAACGCGCCGTGGAGATTCCGCCTTCGAACACGCCTTGTACTGATGGCCGTACTGGCGACCATGCCGGCGCTGGTCGTCATTCTGTACACGCAGTCGGTTGATCGCGAGCGGGCGCGCGAGCAGGTCCTCACCGACATCCAGCAGATCACGCGTCTGGCGGCGAGCCAGCAGGCGACCGTCTTCGACGGCGTGCGCCGACTGCTACTGACCCTCGCCCAGTTTCCGGCCCTGCGCGCGTCCGATCCTGCCGGCTGCAGAGCCGTGCTCCCCAGCATCCTGCGCGACCATCCGGGCTACCTGAACATCTGGGTGGCCAAGGCAGATGGGTCGCCGTTCTGTGAAGCGATTCCCGTCAATCCCAGCACCTCATCGGCCGGCCGTTCGTGGTTCGAGCGGGCGATGACGACGCGCACGACAGCTGTGGGCGATTACCAGATCGGGATGAGCACCGGGAAACCAGACGTCGTGCTGGCGCATCCCCTCCTCGGCCCCTCGGGTACCGTCGATCGCATCGTCGCCGCCGCCATCGGACTCGATCAACTGAATGACATCGCTTCGCACGCGCTGCTTCCACCCGGGGCAGCCCTGACGCTCTTCGATCGAAATCGGACCATCCTGGCACGCTATCCGGACGGCGCCGGATGGATCGGTAAAGCGGTTCCCGAACCCATCGATTCAGATGGAAAGGCCGACCGACTGCCGCGCGTGGCGGACATCGTCGGCACGGACGGGGTCGCGCGGCTGTACGCGACGGCGCCGGTGGAGACAGATCTCAACACAGGGCTCCGCGTCGGTATGGGCATCGAACGCGAGGCGGCCTTCGCCCCGGCCAACCGGCTCGTGCGCCAGCAGTGGTGGCTGCTCGCGCTCGTGACGCTCGCCACGATCGGCGCAGCCTTGATCGGCGGCGAGTGGTTCGTGCGGCGGCCGATCAACCAATTAGCGGAGGTCACGCACCTGCTCGCGGCCGGCGACCTCACCGCGCGCGCTCGACTGGCGAGGGCCATGCCCGGCTTGGTGGAACTCGCCAATGCCGTCAACGCGATGGCGATCGAGCTCGAGGCTCGCCACCGCGAACAACAAGAGGTCGAGGCCAACCTGCGGCTCTCGGAGGAAAAGCTGCGCCAGTCACAAACACTCGAGGCGGTCGGCCAGTTGGCGGCCGGCATCGCGCACAACTTCAACAATCTGCTGACCGTCACGGCCGGATACACGGACCTGCTGCTGGCGAGTCACACCGCGGCCGATCAGGACCGAGCCGACCTCGAGGAAATCAGCAAGGCAACCAGACGAGGCGCGGCCCTCACCCGCCAGCTATTGGCGTTCAGTCGCAAGCACGATCCGGCACCAACGCGTGTCGATCTCAATCACGCGATCGATGACCTCCGGGAGATTCTCACGCGGCTCATCCGGGAGGACATCCGGCTGACCATCGAGCTTACGTCGACGCCCATGCCGGTCTTCATCGATCCCCACGACCTCGAACAGGTAATCCTCAACCTCGTGCTCAATGCACGCGACGCGTTGCCCTCAGGCGGGGATATTCAGGTCGACACGGCACGCGTACCCATTGGGACGACCGACAGCCGGCTCGACGTGCCGGTCACACCAGGCGAGTACGTCCGCCTGCGCGTTCGCGACAACGGCGTCGGCATGACGTCCGAGGTCCGCGCGCATCTGTTCGAGCCGTTCTTCACGACAAAGGAAGTCGGCAAAGGTACCGGGTTGGGCCTCGCCTCCGTCTATGGCATCGTGCGCCAGAGCCGAGGGTTCATCGACCTCGACTCGTCACCAGGCGCGGGAACGACATTCGGTGTGTATATCCCGATGACGTCCGAAGCCCCCGACGAGGCAACGGCGCAGCCGTCGACGTCGCCGAGCAAGGAGCAACGCCCAGGGGCCACTATCCTGCTCGTCGAAGACGAGGAACCCGTGCGCGCGGTGGCCGCACACGTCCTCAGCCAGGCCGGATACCGTGTAATGGAGGCAGCGACGCCCGCTCAGGCCTGCGAGATCTTCGACCGGCACGCCAACGACATCGCGCTTCTGCTGACCGACGTGGTGATGCCCGAGATGAGCGGTCACACGCTCGCCGACCGGCTGGTCGCGCGACAGCCAAGCCTCCGTGTGCTGTTTATGTCGGGCTACAGTGACGAAATGCCCTCCATCCGCGCGGGCCAGGCCCGCTTTCTCGGGAAGCCCTTTTCGCCCTCCAGCCTCGTGGCGACCGTCGCCGACCTTCTCGGCGCGCCGACCGCGCGCGGCTGAACCAGATTCATCTTTTCTTCGAGCCGCTTCTCGTCTTCCTCTTGGGCCGTCGTGCTGCCGCGCGTCGCGCAGGCTTGGTCTTGCGCGCGGCTTTCTTGGCGGCTTGCTTCTTGGCCGGCTTCGGCCGCGCAGGCTTTTTCTTGGCCGCCGGTTTGCTGGCCGCGAGCTTCGCCGAGTGAACCGCGAACATCGCGCCCTGGAGATCCATCCCCTGCGCGATCCAGTCGCCGCCCGGCACTTCTATCGGGCCGCTCACGATCTGACCGCCCAGCCCGACGGCCGTCTTGGCGGCTTTCTTTGTGTCCGCAACCTTGATATACGGGAGCCACGAGGGAGGACCGGGCATGCTCTTCGACTTGTTGAACATCCCCCCTAACGTCTTCCCCTTCCAGCCGTACATCTGGTAAAGGCCCACTTCCGGTCCCATGTCCATCGACTCGGTCTTCTCCCACCCGAACAGCCGCTGATAGAAGTCGAAGGCCGCGCGCCAGTCCGACGTGGCCAGCTCGTGCCACGAAAAGTCGCCGACGGCCGGTGTGCCGTCCGCCGAGGGAGTCTGGGCCGGCGTGAACACCGCAAACACGGTGCCCTGCGGATCCTGAAGCACGGCGAACCGGCCGACGGTTGGAATGTCGGTCGCCTGTTTCAGAACGGTCGCACCGAGCGGGACCGCCTCGCGCGCGGTCGCGTCCACATCGGGCGTCCCGATGTAGCTCAGCCAGTGAGGACGAGCGCCCATCGCCTTCGCGTCTTCCGGCAGGAGCATCAGCCCCGCCATCGGACGCTTGCCTGTGACAAACAAGGTGTACGACGAATTCCGATCCCACGACTGCGTCTTCCAACCGACGACCTTCGTGAAGAAGGCCGCGGCCGACTTGGTGTCTGTGGTCATGAGCTCGTGCCACACGAAGCGGCCACGAAGAGAAGCTAGAGCGTTGGACATAAAAGTGAACCTCCGAGAAGTGAAGAGTCTATCGCATGCACAACGCACGCGCGGCCACGGCGGCACCTCGAACACAGGTGTACCGAATATGTCAGATAAAGTGTTGATAATACATGGGTTAAAGCTCTTCTTGATCGACACAGAACACTTGGGATATAGTCCCGCCAGCCACAGCGAATATAAAGCGAAAACTCATCCAGATGCCTGCTGTTTCTCCTCTTACCCGCGCCGATCTTGAGGCTCTGCTTCGCGCCAAACGGCTCGACTGCACGCTGACGGCTCTGCCGCCGTCTGTCGATCCACCCCATCTTCACGACGAGTTCGCCGTCGCTCCAACCGGCGCGCTGGTTCTGGATACGGCGCTTCTCGGCGGGTTCCCGCGCGGACAGCTTTCGGAAATCGTCGGCTCGCCTTCCTCGGGTCGTACGAGCCTCGTCTTGCACATGCTGGCCGCTGCAACGGCTCGCGGCGAGCTCGTCGCGCTGGTCGATGCGCTGGATCGGTTCGACGTCGCGTCAGGCGCCGCGGCCAGAATCGACGTCGATCGTCTGCTCTGGATTCGTGGCCGCGTGGTCGGAAGTCCCGGCCCGTGCCGCGAAGCCAACCACCGAGCGATCGAGCAGGCCGTGGCTGCCCTCGCGCTCGTGCTGCAGGCCGGCGCGTTCGGACTGGTGGTGTTCGACATCGCCGACGCGCCGCCTCAAACGCTTCGGCGGCTGCCCTTCACCACCTGGCTGCGGCTGCAGCGGATGGTCGAAGGCGGCCAGACCGCCGGCGTGCTCGTGGGCGCGGAACACATTGCGCGCAGCTCCGCGGGACTGACGCTGCAGGTAAAGAGCGGCGCACGTAGGGTTACAGGATTTGACATAGAGGCGCGGCACACTTGTGAGCGCGATCGACATCATGAACCGCTTTGCGTGTCTGTATCAGCCACCTACGCCTGACGGCCCGCTGCTCGATTCGGCGCGGCTGCTCGCCGTGGCAGACGCCTTCTCGCCGCGCTACGAGCAGGTCGGGAGCGACCTGGTTGTGGTCGACATCGCCGGTCTTGCCCGGATGTTCGGTACGCCAGAGTCGATCGGCGACGCGATCGAGCGTGATGCCGCCAAGCGCGGGCTCGACGCGCATGTTGCCATCGCGGGAACCCGGACGGCCGCGCTCATCCTCGCACGGGCGCGGCCGGGGCCGACGATTGTCGCGCCAGGCGGCGAAGCCGCAGCCCTTGCTCCTTTGCCGATCGCCGCACTCGACCGGCTCGCGCCGTCCGATTCGCTCCACAACTGCAACCACACCTTCAAGTCGTGGGGCCTCAGCACGCTCGGCGATCTGGCAGCAATGCCACCGGCGGATCTCGCGGCGCGGCTCGGACAGACGGGACTTCTCTGGCAGGCGATGGCTCGTGGGGAAGACAGACGACCGCTCGTGCCGATGCGGCCCGAGGAGCGGTTCGGGGCGTCTCTGGATCTCGACTGGCCGATTGACGGACTGGAACCGCTGTCGTTCGTCCTGACGCGCTTGCTCGAGCCACTGGTCGTCCAGATCGAGCGCCGGGATCGCGGGGCCGCGTCGCTGCACGTGGCACTTCGGCTCGTCTCGCGGGAGACTCACGAACGGCACCTACAACTGCCTTCACCCATCCGTGACGCGCGTACGTTGCGCACGCTCGCGCTCATCGATTTGGAATCACACCCGCCGGCGGCCGCCATCGACCGTGTCACCATCGTCATCGACCCGACGCCGGGTCGCGTGCTGCAGCACACGCTCTTCGAGCGCGCGCATCCCGCACCAGAGTCGCTGTCAACGCTGCTGGCGCGGCTCGGCGCATTGATGGGGTCAGATCGCATCGGCGCCCCCGCCGTCATGGACACCGACCGGCCCGGCGCCTTCGCGATGCGGCCCTTTCGCACCGATTGGACACCGTCAGCCTTGCTAGCGAGGTCTCGGCGCGGGTTCACAACCTTGCGGGTGGCGCCGGGCGGGGCGCCCCGCCTGGCGCGGAGCCCACATCCGTTACATGCGCACTTGGGCGAGCACCAGGTGGGGCTGCCCGGCGACAGGACCCGTTCCGGTTGTGAAACCGACGCTCGCCTGTTTACACACGTGGTAGCCGCGTTGCGTCGTTGCCGTCAACCTGTACCCGCACGTGTGGCGCTCGCGGACGGCCGGCCTGTCCGCGTGACAACGGAGCGAACCGGGTTTGAAGGGGGTGGCGTGCGCACCTGTACGGGGCCCTGGCGCACCTCGGGAGACTGGTGGACGCGGAGCTGGAACCGAGACGAGTGGGATGTCGGGTTGAGCACTGGCGTGGCCTACCGGATCTTTCACGATCGTGACAGAGGCGGATGGTTCGTTGACGCAGTGGCCGATTGAACCCGTCCAGGTCCGGCTGAAGCCGGACACTACGGTTATGTATCTTCATGTACGTCGAACTGCACGCGGCCTCGGCCTTCAGCTTTCTTCAAGGCGCGTCGCTCCCCGAAGCGCTGGTCGATCGCGCGGCCGATCTCGGTTATCCAGCTTTGGCGCTCCTCGATCGGGATGGTGTCTATGGCGCTCCGCGGTTCCATAAGGCGGCACTCTCGGCCGGCATCCGGCCAATCGTCGGCGCCGAGCTGACCATCGGCGAGCCGGCCACCCTGGCCCGCCGCTGGCTCCTGCCAGTCCTCTGCGAGTCGCAGGCGGGGTACCGCAATCTGTGCCGCTTGATCACCCGCATGAAGCTCGCCGCGCCCAAAGGCGAAGGCGTGCTCGCGCTCGAGGATCTGGACGGCTCGACGACTGGCCTCGTGGCCCTGGCCGGCCGCCCGGCGCTCGATGGGCGCCGGTACGGCGTCGGTGGACTGCTGGATCGGCTGGTCGGGATCTTCGGACGCGGACAGGTTTACGTGGAGCTGCAACGGCACTTCCGCCGCGACGAAGAAGCGGACACCCAGGCGCTCGTGGCCCTCGCGTCCGCCTTCCACGTTCCAACCATCGCCACCGGCGGCGTGCGATTCACCGCGCCCGAGCAGCGACCACTCTTCGATGTCCTCACCTGCATGTATCACCACACCGATCTGGCGCGCGCCGGCCGCCGGCTCGCGCCGAATGCCGAACGGTATCTGAAGCCGCCGGCCGAGATGGCATCGCTCTTCCGCGACCACCCCGACGCGGTGGCGCGAACCGGCGAGCTGGCCGATCGCCTGCAGTACACGCTGGCGGATCTTGGCTACCGGTTCCCCGAATATCCGGTGCACGCCGGCGACACGCCGATTTCACTTTTGCGGGCGATTACCGACGTGGGGGCGCGCGAACGCTACCGGCCTTATCACGATCGGGCCCGCGCGCAGATTGTCCGCGAGCTCGATCTGATCGAGCGGTTGAACCTCGTCGGCTATTTTCTGATCGTCTGGGACCTCGTCAACTTCTGCCGGCAGCACGACATCCTCGTCCAGGGACGAGGATCGGCCGCTAACAGCGCCGTCTGCTACAGCCTGGGGATCACGGCAGTCGATCCGGTCGGCATGGATCTGCTCTTCGAGCGCTTTTTATCGGAAGAGCGCGGGGAATGGCCCGACATCGATCTCGACCTGCCAAGCGGCGACCGGCGCGAGCGCGTCATCCAGCACGTGTACGAGAAGTACGGCCGGCTTGGCGCCGCCATGACGGCCAACGTCATTACGTATCGCGGCAAGAGCGCCGCGCGCGAGGTCGGCAAGGCGCTCGGGTTCGATCCGGCTCAGATCGATCGACTCGCCAAGCTGATGCACCGCTTCGAATTCGTCGATCGGGACGACACGCTGGCTCGGCAGCTCGCCGAGGTCGGGCTCGATCTGCATGTGGACCAGGTTCGATTGTTTGCCTCGCTCTGGGGCGAGATGCAGGATCTGCCGCGGCATCTCGGTCAACATTCCGGTGGGATGGTGATTTGTCAGGGCCAGCTCGACACCGTCGTGCCGCTCGAAAACGCCAGCATGCCGGGCCGCGTCGTGGTCCAGTGGGACAAAGACGATTGCGCCGACATGGGGATCGTCAAAGTGGATCTGCTCGGCCTGGGCATGATGGCGGTGCTTGAGGACGCCCTCTCGCTGATAAACGCGTCGGGATTGGGGATTCGGGATTCGGGATTCGAATCCCAAAGCGAATCCCAAATCCCAAATCCCGAATCCCGTCTCGATTTGGCACATTTACCCCCCGATGACCCCGCTGTTTACAAAATGCTGCAAGAGGCCGACACGATCGGCGTCTTCCAGGTTGAATCACGCGCGCAGATGGCCACGCTCCCGCGCCTGAAGCCGACATGCTTCTACGATCTCGTCGTCCAGGTCGCCATCATCCGCCCCGGCCCCATCGTCGGACAGATGGTCCATCCGTATCTCAATCGCCGGGCCGGCCGGGAACCCGTGCAGTATCCGCATCCCTCACTCGAGCCGATCCTCAAACGCACGCTGGGCGTACCACTGTTCCAGGAGCAGCTCCTGCGGATCGCGATGGTGGCGGCGGGATTCACCGGCGGGCAAGCCGAAGAGTTGCGTCGCGCGATGGGGTTCAAGCGATCCGAGCGGCGAATGAAGCAGCTCGAAGGACAGTTGCGCGAAGGCATGGCGCGACAAGGGATCGCAGGAGATGCCGCCGACGAGATCGTTCGGTCCATCACGTCGTTTGCGCTGTACGGATTCCCCGAATCGCACGCCGCAAGCTTCGCCCTGATTGCCTACGCCAGCGCGTACCTGAAGGCGCACTATCCCGCGGCCTTCTACACCGCGCTCCTCAACAACCAGCCAATGGGCTTTTATCATCCGGCGACGCTCGTCAAAGACGCGCAGCGGCGCGGCGTGCTCTTCCATCCGATTGACGTACAGACCTCTGGCTGGAATTGTGCGATCGAAGACGATGGCGCCATTCGCCTCGGGCTGCGGTACGTGAATGGCCTGCGGGCCACCGTGGGCCACGCGATCGCCAGCCAGAAGCGGTTTGCATCGATGGAGGATGTGGTTGCGCGCACGGGGCTCCGTCGCGACGAGCTGGTCACCCTCGCCGACATCGGGGCGCTCAATGCGTTTGGCTACGACCGCCGATCGGCGCTCTGGCAGGCCGAGCGCGCGGTACGACCATCCGGCGAACTGTTTGAGGAAGCACTAGCACCTAGCACTAGCACCCGGCACCAGCACCCTGCACGTAGCACCCTGCACCCTGCACCTGACCTCTGTCCTCTGTCCCCGATGACCGAAACCGAGCGCCTCGCCGCCGACTATGCCGGCACCGGATTGACCATCGGCCGGCATCCCATGGCGCTCAGACGCGAGGAGCTAGCCACACGCGGCGTGCTCCGCGCCATCGATCTGCGCACGCTCCGGCACGGCCGCCGCGTCCGCGTGGCCGGTCTGGTGATCACCCGGCAACGACCCGGCACGGCCAAAGGCTTTGTGTTTCTCACGTTGGAAGATGAAACCGGCGTGGCCAATATCATCGTGCGGCCCGATCTCTTCGCGCGCGACCGGCTCGTCATCGTCGAGGAACCGTTCCTCATCGTCGAGGGAGTATTGCAGAACCAGGATGGCGTCACCTCGATCCGGGCCGAAGCAATCCAACGATTCGGCAGCGTCGCGCTGGACTTCGACGCGCACGATTTCTACTGATCGCATATGGTCTAATATCACACGTCTTACAGGACATCGAGTGGATCGGAGCTTGAGCGCCTCGAGCTGGTTCGCACGCGAGTACGGGTTCCGGTCTACTCCAATACAAATTAGGTGGACGAAGAGATCGACGCCCAGAAGGACAGGATCATGGCTGACGAAACCACTCGCGAGGTCTACAGGGCGCTTCGTGAGATTCAGGATCGGCACACCTATTTTCTTCTCGCGGCTGTCGGGGCCGCACTCGGGCTGGCGGTCTCTCAGACGCAAGGCAAAGCGATAGCGTGGTCGCAACTTCCTCTTGGTCTAGCAGCACTGAACTGGGGCCTCAGCTTTTTCTGCGGCTGCCGTCACTTGGCCTATGTGGGCTCAACTATTTATGGCAACGCCGACTTGCTTCAGATTCAGGCTGGCGTCCACCCTCGCGTTGGTCAGCACCCGCAGATGATTGCTGCCGCGGAAAGCGGCGTTCGATCAGCCCTTGAAACCAACGCGAGTCGAGCGAACAGGTATGGTCACTGGCAGTTCCGTCTTTTCGTTGCCGGAGCTCTCTTTTACATAGCGTGGCATGTTCTCGGCATGTATTTGATTCGTATCGGAAGGGCTGTCGCCACCTAACAAGGCGCCAGTCCGGGTGAACAATGAGCGGCCGCGGGTGAGCCGTGTTCCGTTGGGCCTCACATCTCAACCGCACTGGGGATAAAAAGGTACCAAGGTAATCACTCAGACTTGACCGCTGCCCTCACTGTAAAGTGGCTAAGCCATTCCTAGCCCGAATGACCAGGAAAGAAACGCAAGACCACGCAGGGAGCCGCACTCAGCATGAGTGAACGTAAGGACAAGCGGCTCATCGACAGAGTCCGTGACTCGGCCCTGTCCATGCAGATTGGCGGCCAGGAGGACGGCGGAGTCTCCGTGATGATCGACATGGGGAGCGCACTCTATGTCGTGAAGGAGCATGCGATCTACGCCGTGCGGTTGGCCGACCAGGTGGACCCAGAGCGGACGAATGTGGCCGTGCCCAACACCCAGCAGCGGATCATGTCGATGGGCACGCACGACCCTGAGGTAGCGCGCATCTTCCTGACTGCGTACACCATGTTCAAGTCGATGCACCTCGGAAAGGACTTCCCGGAGGGCAAGGCGTGGTCCCTCGCCTTCGAATATCTCCGAGACATCGCAGCGATGATGAAAATGCATTCAGACTTGGTGGCGGCGATCGAGCAGGCCGTCGCCAGGTCCAACGAAGTGGTCGCGAAGGATCGAAGCGTTACGTTGCCCTCTCTGGGGAACGCGGAGGAACGTTGTGATGCGTTTGCCCAAAAAGTGGGCCACGCTATCGATACGTTGAAGGCGATCGCACGGCTTTTCTACTCGAAGGAGCTATCGACGAAGTGGATCGACTCGTTGACTTCGCTTGCTGCACAGAAGCACGGGGAGGAGGAACCGTTGGCGCGGTTCATGAGGGAGACACGAGGCAACCTGCTCTTCATGCGGGAGATGCGGAATATGATCGAGCACCCTCGGGAAGACGCCTACGTGAAGATCCACGATTTCCAGCTCCCCCCGAGCATGGAGCTGGTCGCCCCGAGCGTAGACATCGTCAAGCTCGGCGAAGTCCCTGTCTCCGAGCCGCTTGCATCGCTCATGGCTCAGGTAACTGAGGAGTTGGTGTCAATCGGAGAGATGTTCATGGCGCTCCTCTGTGGAGCCAACGCCAAGTCGTTCTCTGGTTTCCCGCTCGTAGTGGTGGAAGTGCCGCCCAGTCGCCGACCGGAGTGGAACCCACACCAGCGGATTTCCTATGGGATCGTCATGAACGGCGAATTACAGCCCTTGGGGTAGCGCAGATACCGCGACTCATTTCGCCTGGTGCGCAACTGGGAGACCTTGAATCGTATAAGGCACCGCGGCTGTAGCGGATGGCGTTGATATGGCAACGGCCATCGGATCAGAGGATAGAGAACTGTGACAGATCTCGGCCTCACTCAAGCGGACGCAGACGCACTCCTCTCCATGGAGAAGCACCGTGTTGATGACACGATCCACGACTACCCGAGTCTCGGTGGCGCGTTGCGGATTCCGTTGCAGAGCCCTGACAACCGCGAGACTTTCATTCTCGACATCACCAGAAGCCAGATCAACCTATCGAAGGGCACATACCAAAATCGCTCGCGCGGAGTCGTCATCTTGGCCCGCCTCGACTTCGGCGGCGCGCCACACCGGAATCCCGACGACCAAGAGATCGAGTGTCCCCACCTCCACGTGTACCGTGAGGGCTTCGGGGACAAATGGGCCATTCCGCTGCCCGCCGGGCGATTCAGTAATGTTGGCGATCCTTGGCTCGTCCTGCTAGCCCGCATTATTCGTGAAGGGGCCGATTTCGGTTCGTGTGCGGCGTGATCCTCTCGCAAAGACGTGAATCTGCGGGTGCGGCACGCGCCGCGGG
>Ga0156016_152_pt1 | contig 17439 bp, 17 predicted proteins | sample RifCSPlowO2_02_FD_107670 | JGI IMG/M metagenome (GOLD analysis project Ga0156016, IMG submission 107670) | Acidobacteria bacterium RIFCSPLOWO2_02_FULL_64_15 | reverse complement strand
CCACTCTTTGTGTTCTTCCCGACCGTCAGCACGCACATCCCGTTCACGCCTACGCCTCCCTATCAACCCGACTGGCCGCGCATGCTGACCGATCAGCCGTACGACCTCGCGGTGCTCGAACGCGTCTACGAGCAGCAGCCTGACTGGCTCGACCTGGGCCCGAGTTACGTCGGTGCGATCTCGTATATCTACGCCGCGCTCGGTGGCTATTTCCGCCAGCGCGCGGACCGAGACTTCGTCGCCATCGTGATTGGCGACCACCAGCCGCCCGCCGTCGTGAGCGGCGAGGGCGCGCCCTGGGACGTCCCCGTTCATGTGATCACCAGCCGGCAAGAACTCATCGACAGGCTAGAGGTGCGTGGATTTCGCACCGGCCTCACACCCACTCGGCCGTCCTTGGGCCGGATGCACGCGCTATTGCCGGTGCTGCTCGATGCTTTCGGGGCCTTCGGCAACCGCGAGTCAACCCCGATCGCGGCCGCGCCCGCGCGGTAGCATTCGTGGACGCCTTTTGCGTCTGGCTCGAGTCGACTTCCTTCAGTGTCTGGATGCGCGACTCATCATAGTAACGACCAACGCCGACACGATGAACCCTATCGTTCGCATAAGTGTCCTCCGCCAAAGAGTTAGATCAGCCACGTCGCGTAGTACGGGAACGTCGCCAGCAGACCCACCAACACGACGGCCAGCCAAAGCATGATTCTCGCGGTTCGCCGCGATGAGGGCGCACACGTCCCGTCGGCGCATGCGGCCGGTTGCCGACCGTCCGTCGCGACGAACCCCATTCCCAACAAGACTGCCGTCAGCCCGAGAAACCACGGTCGATACGGTTCCAGCCGCATGCTGGCCGCGCCGAGCGCCCCGGCCCCGACGAGCGAAAAAACCACGGGTCCGAGGCAACAGGCCGAGGCAGCCACGGCTGCGACAACCGATCCAATGACGGCCTTCATCGCTCACGCCCGCCTGCGTGGCCGCTTCTCCCGTCCGCATGTCCTTGGCCTCCCGTCAAGCTACACGCTGTACCGCAGTACAGAGTCAAGCCAAAAGAAGCGGCGTCTCAGGCCGGCGTCAGGCGTGCGCGACCCTTGGTTCGGGCGCGCCGGTAATGGTCCCGAGCAAGCCGCCGTAGAGCAGATGGCCGACGAGCGATCCGATCGCCGCCATCATGCCGCCCGCGGCACTGCTGAACAACCCGCCGCCCATCATCGGCATGACGACGATCTGGGCGAGCAGCCACAGCGCGATGCCCCACAGGCTTCCCTTGACGACCGGGGAAGCCGGCAGGATCCCGATGAGGGCATACGTGTAGATGGCCGGGAAAATCAGCGTGCCGTTAACGAAATGCATCAGCATCCCGGCCGCCCAGCTTCCACCGAGTACGGACCCGAGCATCTCCGCGACGTCCATACGAAGACCCATCATCGGCGCCACCATGTACATCATCGCCGTCATGGCGAGCGTTCCGACGAAGCCGCCGAGTGTCGCGCGTCCAAGATTCGCATTCATGACCGTTCCTCCAATGTGGATCAACCAATGCCGCAACCGCTGAGGGTCGAGGCATCCATCAGAGTGAGTGCGTCGGAGAGCGCCGACATTACACGCCCCGAGGCAACGACGCGGGTCGCGATGATCACCGATTATGATGAGCGGCGTGTCCGACCTCGACCGGCCCTCCGTCGCTCGTCTGCGCGAGCGGGACCCCGATACCCTGCGCGCCATCGTCGATCAACACGGCCGCCGCCTCTATCGGGCCGCCCGTGGCATGGGGTTCTCGATCGAGGAGGCCGAGGATCTGACCCAGGAGGTCTTTGTGACGTTCGTCGCATCGATCGACCGGTTCGAAGGGCGCGCCCAGGTCGGCACCTGGCTCTTCGGCATCCTTCACCACAAAGCGCAGGAACGCCGACGAGGCCGAGCGCGCGAGGAACTGAGCGACCCGATTGACACGGTGTTCGAGTCTCAGTTCGACGCAGAGGGCGCCTGGATTCGGCCGCCCGTCGCTCCAGACGAGCGAGTTGCCGCCCAGGAGGCGGGTGAAGCCATCCGAGACTGCCTGGACGGTCTGCCATCGCCACAGCGCGAGGTATTCCAGCTTCGAGAGGTCGAAGGGCTGCCGGCTGTGGAGGTCAGTAAGATTTTGGCTCGGACCGTCACTCACATAGGAGTGCTCTTCCACCGGGCGCGCGCCAGGCTGCGCGAGTGCCTCGAGCGGAAGGGGTGGGGCCGCAAGCCGTGATAACCTGCCAGGAAGTCTCGATGCTGGTGTCGACCGGGCAGTTGGCCGACGCGCCAATGACCCGCCGGATCGGAGCCCGCATGCATCTGGCCATGTGCCGCCACTGCCGCGCCTTCAGGCGACAGATTGAGGCTCTCGTGCGTGCGGCTCAGGCCGCCGGTCTGGCCTTCGAGCGCGAGCCCGCATCTGACTTCGAAGAAAGGATCCTGTCGTGCCTCAGGTGATGATGATCAAGCGCGCGCGGTTCGCCTGCGCGTTCGGAACTCTCTGTGCGATTGTCGGCGTCGTTGCCGCCAGCGCGGCACAGCAGTCGTCGACCACGCCGGCCGCGGCTCCGGATGTGCGAACGCTCGGCCCGCAGGTTGGCAGCCGCGTCCCCGATTTCAGGCTGCCGGACCAGCACGGACAGGACCGAACGCTCGAATCACTCATGGGGCCTAGAGGGCTCATGCTCGTGTTCTTTCGGTCGGCCGATTGGTGTCCCTACTGCAAGACGCAGCTGGCCGAGCTCGAAACCCGGGTCGCCGATCTGAAGAAGAATGGGATGGGCCTGGCCGCGGTGAGCTACGACCCGGTGCCGGTGCTGGCCGATTTCGCCGGGCGCCGACGGATTACGTTTCCGCTGTTGTCCGACGCAGGCTCGGTCGTGATCAAACGCTACGGCATCCTCAACGTCACGGTCCCCGAGAGCAGCCGGCAGGCGTACGGCATTCCGTTCCCCGGCACGTTCATCGTCAATCCTCGAGGGATCGTGACGTCACGCTTCTTCGAGCGGGCCTACCAGGAACGTCAGTCGCTCGGCAGTCTGCTGGTTCGCCTCGGAAATAACATCAATGTGCCGGCGACAAGGATTTCGTCGCCACAGCTTGAGATCAGGTCGTACGCGACGGATCGGACCGTCGCTCCAGGTACGCACTTCGCTCTCGTCCTCGACATGACGCCTGGTCCGCGCATGCACGTGTACGCGCCAGGCGTGACCGGCTACAAACCGATTGCCCTCACGATCCAGCCTCAGGCGGGCTTGCTCATCACCGATCCACAGTATCCCAAGGCAGAAGACTACTTCTTCAAGCCACTGAATGAGCATGTCGCGGTCTACCAGCGACCGTTCCGCATCGTGCAGGAAGTCACGATGGACCCGTCGCCCTCAGGGCAGGCGGCGCTCAGGAACGTTTCGACCGTGACGATCGCTGGAACGCTGGCCTACCAGGCTTGCGACGACAAGATTTGCTTTACGCCGCAAGCGACGCCGTTGTCCTGGACGGTGAATCTCAGAGCACTGGACAGCGAGCGCGCCACGCCGGTCTCCTCGAGGTGATCGGGGCCCTGAGCCGTTCAAGTCACTTACACGCGAAGCTGGCCGGATCCTCCGTATTCCCGGTACCGTTGTACGTCGGCGTCATCGGGTACTGGCACACGAGGCGTTTGCCGACCATCATCCCGTTCTTGTAGTGATCCACGATGAGCGTGTCGGGAGCCCTTCCCGTTTCCGCCCACTCTTCGAGAATGTTGAGGGCGGTGAAGTTGAAGTTCTCCTCGCCGTTGGTGCCTGGACCGTGGCCCATGCCCGGAACCATGAAGAAGCGCATCGATTGCCGCGTCGGACCGGCGCCCGTTTTGGCGACCACGTTCTTGTAGTAGTCGATCGCCACCTTGGGCGGCACGGTCGTGTCGGACCATCCTTCGATGAGGAGGAGCTTGCCGCCGCGCGCGAAGAACTTCGTCAGATCGGGACTGACGTTGTTGCCATCGACCACCTTGTCGGTGGCCGCCGCGTCGCTGTCGAAGTTGACCGGGCGCGTCCTATAGTCCCAGTTCGGGTCCTTGAACACGAAGTCCCTGAACCAGTTGATGGCGATCCCGAAGGGCTGCGGCGTGCTGGCCATGGCGGCCCACGTCAGCTCGCTGCCAGGATAGAGCGGCGAGTAGATCTCGGCCTTCGTGCGCGGATTGGTCGGACCCGCGTAGATTTTTCGCACGGCCTCGACCTGCGGTGCGGTCAGGCAGCTCGAGCCGTCCGCGCCCTTGCACTGAATCACGACCGGATCGAACTTGCAGCGCTCGGGCTGACCGATCACACCGTCCTTGAGGCCATCGTGGCTGTCGCACGCGTCAAGCGCGCCCTGATGGAGCACGGCGAGCTTCTCCATCGGCAGGGCGCTCGCTTCGTCCTTGTGCGTCGCCATCCACACCCAGAGCTGCCCCATCGTGTGGCGCGAAAAGTGCGACGACATGCCCGTCGCGGCGATGAAATCGTAATCCTCAGGGAACCGCTGCGCCGAGCTCAGCGACAACATCGTGCCGCCACCGCCCTGGGCGACGACCGAGCGGAGGAGAGGCCGGCTGTAATGCGCCTTGATGAGCGCCTTGGCGACGATCGTCATTTCGTGGCCGGAGCGCCATCCCCAGTCCTTGATCTTTTCCGGATGCTCGCGCGCGTAGGTCGTGTCGCCCTCGTGCCCGGTGTTACTGCCGACGGTGACGTAGCCCAGCCGCACACCGTTGGCCAGTCCGCCGGCATTAACGCCCACGCCTCCACCCAGGCCGCCGTTCCCCACGCCCATGAGCTTCAGATTCCAGACCGACTCGGCCGGCAACCAGGCTTCCATCTTGATGTCGGAGTCGCTCGATGGAGCGAGCGTCGCCTGGACCTGACAGAAGGGCGCCAGATCGGTAAACGCCGGTCCGCCTCGGCCGCCCCCTCCAGCTGCTGCACCCGCGGCTGGTGCAGCACCGCCGCCGCCCGCGCCGCCGCCTCGTGCGGGAGCCGGCGGTGGCGTGAACGCCCCGGCGGCGATGCTCTTGGCCAGCGTGATCCGCACGTTGGGGAGCGAAATCTTCGCGAGATCCTCGCAGGACGTCGCCGCGGAGAGCGGCACGGGATTGACCGTCACCACTCCCAGGACCGCCACCGCCGCCATGGCCGCCATGGTCATTGAGGCCACCGATCCGGCGACGAGCCGCGACAATCGGATGATGCGTTTCTGATGAGTCATGTCAGGATCCTTCCATGAAGGTTACTTTGATACTACCTTTGCGGACCCTTGGCAAGACGGGAACATTTCGAGTTAAAACCCTGGCAGTCGGCGCACCTGCTTCGACTGGATGAGTCCCTCGAATTGCTGTCGGAGCTGTGCTGCAAGATGTGGATTCCTCAACAGCACTCCCACTTCCACATTGCGCTGCTGAGCCCATTCGGTGAAGTTGGCGGACGTCACAAAGGCCAGTTCGTCGTCCACCAACACACACTTGGCGTGCCATGTCGCACGAGCCGCTTGGTCGGCTGACAGCGTTCGTGGGTCGTAGAAGACCTCGGGGCGCTTGGGCCACGGCCACTGCTCCTCGAAACTCTTCGCAAATTCTCTGAGTAACTCAGAGTCATCGCGCGTGTCCCTCCATTCGCGAGCCACGTGGAGAAACAGTTGCACCCGCAGGTCAGGCACAAGGTCCATCCTGTCGGCAAGTGGTTTGAAGATCCTCGAGCCTTGATGCACCACGAATGTGCTGATGAGCACGTGGCGTTGGGCAGTGGCAAATAGCTCTTCAACGACCACTGCGGTATCGCGACTGTGGGAGACGGAAGCCTCTGGTCCGGTCCACACCAGATCGGCGGAGGCTGCACCGCTCATGCGGGCGTCAGCCGCCTCAGCGGCGACATCCAGAAGCAACGCCAAGTGCGATGGAGCCATGCCCTCGGCTGACAGTCGGAGCAGCTCAGCTGCGAGCGCGTCTGAACAGGACGCCGTTCGTGACAGGGCCATCTTCGAGAGTGGCGGCGCGAGCTGACCGGAACGCAACGCGGAGGCGCAGGCTCTTAACGCGGTCACCGACTCACTGGTGAAGGGGAGCTTCACTATTCGGGCTCGGCAAAGAATGCCGCACTGTCGCTATCGACGGTCGGCACGACGAGCGTTCGGTCGAGGAAGTCGTTACGACGCTCGCACGAGCTTTCCGCGAGCAGCAGACACCCGTGGCACGCCGCGCCCAGGAGGAATCGTTCTTCTTGCCTGTTGTCTGGTTGATGCTGGGCGCACACCGGATCGTTGGCGCAGAGCCGTCCGAGCTCGATGGCATCACGAAGATATTGATCGATGCGGTCCGCAGCCTGCACCAGACCGCCGAGCGTGCCTTCGGCATCAGAACTTGCCGTGTAGAGAAGGATTCCGTAGCCGGAATCGCCGACGTAGATGCGCTCGCGGATCGAGCTGGCGGCGTACCCGCACTCGAGGGCGACAGCCGTGATGAGCAGGTGCGATAGCGAATGCAGCAGGACGTACGGCAGACCGGGAAAGTTCGCCGTCACGCCAGGATGAAGGGCTTTCCAGGAGTCGAAGCCCGCGACGAGCCGCTCGCCCCTCGCCTTTACGGCTTTGCGGCCAAGCCAGGCCTCGATAGCGGGAGCAGCGAACCCGATGAAGACGCCCTCGCCGCGGTTCTCGACCGCTGGCACCCACGACTGATTGAGCGACAGTGCGGCCCGCTCAACTTCGAGCGCCAATTCGCCGTTGATGTCCGCCACCGCGGCTTCAAACCTCGTGAAGCCGACCTGCGCGATGACCTCACGCAGGCGATGGACCTTGACGACCTTCGCCAGCTTTCCAGTCAGCCACGGTTCGCCCTTCGGAATCGGGATCGTGCGTGCGTAGAACAGACCGTCGGGTTGGTCCTCGCCGACTTGGTCCGGCGAAGACAACAGCGTCTCCAGTTCAACTTCGCGAATGCCGCGCATGGAAGGTGCGCCGCCAGATTTCCGTCGCTCGACATCCTTCCACGCCTCGTCGTCCGACAGCCCTTCGAGCGCGGCGCTGACCTTCTGTTTCTTCCGCTCGCGGACGACATCGGCCTTCGACTCCGCGTACTGGAGAAAATCCACCCACACCGAGTCAACGGCCTGGCGGAGCGCGCCGCCGGGCTCCGGGATTGAAATCACCGAGAGCGTCTGCGCAAAGTAGGCATTCGACGCGGACCGCACGAGCAGCCGGTTGATCTGAGCCTTGGCCCCGGGATCGCCGCCGCCGCACTTCTCTCTCGAGAAGTTGCCCAACCAGGGCCGTGGACCGTTGCAATGCCCGAGCGGGACGTCGTTCATCTTCGTCGCAACCGACAGCTGTCGATCCTTCTTGCACTCACAGCGAATGGTGATCTCCGTCAGGTCGCCGCTCGTCCCTCGCTCGTCCATCCACAGCGATCGCTGACACTTGTCTTCCCTGCCATGGACAAACACGCGCCAGTCGATGTCGCTGACATGTCCGCGCAGACACGCCTGAACAAAACGAACCGGTACCACCTTGTAGGGCTTCTTGTCTCGCTGGTAGAGCTGCCCCCTGCTTAAGTCGAGTCGATACACGAGCGGCCTGGATCGCGCGCCTGTTGCCGGGTTCCTCTCCTCGTACTGCGCGACAAACCATTCTGGGAACAGCCACGCCGTGATGCCGGTGATGGCCGCCGTCGGGTCGTCCTTGTCGGCGGGCGGGGCGTAGAACTCGATAGACGGAACGTCCAACAGCGCCTTGACCTTGGCGGCGAGGCGCTCCTCATGAATCGGGTACTCCTTGTAGCCGGTCCAGTGATCGAGGCCGGCGACGATGACGGCGTGATCGGTCAAGTCCAGCATCGCGCCAGGTCCAAACATCGTGACGACTTGGCTCTGGCGGATCTGTCCAGCGGGACGAACCGCCGCGTGCCACTTCGACGGCTTCACGGCTCGTCTCCCTCAGTCGATGTGTCCACCTCGGTCCCGTCGAGCCTCTTCAACCACAGATTCACGGACGGCTCGACGTCCCGAAGCGATCGGGGCGCCTTGAACTTGCGGGCGTCCTGAGAAAGGTTCGCCAGCTCGGGGTCGAGCGGCCCGTGGAGCAACGCCGGACCGTCGGCGTTCTCGAATGGCTGATACACGAGGCGCGAGCTCGAGTCGCGGTGCGCCTTTCCCACTTTGAACCACGAATCAAGGAGATCTTTCGCCCGTGAGCGCAACGACGCGTCGAGACGCTGCTCATCGTCGGCCGTCAGCGACCGGTGCGCCCGCGCTCTTTTCGACAAGGCGTCTATCACGCCATCGAGTTGAGCGCGCTCATTCACGATCTCGATAGCCCCTCGAGGAGGCGCCAAAGCAGGCCGCATGTGCCGGCCCAGCGAAACAACGATGGCCGGAAGCGCTCGATCCAGAGCCCGAGGCGCGAATGGCGTCACGCTCGTGGCCTCAACCGAACGGTAGAAGGACGCGTGATACGCCTCAAAGCGCTCGTAATGCGACCGGTCCCTCGGCTTATGTACGTTGAGCAGCGTGACGACGAGCCCAGGCTTCTCTGCGTCCCGTCCGACGCGGCTCGTTGCCTGGATGTACTCAGCCGTGGCCTTCGGCTGACCAAGGACCACCATCAGACCGAGTCGCGTGATGTCGAGGCCTACCGAGATCATGTTCGTGGCGAGCGCCACATCCACGCGTTCCTTCTCTGAGAACCCGAGCGCGAGCTTGCGTTTCGTGTCAGCCACCCGATCGGTCGGTTCTCGCGACGTGAGCTCGGACACTTCGCGCGTGATGACTCGGCTCGCGAAACTGCTGACGTTCGCCACGTCGTTCACGCGGCGACGAGTGCCGTAGTCGCTCACCCGGGATGCCACTTCGTCCTCGACAATGCGCCGGCTGCCGCCGAGCTCCCGCAAACTGTTGAAGTAGCCGACCAGCGTCATAAAAGGATCGGCGGGATTGGATGGGTTCTTCGTGCCTCCCGCCTCCTGCCAGGCTTTTTGCGCGGCACCAAGAAGCGCCAGGTACGTCCGCAGCAGTACGACCTTGAGACTGCGCCCCTGTGCTGAGATGCCCACATACAACCGGCCTCGGCCGGCGGACAACTTCACCGTTTCCGCAAAGAACGAGTCGTGGCGATCTGGACCGGGCGGCGGAAACACCTCGACGCCCGTTCGCACGAACAGCGCTCGGATTTGCTCGGACGCGCGGCGCACGGTCGCCGTTGATGCCACAATCTTTGGACGGAGCCGGTGCCCGTCCACCTCTCGCGTGCACAACGTATCAATCACCGTCTCGTACAGCCCGGCCATCGTCCCCAGCGGCCCGGAGATAAGGTGAAGCTCGTCCTGAATGATGAGATCCGGCGGGGCCAAGGGCTTCGGCAACATCTGACCTGTGTTTGGCTGCCACGGCCCGTAAAAACCAGCCGCGTCGTAGCGATCCGCGCCACCCAGGAGCGCGCCGCTTGCGCCCACCCATGGCAGATTCGCGAACTTGTCCACCGTCGCAATCACAAAGCACGGCACGCGGCGATAGATCGGCTCGTCTACGGCGACGATGGGCAGCGGATTCTTGCCCCTGAAGCGACAGGCCAGATTCGCGCACAGCACCTGGAGGTCGGTGGGCTGGTCCGCATTCGGCGCCAACCTGAACGAGGTCGGCTTGAGTTTCGTTCCACACCAGGGACATGTCTCCACGGGAATGGGCGCGGCTCTGCGCTGGTTGCTCTGGTGACGAATGGTTTTTGCGCGGGCGCTCGTCTGATCCTTCTCACCCTTCTTGCCCATCCGGTTTGGCGTCGCGGCTTTGCCGACCCACAGGCCGATCTCGAACGGCCACGTGCCGAGTGTGCTCTCCGGCATCTCCTGACGAATGATTTCGAGCGCACAGATGAATGTGGTCGCACGGCTCAACTGATCGAGCGTCAGCAGGCGCAACGTGTAGCGCATGAGAACCGCGACGCCCGCCGAACCCAGGCCAGGGTCGTGGAGCCGCCGCAGGAGAATCGCGAAGGCTGCCAGCCCGAAGTACGCTTCCGTCTTGCCGCCGCCGGTCGGAAAGAACAACAGATCGACAAGCTCACGGTCGGTGTGCAACGGCGTGACGAAGGCTTGCAGGTTCATCAGCACGAAGGCGAGCTGAAAGGGGCGCCACTGCGGTGGCTCGACCGACGCCGGATCGACGCCGCGTTCCTGCGCACGCCGCTGACGCGCGGCCATGGCCATCGCGCGATTGGTCAAGCGAAACGCCTCGAACACCGACGCTTCGTCTAGCAGGCTCAGACCCGCCTCGATGCGCAGAGCGGCCCGAGTTGCGCCCTGCAACAGTTCGGCTGCCACTTCGGCCTGCGACTCGCCCTTTGGCGCACTCTGCCGCTGCTCGTCGATCCACGCGCGATACTGCAGCGGCAGGCCTGCCAGCAGCGGACGAAGCGTCGTCACGTCCGGTGCAGCCGCCAACGCCTCCATGCCGAGTTCCACGTCGCGGATCTCCGCGGGCTTTACGCGCTCCACCTCGGCCTGAGGCATCCACGCCGTTTCCACGCGGCGGCATAAGGCATCGGGGCCGACGACGCTCAGCGTTGCCGTGCCGTGGCCGACCGCGAATTCCGCCACATCCCGGTATTGCAGCTCGGCGATTCGCTCGTCGGCGTCCTCGCCACCTCGGCCTCGAGGATTGGGACGAGGGACGAATGGACGATCGGCCTCGATGGTGAGATGGGTCTGGTACGCGAAGACGGAATCCTTCAGCTCGTCAGGCCCTTCGTGTACCTCGCGCCGATTGACGAGGAACACCGAGACCGCGCGCGTGCCAGCCGGCAACCCTGGGAGATGCTCGAGACCCCGCACACGGCGCACGGACGTGACGATCTCCAGGCCGTTGCTGTTGGGCACGGCGGCGGGCGAAGGGTCTGCCTTCTCGCCTTTAAGGAGAACCCTCACGGTCTCCTGACGCTCATGGCGTTGCCACTCGCCGGTCGGTTTCGCCTCCTTCTCAGACTCGATCGGTGTGTAGTCGCCCCAGCGGGCGGTGACGCGCAGCTCATTTGTGTCCGACGGCACGAGGACGCTCACGCCCATCGACGACGGGAAATATCCGCGGCGGGCGGCTGGCGGTTCGGGCGTGCTCTCGTCCTCGTCTCCGCTTGGGCCAGCTCCGAGATCGAGGTCACCTTGATCCGCTTCCTCGCTCTTCTGGCTGGCCGGTGCACTCGACGGCGCCAGGAAACCGGTGAGATACCAACGTGAGGGCGGGCGGTCCAGTATCTCGTTGATCTGGGGCTCGTCGGGGTTTGGCCCGATGAGATCCAATCGAAGCGCGCGGGTTAGCCGATCTCGAACGTCAGAAGGAGTCACCGGTGGCCTATTCTAGCTTCGCGCCCGGCTCAGCGCAGGCGAAGTAAGGGATTCGCCTTCGCGGATAGGGCTCCCGAAAAACCTTCGGCGACGATGGTCCTCTTCCGAAGCAGGTCACGGATCATTTCATTCAGATGAGTTGTGCGCCACGGTTTGGGGCGGATCGCTTCTTGAAGCTCTCGCCACCGGCACGGTCTGACACGCAGGTGTTCCACTAGCCAATCCTGCAATGGACGCAGGTCCGGTTCCGGCTCGATTAACAATGGCTGGCTAGGATCGTCCGACTGATGCACGTGGTATCCGCCATCCGGACAGATCTTCCAGATGCAATCCTTCATTAGATCGCGGCCTTTATCATGGTTGGTTAAATGCAGCAGCAAATACCTGGTGGCTTTGCCGCCACTCACCATTCGAATATACGTCCACCATTTCGCTCCGACCTTCTTGCCAAGTAATGCAACCGCCTGATCGAGTCGTTTGTCCACATCGTCACCTTCGATGCCTCGCCATTCGTCTCCATCGAAGATCGCGTCGAGTGTATTCGCCATCCCCTCTCCAGCCCTCGGGCGTTGTGCCACCGCCATGTCGAGCTCACGCCAGATGACGTTGATGAACAGTTCGACACGACCGAAAGCCATCAAGTCAGCGAGCAGTCGTCCTGGGACTTTGAACCCGTAGGGATCTACGAACACAAACGCCGGCGCCATTTGCTTTCCATCGCGCCGCAAGGTATCGACCAGCGTGGAGAGGCTCTCGAAACTGTCAGTCGCGACTGTCTCGACATGCACGCGCCTAGGCAGAGAGCCCAATGCAGCCAATTCTTTCTTGAGTTCGTTGAGGTTGGCAGTGTCGCGTTCGATGAAAAAGAACCGGAACTCTGACTTCTTGAATAGCTGCTCCCGATAGGAATGCTCCAAGAGGGTCTTCAGTGCAACCAGTGGCGAGCCCAGTTCACCCGAAACATGACGGCCGCGCCCCGCGTGCGTGTCTACGTAGAGCACGCGCCCAGCCCACGTGCCGAGCTTTGGGAACCACCCGTTCAGGTAGTTCCGGATTAGATCGTGCTTGACCCGCTGGAAAGGACCGTACTCTTTCCAATACTCTGGATTTGGATCGGTGAAGCCTGGCATGGCTGTGTTCGACGAGAAGAGGACGAAACGACGGTTAGGGGAAATTCATCGTAGGTTCGGCCGTCTAGCCTGCGCCCGGTGACGTGCTTTCGCACTCCTCCCCACTGCTTGAAGAAGAACGGCACCTTCTGCAGGCGGCACTGGCGGCGGACACTGACGACCCATTCCTTACGCATCGGGCGCGCGTGCGGACCGCTTTCGCCGCCGACGATGACCCAGTCGATGCCGACAAGATCCAGTGCTCCGAGATCCTCCAAGAGCGGCTCGACCGAAAGAAATCGCACGGCGGCCGGCGTGTCTCGGAGCGCGGCCAGACGTGGCAGGCCATGCTTGCGGTCTTCGACGCTCACGCCGAACCAGACGTTGGCGAGGCCAGCCATCCAGTTCAAGTTTGTTTTCAGAAGATGTCGCATTCGGACGTGGCGTTTGGTCAGCACTTGAAAGATGTGCCAGTCGGCGCGCCGCATCACATCGCCGACCGCAGCAATGTAGGAATCGGGCACGCCTTCGTGAAATAGATCGCTCATCGAGTTAACGAAGATCTTCCGAGGCGCCCGCCATCTAATGGGCTGATCCAGTTTGTCGGGGACCAGGCGCAAATCGAAGCCCTGCTCGAAGGGATGCCCGGGAACGCCGCGGAAGCGCTCGGAGAAGGCCTCTGCGTAACAGAACTTACAGCCCGGGCTGACCTTGGTGCAGCCGCGGACGGGATTCCACGTGGCGTCGGTCCACTCGATCGCGGAGCCGTCACTCATGTCGTGACGAAGATACTGCGAAACAGACGCAGAATCCACACGTTTCTTACAATCATTTGCTGGCCGAGTGCACCAATGGCGACGCGTCACCTCACAGCGAAGGAAGATTTGCGCGGAGATATGCGAGAGCCGAGTCCGCTGGCAGTTGCTCGGTCAAGAGCCAGCCCACCCACTGATCGACCACGTTGAGCGCGTCTTTACTCAGAACGAAAGGCTCGATCTTCCAATTTGCTGGATCGGCGCCAACGGCGAAGAGGTGATCAAGCCTGAGAATCGAAATAGTCGGTGCCGAAGCCGAGATCGGCAGGACTTCCCAAACATATTGCGGATACTCCGCGCGGCGTATCCGCTCAACGAATGGTTCGGGCCATCCGCCCCGTGTGCCACCAGGCTCGGCACCGTAATACGGAGCGACGATCAGGCTGCGCGCCGACTGCCAGTGTTCCTTTCCCGGACGAAGCTCTCTTGGAACAGGGAGACCTCCTGTGCTGATCACAACGGCTGGCCGCCTCTTGCCCCGCTGCACCAGGTATGTCTCTCCGCTGCGAATTGGAAGCGCTGCGACCGGGAGCGTGCCGATTCCAGCTGGTGGATCGCCCATGCGGAATGTTTCGATTCGGAACTGCGCGCGACCGTGTTGACGAGGATCTTCACCCCTACCCTCGGGGATCAGCCTGTACGGCTTCATCTCTGGGTACGGTACCCACGTCCAGATCAGCCGACCTCGGACGATCGTGTCGGTCTTGTCTTCGACCCACCAAGGTGTGATGTAGGTTTGGACGCAGTCGTCAGGGTACATCCGGGTCGCGTCTGGCAGTTGATTTCCAAATGTCGTCGCCAATCGTCAGCTCGCCGGCCGTCGACGGCGGATTCTCGCCGGCGAGACGATCGAGCCATTCGACACCTTCAGTGAAGGCGTCGTCGTAACGCGGCGGCGGCTCCAAGGTCGCTCCACCTGAGGGATGCGCCGCAAGACGCTTTCGGACTTCTGCGCGGATTTCCTCGACGCGAAGTTTTTGTTCTCGCTTCGACCGGGTCGAAGGAGCTGTGGACGGGCCGTACGCCGGTGTCGCTTCTCTAACCACGACGCCGAAATCGAGGCGTTCCTCAGGCGCGGCATTCACCATTGGTGGAGACAGGTACACGGCGCGAAGCAGGCTCGCCGTGTCCGAGCCGAATTCATGGACCGCCGATGACAGTCGAGCCTGAATCGTAAACGGAAGGGTTGCCTCAGCTGCTGTGCGCACACGCTCGGCGTCGGTGCGATCGAGGCCGTATCGCGTAAAGTCATCAGCGTACTTGGAGCGGATCCGCTTCACTTCCGCGCCTACCGCGACGACGGCTGGCTCGATGCGTTCAAAGACTTCCGTGCTCCACGGACCAAAGTGATGGAACTGCCAGATGGCGCCGGTGTAAGGCTGTCCTTCATGACGCTCGGCGTAGGCGACGTCCGCCAAGAAAGCGTATTTGAGTAAATGGATCGGCCCAAGCTCTCTGTCGCGCAGGTCATCCTCGCACGCCGCGACCGCAAGAATGAACTGAAGGAGGGTGTCGACGCGAACTGGATCGAACGATGCCGTCGATGTTACTTGCACTATGTCGGCCTCGACTGACCGTATCGGCGCTGCACGAACGTCCTACAGGCGCTCAGCACGAGAACCGTTCCAACCGTACCACAAATGACACGCGCCGGGAACAAGTCGACCGGGTTCAAGAGTTCTCGACACTCTCGAAAGCCACCACTCGACGTGAATCCAGCAAGAACTCCTCGGTTACCTTCAGGGCGCGCGCGAGCGCGATGAGCACCGTCGAGGATGGCATCGCCTCGTCGCGTTCGTACTTGCCGATTGCACGCGCCGTCACGAGGCCTTCAAGCCGCTCTTCCAAGGCGCGCAGCGACAGTCCAGCCGCAGCCCTCGCGAGCTTCAAGCGCGCGCCAAACATGTATGACACTTCCCTTAGAGTGTTTACCAACAACTGATCTTAACATCGTCCGTGAACCTCAATTGGTGTCGCGATTCCCACTCAGGTTGCACGCGGAGCGACCCGCAACCTGAGATCACACGCCGTCGGCGTCAAAGATGCCCGACAATGCATCTCTCCTATCACATCAGCCTCAACACCTCGGCATAGCCGGTCTGGAGTTGGCGCACAAATCGATTCCGTTCTTGAGCACTCAGATAGCGAGTCTGTGCGGCCGATTTTTTCTCGTAAGGATGAGAGCCAGGCAACCTATTCCGCCTTGCGTTCATCGCTCTGAATACGTCCGCGATCGCCGGATATGCTCTGCTAAACGCGTTGTTCTTGTCCAATGTGACGCCGTAATCAACCAACTCACCGGTGTGCGTTCGCGTCGTTACGACGCCCGGCCTCCCGGTCCTGTTCAAGTGCTCTCGTAGAGCCAGAAAGATGACCTGATTGAACGAGTTTTGCTGACTGAGCCAATGGGAACGACCGGTCCAAAAAGTCGCCTCTGCTTGAACCAAGATTCCAGCGGCGTGGACGTACTCTGACCCGAGTAACCGGAGCCACTCGCCAGTCCCGCTTGCCTGGTAACGGGCACCCAAGATATCGCCGATCACATCGAGCTGTCTTCCGAATCGACGTACCAGGCCAAGCCGGCGAAAGACATGAACAACCTGACGCGGTAGTTCCGACGATCGAATGCCAATCGTCCGAAGAGTAATCTTTTCCTTGTGCAGACGGCTCGCCAGCGCCAATCCCGGCTCGATGTCAGTTCGCTCCAGGAACTGGCGCACAACTCCATCAGTGGCAAGCGCCTCAACTGGGAGGACAGGAGCGACGAGAGCCTGCAGCATGCTTGACTGATATCTGCGGGTTCCGCAAATTCTGACCTAACCCATTCCGGAAATTCTGGCCAGTTTGAGCTGCCCCCTTTGGGGCCCACACTCGCTGTATCTAACAGCGAGGGGAAGGATGATCGACATGTTCAAACGCCACGAGATCCAAGTCCTACGCCGGGCCGGCCACACGCGGGCCGACATCGCCGAACGCGCCGGCATCTCCGTTCGAAGCGTGCAAAGGGTCGAGAGTGAACCGGCCGTCGCCCACGTCGACACCGCCGTCGAGCGGGCCCGGCGATCGATCGGCCGGCCCTCGAAGGCGGAGCCGTTTCGGCGCTTCGTGGTCGAGTTGCTGACCGCCGAGCCCGAGGTCTTGTCACTGGAGGTCCTCCGACGCGCCAAGCTGGTGGGCTATCGCGGCGGCAAGACGGCGCTCTACGAGCTGGTCCACACCGTGCGTCCGGTGCCAGTGCGACCGATGGTCCGCTTCGAAGGTCTGCCCGGCGAATTTTCGCAACACGATTTCGGCGAAGTGGACGTCCGGTGGCTCGATGCGACACGCACGCGGGTCCACTTCTTGGCGTCCCGATTGAAGTACTCGCGCTGGGTCGAGGTCGCGATCGTGCCCGATGAGCAGGTCGAAACGCTCGTGCGCGGGCTGGTGGATCACTTCACGGCCTTTGGCGGGGTGCCACTGCTCGCGGTGTTTGACCGGCCGAAAACGGTGGCGCTCAAGTGGGGCCACGATGGCCAGGTCACGGAGTGGAACCCGATCTTCGCGGGCGTGGCGCTCGATTTGAGTCTCGGCATCGAAGTGTGCTGGCCAGCCAGTCCGCAGCAGAAAGGGTCCGTCGAAAACCTGGTTGGCTGGGTCAAGGGCTCGTTCTTCAAACAGCGACGCTTCGTCGACGAGGCGGACCTGCGCACCCAATTGCGCGAGTGGCTGGTCGAGGTCAACACGCTCCGGCCGTCGCGCGCCACCCGCGTGATTCCGTCGGTCCGGCTGGCCGAAGAACGGCCGCGCTTGCGGCCGGTGAAGATCGCGCCCGCGGATCTGGCGCTGCGCATCCCGATCGGCGTGGGGCCGACGGGGATGGTCCTGCACGACACGCATCGCTACTCGATGCCGCCCGAGGCGATCGGCCTGCCCGGCACGCTGTATCTCTATCGGGATCACGTCCGGATTGGGGCGGGCCGGTTTACGGCGCGGCATGATCGCTTGTGGGAGCCGGACGCCCACTCCACGCTGCCGGAGCATCGGGCCCAGCACGTGGCCGCGGTCTCCGGCAAACGCGCGAAGCGCTATCTCCAACGCGAGCACCTGTCACCGAACGTTGAAATGCGGCCACTGAGGAACGTTTGAAAACCGGCCACTCAGGCGAGGGCTGACAGTATTAAGCAACGTC
>Ga0156016_133_pt2 | contig 17587 bp, 26 predicted proteins | sample RifCSPlowO2_02_FD_107670 | JGI IMG/M metagenome (GOLD analysis project Ga0156016, IMG submission 107670) | Acidobacteria bacterium RIFCSPLOWO2_02_FULL_64_15 | reverse complement strand
ATGTCTTCTCATGACCTGATCAGGGGCGTCTGCAGCACGAGTTTACCAACCTGAGCCCCGCAACACCGTCCACGCGGTCCACATAAGAATCTTCACGTCCAGCCAAAGCGACCACTTGTCGATGTATTCCAGATCCATCCTAACCCAGTCATCAAATCGCGAGATCTGATTGCGGCCTCGGACTTGCCAGAGGCACGTTATGCCAGGACGCACGCACAGCTTTCGCTTATGCCAAAGCTCGTAACGCTCCAACTCGTGAGGAAATGCCGGCCGCGGACCGACCAGGCTCATATCCCCCTTCAGGACACTCCACAACTGCGGAAGCTCGTTGAGGCTGAACTTCCGAAGGACGCGTCCGAGCGGCGTGACCCTGGGGTCATCACGAATCTTGAACACCGGTCCCTGCATCTGATTACGCGATATCAACTCGCCCCGAAGCTGATCGGCGTCTTCGACCATCGTCGAAAACTTATAACCCGTGAACCGCCGGCCGTTGTACCCAACGACCCGCCATGGATACAGGATCGGAAGACGAGGCGTGGTCACCTTGATCGCGACGGCGATCACGGCCAGAAGGGGTGACAGAACGACCAACGATACACCAGAGACGATGATGTCGACGATCCGTTTGATGAAAAGCGCCGTAGAGTCCAGATGGCGCGGGCGCAGGACGATCTCGGGCAGCCGCAGGTCATCGGAGTGATAGATGATCTGAAGGTCGCGCAACTGGCCGAGTACCAGCGCCTCAGGCACGATCCGCAGTGTGATGCGGAAATAGTCGCATGTTTCGACGACCTCGCGAAGCCACTCGGTCGCTCCACCCTGTACCGCAATGACTTCATGAACCGGTCGATGAACCAGCAGTGTGGAGAGCTGACCGACGTCGCCAAGGCATGGCAAGACCACCGGCCCTGTCTCGGTCTGGTACGTCACCGGCTGCTGGGCTGAGGACACACTCAAGTACCCAAGCATGTCGTACTCGGTCCGCGACGTATTGTCGGCGACATGCGCGGACAGCCACCCGAGCTCTTTGGTAGCGCCAACGAACAAAACGCTGCGAGCGTAGAACCCCGACGCGATCCGTCTTGAGCGGTACCACCGCAGCAACAATCGGTAGCTGCCGAGCTCGGCGGCGCTGAGGAGCGTGAACAGGAAGATAAAAAGACGACTCCAACTCGGACTTCTGAGCGCGAAGAGGATCAGCGTGATCGCGCTAAGACCCACCAGAGGAACAGCGAGCGATGTCAGAATAAGGCGGGTTCGCGACTGCGACACGAGGGGCCGATAGCCGCCCAGTCCCTGCACGCAGAGTACCGTGACGCCCGCCATCACCAGCAGCACCCAGACCACGTCGCCGATCGGACGAAACTCGCCTCCCAGTTGCGGAGACAGCACGGCAATCCAGGCGTTGAGCGCGCCGGGCTCACGCAATAGAAGTGTCTTTAGACTTGGCGCGATCACGTAGGCGGCGCCGAACGCTGTGACGAGAGAGAGGAGATCGAACAGGAGCAGAAACGCCGGCGGCTCCGCACCGAGCGGGCGCACTGGCGCCGCAGCAGCAACGGCCCAATCCCTGTCCGGATTGGGCACGAGGGAAAGGGGTTGTTTGTCCATGATCGTCATGGTCTCGGCTACGCTGGCTGCCGCAGACTCGGCGGCTTGAGCGTCAGGAGCTTGGTCGATGGAATGCCGGCGCCGACGAGCTGCACGACAAAGGGATCTGGCTTCTCGAGCGTCGCGATGATGAGGCGGTCGAACGCGATGAGTGAGCACTCGTCCAGGCCTCGGATCGGCATTCCGAGAAAACTGCCGCCAGGCCGCGTCGCGAAAATAGCGACGGGCTCGAGGCCCTGTTCTTTCAAACACAGATATGCGAGCTCAGCCGCCTCACCGGTTCCAAATACCGCGATTCGCTGAACACCATCCGCGCGGCACGGGCTCAGCATTTCAGAGAGATGCTGCCGCACCTCACGATAAAGACGCAGCGAGTAGTTCATGTACTCGTAGGTCAGCCTGCTCTTCTCGGCGATGCCCTGCGGCGTAATGAGATACGTCAAGCGGTTGGACTGTACGTTGACGCACTTGATGTATCCCTTCCGAATCAGCCGCTTGACATAGATGTTGGTCAGGCCGAGCGCGATGCCCAGCTTGGCAGACAGATTCCGCTGTGTGATGTGCTGATCGTGTTCAACAGCGTCCAGCACCGTTAACTGTCGTCGCGCTTCGAGATTCATGTCAGGCCGTTCGATGGCCGCTGTTGTTGTGAGGTTCTTTGCGGGCGACACTTGCGCAACGGTGAGTGTTGGGGGCTCCGCCCCGTCACTTACAGGGGCGTGCGCGCGCAAACCACTGAGAAAGCGAAAGGGCGCGGCCGCCGCCGGCCCGAGCGTTCACGAATTGAACGCTGAATTGAACATCATCTATAGATGAGTGTCAACCGCACTTGAGGAGCGTCCTGGCGACAGGATTCGCGTTCAGCGCGAGGAGCCTACACCGTGGCTTGAGCAGAATTCGAGGCCGGCGGGAAACCTGGTGTCGAGCACGTCCATCCGCCACCCGGTCGAGCGCGAGCTGCACCAAGGACGCCGAGACGGCCCAGCCGCGGGCCATGATGGCCAATCCCTCCGCGCGGGCGGCGGAAAGCAGGCGCCGGTCGAACGCCACCATCGGAACCGGCGTCCCGACCTTCGATCACGGCGTCCGAAGCCGCCTGCCCTCGGCCGCGGACGGCGCGAAACGCCGCCAGCGATCGATGCTCCAGCCGGGTCACCGCGCCCAGGGCTTGCAGCCGCTCCAGCGCCGCCTCCTCCGTCCCAGACGCTCGCAGGGGCCGTGGCTCGGCCACCGGCCGGCCGCGATCGGTGATGACGAGTGTTCGCCCCTGACGGACTCTCTGGAGATAGCCGCCGAGCCGAGTCTTCAGTTCGCGAGCACCAATGACGGCAGGTCGAGCCATGTGGTCATGGTGACCACGTCAGGGCGATGTGGTCAATCAGCGCATCGGTCTCATCCGAGCACGCTGGCCTTCGTGTCGTCGTCCATCGAACGAACGCCGGCGCGGACGGCGCCATCATCGACGCAGTCTATCGCGTGCCCGAACGGCTGTCCTACCTGCAGCAGATCGTCGATGCCCGGCCGCGCCCTGGCGCCTTCCTGCTCACAGGTTCGCAGCACTTCGGCCCGATCAACGCGGCGACCCAGACCCTGGCGGGACGCACCGCTCTGCTGCAGCTCCTGCCGCTCTCCCTGGACGAGATCCGCCGATTCCCCCAACCTGCCGACCGCCCGGGCGACGTGCTCTGGGCGGGCGGCTACCCGCGGATCTACGACGAGCACCTGCCGGCGCATGAATGGCTCGGCAACTGTGCGCCGGACGCACCGGCCAACTGCTGAACGTGTCGGGGCTGGGCGCCGAGGGCGGCATCACGCAGCCGACGGCCAGGAGCTGGCGCGACCCCGACGCTGCACTTCTATCGCGACCGCCGGGAACATGACTGCTCTCGACCGGGGTGGGAGTAAGTTAAGGATAGCCCTGTTCGTCTCTGCGCCTTGCTCGGTCCGCCAGTGACGGTTTCCCACATCGACAACGCCGACTCACAGCATTATTTGACTTCTCGAGACATCACTTCTTACAATTGATGCTTAAATGCCTCGTACAACACTAACTATCGAAGACGATGCTATGGGAATGGCTCGGGAGCACGCAGCGCGCCATCATCTGACGCTTGGCGAAGCCATCAGCGACCTCGTGCGCCGCGCGGCAGAGCGACCGCTGGTGACCGATCTGAAGAGCGGACTCACCGTGGTCCGTCTGCCAGAGCACTCGCCGCGTGTGACGTCAGAGCGGGTTGCGAAGGTGGCCGACCAATGGCCGTAAGACCGGCCCTGCTCGACCTGAACCTGCTGACGGCGCTCTTCTGGCCAAGCCACGAGCATCACGCGGTGGCGCACGACTGGTTCGGTCAGCGGCGTGTCGATGGATGGGCCACGTGCCCGCTGACCCAACTTGGGTTCGTGCGGCTTGTCAGCAACCCAGCCTTTTCTCGGGATGCGCTTTCGGTCCGCGATGCCCTCACGCTTCTCCTCAAAAACCTGGAGCATCCGGGTCACGTGTTCTGGAGCGCCGACCGGGACGGGGCCAGTTTGACGCCCATGGTCCCATCCCTTCGGGGTCATCAGCAGGTGACCGACGCGTACTTGCTGGCCCTCGCTCATCACCACGGCGGGCTGGTCGCCACCTTCGATCGGGGTCTCGGCGACCTCGCGGCTCAGCTCGGAGCAGCGATCGACGTTGTTGCGACCTGACGTCGCGGCCTAGAAACGATGAGACGCCGTGGTCCGATTCGAAGGCGTCGAGGATCCGGCGGCAGCTTTGACATCCGGCGGCAGCGAGGTTGACTTCTGGCGATTGGAGCGGCGACACTATCGAGGTAAGGACATGCCAACGACTTCGACTGGGAGGACTCGTAAGCAACCGTCGCGGCGGCCATCTGGCTCGTTGCCACAGCTTGGCGAGCGCTACACGCCCCGACGGCTCGCGCAGTTCCTTCTCGAAAACGCCACCGATGCTGCCGACTATGCCGCCGCCCGGCGAGAAGTGCGGAAGTTGGGGCTCGATCCCGACAACATCCCACACGAACCTCCGACTCGCGTGTGAGCGATCGAGTTTTCCTCGACGCGAACATTCTCGTCTCGGCTGCATGGCGGCCCGACAACGGCCTTCTGGCCCTGTGGACGCTCACCGACGTCACGCTGCTCACGTCCGCCTACGCCATCGTCGAGGCCGATCGGAACGTGCGAACGCCGGAGCAACGAACTCGCCTGCACCGTCTGGTGCAGCGGTTGGAGATCGTGGATGAGGCTCAGGTTGGTCGTCTTCCCGCGCACGTCCGTCTCCCCTTAAAGGATGTGCCGATCCTGATGGCCGCTATCCAGGCCTGCCCGCAATCTTCGCGGGCCGCCTGGCCTCCGTGGGCTTCCCCCCGCGTTCGGTCACCAGCAATCGCGCCCCCGCTCGAACGCGCTTCAAGTGGCGGTTCAGATGCGTCTTGAGTTCACCAATACCCACCGTGTCCATCCCACACCTCGGCGTGAAGGCACTGCACTGCTAACCGCTCGGAGCACATGTTTTCGGAGGGCCCGAGCGTCCGCGCCGACTTCAGCGCGCTCGCCCCGAAGTAGCGCGTCACACCCGATCGTCCCGACCTTCGATCACAGCGTCCGCAGCCGACTGCCCTCGGCCGCGGACGGCGCGAAACGCCGCCAGCGATCGATGCTCCAGCCGGGTCACCGCGCCCACGGCTTGCAGCCGCTCCAGCGCCGCCTCCTCCCCACGTCTTCGACTATACGGTGTCTGGTATCATCGATCGCACGCGACTCAGGATCTGCAGATCCACCGCCGTCGAGGTGGCACACGCCGGCCGAACGTACCTCCCGGTCGAGTAGTGCCGCACCGGAATTGAGAGACGGCTGCCCAATATGACGATGAAAGCCCCGGCCCCGCTGGGCTCCATCCTGACGCGTCACGGCCGGCTGCTGCTCGCAGGACGATGCGCCGGCGCTGGCTCCCGATCTGGCGCGCAGGCTGCAGGAGTCGTTTGCACGGGGCTCGGGGCACGGCCTCTTGCAAAACTGGGCGCCGCCGGGGACATGAAGTCGATCTGCTGGTCGACCGGGGCGACGATCGTCGCCGATCGAGTTCTTCGCGCGTCACATCTCGAGACCGCCGTGGAGGTTATCCAGTCCTTTCGCTCAGATACGTGGAATTGGGTCGTGACAGGGGCAGGCTGGGGGCAGTCCTATTAATTGTCTGATTCCCGGTTAATCGTGTAATCTTGCAGCGTGATCCGGTCGTTCGGGGACACGGCGACGGCTGATGTCTACTACGGCCGAGACTCGAAGGCGGCGCGCCAGATCCCGAAACCGCTGTGGCCGGTGATCCGGCGGAAGCTCGACGCGCTCCACCGGACGCGGACGCTCCAAGATCTCCGACTCCCGGCCGGCAACCGTTTGGAGGCCCTGAAGGGCGATCGCGCCGGCAGCTTCAGCGTACGGGTCAACGAGCAGTATCGGATCACATTTCGATTTGCGAAAGGCGATGCCCATGACGTCACCTGCGAGAACTAGCACTGACGGTCCGCGCTCCGTGCTCGACCTGAAACGACCGCCGACGGCGCCAGGCGAGATGTTGCTAGAGGAATTTTTGCGGCCGGCGAACCTCACGCAGGTGGAAGCGGCGCGCCGGATGAAGATGCCGCTCAATCGCCTGAACGAGATCATCAACGGCAAGCGTGGCATCACGGCGGACACCGCGCTACGGCTGGCGCGATTGCTCAAGATGTCGCCCGAGTTCTGGATGGCTCTCCAAGCCGATTGGGATCTCTGGCACGCGGCGCACACGCTGCGGAAGGCCGGTTAGATAGACGCGTCCACAGCCGGTGTTCGGCCCTTCCGTCGTCGACGTGGCAAACGCCAGCCGAACGTACATCCCGGTTGAGTAATGTCGCACCGCAATATCGAGGAATTCGCCCGGCAAAGACGCAGTACCTCGTTGAGGAGTTATTCGAGGAAGGCGCCGTATGAGACCAGCGACACTGGCCGAGGTGGCCTTCGCGCGGTGCTGCTCGTGGAGAGCCCTCCCGGATTTCGCGCCCGAAATCTCTTCGTCAGCGAGAACGCCCTCTCGCGTGTGTAGCTCGCGCCGTCCCGCTGCCCGGCAGTCGGTTCTCGACAGCGGCAGGCCTGTTCTTCAGCCTGCCATCGGCCTGCGGCAGCACCGTCGGAACGACGTCGCCCTCGTTCACCGGCCGCTCACATTCGTCACAGAGTACTCCGGCTCGTCGTCCCCATACGCGCGCGCCAGATTCGCCACCGACAGATTCGACCAATCCTCGCGGTCCGTGTCCGTCATGGGCGACAGCACGGTCACCATCAGGCGCGTGTTCGGAGGCAATTCGACGCGCGCCCAGCCTACACCGTGGCGGGCGCCACCGTGCCGGCCCGGCCGGACAGCCCAATGATCGTCGGCGCGTTGAAGCCGCGAAGGGCGTTCCGTGTGTCAACGATCGGCGCACCGCTCGAGAGCGGCGCCCTCCAGTCGAAGCTCGAGTGATCCGTGCAGATCACGAAGCAGTCCGGCGCACGGCGAATCGCGTCGGTCTCTGAAATCGCCACGAGCAGATTCCCATCATGCCTGAACTCCGGCACGTACGGGTCGCTGTAGGACACCACCGCGCCGCGCCTGGTCAACAGATCGAGAATGTCGAGCGCGGGCGATTCCCGCACGTCGCCGACGTCACGCTTGTAGGCCAACCCGTACAAATGAATCCGTGACCCGTTGATGGGCTTCCGCACGTTGTTCAACGCATCGGCGACGCGGTCGACGACGTACGCGGGCATTGACGTGTTGACCTGCCCGGCGAGCTCGATGAACCGGCATTCGAACCCGCTTTCCTTGGCCTTCCACGACAGATAAAACGGATCGATGGGAATGCAGTGCCCCCCCAGCCCCGGACCGGGATAAAACGGCATGAACCCGAACGGTTTGGTCCGGGCGGCCTCGATGACTTCCCACACGTCGATGTCCAGCCGGTGGCACATCTGGGTGAGCTCGTTCACGAGCCCGATATTCACGGCGCGGAACGTGTTCTCGAGCAGTTTCACCATCTCGGCCACGCGCGTCGAGCTGACCGGCACGATTTGCGAGACCACCTGCCCGTAGAGAGCCGTGGCCGCCTGCGTGCTCGCCGGACCGACGCCGCCGACGATTTTCGGGATGTTGCGCGTGGTGTACGTCTTGTTGCCGGGATCGACGCGCTCGGGCGAGAACGCGAGGAAGAAATCGCGGTCGGCCTTCAAGCCACCGGCCTCGAGCATCGGCAGCGCCACCTCGTCGGTCGTGCCGGGATAGGTGGTCGATTCAAGAATCACGAGCTGGCCCGCCCTCAGCCGCGCCGCCACGGCCCCGAGCGCCTTGACGACGTACGACAGATCGGGATCTTTCGTTTTCCGCAGTGGCGTTGGTACGCAGATGTCGGCGACATCCATGTCGCCGAGCTGTTCCAGGTCGGTCGTTGCGCGAAGATGGCCCGATTTCACCACGTCCGCCAGCTCAGTCTGAGCGACGTCCGGAATGTAGCTACGGCCGGCGTTGATTTCGTCCACCTTGCTTGCGTCGACGTCGAACCCGGTGACCTGAAAGCCGGCTCGCGCAAACTCGACGGCGAGCGGCAGCCCAACGTAGCCGAGGCCGATGACACCGATGCGCGCCTCTTTCGTGCGAATTCGGTCGAGGAGGTTCGATATCTTTACGTTGCTCATTGTCGAAACGTCCTATGGCGTCTGCAGCCCATACGTTAACACTATCCGGCCGCCCACTTGACTGGACGGGCGGCCGGCGTGGAGGTAGTATCCTGCCTTGATGGCCCAGCCTCGGTCCGGCGCGCGACCGGCCACCTACGACGATCTCCTCGCCCTCCCCGAGCACGTCGTTGGTGAGATCGTCAGCGGCGAGTTGATCGTCTCGCCACGGCCGGCACCGCGACATGCTGTCGCGACGTCTGTTCTGGGGGGCGAACTCGGTCCGCCGTACCACAGCGGCCGCGGTGGGCCGGGCGGATGGTGGATTCTCGACGAGCCTGAACTTCACCTCGGCGAAGACGTACTGGTGCCCGATCTGGCGGGGTGGCGCCGCAGTCGACTGCCGGTCATGCCCGAGACGGCGTACTTCACGCTGGTTCCGGACTGGATCTGCGAAGCGCTTTCGCCTCAGACGGCCCGCCTCGATCGGCAGAAAAAACTGACTATTTACGCCCGCGAGGGCGTCGCGCACGCCTGGCTGCTCGATCCGGCCCAGCGAACCTTGGAGGTGCTCCGACTCGAGCGCCACCAGTGGCTCATCGTCTCGGTTCACGCCAATCACGACGAGGTCCGCGTTGAGCCGTTCGAGAGCACTACTCTGCAACTCGAACGGCTGTGGGCGGACTGACGTCACCTATCTTCTTGAAGCCGCTGGTGTACCCGTTGCACTCATGACGCGGACACCGGACCGGCCACTTGCGGCGCCGCCGTCAGGCGGTCCAGATCCGCATCGACCATCATCTTCACGAGGCCGGCGAAATCGACCGTCGGCTCCCATCCAAGCTGAGCCCGCGCCTTGGAGCTGTCGCCAACCAGGTGCTCCACTTCGGCCGGACGAATCAATTTTGGATCGAGCGTGACGTGCTTGCGCCAGTCGAGGCCGACGTGACCGAACGCCAACTCGACGAGATCGCGGACTGAGTGACTGACACCGGTCGCGATGACATAGTCCTCAGCCCGCTCCCGCTGCATCATCATCCACATAGCTTTGACGTAGTCGCCGGCAAAGCCCCAATCGCGGTGCGCGTCGAGGTTGCCGAGCGCTAGCGTGGTCGCGAGCCCCAGCTTGATGCGCGCCACCGCGTCGGTGATCTTGCGCGTCACAAACTCCAGGCCCCGCCGCGGCGATTCATGATTGAACAGAATCCCTGACACCGCGTAGAGATCGTAGCTCTCACGATAGTTCACCGTGATGTAGTGTGCGAACACCTTTGAAACGCCGTACGGGCTGCGCGGGTAAAACGGCGTCAGCTCGTTCTGCGGCACCTCGCGCACTTTGCCGAACATCTCGCTCGACGAAGCCTGATAGAGGTGGATCTTCGGATCCACCTGGCGAATGGCCTCGAGCACCCGCGTGACGCCCTGCGCGTTGAACTCGCCCGTCAGCATCGGCTGGTCCCACGACGCAGGCACGAATGACATCGCCGCGAGGTTGTAGAATTCGTGCGGGCGCACCTCGTCTATCAGGCGGATGAGCGAGAGTTGATCGAGCAGATCAGCCGGACGCAGCGTGACGCGGTCAATCAGGTGCTGAATGCGCCCGTAATTCGGGGCGCTGGTCCGCCGAACGACACCGACGACCTCGTACTCCTTCGAGAGGAGAAGCTCGGCCAGGTAGGATCCGTCCTGTCCCGTGATCCCGGTGATAATGGCCCGCTTGGACATCAGCGTCTCAGAAACGAAGGGCACACGCGGTCGCTACACGTCGGCAAGTCGCGCCATGTTATGAGGTTGCGAGTGAAGAGGTCAAGGACATCACAACCTTCTCCTTCACTGAACGATGAACTGCGCATTGCGGTAACGGCTGTCCGTGGCGTCCTTGATCAGCCCGAGATGTAAGGCGTCTCGGACCTCCACGATGCCGTCTTCGACACTGATCGCTGGCTCAAATCCAAGTTCGCGCCTGATCTTGGCAAAAGACACCGTGATGTCCCGCATATCACCACCGAAGCTGAGATCCTTGTAGGTGATCTTCAGGCCATCCACGTGCTTCTTCACCAGCGCGACGATTTCATCCTTGGTGTAATTGCCGCTGTCCGATCCCAGATTGAAAATCTGCCCGCGGATCTTCTCGCGGGGTACTGACAGCGCTCGAACTATCCCCTCTACAACGTCACGAATGTGCACGAAGGAGCGAGAGTACCCCGCCTGGTAGATGATTAATTCTCGCTGGGTCATCGCTTGAAGGACGAATTGATTGACGATCAGGTCAAAGCGGGTTCGCGGGGAGACCCCGAAGAGCGTCGCGAACCGAAAAACCAGAGGGGCGCATCGTGATGTCTCGGCCTCGTTGAGCAGGTACTGCTCTGCAGCGATTTTGGTCTCGGCGTATAAGGACTGCGGATTAAGGGGAGAGTCCTCGGTGACGGCCCTGCCATCAGTCGTGAGACCGTAGTTGCTGTAGGTCGATGAGAATATGAACCGCTCCGCACCAATCGCTTCTGCCAGTTCAAAGACCCGCTGCACCGATTCGACATTGTACCGCCACGCCACCTGCTTTCCAGCAGCCTGACAAGCAGGGAATCCGACGATGGCAGCGAGGTGCGCGACGGCATAGGTTCGGTCTCCGGCTCCCGCATATCCCAGTTTGATGCGATCGAGAACGGAAGGGTCGCAGACGTCGCCTTTAATAAAACGGAAGGCAGGATGGGAAAAATATGCAAGGAGAGACTCGCCGCCAAAGAGGAGATCATCCACAACGGTGACGCGATACCCGCGCTGAAGCAAGACGCCTGTCAGTAGAGAACCGATGTAGCCGGCGCCACCGGTTACCAGAACTTCTTGCACGGAATTGCCGGAGCGAAGGGGCGAGGCCTCGCCAAGACTAGACGTGGACATACATCGTGGCGAGGTCGCAGAACGCGTGCGGGCTCACAGTGATCCCGGTGATAATGGCCCGTTTGGACATGCAAATGTAACTATACAACGTCGAAGTTGCTGGATCCGCATGCGCCGGCGCCGACCGGCCCCTCACAACAATTTACTCACCGCCTTGAGTAAAATTACTCAACGTCATGAGTGCCCAGGAGCACGCTCGGCGGGAGCGTGACGCGGTCGAGCAGGTGCTGAATGCGCCAGTAATTCGGCAGGCTCATGCGCCGAACGACGCCAACGACGTCGTAATCCTTCGAGAGGAGCCACTCGGCCAGGTACGATCCGTCCTGTCCCGTGATCACGGTGATGATGGCCCGCTTGGACATCAGAGAGTCACATCACTATACACCGTCGAAGTTGGCTGGCTTCGGCTTGCGTGGCGTGCCAACTGTCTTCCGGTCCGGGCGCATCGCGCGCGGCCGACCCATGACGACCAGCCCCTCCGCTCGTGCGGCAAGCAACAATCGCTCCCGGTGTATGTTTCAGGAGCAGAGTTCGCGCGTCCGCAGTGACTTCAGGAATCAACTCGACAATCGCGAGCGTCCGTCCGTCGCGAACCTTCTGGAGGTAGCCGCCGAGCCTGGTCTTCAGTTCGCGAGCGCCAACGACCGCGGATCGAGCATGGGGTGGCGCCGCAGTCGACTGCCGGTCATGCGCGAGACGGCGCACTTCACGCTGGCCCCGGATTGAATCTGTGAAGTGCTTCCGCCTCAGGGCCGGTAGGAACCTGTTCGGTCCGCGGCAAACGGGCAAGACCACCTGGATCCGCAAGGAGACCGTCTCGCCCCACGACCTGAGGTCGCTGCGCGCGCGCTCGCCGAGGAGCACGCCGTGCAGCGCGCCGTGTGCGTGAGTCTCGAGCCGCGGCCGCGGCGCGTCGACGGCATCGACGTGCTGCCGTGGCGGGAGTTTCTGGACGCCTTGTGGAGCGGCGCGCTGTCGGGGTGAGGCCGAGCGGCGCCAACCGCTTGGATAGCCGTCAGTCGAAATGGCGCACGCGAGGAAGAAGCTCGTCGGACGGCCGTCCTTCGTGGACCGCACGCCAGCCCACGAGCGACGGACGCCGGCCGTAAAGGACAATCGTGCGGGCGTTGCGCGGAGATCCCGTCCTGAGCCCTGCATCCACGCGATGCCCGTGCGCGCCGCCCGCGACGAGCGCCGCGGCGGGCGCCTCGAGGCGCGTGACGCCGCGCGCCCGCAGGGCCCGCGCGGCCTCACGGCACCGACCGTACGTGGCCGGTCCTCCGAGCGCGATGTCGGGCTCGAGATCCGGCGTCGCCGCCGGCTCTTGGTCGGGAATCTCGACGGCCCAGATGGCGCGCCGGAGCGTCGCGAGGTCGTCGGGGTCGCGGATCTCCTCGTGCCGCAGCAGCTCGGCCCACGCGCCATCCGGCGTATCGGAGAAATAGTGAGCGGGGCCTTCCCCGCCGCCGTGCCACCGCCCAGGCGGCTGCCGGGCGTCCTCCCAGAGAAACGGGAGACGCGGATCGGCGTGGCGGAAGACAATCACGTGGCGGGCGAGGCAATCAGCGATCGCGCCAGCTCGCGCACGGCCCGGGGCCCGGCATCTTCGGGCTGCCAGGCGCCGCGCAGCAGCTCGGCCGGGGATCGGCCGTCGAGTGCCGTACGCGCCCGCTCGAACCAGCGGCGGATCCCGATCTGGTTGTACGCGCCGGCCAGATCGCCCACGATCAGCGCCAGCCAGTGCAGCCGCGCCGCCACGTCATCCGGCGTCCGGCGCTCGTCCCTCGCATACCGCAGCACGCTGGCGGGCGACACCCCCAGCAGCGGCGCGAGCCGATCCCGATCGAAGGTCTCCAGCACCCGGCGCCACTCGGTGGCCGGCAGCGGCGACTGCTCCAAGAGCAACGCCATCTCGCGCAGGCGGCCGGCCAGCAGCCCGGCGTCCGGCGGCGTCGCGCGCGTGACATCGGCCGCGGCACGCCCGCCAATACCGGCCTCGCGGACGCGCAACGCGGCACGCTTCACGGCCGGATAGGTGATCTGGGCAAAGTCGGGTGCCTCGTCCACCAGGCCTACCGCGTGGGCGGTGCGGACCATGTCGGCGGCAGCCTGGGCGACGGTCGCGTCTGCGAGTGGATCCTGATTGGATCGTGAATGGATTGACATCGAGATCTGAAAATATTCCATCAGGAGCTGTAAAGTCAAGCGCAGGAACCCGATGGTACGACGAGCGACGGACGCTCTTGCTGCTCGTGCCGTCCCTTGTGGCCCCCGGCCTCGAGCGGAACGTGCTGATCAATCAGCGGCATCCCCAGTTCAGGGACGACATCGCTTCCGACGCCGAGCCGATCCGGCGCCCTCCGAAGCTCCTCGCGTAGCACGTCGAGGCCGCCCGGATCCACACACATGGAATCAATCGACGTAGCGGTCGTCGGCGCCGGGGTGACCGGGTTGGCCGCGGCGCGCGCCATTGCCGCCACGGGCCATTCCACTTGCGTCGTCGAGCGCCATCCGCGCGCGGGGCTCGATACGAGCACGCACAACAGCGGCGTGATCCATGCCGGCCTCTACTACCCGGCCGGCTCGCTCAAGACGAGACTCTGCATCGAAGGGCGCCACCTGTTGTACGAGTTCTGCGCACAACACGGCGTGCCGCACGCGCGCTGCGGCAAGCTCATCGTCGCCCGCAATGAGAGCCAGATTGCAGACCTCGAAGCCCTTCAGCGCCGAGGCCTCGCGAACGGCGTCGAAGAGCTGGGCTTGGTCGATCGCGCGTTCGTGGCTCTGCGCGAGCCGGCGATTCACGCACCGGCCGCGTTGTGGTCGCCATCAACCGGCATCGTCGATGCCGAGGAACTGGTCAAAGCCCTGGTTCAGACCGGCGAGGCGTCAGGAGTCGTCTTTTTGCCCGGTACGCGCCTGGTAGGCGCCGACGCGGCACCCGGGGGCATCGCGCTTCGAACCGAGCGCGAGACCATCCTCGCGCGCACGGTCGTCAATGCGGCGGGTCTGTATGCGGACGATGTGTCGCGACTGCTCGGGGGCGAGCACTTCACGATCTATCCATGCCGTGGCGAGTACGCGGAGCTGGCGCCGGCCAAGCGATCGCTCGTGAGAGGTCTCGTGTATCCGCTGCCCCACGCCACAGGGCACGGACTCGGCGTGCATCTCACGCGATCGATCGGCGGCAACGTCTGGATCGGCCCGACGGTTCGCTATCAGGACCGGAAGGACGACTACGAAAGCGACCGTCTGTCACTCGAGGACTTCGTCGAGCCGACTCGCGAGCTGTTGCCCGCAATCGAGATCGGCGACCTCCGGCTGTCCGGCAGCGGCATCCGCCCGAAGCTGCACCCGCCCAGCGAGTCGTTCGCCGATTTTCTCATTCGCCGCGACCGCGAGAACCCGCGCGTCATTCACGCGGCGGGCATCGAGTCGCCGGGGTTGACGGCGTGCCTGGCCATTGGGAAGCTGGTGTCAGATCTGGTAGCTGATGCCCTGTAGCGGCCGGCTTCGGCCGGATCGGGAGGTCCGCCTGAAGGCGGACACTACGGATGTCAAACGAGCAGCCGATCGCAGAATGACACGGCGACGAGGTCCTCGTCGGAGCGCAAATGGCGAACCCCGAGCATTTCCTGGACACGTTTGAGCAAGCCCGGCTGTTGGTGAACTGGAACGTCGACGTCAGCAGCTTTGGACACGGCCTCCTCCAGGACTGAGTGGCAGACTTGCCCACAACTCTATGGCATCTTGCCAGCACGGCTCAAGAGCCCGAACAGCCGCCCGTCGCGTCCTCGCGGGCTGACTGTAAGTAACGAGCCAGGGCGTCCTGCCACGTGGGCATGACGACTCCGCAGGAGGCGAGCTTGGCGTTCGAGAGCGCGCAGTACTTCGGCCTCGCGGCCCGAAACGTCATGTCCTCGAGCCGGATGGGAACCAGCCGCTTGTCAACGTCTCCAATGCCGAGCTGTCGTGCGATCTCGGCCGCGAACTCGAGCCACGTGCAGTGGCCCGAGCTGACGCAGTGATAGAGCCCTGGCGCGACCTGCTGCTCGACGAGCTGCCGAGTCGCCCATGCTGCGTCAACCACATACGTGGGCGAGACCGTGCGATCCTCAAATACCCGCGCCTGGCCACCAGCAACGAGGGTCTTGAGAATCATCGCCGCGCTCCCCTTCGCCGGCGGGCCACCCACCGCGCGGCCGAATAAGCTCTCCACGCGCAGGACGTACGCGCGCGGTGCGTCGAGCGCGAACCACTCGCCAAGCAGCTTCGACGCGCCATATACGCCGCGCGGATTGGGGTGATCTTTCTCGGTGTAAGGCACCGACGCCGTGCCGTCAAAGACGAAGTCGCTGCTGTAGTGAACGAGCGCCGCCTTCACGGCCGCCGCGGCGAGGGCCAGCGAACGGACCGCAAACACGTTGGTGTTCAGCGCTTCGACTGGGTGATCTTCGGCGCCGTCGACGTCGTTGTACGCCGCACAGTTGATGATGACGTCCGGCCGCACACGTCCAATGATCGCCTCGACCGCCGCGTCGTCGGTCATGTCGAGGTCGGCCCTTGTGACCGGTGTGACGTCGTGACCTGTACTAAATGCTGAGAATTCCTCGACGATGGCGGCGCCCAGTTGACCGCGCGCGCCTGTGACAACGATGCGCACGTCAGGCCGAAACCTTCGAGGTCGCGGTCGCAAACTCCGCGATGGCGCCGACGACAGCTTCCTGCTGTGCGGCCGTCAGTTCGGGGTAGATCGGCAGCGCCAAGCTTTCCGCCGCCGCGCGTTCTGCACGCGGGAAGTCGCCGTAGCGATGGCCAAGATTGGCGAGGCACTCTTGCTGATGAAAGGGGATGGGATAGTAGATCTCGGTACCGATGCCGCGATCGCCAAGATGCCGTCTAAGATCGTCGCGGCGAGCCGTGCGGATCACGAACTGATTGAAGATATGATGCCGGCCGGGCGGCTCGACTGGCAGCGCGATGTGGTCAGTCAACTTGGCTTCGCGGAAGAGCGCCACGTAACGCTCGGCATTGCGGCGCCTAGCCTCGGTCCATGTGGAGAGGTGCGGAACCTTGACGCGCAGGACCGCCGCCTGCAGCGCGTCCATCCGAAAGTTGCCCCCCACCACGTGGTGGTAGTACTTGGGCTCCATGCCATGCGTGCGAATCAGCCGCGCGCGCTGTGCAAGATCTTCGTCGTCGGTGGCCAGGAGCCCGGCGTCGCCGAACGCACCGAGATTCTTGCTCGGAAAAAACGAGAAACAGCCGCAGGCCCCGATGCCTCCGGCCGAGCGCGTCCTGTACGTGGCGCCGATGGCCTGTGCGGCGTCTTCCACCACTGGCACGCCGGCCTCCGCTGCGATCGCCACGATCGGATCGAGGTCGGCGGCGAGGCCGAACAAGTGCACGGGCAGAATCGCCTTCGTCCGCGGCGTCACGGCCGCCCGCACCCCTTCGGGATCGATGTTGAACGTCGCGAGATCGATATCCACCAGGACTGGCTTCGCGCCGACCCGCACGATTGCACCTGCCGTCGCAAAAAACGAATAGGTCGTGGTGACAACCTCGTCGCCGGCCTTGATGCCGAGGGCCATCAGGGCGACGAGCAGGGCATCGGTGCCCGACGAAAGGGCGATCGTGTGGCGGACGGCCAGCAGCTGCGATAACTCGGCTTCGAGGGCGTTCACCTCCGGTCCCATGATGAAGCGCTGGCTGTCGCACACACGTGTGATGGCCGCGAGAATCTCGTCGCGCAGCGGTAAGTACTGCGCCTGCAGATCGAGGAGAGGGACCTTCATGGATGCGACACTCGCATGACCTACCGACGACCCTTAAGTGCTGCACGGGTTTCGCGATCGACTTCTCGCCGCTTGATCGTCTCGCGCTTGTCGTACTCCTTCTTGCCTCTCGCAAGGCTCACCGCCACCTTCACTCGTCCGTTCTTGAAGTACATCCTGACCGGCACGAGCGTCATCCCCTTTTCGACGGTCTTGCCAACGAGCTTCCGGATCTCATCGCGGTGCAGCAAGAGCTTGCGCCGGCGCATCGGCTCGTGGTCCACGTAGCCGCGATGGCTGTACGGACTGATATTGACGTTGTAGAGGAACACCTCGCCATTATCCACGCGCGCGAAGCTGTCACGCAGGTTGACGCGGCCCTCACGGATCGCCTTCACCTCGGTGCCAAGGAGCGCGACGCCGGCCTCAAAAGTCTCGAGCAGGTGATAGTCGTGAAACGCCTTCCGGTTTTCAGCGATGTTCGCCTGCGCCTTTTCGCGTTCGGTCTGTTCTTTCATCGGAGAGGGTCCGGCTAAAGCCGGACGCTACATCTTGTCACGACATCCTGTCACGACATCCTGTCACGACATCCTGCCACGACATCCTGCCACGAC
>Ga0156016_144_pt3 | contig 17699 bp, 15 predicted proteins | sample RifCSPlowO2_02_FD_107670 | JGI IMG/M metagenome (GOLD analysis project Ga0156016, IMG submission 107670) | Acidobacteria bacterium RIFCSPLOWO2_02_FULL_64_15 | reverse complement strand
AGGTGACCGCAGACGAAGCCGTCGTCAAGGTGATCGATGCCCTCGAGACCGTCGGCATCCGCTACATGGTCGTCGGTTCGCTCGCGTCGAACTTCCACGGCATCCCACGATCGACACGCGATGCCGAGTTGGCGGGCAGCCCTTTCATATCGGAGCTATTTGTCCGAGGGGACGACGCGCACGATCGCGAGCGATTCGCACGGCGGCTGCGGGTCCGTCTCCTCGACCGAGACGCCTATGTGGCGTCTGCCGAGGACATGATCGTGACCAAGCTGCGCTGGGCCAGCCAGGCAAGACGTGCCAAGGATCTCGACGATGCGCGGAACGTGATGGCGGTCAAAGCCGACGACTTGGACTGGGCGTACGTGAAACGCTGGTGCGCGGCGCCGGCAGCGCGGCAGTTGCCCTCGGCGGCGGCGCGCTCGCACAGACACCACAGGCGCCCGCCGTGTCGCGAGAGTTGCGGTTGCTGCCGATTCACGAGCGGCACGTCGTCGTGCGCACCGAGGCGACGGCCCCGTGCTACACGCTGGTCGCCAACGGAATCGGCGGGACGCCCTCGATCTCACCGGAGCAGTTTGCCGCTCCGTTCCCGCTGGTATATGCTGGCCGCGTCTTTCACGCACATCTCGATCGACGCATCGGCGAATTGGAGCGGTACCGATGACATTCAAGTACGGCTCGGGATTCGACGAGCCCCAGAGCGTCGATTCGATCTCACGGCGCCGCATGCTCAGGCAGAGCGCGGCGGCCGCCGTCGGCGGCGGTGCGGCGGCGCTGCTCGGCCGCGCACCCGTGCTGGCCCAGGCCCCCAATCCGGCTGTTGCAGCCGCCCAGGCGGCCGCGGAGGCGGAGCGCCAGGCCGGGGGCCGGACGGCGGGCACGAAATTCCGCGCGTTGGTGCGTTACGCCAACAGTCTGTCGATGGAAACCCTGACGCTGCGGCCGATCCACCCGCAGCAGGTCGTGATTCGGAACCAGGCGGCGCAGACCTGCTACACGACAACGGCCGCGCTCAACACGGCCAACGCGGCGATGAACGCGCAGATCGCCGGACACGGCGGCGTTGGCGTTGTCCTGGAGGTCGGCTCGCAGGTCAAGCGCGTGCAGGTGGGCGACCAGGTCATCATGGCGATCACGCCGAACTGCGGAGCGTGCGCCAACTGTCTCAACGGCCGCGGCGACATCTGCGCGATGTTCGGCCGCCCGGTGATCGCGACGGCGACGATGGCAGATGGCGCGCCGGTGTTCACGTCTCCACCTGCGGGGCCGTCCGGGCTCTCGGAAATCCTCGTGGCGTGGGAGGAATTCGTCGTCCCGGTGTTCACGAAGGTGCCCCCCGCCGAGCTGTCGCTCCTCTCATGCGTCAGCGCGACCGGCCTTGGGCTGGCCATGTGTCGGTTCCCGGTCGAAGCCGGATCCGATGTGGCGGTGTTCGGGCTCGGCCCGGTCGGCATGAGCGCGGTGCAGGGCGCCCGCATCCAGGGTGCGAAGAACATTGTCGGGATCGATCCGATTAAGTATCGCCGGGACCTGGCGCTCAAGCTCGGCGCGACGGCGGTGATCGATCCCAATGTCGACAAGGGCAACGACCTGATCGCGAAGGCGCAGGCCATGATGGCGGACGTCGTGCCGCCGGGGCGCTTCTTCGTCGGCCAGCGCCGAAATGACGGCGGAGGCTTTGGGGGAGGACGCGGCGCGATGTACGTCCTCGAGGCAGTGGGCGGCACGCGGTTCCCACTTCCGGCGGGGGTCGAAGCGCCGTTGGACATGACAGGCGCGGAGGCGCTGCAGCAGGCGTACACCCTCACGCGAGGAGGCGGGTACCTCCGGACATCGGGTGTCGGTCAACCCATGGGAACCACCGTCACGTTCCCCGCGGGAGGATGGTCGAACAGCTCGAAGACGCACGTGCCCGGGAATTACGCCGGCGTGCAGGCGCTGCGCGACCTCCCGCGTTTCGTGCGGCTGATCGAAAAGGGGCTGTTCGATGCGAAATCGATGATCGGTCAGACCTTTCCTGGCGACAGGATGCGGGAGGCGCTCCAGATCGCCGCGGATCGGTCGCAGATCACGTCGGTCGCCCTGTTCGACGCCTAGCCCGGTGCTGATCGCCAGCGGCAAGCCGATCGCCATTCTTGCCAGCGTGGAGGACGATGAGTTCGAGGAGACGGCATCGCCTACCACGGCCGTATGGCTCGCGACGCATCGCGGCCCGGTCGTGCTTGTGAATCAGGCGACGATTCGCATCGAGAACCTGTATAGACGGCTCGGCTACGACGTGCGTTAATCTACGCATCGTGCATGCGGGACCTCTGCCTTTCAGAAAATCCAGGCTGACATCCCGCGTCTCCCGGCGAATCGACGTCCTATTCGGCAACCGCCAAGGCTAAACTCTGCTGGCCAGCCGGCCTGAGGGGGCAACGCCTCTACGCCAACTGCTCGCCCGCGGGCAATCCGTATAAGAGGGCCAAACGCAGGGCAAGCGACGGTGGACGACGAGCGCGAAAACAAGCCGAACGGAACCACAACCAGCCGGGCCGGAGGGAGTCGATATGGACGTACGAAGAGCAATCGCCGTCGGCGCGATGGCGCTGCTCTCCGCTCAATCCGCCTTCGCGCAGCACGACATCGTCGGAGCCTGGGGCCCACCGGCCGCGCCCGGTGGAATCTTCGGATTTTTCGAGGACAACCCCGAACGTCAGGATGGGCCGGAGCTGGTCGATTTCCTGGGTATTCCATTCAACGAAGCGGGCCGTGCTCGCGCGCTCAGCTACGACCCCTCGTTGCTGACAGTTCCGGAACATCAGTGCATGCCGCACCCGACGATAGGAAACATTAGGGGCTTCGCGCGGTTAACGGAATGCCCCTTCTCAGACCCGCCCCCCGACAACAGACTTCTGCCTGAGGGCGCGTCGGGCGGGATTCGCGAGCGTGCTCGCGTCAGCGGCGACCGTCTACCACGAGGGCAGCCGCTCGATCGGCGCCGAGGCGCCCGATCGGCTCTACTTTGCCGCGCGCAACCATCTCCTGTTCGCCGAGCGGGCCGGGCCGTCGAGCCGACTGGGCCGTCTCAGCCGGGCGGCTTCGATTGTGACCCTCAATCTCGCGCACGCCATCCGATCGCGCGGCGGCTCGTTGCCGGCTCGGTTGGCCGCCGTCATGCGCGGCACGCATGATTACGCGCGCGCCCGGCTTGGTCATCGCACGTGAGGTAAGTTTCAATTGACGCCGTGCGAAGGCTGATTTATCGTTACGGCATGCGGGATATTCCTCGCCGCATCTTCCGCAATCTCGGCCGCGGCGTCTTCTGACGCCGGGCGCCTGCCCGCTCTTCAGGTTCAACCGAGACGCCTTAATTCGCTTCCGCCGCCCTCGATCGTGCACGCCGAGGCCGGCCACACCGGGATTGAACCGAACGCCGTCAACGACTCAAGAGTACGCCAATGGACCTCGGCACTCGACTCAAAGACGCTCGTCACGGCAAGGGCCTGACGCTCGAAGACCTCTCGGCCGCGACCAGAATTCCTCGGCACCTGCTCGAGGCGCTCGAAACGAACGACTTTGCTCGATTGCCGAGCGGCCTCATCACGCGGGCCCATCTGCGCGCCTACGCCAGTCGCGTGGGATTGAACCCTGAGGAGGTGGTCGATGAGTACCGGTCGCTCGGTGCGCCTCAGACAGATGACGGTCTGACGAAGCTGCGCGCGGTGTACGCCGCTCGAGACGCGCCCGGCATCGACTGGCGTCTCACGGCCGGTTTCGCGGCTGTTGTCGTGCTGGTGGCGGGAATCGCTCGAGTCTCCGGCCCTCCGGAGTCCGACGATCCAACCACCGTGGCGTCGCCGCTCGCCGCGGGAACGGCCGCCGGCACGGCACCTGTTTCAGGAAATCGGCCCGGCAGCCAGCCCGAGGATTTCGGTGAGGAGAAGGCCGCGCGCGTGCGTCTTGAGATCGAGGCTCGCGGACCGTGCTGGGTGTCGGCAACGGCTGACGGACGGCCGGTCATCCATCGCCTGATGCAGCCGAACGAACACGCGTCCGTGGAGGCATGGCGACAGATCGAGGTTCTCGTCGGAGACGCCGCGGCATTCATGTACTGGGTCAATGACGAGCCAGGGCGATCACTCGGAGAGGCCGCTCAGGTGGTCACGGTCCAAATCACGCCGGACAACTATCAGGACTTCATCGAGGAGCCGCTGGAGTGATGGAGAGCTGGATGCTGAGGGCGACGCTGTCGGCGGTCGTCCTCGCCCTGAGTTATGTGGCCGGTCACCTGCTCAAGAGCGTCGTCCGCCGCCGGTTGACGGCCATGGCGGCGGGCACGAGCGGGCAGTGGGACGATGTCCTCGTCACCGAGCTCGGCAAGCGGGTGCCGCTGTGGTGCGGGCTGCTGGGCGTCTATCTCGCCGCGGGATTCTGGACCCTGCCTCCCAACGTCAACAATGCCCTGACCAAGTCGCTGTTCGTGCTCATCGTCCTCTCGGCCACCTTCTCGGCCGCCGCCATCGTGGCCTGGGCCACCAGGGCCTATGGCTCGACGCTTCAACATGCGCTTCCGCTCACCAGCCTGACGCAGACGGTGGTCACGGGAGCCGTCTATACCCTCGGTCTGCTCATGATCCTCAACGGCCTGGGCGTGTCGGTGACGCCCATCCTGACGGCGCTCGGCGTGGGCGGGCTGGCGGTCGCGCTCGCGCTCCAGGAGACGCTCTCCAATCTCTTTGCCGGGATCTATGTGGCCATTGCGGGACTGGTGCGCACCGGTGACTACGTGCGCCTCGATTCTGGCGAGGAAGGCTACGTGGCCGACATCGGCTGGCGGTCGACGCGCATCCGGCTGCTGGCGAACAACATGGTGCTCGTGCCCAATGCCAGGCTGGCGCAGGCGATCGTCACCAACTACTACATGCCCGATTGCGAGCTCGCCGTGCTCGTCGAAGTGGGGGTGGACTACGCGAGCGATCTCACTCGCGTGGAGCGCATCACCTGCGAAGTGGCCAAGGAGACGCTCGAAACGGTCCCCGGCGGCATCGCGTCTTTTGCACCCTTCATCCGTTATCACACCTTCGGCGACTCGAGCATCAACTTCACCGTGATCCTGCGCGCGCGCGAGTACGTGGACCAGTACCTGCTCAAACACGAATTTATCAAACGGCTGCACGAACGGTACACGCGCGAAGGCATCACGATCCCGTTCCCCATCCGGACGCTGGTCTGGCAGGACGGCGATCAGGAGTCGCCGGCGCCGGTGCTCAAGTGATCGGCCAGCTCTCGGTCCTTCAACCAGACACCAACGAGCAGCGCCACGACCACGCGAACGCAGCGCTGCTCCAGAGCACCAGCCGAGTCGCGCGGCGGGATGCTGCCAGTAGACCCGAAACAACAGCACAGCGCAGGCCGCGCTGGCCAGCGCGCACATGGCTCGCGAGCGGCGTTCCGTGAGCGAATGTTAGAGTAGGACGGCCTGTCGAGCGGACACATCATCCAGGCGCTCCACACCGCACCCGCGGCTCCACGCCCAGGAGGGCATCTGACGACACCCGAGCAACTTTGCCGCGATCTCGACCGGCTGCTCAATGTGTCGCCGCTCGCGCTCCTGCTCGACTACGACGGCACGCTCGTCCCGATCGAGGCCACGCCGGAGATCGCCGCGCCCGACGATGAACTCCTCCGCCTCCTTGACCATGTCGCCCATCGGAGGGGCACTGTTGTTCACGTGATTAGTGGGCGTCCGCGCGACGTACTGGAACGTTGGCTGGGCGCTTTGCCCATCGCGCTGTGGGCCGAACATGGCTTCTGGTATCGTCCCATGGGCGCCGTGGAGTGGACACCGGCATCGGAGATCCCTCAGGGCTGGCAGGACACGGTGAAGGCGATTCTCAGGCCGTTCACCGCGGCAACGCCTGGATCGCTGATTGAGGAGAAGAGTGCATCGCTCACGTGGCACTATCGCCTTGCCGATTCGGAGTTCGGTGCGCGACAGGCGCGCGAACTCCGCATGCGGCTGGAGGCCGCCCTCGGCCATCAGCCCCTGGAGATCCGGGAAGGGAAGAAAGTGATCGAGGTCGGTCTCCGTGGTGTCCACAAAGGCCTCGCGATCCAGTGGATCGTTCGTTCAGCAGAACCACCGAGGGCGCTCATCGCACTGGGAGACGATGCGACCGACGAAGATATGTTCGCCGCCCTGCCGGCCCATGCGGTGGGCATACATGTCGGTCACGGTCCCAGCCGAGCGCGCCACTGGTTGATGAATCCCGCCGCAGTACGAGAATGGCTCATGTTACTGTGACGGATGTCAGTCGGACTGACGGTCGATCGGTCCACACGGAAAGAGTTGGTCTGACCCATGCACACCGCCCCATTTCGCCGACAACTCGAGCGGCTGCTGCGAGTGGCTCCTGAGTCGAAGCCCGCCATCTACCTTCAGCTTTTCGAGGCCTGCGACAGTACCAGCCTGAACTACTGGCTGGAACTGCTGCTCTCGGCGGGCATCGCCACCTTTGGACTCGTGCTCAACAGCCCGGCGGTGGTGATCGGCGCCATGCTGATCTCGCCGCTGATGGGACCCATCCTCGCGCTCGGCCTGGCGTTGATGATCGCCGACGTCTACCTCGGCCTGCGCGCGGCCTTCATCATTCTCGTCAGCGTCGTGGCGGCCGTCGCCCTCTCTGCGGGAATCGCCTGGTTGCTGCCGTACCACGCGGCCACGACCGAGATCCTGGCGCGCACGCAGCCCAACCTGCTCGATCTCGGCGTTGCGCTGTTTTCCGGGCTGGCGGGCTCGATCCTCGTCTGCCGCGGCGGCGGCGCCGGCAACATTTCCGCCCTCCCCGGCGTCGCGATTGCCGTCGCGTTGATGCCGCCGCTCTGCGCCGCCGGGTTCGGACTGGGCGGCGGGCCGTCGATGTCGATCGTCAGCGGGGCCACGTTGCTGTTTGTGACCAACCTGGCGGCAATCACGGCGACGGCCTTTCTCACGTTCTTTCTCGTCCGGATGGATGCCGCCGACGTGCGCCAACGCTACGACCAACTCGTGAGGGAGCACGCGTGGAGCGACCCCCTGTATCTTGGTCTCATGCGCACGATCGTCGCCAAGCCGATCGGCGAAGTCGGACAGCTGCGCTGGCGCGTCCTGATGCTGGTGTCATTACTTGCGCTGCTGTTCGTCCCGTTGCGACGGTCGCTCGTCCAGCTTCGCGACGAAACGAGCGCCCGGACCGCAGCCGCCGAGGCCATTCGCAGTCTGGGGCCTGCCGGCACGATTGTCTCGCAGGTTGTCGAACCGACCACCAATCCGATCATCATCCGCCTCGTTGTCGCGGACACCCTCTCGTCGGAGGCTGTTCAGGCGGCAGAGCGACTGGTCGCGCGCCGCACCGGTCGGGACGTCAGTCTCAGTGTTCGCAAGATCGCGAGCGCCGATGAGCTGGCGCTCCTGAGGCAGAACCTTCAACCACCGCCGGCGCCGCCGCCACCTCCGCCTCCGTTCAGCCTCGACCTCGTCAGACGTGAAGCGCTCGGCCATCTTGATCCACCACTGCGGGAAGCGTGGCCAGCCGGTTCGGCGCAGCTTCTGGGAGCCGAACTGCGATTCGACGAGGAGGGTGTGACGGTCCACGTGCGCTATCAGGCCCCGCGGCCGCTCGACACGGCCGTCGAGCAGGTTCTCCTCAACGTCCTCAAGGCCAGGCTGGGGATGGAGACGCTTCGGATCAGTCTGGCTCATGAGAGACCGCCGAGGAACGCGCGTGCGGCTGGCCCGAGAACAGGCGCCGGATCGCCCCCTTGAACGGCCGCCGCTCGATATCCGACGGGCTTCTCTAACCTCCCGAACGTGAGGCCCAGAGCAGCGCCACCGGGCTCGCCCGGAAGACGTCCGCCGCAGCGATCACGGATCGATCGGCTTCGCGCGTCGCGTGGATGGGTTCGCCCGTTATCAGATGCTGGTAGTAGGTCGCCTGCAGCGTCTCCGGGAGCACGATACGCGTCGAGGTCCACGTTGCGTCGCCCAGGGGCAGTGTGCCCGCTTCCGGCACCAGCGACGCGACGAGTCTCGGGACCGCCGCCACCAGCGTTCCAGAGGGATGCTGCCGCGCAAACGCCACCAGGTGATCGGCGGCGGGCCCTTCCGGCTGCAGGGGCAGGTACGCGCCGTCGAGCACAACCTCGGGATGGCGCCGGCGGAAGCGCAGGCCGGCTGCCGTGATCAACAGCTTGATGCGACCGTCCTCCCAGTGATCCAGCAGTTCGCGCACCTCTGAGCTGCGAACGCCGCCCTCCTCGACCGCCATCGTCAGCGGCAGCACCTGCCCCAACAGGCGGCGCCGGTCGGCGAAATCGACGCCGCGGCGATTATCCGGATCGACAAGGCTCAGATCCCACAGCTCGTTGCCCTGATAGACATCCGCAACTCCGGGCGATGCCAGTTTGAGGACGAGCTGGGCGAGGGAATTGACCATGCCCGCAGCGGCCACATTCCGCTCGAACGCCGTGAACGAACGAAGGAAGCGCGGCGAGGTCTTCCCGGCGAGGGTGTGTTCCACGAACCGCGTCACGGCGCGGCCATACGCGGGGTCTTCGTCAATCCAGCTCGTATGCACCTTTGCTTCGCGGACAGCCTTCTGCATGTAGCCGCTCACCCGTGCCACGAGGTCCGGAGACGGGCGCCCACCATCTCCGGCCGCACCCGGCGCCGCGGGCCAGACGCCGATCAAGGTCTGGTAGAACAGATACTCGTCATTCCGGTCCGGCGCCCAGAGGCCGCCGACTTTCGACCGCTGTCGTCCATTCATGCGCATCCACTCCGACACGACGCGCCGCCACGCCTCCGGAATCTCGGAGAGCACGTTGATTCGCATCCGGGCATCCTCACCGCGCTTGGTGTCGTGCGTCGAGGTCGTAATCATTTCGTTCCGCCAGGACTCGAGCCGTCCCGCGTTGGCGTCATGGAATTGCGCCGGCGTGACTCCGACGTGGCCCGGATGACCACCGACGTCGTTGGCCGACACGAGCACATGGTATCGATAGTACGCGGTGTCTTCGACGCCCTTCGCCTGCACGGGTGCGGTGAACTGCTGTACTTTCATCGTGAACTGCAGCCGCTCGCGAGCGGCCGGATCGTCGGGCGACGCGGAGGCATCCGGCAGCGTGAGCAGGATCTCCTCGAGAAACTCGAAGACTGACTCCTCCATCAGCGGATTGCGCCTGCGCGCCTGTTCGATCGCCTGCTGAACCGCCGCGCGATCGAACGCGTCGACGCCCCTGGCGCTGACGTAGGTGCGATACACCGGAAAGCAGGCGATCACTTCCCGCAGGACCGCGCGACAGCTGTTGAGGGTGAAGTCACGATACCGGCGATCGTGCTCGGAGATGCGGTTGAGCGCGTGTGCGAGCACGTTGAGCTCGCTGGCCATCGCGGTCAGCATAATCGTCCGCTTGCTTTCGTACACCACCTCGTCGAAGGTCTCCTGCCGGCCCGTCAGCCGCGAGTACACGCGACGGAGCCGCCGCGCGTGGCGGCCGTCGACGAAGAGCCCGGAGACCAGGCTGAGAAAACCGTAGCCCGTGGTGCCGACGACGGGCCAGTCGGAGCGGAGCGATTCGCCCGCCGAGAGGATCTTCTCGGCCACCACGTAGAACGGCTGACGATCACCGGCCGCGCCGTCACGCGCCTCACGGATCATCTGCTGCAGGCCACGGAAGTACTCGGCCGGATCGAACAGCCCGTCGGGATGGTCGATGCGGAGCCCCGTGATCTGCCCCGACGCAATCAGCTGGCAAAGCCGCTGGTGGGTCCGCTCGAACACCTCCGGCACTTCCATCCGGAGACCGACGAGCTCATTGATGTCGAAGAAGCGGCGATAGTTGATCTCGTCGACAGCCGTCCGCCAATACGCAAGGCGATACGCTTGATGCTCGAGCAGCGCATGCAGCCGATCGAAGCTGGCTCGATCGCCGGCGATCCCGTTTGCCTCGCGGATTGCCGCGTCGATGTGATCCTTCACCGCGATCGACTCGGTCACCAGGCGAGCGAGACGCTCGCGAGCCACTTCCTTTTCCCGCTGCCGCTCGATGATGTGCGTGGCGTCCCGGTCGGTATAGACGGGGAGGTTCCGGAGAGCCGTCAGGATGCTGTGGTACTCGCGGATCGCCGGATCGCCGTCGAGGCGCTGATCCAGCCGCTCGATGTCCAGCCCGAGCACCCGCGGCGACTGTCGGGGATTGATGGGCAGATCGCGGTCGAAGTACCGCAGGTGCAGCGCCCCGGCGTCAAAACGAAGCTGCAGCTCGCCGCGCTCGAGGACCCGGCCGTACTGGTCGCCAAGCAGAGGCAGCAGCACCTTGCCTTTCAACTCGGGCTTGATCGGGTCCCAGGCGATATCGAAATACCCGGCGTACGGCGAGCTCGGACCGTTCTCGAGGACGTCGCGCCACCAGGGGTTCGCCGTCGGGTCGCAGGACATGTGGTTGGGCACGAAATCAACAAGGTGTCCGAAGCCCCGGGCCTGGAGCGCCGCGCACCACGCCGCGTAGTCCTCCTCCGTGCCGAGCTCGGGATTGATCTGGCCGTGGTCGCAGATATCGTAGCCGTGCGTGCTGCCGGGCGTCGCCTTCAGGATGGGCGAGCTGTAACAGTCGGTGATCCCGAGGTCGTCGAGATACGGGAGGAGGTCGCGCGCGTCGGCAAAGCGAAACCGCGGGCTCAATTGCAGGCGATAGGTGCTGAGCGGCCGCCGCAGGACATCAGACATGGCTCAGTCCGGCACGGCGACAAAGAGGGCCATCGAGCGGTCCGCGACCAGAAGCGACTGGCCCGCCATCAGCACCCGCCCCTCGCGAGCGGCGTCGCTCGTATCGACGAGACACGTCCAGGTGAGGCCGGGCTCGAAGGAGGGCAGATGGAATTCCACGGGATCGGCACTGGCGTTCATGAAGTACACGAGCGTCTCATCGACGATGGGCCGGCCTTCGTCGTCAACTTCCTCAATGCCGCTGCCGGCCAGGCGCACGCCCAGACACCTCACGTGGTCGGCATTCCACTCGTCATCGGCCATTTCCCGCCCGCTCGGCGTGAGCCACATGATGTCGCGCACGCCCGACCCGCGGATTTTCCGGCCTTGAAAAAAGTTTCGCCGGCGAAGCACCGGATGCCTGCGCCTCAGATCCGCCATGCGGCAGCAGAACTCGAGAAACGCGCGCTGGTCGCCTGACAGATCCCAATGCGTCCAGCTCGTGTCGTTGTCCTGACAATAGGCGTTGTTGTTGCCGCCCTGCGTCCGGCCCAGTTCATCGCCACCGCTGATCATCGGAACGCCCTGCGAGAGGAACAGCGTCGTCATGACATTGCGCTTCTGCCGCCCGCGAAGCGCGCGAATCGCCGGATCGTCGGTCGCACCCTCCGTCCCGCAGTTCCAACCGCGGTTGTCGTCGCTTCCATCGCGGTTGTCTTCGCCGTTCGCCTCGTTGTGTTTCCGCTCGTAGCTCACCAGGTCCTCGAGCGTGAAGCCATCGTGGCAGGTCACGAAGTTGATGCTCGCATACGGCCGCCGGCCCGTGCTCGCGTACAGGTCCGAGCTGCCCGCCAGACGGGTTGCCAGTTCGGAGACCGTGCCGCCGTCCCCGCGCCAGAAACCGCGCACGCAGTCGCGATAGCGGCCGTTCCATTCGGTCCAGCGCACGGGGAAGTTGCCGACCTGATAGCCGCCCTCCCCGAGATCCCACGGCTCGGCGATCAGTTTGAGTTGCGAGATCGTGGGATCCTGATGGATGACGTCGAAGAACGCGGCGAGCCTGTCCAGATAGAACAGCCCCCGCGCCAGGGCGCTGGCCAGGTCGAAGCGGAAGCCGTCGACGTGCATCTCGAGCGCCCAGTAGCGAAGGCTGTCCATGAGGAGCTGCAGCACATGCGGGTGCCGCACGTTCAGCGTGTTGCCGCAGCCCGTGAAGTCGAGATAGAGGCGAGGAGTCTCCGAGGCCAGCCGGTAGTAGGCAGCATTGTCGACACCGCGCATGGACAGCGTCGGCCCGAGGTGGTCGCCTTCAGCCGTGTGGTTGTAGACGACGTCCAGGATCACCTCGATCCCGGCTGCGTGGAGCGCCCGCACCATGGTCTTAAATTCCGCCACCGCGCCCTCGACCGATCGCGCCGACGCGTATCGAAGGTCCGGCGCGAAGAAGCACAGCGTGCTGTAGCTCCAGTAGTTGGTCAGGCCGCGCTCAACGAGCGAGCGTTCGTCGGTGTGGTGATGCACGGGCATGAGCTCGATGGCCGTGACGCCGAGCCGCCGCAGGTGGGCGATCACTGCCGGCTGCGCGAGGCCGGCATACGTGCCGCGCAACGCCGGCGGCACGTCCGGGTGCAGCCTGGTCAGACCCCTGACGTGCGCCTCGTAGATGACCGTCTCGTGCCAGGGTGTCGCCGGCGGCCGGTCGCCCTGCCAGTCGAACGCGGAATCGATCACCGCCGCGAGCGGCGCGAACGCCGCGTCGTCTCGATCGTCCCGAGCCAGGTCAGCCGCCGGATCGCCGATGCGGTAGCCGAAGAGGGCATCGTCCCAGCGCACGGATCGGGCAACGGCCTTGGCATATGGATCAAGGAGGACCTTGGCGGGATTGAATCGGTGGCCGCGCTCCGGATCGTACGGGCCGTGGACGCGATAGCCGTAGAGCTGGCCGGGCCGCACGTCCGTCAGATACACATGCCAGACCATGTCTGTCTGCTCAATCAGCGGTACGCGCCGCGATTCGGACCCGGCGTCGACCGAATCGAACAGGCACAACTCGACATTCGTCCCGTGCTCGGAGAACAGGGCGAAGTTGACGCCGCGGCCGTCCCAGGTCGCCCCGAGCGGGTACGGCGCACCCGGTCGCACCCTGCGTCCAGTTCGGTCAGCCTGATCGGTCATGCCGGTATCGCTCCTCTGCTCCAGGGCTCGTCGCTCCGTCACCGACCGTGTTGATCAATCACGCGCTGTCCCGTCCGGGCGTCGAACACATGGAGGCGGTCCGGCCGCACGCGGAAGGTCACGCGATCGCCCACCTCGATTCGCGAATCGGCCGGCACGACAACCCGCACGAAGTCGTCTCCAAGGCCCCCGACGCGGAGGTGGACCACCGTCACGGGCCCCAGGGGCTCGACGATCTCGACCCCTCCGGCGCCGTTTCCCTCGCCGTTGGGCACGATGTCGATGTCGTGCGGCCGAACGCCAACGTAGACGCCGGCGCCATCCGGCACGGCGACATCGATGCCTGTCAGGTCAATCGAAAACGCCGGCGAGACCAGGTGCCGGCCGTCGCCAACGCGCGCGCACGTGCAGGCCCAGAGGTTCATGGCCGGCGATCCGATGAACCTTGCCACGAACGTATTCGCCGGCCGGCGAAACACCTCCAGCGCCGGCGCCACTTGTTCGATCGCACCAGCGCGCATGACGGCGACGCGCGTTCCAAGGGTCATGGCCTCTTCCTGATCGTGCGTCACGTAGACCATTGTCGTGGCGAGCCGCCGGTGCAGCAACGCCAGCTCGGTACGGGTACCCGCGCGCAGCGTCGGATCGAGATTCGACAGCGGCTCGTCGAATAAGAACGCCTTCGGCTCCCGGACGATCGCGCGACCCAGGGCCACACGCTGCCGCTGTCCGCCCGACAACTGCGCCGGCCTGCGTTCGAGCAGCGCCTCGATGTCGAGCGCGGTGGCCGTCTCGCGTACGCGCGCGTCGACGCGCGCCGCGTCGACACCTCGCACGCGGAGCCCGAACGCGAGGTTCTCACGGACGCTCTTGTGCGGGTACAGAGCATAGCTCTGAAACACCATCGCGAGGTCGCGGCGCGGCGGCGGCACGAGCGTCACGTCGCGACCGTCGATGAGCACCTGGCCGGAGGTGGGCGTCTCGAGCCCGGCAATCAGCCGCAGCACCGTGCTCTTGCCGCTGCCGGACGGGCCGAGCAGGACCAGCAACTCGCCGTTGACGATCTCGAGCGTGAGATCCCGCACCGCCGTCTGGCCAGTGGGATAGACCTTGCTCACGCGCTTCAACGCGATCGCGGCCACGTCACCCCTTCACCGCTCCGGACGTGAGACCGGCCACGATGCGCCGCTCGGCGACGAGCACGATCGCCGCCACCGGCACCGTCGCCACGACGGCGGCCGCCAGGATCTGCCCCCACGGCACCTGATACTGTCCACGGAACAGCGTGATGGCCACCGGCACGGTGTACCGCTCCGGTCCCAACGTGAACGACAGCGCGAAGAGGAACTCGTTCCAGCTGTAGAGAAACGTCAGGATGGCGCTCGTCGCCAGCCCGGGCCACGAGAGCGGCAGGACGATCTCCCACAGCGTCCGAAGGCGGCCGGCGCCATCCATCAGGCCCGCTTCCTCCAGCTCCGGTGGCAGCTGCCGAAAGAACCCCACGAGCAGCCAGATGGTGAGCGGCATCGCGAAGGTGAGATACGGCAGGACCAGTCCGGGATAGGTGTTGAGCAGGCGCAGCTCCCGCAGCAGCAGGTACAGGGGCGACACAATCGACATCTGCGGGAACATCGACACGGCCAGCACGAACGCCAGCACCGGGGCCTTGCCGCGAAAGCGGAGCCGCGCCAGCGCGTACGCGCAGATCCCGCCGAGCCCGACCGACAGGACGGTCGTCGCCCCGGCGACGACGAGCGAGTTGCGAACGGGGGTCCAGAAGTCGCGGCCGCCGAAGAGCGCGCGATAGTGATCCAGCACCAGCGCGCGAGGCACGAGCGAAGGCGAGGCGAACAGACGACTGTCGGGTGTGAAGGAGGCGATGACGGCCCAGTACAACGGGAAGAGGATCGCCACGACGAGCAGGGCCGTCACGAGAGCCCACCCGCGAGCCCTCATGCCGATCGATCCTGGAATGCGCTGGCGCCAAACATGCGGATGCCGGCCAGCGCACAGAGGAACGCGACGGCGAAGACGATCACCGACAGCGCCGACCCGAACCCGAAACGAAGGTTCCGCAGCAGCGTGCTGAAGGTGTACAGCGCGATCGACTCGGTGGCCGTGCCCGGCCCGCCGCCGGTCATGACATACACGATGTCGAAGACACGGAAGGCGTCCAGAGCCCGGAAGAGGACCGCCACCACCAGCGCCGGCCTGAGCAGCGGCAGTGTGATCTCGAGGAACTGTCGCCACGGGCCCGCCCCGTCGACATCAGCGGCCTCGTACAGGGACCGGTCGATGGTCTGCAAGCCGGCGAGCAGCAGGAGCGCCACAAACGGCGTTGTTTTCCACACGTCGGCGAGCACGAGCGGAACCCAGGCGGCCAGCGCGTCGGCGAACCAGGTCGGCGGCGTCGCCCCGAGCCGCTCGAGGACGCCGGTGGCGAGACCGGCGGGGCTCTCGAACATGAAGCGCCACACGAGGGCCGCGACCACCGTGGGAATCGCCCACGGCAGCAGGACGGCCGTGCGGACCAGCCTGCCCGCGCGAGACACACGATGTAACGCCAGCGCCAGGACCAGGCCACCCACGAGCTCCAACGTCACCGCCACCCCTGCGAACGCCGCCGTGTTGGCCAGCGCGTTCCAGAATCGCCCATCCGAGAGCGCTTCGACATAGTTCGCCGCACCGATGAAGGGCCGGCCGAGCCACGGCATCCGCAGATCGTGCAGGTGCAACGACTCCCAGAACGTCCAGAGGATCGGAAAGAGCGCGACGAGTCCGATGACGCCGAGCGCCGGCAGCGCCAGCGCCCAGCCAAGGCGCGTCTCGCTCCGGCGCCATGACGCTCCCGCAGGTCGGGGCGAGGCCGTCATGGCGCCTCGGGAGCGAGCTTCGCCTTCGCCAGCAGGGTCCGCATCGCAGCCGCCGCGCCCTGCAGCGCCGCTCGCGGCTCCTGCTGACCGGTCAGCGCGCGGTGCAGCGCGATCTGCAGGATCTCGGAAAGCTCGCTGTAGACCGGCGTGACCGGGCGCGCCACCGCCCGGTCGATGATCGTCAGCGCCTCGGCCGGTGGAATCGTCAGCGCGTCGGCCAGCGCGCGTGTCTCGTACAGCGCCGGCCGTGTCGGGAACTGGCCGGCGATTCGCGCCCGCTCGATCATCTGGTCGGGTTGCAGCAAGTACTCGATGAGCTGGTAGGCGGCGGCCGGTTGATCGCTGGACGCGTTGATGGCCAGAGCCGCCCCCCCGAGCGCGGAGGTGGGCGCGCCTCCCGGGCCGCCGGGCATGGACGTCACGGCGAACCGGCCCGCCACATTCGACTGCGCCGGGTCCTGCAGCAGCGCGTAGGCATACGGCCAATTCCGCATGAAGGCCGCCTGGCCGGTCTGAAACGCGAACCGCGTCTGCTCCTCCTGCCACGTGAGCACGGCGGATGGCACGATGCCCTCGACCTCGATGGCGTCGCGCATGTAGGTCAGGGCCTGCTCGGCCGCCGCGGAGTCGAGGACGACCCGGCCCCGATCGTCGAGGATCGCGCCCCCATACGCGCCCAGGTGCTCAAGGAAGACCGTCACGAGCCCTTCGTAGCGGGCGCCCTGCCAGACCAATCCAAACGGGACTCCGTGGTCCCGCGCGCCCTTCGCCATCCGGGTGAGATCGTCGAGGTCGCGCGGCGGACCCGACATGAGATCGGTCCGCCAGTACAACATGCCGACGTCGACGAACCACGGTAACGCGTATAACGCACCGTTCCAGCGATCGGCCGCCACCGCGGCGGCGAAAAACCGATCGACGGGAGGACTGAACCGATCGAGCCCGGCGATCCAGCCGGCCGCCGCGAACTCCGGCACCCAGACGACATCGAGCTGCAGGACGTCGGGGTCGCGCGCCCGCGCGTTGAGCCACTGCACGTAGAGCTGATGCCGCTCATCCGCGGCATCCGGCGTGGCGCGCAGCTCCACGGTGAGCGCCGGGTGGGCCTGTCGAAAGCGCTCGAGTTGCCGGGCGATGATCTCGCCTTCCTGCCCGACCAGGCTCCCCGAGAACGTCAGCACCGGCCCCTCGGCCCCCGCACAGCCGCTCGAGGCGAGTGTCGCGCCGATCGCGAGAACGGCCGCCAACCACCCGCGAAGGTTCGGCATATGTTTGGACTCACACAGATGGTGGAGCACCCTGATAGTTTGGATCGAGATCGGCTCGTTAGTACACTGGTCCGAGCGATGTCCCCACGCTCCCGCCATCGCCCGCGCGCCCGACCGACGTCGATCCGGCGATCGCCCCGCGTCGATGCCGGCGCCACAGACCGTCGTCGCGTCGTCGTCGAGCGCGTCGGGCCGGAGGTCGACGGCGGACGCTTTCCGATCAAGCGGACCGTCGGCGAGTCGGTGCGGGTCGCGGCCTGGATACACGCCGACGGCCACGACCCTCTGACCGCCGTCGTGCGCTATCGACCCGTCCCCGATCGAGGCGCGCGAGGCGACTGGCTCGAGCGCCCGATGGAGCCGCGTGGCAACGACGAATGGGACGCGGCCTTCGACATCGACCGGCTGTGTCCGTACGAGTACACCGTCGACGCCTGGGTCGATCGATTCGAGTCCTGGCGTCACGAGCTCGCCGCCAAGGTCGACGCTCGTCAGGATGTGTCGAGCGAGCTGCTCGAGGGCGCCTTGCTCATCCGCGCCATCGCCCGGCGCGCGCGCGGCCGGCGCGCACGGGATGTCGCACGATGGCTCGACGGGCAGGCGGCTCAGGTGGGCCGGTCCGGCGATCAGGCCGGCCGGGCGCGGATGGC
>Ga0156016_105_pt2 | contig 18270 bp, 11 predicted proteins | sample RifCSPlowO2_02_FD_107670 | JGI IMG/M metagenome (GOLD analysis project Ga0156016, IMG submission 107670) | Acidobacteria bacterium RIFCSPLOWO2_02_FULL_64_15 | reverse complement strand
GCCGCGTTCATTCAGATCAATCTCGCCATCGCACATGGTCTCGGCGCCACCACGCGCGTGCACCTGGGGGGCAGCATCTCCTTCTGACACTGGTAGATGGTCTCCACCGAACCGGTTCGCCCGCGAGCCTCTTGAGGGCAGGCGGCTCGTGGCATAATCGACGCCTCATCCTCAACTATGCCCGGAAGTTGCCCTCAGTGCGGTGCGGCGACGCCTGTCGACGCCGACAGTTGTGCGACGTGTGGTACGGGCTTCGCTCAGACGTCGCTCCCGACCATGATGCCATCCCAGGCCCCAACGGGTCTCCCTCCAGACGGCACAGACCTCGACGCGACCGGCTTCCCTCAGAGTACTCTGTCGACCACAGGCGGCACGCTCGCGACGACAACCGATGCGGCGATCGACCACGCGACGGGTAATGTCCGCCCGATGGCCGGACCGCTCAGGATAGGCCAGACCTTCGGCACCCGTTATCACATCAGCAAGCTGCTCGGCATGGGCGGCATGGGCGCCGTCTATCAAGCCTGGGACTCGGAGCTCGGCGTCACGGTCGCGCTCAAGGTCATCCGCGCCGACAAAGGAAGCGGCGTGTCATCGGATCTCGAAAGACAGTTCAAAAACGAGCTGCTCCTCGCCCGTCAGGTCACGCACAAGCATGTGGTGCGCATTCACGACCTGGGCGAAATCAACGGCATCAAGTACATCACGATGCCGTACGTCCAGGGGAAGAATCTCTCGAAAGTCCTGCGACAAGACGGTAAGTTGCCGCTGGCCCGTGCGTTGCGCCTCGCGCGGCAAGTCGCCAACGGTCTCCAGGCCGCCCACGAGGCCGGCGTCGTGCACCGCGACCTCAAACCCGCCAACATCATGATCAGCGGGACCGGAGACGAGGAGCAGGCGCTCATCATGGACTTCGGGATCTCCGCGTCGACCTCAGAGGCCGAGACCGGCGACATCGTCGGCACGCTGGAGTACATGGCGCCGGAGCAGGGCGAAGGCCGCGCCGTCGACGGCCGCGCCGACATCTACGCGTTCGGGCTGATCCTGTACGAAATGCTGCTCGGCCCGCGGCGCGGCACGGCGACCACGCCGCACGATCGGCTGACCGAGATGAGGCGACGGTTCGAGCAAGGGGTGCCGTCACTCCGCACGGTCGATGCCTCGATTCCCGATCCGCTCGACAGCCTCATCCGGCGCTGCCTCGAGCGCGATCCCGCCGCGCGGTTCGCGACGAGTACCGAACTGGTCGCGGCGCTCGCGGCGCTCGATGACGCGGGCGAGCTGATTCCGATTCACGCCCGCATCAGCAAACGGACGATGGCGGCCGCCGCCGTGCTCGTCGTCGTGCTGCTCGGCGGGATGTATTTCGTCGGACGCCGTCTCGCACCCCCGCCGCCCGCTGCCCACGAACCGGTCTTGGTGGTGATCGCGGACTTCCAGAACGGCACCGGCGATCCGACGTTCGACGGCACATTGGAGCCGATGCTGAAGCTCGTGCTCGAAGGCGCCGGCTTCATCAGTGCGTACGACCGGAGCGGCATCCAACGCAGCCTCGGCGTCCGCCCCCCCGAGCAACTGGATGAGCGGGCGGCGCTGGAGCTCGCGGTGAAGCAGGGCGTGGGTGTCGTCCTCTCCGGATCGCTCGACCGTCAAGGCAGCGGGTACGGCGTTTCAGTCAAAGCGACCCAGGCGGTGACTGGGACCGTGATCACGAGTGGCATAAGCAGGGCGTCCAACAAGGACCAGGTCCTGAGTGTGGCGACGAAGCTGGCGACCGCGGTTCGCGAGGCGCTCGGTGACGACACGTCAGACGCCGCGCAGCGCTTCGCCATGGAAACACTGTCAGCCACGTCGTTGGACGTCGTACGCGACTATGCGGCGGCGATGGAGGCCATGTCCAACGGCCGGTTCGAGGAGGCGCTCGGACACTTTTCGAAGGCGGTAGACCGGGATCCGACGTTCGGTCTCGCATACGCGGGGATGGCCGGTGCGTCGGCGAACCTGGGCAGGCCGCAAGATGCGGAAAAATACATCAATGAGGCCATCAGTCATCTCGATGGGATGACCGAGCGCGAACGCTATCGCACGCGCGGCCTCTCCTTCGGGCTCAGAGGCGACTCTCAGCAGTGCGTGAAGGAGTACGGCGACTTGGTCGTCCGGTACGCGGCGGACGTCTCGGCACGCAACAATCTCGCCCTGTGCCTGACGTTTCTGCGAAACATGCCCAGGGCCGTGGACGAGATGCGGCAGGTCGTCAAGATCCTGCCGAACCGGGCGCTCTACCGGGTGAATCTAGCGCTGTACGCCGATTACAGCAGCGATTTCACAGCCGCCGAAGAAGAAATACGAGCGATGCCAGAGCCGGGGTTGTCGGGCTTGCTGGCCCTGGCCTTTGCCCAAGTGGGACAGGGCCAGTTGCCAGAGGCGACTGAAACCTTCCAGGCGATTGGCAAAGTCGACGCGCTGGGTGCCTCCTTCGCAGCGTCGGGTCTCGGCGACCTGGCGCTGTACGAAGGCCGTCTCTCGGATGCCGTACGGATTCTCGAGCAAGGCGCGGCCGCCGACCTGACGTCCAAGAATCCCGACCGAGCGGCCGCGAAGTTCGCATCGCTGGCGCATACGCACGTCGTGCGAGGACAGAAGGGCCCAGCCGTCGCGGCGGCCCAACGGGCGCTGGCGAATAGTCAAGCCGTGAAGATCCGGTTCCTGGCGGCACGAGTCTTTGTCGAGGCGGGCGAAATCGCCAGAGCCCGCCCCCTCATCGCCGCCCTTGCCTCCGAACTGCGGGCCGAGCCTCAGGCCTACGCCAAGATTCTCGAAGGTGCGATCGCGTTAAGAGACGAGAACCTCAGCCAGGCGATCAAAGTCCTCATCGAGGCGAATGGCCTTCTCGACACCTGGATCGGCCACTTCGATCTCGGACGGGCGTATCTTGAAGCCGGCACCGGCCAGCTCGTGCAAGCCGATTCCGAGTTCGACCGCTGCATCAAGCGCCGTGGCGAGGCTCTCAGTTTGTTTCTAGACCAAGAGCCCACGTACGGCTACCTCCCGCCCGTCTATTACTATCAGGGTCGAGTCCGCGAGGGGCTGAAGAACGCGCGGTTCGCCGATTCGTACCGTACGTATCTCGAAATCCGCGGCCGGTCGAAGGAAGATCCGCTACTGCCAGAAGTCCGCCGGCGCGCCGGGCGTTAGAGCGCTGTTCACATGGTGCAGCGTTACATGTAGTACGTAGTAGGGCGGGTCCTTTCGGACCTGCCGGGAAAGCCGGGTCCAGAAGGACCCGGCCGACGTACGCGACACGCATGAGCAAGACGCGTTAGCCTCCTGGGATCCCTCGCTGCCACTCCAGGCAATGACGGCCGGTCTATCCAGTCCGGACTCACTTCAATTGCACCGCCGTCGTCATTTTCGCGGCCGACTCGTCATTCAAGTAAATCAGCACGGTGTAGCAGCCCTTGCCCGTGAGGACGGGCAAGGTGGTCGTGGTTGTCGTGTCCCAGTTGAATTTATAACCGCCGGAGACAAGGCGGAACGTGCTGCCCCCAGTCGCGCCGTTCGGGAGGCTATACAGTGTTTCCTTCGTCCCGATGGCAGAAGACACGCAGCCGCCAGGCGGCACCGGGCCATTAAACGCGCTCTCCATCTTGAGCAGCGTATTCAGGGAGCTGATGATGTTGCCCAAGCCATCCTTGAGTTGCCACACGACCGGCACGGCGCTCCCCTGTTGGGCCGGACTCTTCAGCGGCGTGAGAGTCATGCTGTAGTTGACAGAGTAGTTGTTCGTCGTCGTCGTTTGGTTCCCAGCGACGTCCCTAGCGGTAACGGCAAACGTCTTGGGGCCCACGGTACTGGTGTCGAAGTTCGATCCGCTCGAGACCGGTCCGACGCACGTGGCCAGGCCAGATCCCGGCGTGGGATCCGAACAGGTAAAGCTCGACGCGACGGACGCGTTGAGAAGATAGGCTGCGTTACTGGCGGGCGCCGCGATCGTGACGGTTGGCGGCTGCGTGTCAATCTTTACGGTCCCCGTGTTGGAGGAACCGCTGGCCGCCCCGCTGTTACCCGCCGAGTCGGTGGCCGTGCAGATCAGGTTGTGCGTCCCTTCCGCGCTCACGCTGAGGCTTCCGCTCGCCGTAGGCGTCCCGATCCCGGCCAGGCTGCCCGGCCCGATCGGTGAGCCATTGTCGGTGCAGGCGAACGCACTCACACTCGAGGCGTCTACTGCCGACACCCCCACGATTACGGGCGAGGTAACGAAGAACCCACCCAGTCCATCCGGTGTCGGAAGACTGAGCGTCACCACCGGCGGCGTGGTGTCCTGCACCGTGATCGACACGGTCGCCACGTTCGAGCTGCGACCTGGGTCGACGTCGTTCGCGGTATACGTGAAGCTGTCCGAACCGACGAAGCCAGGAACGGGCGTGTAGGTGAATGAGCCATTGGCGTTGAGGACCAGCGTGCCACCGAGCGGTGGGGCCACGAGCGCTGCCGTCAGCGATGCGCTGTCAACGTCGGTGTCGTTGCCAAGCACACCGGGGGTCTCCACGTTCAGCGTCGTGCCCTGGTCGATGATGTAGCTGGTGCCGATCGCGACAGGCGGGTCGTCGACGGCCACCGGCGGGTCGTTGACGGCCATGACCCACGGATCGCCCGTGGGTCCGATCGCAGGGAAGGACGGGCCGCTGATGGTGTTCGAGGTCGTCGGGGTCGCGTCGTTGAATTCCGCGACCACGACATACGTAAAGCTCGCGTTCGGAAGCTCTTCGGAGTCGACCAGCGAGTAGTCATCGACACCAATCGCCGCGGACACCTGTCCCACAAGCGTCTTGGTCTCTGTCGGATCGTCGGTCCTGAAGCGATAGGCGAAGTACCAGAGCACGGTGCCCACATTGGGCGACTTCCAGTCCAGCCTGATCCTATGGAACGGGCCACCTGTGCATGTTCCGATGCCGATCACGCAGGCCGTCACCTGAGTTGGAGGAGTATTCCCCGAAGCCGCCGCGATCACGTCGTCCACTTCACCAGCGGCACCGATGTCCCAATAGCCGTCGTCGTCGCCGACGTCCCAATAGCCGTCGTCGTCGCCGAGGTCCCAATAGCCGTCATCGCCGAGGGCCAACACCACGTTTCGCCTGCTCCCGAGTTGGTTCAGGCCGAGATTGGCCCAGTCATCGGACCCCGCGTTCAGTTGCGTGTTTTCGCCGTTGAAGTTGATGTCCTGGGAGAACGCCGAATCCAGAGGGTCCCCGTCCGCGTTCCAGTCGATCGCACCTGTGACACTTGTGCCGTCGACGCGAACCATTGGAACCCATCCGTCCGGCAGAGGGTTGGGGAGCGCCGAGCCATTACAGTACCTCCTCGCCGCTGAACCGATCATGTCTGGGCGTTGAGGCGCGTACCAGCCAGTGCGGTAGCGTGGCGTGCCGCTCAGAGGGCCATCGGCCAGGAACCGCTCATCGAGATCGCCGAGCACCTGAGCGGAGAAATCCACGTGAGGAACACCGGGGTTGAGGTCGTTAAACAGCCCGCGCAACTGGAACAGGTAGTTCATCGTGCTCAGGTAGTTGGGCTTGCAGTTCGGTTCTCGTGGGACTTGCGGGGCTCCAGCATGCGTGAGCTCGAAGGTGTGCCCCAGCTCGTGCATCAACGTGGCGGCTTGCATGAAGGGGGTCCCCACGGGCTTCCCGGCGGAATCCGCAAACCCTCCGAGCGTCAGCATCAGGTCACCGCCCGGGAAGTCGCCGACGCCCGAGATCGTTCTGGGGACGTGGAAGTCCGGGTTGTTTTGTCGACAGTCAGCGTCTGCGCTACCGTCCTCATTCAGACATGGGGCTTTTGGCAGACCGAGGAAGTGTGCGCCCAGGACGTAACGGAACATGTCCTTCCGGTTGCGATCGAATCGTCTCCGGCAGTCTCCTGCCGCTCGGCACGCGGCTAGCTCCTCGGGGGTGATCGGCCCGCCATCGAGGCTGCTGACGGGCGCGTCCCTATAGAGCTGGAAGCCGGTCTTCCAGCTGATCGTGCCCGGATACGCGGGGAACTGGCAGCCCCACCGCGGCGGGCTCTGTGTGTCTGCGACGCATGCCGCTTCCGTGATGGCCTCTCCGCCCCGGGCCAAGCTCGCCGGGATGATGTACGGATCCAGAGCGCTGCCCTCTGCCTCATGGTCCGACTGACCCGGCTGGTAGTTGTTGCCGACATCGAAATGCACGCTGATCCCAGGGTAGGCATCGGGATTGGAGACGGGCGCATTCTTGAACGCGTCGCCCGCCATCTTCAGCGCCGCGGGCGCGGGCAAATGCGTGTGTGCCGGCTTGAGCACGCCACCATACGTCCCTTCGCCAGCGGACATGTACCCGACTTCAACAAAGAGATCCTTGTGCAGGGGGTCTGCGCCCATCGCGTGGAGATTGGGCAGGGGCTGGCCATTCGGATCGTCGATCGTGTCTGTTGACGTCTCCCAGACATCGAGGAGGCCGTCGCCATCCGTATCCTGGACGCTTGTACTGAACACGATCGCGCCCCAGGACAGACAGTCGAAGGAGCTAAAGCCCACGTGATCGACCGATGTCGTCGTCGAATCCGTTCCCGCGGGCACACCCACGTTGAATGTCGAGCTGTCCCATGACGCGCCTAATGAGCCCGTGAATGGATTGAGGATCGGGGCCAGCCCGGGGAGTAGCAGGCGCTCTGACTTGTTCGCTTGGCCGCTGCCCACAATGTGAGTGAGCTTCGCGTTGGGGGCCTCAGCGGCCTGGTAAAACCCGCGGATCGCCTGAGACATCGTCTCGTTGGTTTGATCCATGGTGTAGCCGCCGTCGTACAGGACAACCGCACGTAGCGGTGCAGCGGCGTCCCGGTAAACCACGACGAGGCTGGCGCCGAGGGCAATCGGCACGCCGTTGCCGCTGGATCCAGAATCCGGCAGTTGAATCTGATGCGCGCCGTTGACCCTCAACTTTCCGTCTTGGTCGACATCGAAAAGTCCGAGGACATCGGCGCGGTACGTGTACGTTTTGTGCTGGCCGCCCGATGAGCCCGTGCCGCCTCCGGAGCTCCAGCACGGCGCCGTTCCGGCCGGGTCCAACACTTTCGCGAGCGGCCCATCGGCCGCAAAGAGAGCGTTGCCGTTGAACGTCGCACCGACGGCGCCAGAGTCCGGACCCAAGCTGTCTTTTGATACCTCTTGCCAGTACAGAAATGCGGCCAAGATGTTCGCGTCGGCTGGTACGCCGCCGATCGTGATCGTGCCGGTTGCGATGCCGTTGACGCCTAGGCCCCGCAAGCCGACACCGCCCACGACGTAGTCGCCCGTGACGAAGTAGTTCTTGAAGAACGTCAAGGCGTTCCCATCACCGGTTTGCGCATGCCCGCCTGGCTGCGCGAAGAGTAAGACGAGGCCCAGAGAAAGAAGCGCAGCCGCTCTTTTCAGCTGCCCGGCTGCGAACGTGCCACCGCTTGCTCTTCGTGACATGATTTCTCCTCTGCTTCGTCCCAGCTGACGCCAGACCCTGCTAGCAATCCACACGCCCGCGGAGCGCATAGGCGCGCTCTCTATGTATGAACGTTCAAAGGCCCAACCTTGAACAGCGGGCTCGACAACTCATGGTCTTTCGAGGCGAGAGCGGATTGTGGCAGCGCGACCACTCCAATGGCAAGGCATGTTCATGTCGGTGGTCAGCCACCAGAAGTCGCGTAGTCGGAGGACTTTAGTCAGGCCGATGCTGGGTTCCCCAAGTCGCACGATGCCCGGCTGAAGCCGGACACTACGCATGGGTGACGTTAATTCCCGCGTCCTGGAACGGCAGGCATGTCCGCGGCGCTGAAGCGCGGCAGCATCTCGTCGCGCATGGCGAGCTCGTAGGCCGTTGCGGCGATGACGATGGCCGCCTGCTGGACGTCGGACTGGAGGATGCGCTCGTACGTGTCGAGGTTGGTGTGGTGCGTGTGGGAATCGTACTGGATCGGATCCTGGTCGAACCAGATGCTCGGCAGGCCCGCGTTGTCGAACGAGGTGCCGTCGGAGCCGCCCAGATTGCGGTTTCGCGTCGCGATCGTGCCGAGCACGCCGAGGCTCTGAAGCGGCGCGAAGATCTGCCGGACGAACGCGGCCGCCTCCGGCGGACCGAACACCCGGGCGCCGCGCAGGCGGCCCGTGCCCTGGTCGACGTTCAGATAGGCGACAAGCTTCCTGTAATCGGCCTTTGGATTCTCGAACGATCCAAAGTGCGCTGCCACGTACGCCCGTGACCCGAGCAGGCCTTGTTCCTCGCCGCTCCACAGGGCCACGCGAATCGTGCGCCGTGGCGCCACGCCCAGTGCCTTCAGGATACGCGCCGCTTCCATCATGATCGCGCACCCAACGGCGTTGTCGGTCGCCCCGGTCGCCGAGTGCCACGCATCGAGATGACCGCCAATCATGACGACCTCGTCTCGCTTGTCCGCTCCCGGGATCTCGGCGATCGCGTTGTACGCCGTGCGCCCCTCCGGATGCGTGCGATTGACGATGGTGACCTCGAGCTCGACCGCCGTGCCGTCGGCAAGGATCCGCCAGATGCGGCCGTAGTCCTCGTTCCGCAGCATGACGGTCGGCAGCCGCGTGGTCAGATCGTACGACGTGTTGTTGAACGCCGTGATCTGTCCGTGCTCGAGGCCCGCATCGTTCAGACGCACCTTGGCGCCCGTTGCGACCAGCAACTGGTTGATCTGGTCGTTGACCTGAGCGGCCGTCAGCCCGGCTGGTGCGGCGGGCTGGCCGCGACCCGGCCCACCGCGGCCGCGGCCGGCGGGCGTGGCGTTCGGATCGTAGCGCTGCCGCAATCGATCGTCGTCCTGGCGCGAGGCCGGCGCCATCAGACTCACCGGCACCACGACCGGCCGGCCGACGAGCACGATCGCTCCTCGAACCTTCTCCCGCAGACCGTCGAGGTACGCGGCCAGCTCGTTCGGCGTCGGCCGCTCGGGTGGGACCACCTGAACGGCTTGGGCGACGACTGTTCCATCAGTTCCCGCGGTCCACGCCAGCACCTCGCCGACGAGCGAGTCCTTCACCGGTGAGACGATGTGCGCGGAGAACTTCTCGTTGGTCCAGCCGGGACGGCCGAAATCCCACGCCTCGAGGTGACCGTTGGCCAAACCCCAGTCGCTCATCTGCGTGACCGACCACTCGCCCGCCGCCTTGAGATTCGGCGAGCCGGTGAGCCGCGGCCCGTACACATCGCTCAGGTAGTGCACCGTCCGCAGGATCTGCGACCGGCTGCTCGCCTCCTGCTGGATCCGCGCGAGAACGTCTGTATCGGTTTGCTGTTGCGCCTGCGCCGGCGCGAGGAGCACGACAGCGGCGACGATCAGCATCAAACGTTGCAACATGAGAATCTCCGGGTCCGGCTGAAGCCGGACACTACGTACGATAGACGATTCGTTCGTACGATAGACGATTCGTGGAAACGCCGATTTGTGCGATCACGAATGCGCGGAAATCACGATTCGTGCGATCACGATTCGAAACCTGTGAAATCGTAGTGTCCGGCTTCAGCCGGACCGTTACGCATTCCGTCGCAAATCGGCCGCCCGAATCGGCAGCCGGTAGATCCGCTTGCCCGTCGCGGCAAAGATCGCGTTGACGAGCGACCCGGCAATGACCGCCGTGCTCGGTTCGCCGATGCCCCCGGGCGCCTCGCCGCTTGGCACGATCGCCACGTCGATCGCGGGCATCTCGTTCTGCCGCAGCATCGGATAGTCGTTGAAGTTGCGCTGCGTGACGCGACCGTTCTGGATCGTCACCTCGCCCTTGAGCGCCGCCGTCAGTCCGTAGACGATGCCGCCTTCCATCTGGGCCACGATGGTGTCGGGGTTGATGGTCCAGCCGCAATCGACCGCGCAGGCCACCTTGTGCACGCGCACCGTGCCGTCGGCGGCGACCGAGATCTCGTTCACCGTGCCTACGATGCTCCCGAATGCCTCGTGAACGGCGATGCCGCGGAAGCGGCCCGGCGGCAGCGGCGTGCCCCACCCAGCCATCGCGGCGGCCTTCTCCAGGACCACCTTGTGACGAGGTGCCTTGCTCAGCAACTGTCGTCTCAACTCGAAGGGATCCTTCCCCGCTGCCGCAGCCAGTTCGTCGAAGAAGGCTTCCGTGACGTAGCCGTTGACCGAGTTCCCCACCGAACGCCAGAAGCCGTACGGAATGCCCGGATCGAACTCCGTGTACTCCACACGAAGATTCGGGATGGCGTACGGCAACGTCGCCGCGCCATCCACCGAGATGAAATCGATGCCGCGCGAGCCCTCGAGTCCGCTCGGGTTGATCCGCTTGAGCAGGGACTGCTGCACGATGCGCTGCTGCCAGGCGACGATCGCGCCGGACGGATCGACAGCGCCCCACATCCGGACGTACGTGGCCGGGCGGTAGAAGTCGTGCTGGATGTCGTCCTCGCGCGTCCACACGACCTTGACGGGCTTCCCCACGGCCTTCGACGCTTCGACCGCGTCGGTGACATAGTCTGCCTCGCCGCGCCGGCCGAATCCGCCGCCGAGATACGTTGTGTGAATCTTCACCGCTGTTTCGGGCAGGCCCGACGCCGCCATCGCCGCCTGCTGGGAAGCCGTCTGCGACTGCGTCGGCACCCACACGTCGCACCCGTCGGCGCGGACGTCGGCCGTGCAGTTCATCGGCTCCATGCAGGCGTGGGCGAGGAATGGCACCTCGAACACTCGCTCGATCGTGCGCGCGCCGCTCGTCAGCATGGCGCCGACGTCGCCGTCGTTGCGCGCCACGGCGCCAGGCCGATCCGCAAGTGACGCCATCTGCCGGCTGATCGCCGCGCTCGAGAGGCGCGCGAGCGGCCCTTCGTTCCACGTGACGGTCAGCGCCTGCACACCGCGCGTGGCGGCCCAGTAGTTGTCGGCCACGACGGCCACGCCGGCGCTGACCGGCACGACGGCGCGGACACCGGCCACGGCCTTGGCCTTCTCCGCGTTGAAGCTCGCGACCTTGCCGCCAAACACCGGACACCGCACGACGCGCGCCACCAGCAGGCCGGGGCGCGTGACGTCGATGCCGAACACGGCGCTGCCGTCGACCTTCTCGGGAATATCGAAGCGCGCCGTCGCCTTGCCGAGCAGCTTGAAGTCCGTCGTGGCCTTGAGCAAGACCTGCGGCGGGACGGGGAGCGTCGCCGCTTTGTCGACCAGCGCACCGTAGCGAAGACGGCGGTTGGTCGCCGCGTGAATGACTTCGCCGTTCGACGTCGAGCAACTGCTTGCCGCGACGCCCCATGTTTGCGCCGCGGCCGTGACGAGCATCGCTCGCGCGGCCGCCCCGGCTTCGCGCAGCGGCTTCCAGTAGCCGCGGACGCTGCTGCTGCCTGCGGTGATCTGGGTGCCGCCCAGACCCGGGTTGCCGTACCGCCGATCGGCGCCCACCCACTCGGTGCGCACCTTGCTCCACTCGACGTCCAGCTCTTCGGCGACGAGCATCGGCATCGCCGTCATCACGCCCTGGCCCATCTCGAGCTGCGTGAGCATGACCGTGACGCCTTCGTCTGCGCCGATCCTCACCCAGATGTTCGGCTCGAATACGCCACCTGCTGCCGCGCGCTGAGCCGCGTCCACCGAGTCCACGAGCGCCGGCAGGTACGCGCCGAGGATCAGGGCACCGCCGCCCGCGGTGCTCACCTTCAGGAAGGTTCGTCTGCTGAGTGCCATGGTCGACCTCATATTTCACTGGCGCTGGGGGCCCCACCCCCAGCGCGAACTGACGCCGATGCTCGCCTTCGGCTTTGCCTGGCCTCAGGCTCGCATGGCCGCAGGCGCTTCTTCACACTTACGCCCGCGCCGCGCGGTGAATGGCGCGGCGGATCCGCTGATACGTCCCGCAGCGGCAGATATTGCCGTTCATCGCCCGATCGATGTCTGCGTCGGTTGGCCTGGCGATCCGGGCCAGCAGTGCCGCCGCGGACATCAGCTGCCCGGACTGGCAGTAGCCGCACTGTGGCACTTGTTCGGCCACCCAGGCGTGCTGCAACGCATGGCTCGCCGTGGGCGACAGACCCTCAATGGTCGTCACCTTCTTCCCGGCGGCCAGCGAGACCGGCGTGCTGCACGAGCGAATCGGCGTCCCGTCGAGGTGGACGGTGCAGGCGCCGCACTGCCCGATGCCGCAACCGAATTTGGTCCCCGTCAGACCGATGACGTCCCGGATCACCCACAGCAAGGGCATGTCCGAGGTGACGTCAACATTGTGTGGCTTGCCGTTAACGGTGAGGGAAATCATGGCGCGAATGTAGCGCACAGTGGGCCGGATGGCAACGGCCAGATGGGGCGTGCGGTAGAATGAGCGGCATGAACAAGACCCTGCAGATCATGGCCGCCAGCTTCGGCCTCCTGATGTTCCAGCAGCCGGCCGCCCCGAGACTGATGCCGTATCCGCAGGCGAAGCAGCCCGCGCTCGAGCTGCCGCCGTATCAGCTGCCGCGGCCGAACGACGTCATCCGCGCGACGTACAAGTTCGCCGCCGAGCATCCCGAAGTGCTCGGCTACATGCCGTGCTTCTGCGGCTGCGAGATGATGGGCCACAAGTCGAACGCGAGTTGCTTCGTCAAGACGCGCGCCCGAAACGGCGACGTCACGGCGTGGGACAACCACGGAATCGTGTGCCCGATGTGCCTGGCGGTCGGCGAGCAGGCGATGCGCATGCACGCGTCGGGGTCGTCCGTTCAGGAGATCCGCGCAGCGGTCGAAGAAAAGTACGGCGGGATCACCGAATTCAAGACGCCGACGCCCGCTCCTCCCAGGAGATAGCAGTAGATCGTACGTAGTGTCCGGCTTCAGCCGGACCGGGTCCGCCTAAAGGCGGACACTACTTCAATTCTGCGTAGACCTGTCCGACGAACCGGTCGCCCGTCATCGCCGTGGCCCCGGTGACCTTGCTGTCGAACTCGTTGGTGAGCTTCGCAGCCACGACCTCTTCCTGTGTCTTCCCCTGCCGCACGAGCGGCGCCACCTTGTCGCGGAGCGCGACGATCATGTCGCGGTGCGCGGCGACGGCGGTTCTGTCCGCACTGTCGCCATGGCCCGGAATGATCTTCGTGGCGGGCCCGGCAAGCTGGATGACGGCGTTCAAGCCGTCGATCATGCCTTTGAGCGACCCGCCGTTGTTGCGGTCGATGTTGGGATACTCGGTGGACCGATAGAAGTCGCCGGCCATGATCGCATCCGCTCTTGTGAAGTGGATGAGTGTGTCGCCGTCGGTGTGCGCCGCGGGGATCGGGATGAGCCGCACGTCTTCACCGTTTATGTGAATTGCCCGATCGCGGCGACGATCTTCTCGGTGAGCGGCGCAAACTGCGAGTCCACCATGAAGACGCCGTCGGGTCCCGTCAGTACGCCAATCGTGCCGCCCTGTCCGGCGAGCGTATAGAAGTTGTCGGCGACCTTGGTCGCGACGATCTGGACCTGGCTGAAATCCTGCCCGCGGCCCGCAGGCGCCTGAGCGGCTCCCGGCTGGGCGCCCCGCTGGCCGCCGGCGGGCGCCGGGGCCTGGGCACTGGCTGAAACGGCGGCCGCGACGACCGCCATCGCTATCGCAAGACGCGCGAACCGTATCGAGAGTGCATGCATATTCGTTGCTCCTTCAAAAACAGGTCCGCCTGAAGGCGGACACTACGACCCCTGACGACCTGTCATGGTTTTTCAATAGACACAACCGTTGCGCCGTTGCATATTGTTCGCTATCGTAGCTCCTTACGAATTCTCGCTCCAGTCAGGTCCGGCTGAAGCCGGACACTACACCTGAGGAAACCCGCCGGAGGCTCCATGGCCAGAGTACTCGTTGACCGACGCGCCTTCCTCCGCATCAGCGCCGTCGCCGGCGGCGGCGTGCTGATCGCCTCCTATCTCGACCCGGTGGCCGACCTCCTCGCGCAGCGAGGAGGTCCTGCCGTGCCGCTCGTGCCGAACGCGTTCATCCGCGTGGCGCCCGACGGCATCGTCACGATCATGGCTCCGCGCCCTGAGCTTGGGCAGGGCATCAAGACGAGCCTGCCCATGATCATTGCCGACGAGCTCGACGTGGACTGGAAGGACGTGCGCATCGAGCAGGCCGACCTCGATCCGAAGTACGGGCAGCAGACGACCGGCGGCAGCAATGGCACGCCGGCCAGCTGGACGCCGCTGCGTCAAGTGGGCGCGGCCGGCCGGCAGATGTTCATCGCCGCGGCCGCACAAACGTGGAGCGTGCCAGAGTCGCAGCTCTCCACAGCGTCTGGCACAGTCACGCATCAGGCAACCAACCGCACGCTCGGCTACGGCGCGCTCGCGGCCAGGGTCGCCACGATGGCGCCGCCCGATCCTCAGACCGTCCGCCTCAAGGACCTGAACGACTTCACGATCATCGGCAAGCAGGTCGCGCCCGGCGTCGACAACCCGTCGATCGTCACGGGCAAGCCGCTCTACAACATCGACGTGACACTGCCCGGGATGTTGTTCGCCGTTTACGAGAAGTGCCCGGTGTTTGGCGGCAAGGTCGTCAGCGCCAATGTCGACGAGATCAAGACGCAGCCTGGCGTGCGCCACGCGTTTGTGGTCGAGGGCGGCACCGATCTGACGGGTCTCGTTGGCGGCGTCGCGATCGTCGCCGACAACTGGTGGCAGGCCGAGCGCGCGCGGCAGAGACTGCGCGTGGGGTGGAACGAAGGTCCGACGGCCGAACAGAGCAGCGAAGGCTTCGCGCGCCGTGCGCAAGAGATGTCGCAGCAGCCGCCGGCGTTCACGCTGCGCCAGGACGGGAACGTCGATGCCGCACTCCAAAGCGCCGCCAAGGTCGTCGAGGCGGCGTACTCCTACCCGTTCATTGCGCACTCGTCGATGGAGCCGCTCGGCTGCACCGCGCGCTTCGAGAACGGCAGGCTCGAGATGTGGGCACCGAGCCAGGGGCCCGCGCAGGGTCGTCTGCTCATCGCGAGGACGCTCGGCATCGCTGATGCCGACATCACCGTTCATCTCGTCCGATCGGGCGGCGGCTTCGGGCGCCGCGGCACCAACGACTTCATGGTCGAGACGGCGTGGATCGCCAAGACGATCGGCGTGCCGGTCAAGCTCCTCTGGTCGCGCGAAGACGACATGCGCCACGACTTCTACCGTCCGGCCGGCTTCCATTTCATCAAGGGCGGCGTCGGCGCTGACGGCAAGGTCGTCGCCTGGCGCCACCACTTCGTCAGCTTCGGCGAGGGCGAGCGATTCGCGCCGGCGGCCAACATCCCGGCCACTGAATTCCCGTCGCGCTTCCTCCCGAACTTCGCGCTGCAGGCCACGTTGATGCCACTCGGTGTACCGACCACCGTGCTGCGCGCGCCGCGGACCAACGCCACCTCGTTCGTGTTTCAGTCCTTCATAGACGAGCTGGCCAGCGCCGCCGGAAGCGATCCGATCGCATTCAGACTCGAGCTGCTCTCCGCCCAGAAGCTGCCGGGCGGGCAGGATGACGGATTCGATGCGGATCGGATGAAGGGCGTGCTGGAGTTGGTGAGAGAGAAGTCAGGATGGGGATCGCGACAGTCGGCGAGAGGCACCGGCATGGGTGTCGCGTTCCAGTTCAGCCACCGCGGCTACTTCGCCGAGGTGGCCGAGGTCGGCGTCAGCGCCGACAACAAGGTCAAGGTCAACAAGATCTGGGTCGCCGGCGACATCGGCAGCCACATCATCAATCCCCGAAACGCCGAGCATCAGGTGCAGGGCGCCATCATCGAGGGTCTCGGCAGCCTGATGCAGTACGAGATCACTATCGACCAGGGCCGTGTCGTGCAGGGTAACTTCAATCAGTACCCGCTGCTGCGGCTGACGCAGGCGCCGCCGCAGATCGAGGTCCATTTCAAGACGACGAACAATCCACCGACCGGACTCGGCGAGCCCTCACTTCCGCCTGTCCTGCCGGCGGTCTGTAATGCTATCTTTGTGGCCACGGGCAAACGCATCCGCACGCTGCCGCTCGCCAAGAGCGGCTTCAGCTGGGCGTAATCCGCCAGATGTAGTGTCCGCCTTTAGGCGGACCGTGAACGAGGATCTGACATGGCTTACACACTCAACGTCAACGGAAAGGCCTCGACGGTCGACGTCCCGGCCGACATGCCCCTGCTCTGGGTACTGCGGGACGTCCTCAACTTGAAGGGGACAAAGTACGGCTGCGGCATCGGCCAGTGCGGCGCCTGCACGGTCCACCTCAACGGCCGCCCGGTCCGCTCGTGCCAGACGCCGGTCTCAACGGCGACGACGGCGATCAAGACCCTCGAGGGCCTCTCCGCCGACGGGACGCACCCGGTGCAGCTCGCGTGGCAGGAGATCGACGTGCCGCAGTGCGGCTACTGCCAGGCCGGACAGATGATGTCGGCCGCGGCGCTGCTCGCCCGGATCGCCAGGCCGACCGACGCGGACATCGACACGGCGATGAACGGCAACCTCTGCCGCTGCGGCACGTATCTGCGGATCCGCCAGGCGATTCACCGCGCCTCGGCTCTCGCCACCGCCGCGGCGCGCCCCAACCCATCGCCGCAGGCCGGTAATCGACCTGCCAACCAGTAAGAAGGAGGAGACGACATGGAACCCATGCTGCTCAACCGTCGCTCCTTCCTCCGCGTGGGCGCCGTCGCCGGTGGCGGCGTGCTCATCGCCTCCTACTTCGATCCCATCGCGGACGTGTTCGCTCAGCGAGGTGGGCCGCCGCCCGCGCCGCTCAATCCGAATGCCTTCATTCGCATCGCGCCGGATGGCGTCGTGACGATCATGGCCAAGAATCCCGAGATCGGCCAGGGGATCCGGACGATGCTGCCGATGATGATCGCCGAGGAACTTGACGTTGATTGGAAAGACGTTCGCGTCGAGCAGACCGACCTCGACACAACCAAGTACAACCAGCAGAACGCAGGCGGCAGCACCGCAACGCCGAACAACTGGATCCCGATGCGGCAAGTGGGCGCAGCCGGCCGGCAACTGATGCTGGCCGCCGCCGCGCAAGCCTGGAGCGTGCCGGAAGCCGAGCTGTTCACCGCATCCGGCAAAGTGACGCACCGGCCGACGAACCGGACGATCGGGTACGGCGCGCTTGCGGCCAGGGCCGCGACGCTGCCACCTCCCGACGTCACGATGCTTCGGCTGAAGGACGCGAAGGACTACACGATCATCGGCAAACCGACGCCGGGCGTCGACAACGCCGCGCTCGTCGTGGGCAAGCCCATCTACAGCATCGACTTCACGCTCCCGGGGATGCTGCACGCCGTCTACGAGAAGTGCCCGGTGTTTGCCGGCAAAGCCGTCAGCGCCAATCTCGACGCGATCAAGGCCATGCCCGGCGTCCGGCATGCCTTCATCGTCGAAGGCACAAAGGATCTGCTCGGCTTGCACAGCGGCGTGGCCATCGTCGCCGACAGCTGGTGGCAGGCGCACACCGCGCGGCAGAAACTGCAGGTTGTGTGGGACGAGGGGGCAACGGCGCAGCAATCGAGCGAAGGATTCTTGCGCCGCGCGCAGGAGCTGTCGGCGCAGGCGCCGGTGTTCTCCATCCGCAACGACGGCAACGCCGACACGGCGCTCCAGGGAGCGGCCAAGGTCGTCCAAGCCGCGTACGCCTATCCGTTCATCGCGCACGCGCCGCTCGAGCCGGAGAACACGACGGCGCGCTTTGAGAACGGCAAGCTCGAGCTGTGGTCGCCGAGCCAGACGCCGGCGCAGGGTCGCGCGGCGGCGGCGCAGCTGCTCGGCATCCCCGAGACCGACATCACGCTGCACATGATGAAGGCCGGCGGTGGATTCGGCCGGCGGCTGACCAACGACTACACGCTCGAGGCTGCGTGGATCGCGAGAGTCGTCGGCGGCGCTCCCGTCAAGCTCCTGTGGACGCGCGAAGACGACACGCGGCACGACCACTATCGTCCGGCCGGCTACCACTTCCTCAAGGGCGGACTGGACGGCTCCGGCAAGCTCGTCGCGTGGCGCAATCACTTCGTGAGCTTCGGCGAGGGCCAGATGTTCGCGGCGCAGGCGCAAATTCCCGGCGACGAATTTCCGGCGAGCTTCATGCCCGACTTCGGCTTCCACGCGACGCTCATGCCGCTCGGCGTGCCGACATTTGCGCTGCGCGCGCCGCGCAGCAACGCCTACTCGTGGGTGTTCCAGTCGTTCGTCGACGAGCTGGCCGTGGCAGCGGGCAAAGATCCGGTGCAGTTCAGGCTCGACGTGCTGAGCGCGCCGCGTACGCTGCCGCCACCTCCCCCGGCC
>Ga0156016_118_pt7 | contig 18695 bp, 21 predicted proteins | sample RifCSPlowO2_02_FD_107670 | JGI IMG/M metagenome (GOLD analysis project Ga0156016, IMG submission 107670) | Acidobacteria bacterium RIFCSPLOWO2_02_FULL_64_15 | reverse complement strand
TCCATCCGAGTATTTTCAGGGCTTCAATGAGGCCGCGGTCGCGCGACCGCGGAAATACTTGGCCTGCCGTCGCGGTCCCCGCCAGGACGGCGCTTCAATGAGGCCGCGGTCGCGCGACCGCGGAAATGGCTGCGAGGGTAAGTATCCCATTGTCAAAGAGCTGCAGTGTGCGAAACGAACAGCCCGATAACGGAAGGGCGTGATGGTCCCCGCGCGAGTGGGCCGTCGTCACAACTGCTTTAGGCACGGTATCTTATCGCATGCGAGCGGGGTCCGGGAATATCGCGCCACCTTGCCGCTCGCGGCCATCAGCGCGTCTCAAATCCGGGATACCTGGGCAACTCCCCCGTCACCACGCGCGCCAGTAGTCGCGCCTGAATCTCGAGCACGCGCCGGTAGCTGACACGATACCCGAAGAGCGGATGGGTGACCAGCGTGTCCATCCGCTGTTCGTACGCCCGGATCAGCGCCTTGCGCCCAGACGCGTTCAGCGAGATGGCCGGGCCGACCTGAATGAAGTCTGACGGCGCCACCATCCGGCCGTTGATGGCCGTCAGCACCGCGGAATCCGCGACGAGCGGGCGGAACCCTTCCATGAGATCCAACGCCAGCGCCGGACGGCCGAATCGCGGCTGGTGGTAGAACCCGATGAAGGGATCGAACCCAATCGCGTGACAGATCATCGTCAGATCGCGCGCCAGCAAACTGTACGCGAGTGACAGGAGCGCGTTCACGGGATCCCGCGGAGGCCGGCGGTTCCGCCCGGCAAAATCGAAGGTGGGGACCTGATCCTCGTCCTCGGCCTTGAGCATGCCGGCATATTGTTCGAAGTACACGCGCGCGGCCGTCCCTTCAACGCCGAGCAGCGACTCCAGACTGGCAACCTCTCCGGCCGCCTGCGCCGACTGCTTCAGCAGGGCCAGCGCCCGCGCGGGTGGCTCGATATGGTTTCGCTGGAGCAGCGTGCGCTGGTTGCGAATCTTCGTGGCGACGATCTCTCTCGCCACGTGGAGGCAGAACTCCGCGTTTTCCGCGCACGCGAACTGATCGCGCCTCAGGAAGACGTTTTTCAGCGCGAGACCCTGCGTCAGACCGTAGAACCAACCCCCGGTGGAAAAGTGCGCAATCGGCTTCTCCGCCCAGCAGAGACCCTGAATCGCCGCGGACGTCAGGCTGACGTTGCCGAAGACGTTGACCTGCGACACCTCATTCAGCCGGACCTCCTGCACCAAGCTCTTCCGTTCGCGAACCTGAAGCACATCGCCCGACTTGCCAATCGACAGCCCGTGTCCGGTCACATAGAGCGGACGGAGGTCGTCGCGCGCCGGGACAAGTCGCCGGAGCTCAACGTCGCTGTCGTCGGCACGATCGAGCGGATGGGAGTGTTCCGCTCCAGTATCCTCGAAGAGCAACAACTGTTCGGACTCCGGATCCTGCAGCGACATAGCCGCAGCGGTCTCGTCCGGCAGGCAGATCGACACAAGCGAACAGCGCGGGCACTTGGGGCTGTCGACGAGCGGTGGCGGGATCTCGCCACGTTCCCCCGTCGCGCGCGCCTGGGTCAGCGCGTCAAGCGTGGAGGTCACCAGGCCCTCGTCAATCGACACCCGCACGCGCTGTTTCGTCTGGTTGTAGTACACGATCGCTTCGTCACACCGGTAACCGTTGTCCCGCAGAATGAGCGCCTGGGCGCAGATCTGCGCGCGATCGGCGGGCCACGCCTCCGGGCCTTCCGCCCCATCGCGCGGCGCGCCGCGTTTGTAGTCCACCGGCGCTACCGTCCCGCCCTCACCTTCGACGAGATCGATCACCGCGATCAGCCGGTGCGTGTCGCTCGAGAGATTCACCGATCGGGAATGAATGCGTTCCGCGCCCGCGTCTGCCGCCGGCATGGCGTCGGCCCTCGTCTCCAGCTTCTCGTGCCGCAACGCGCCCTCGACGGTGTCCGCGCTGTGCGCGAAGACGTTCTCGACCCACTCATAAAAGAACAGGCGCGGACAGTAGACGAACTCGTTCAGCATCCGCGCCGGCAGGTAGTCCGGCAGCGTGACGCCGCGCGTCAAGCGGGCTCGCACGGGCCTGGGCGCCGGGAATCTTCTGGGCCGTTCGGACGTCTGTGGACTGCCCGCCATGTCGCCTCCTCACAGCTCCCGCAAGCCGTCAACGATGATGCAAGGACTGTCGATGCGGGTGTAGGCCTTGCCGAGTGCGGTAATCACGCGATCGCCACGGCCTTCGGCGGGACCAAGATTGACGAACAGCACCTGATCCTCACGATGGTCGATGATTTCCGACAGTTGGTGACGGCAGCGCGCGAGGTCGGTCGGCGTGAACTGGCACTCGAAGATCGAGTACTGCAGATGGTCCCCGAACCCGCGCATCGTCTTGTGGACCTTGGCGAGGCGCTTGTCGTGGCAGATGTCGTAGCAGACCAGATAGGACTGGCGCACAACCAGTCTTTATCGGCACCGACGGCCCCGATCCTGCGTCCCCCTGCCGCCGTTGGCAGATTTTGCCACCGGTCGACACGTCGGGATTGACGTGGTTGCAACGTTATCTGGGGAACGCAGTCGACTTCAGGCCTGAAATCGCCGAAGACAGGTCGGCACACTTGTTGATGACCGGAGGGATACAATGAGCGGCGTGCCAGGGCGGGAAGACGTGAAGCCGGCTGCTCCCGGCGTGAAGCTCACCTATCAAGATTTTCTGCTGTTTCCGGACGATGGGAAGCGGCACGAGTTGATCGACGGGGAGCACTACGTGACGCCGACGCCGGTTCGCAAGCATCAAGCGATCGTCATGAACCTGGCCGGCCTGATCTGGTCGTATCTGCAGCGTCATCCAATCGGCCGGGTATACGGAACACCGTTCGACGTGATCTTCTCAGACTTCGACGTGGTGGAGCCGGATCTCATCTACATCTCGCACGAGCGCGCGCAGCGGATCGAGACGTCGCCGTGGGTGCGCGGCGCGCCGAGCCTGGTAGTGGAGGTGGGGTCGCCCAGCACCAGGAAGCGCGACGAGACGATCAAGCGTCGCTTGTACGAGCAGTTTGGCGTAGACGAGTACTGGCTGGTCGATCCCGAGATCGATACGATCAAGGTTTTCCGCCGCGCCGGCGATCGCTACACGCGCGTGGCGGAGCTATCGCTCGAGAACGACGACGTGCTGACGTCGCCCCTCCTGCCGGGTCTCGAGCTGCGGCTCGCGAAGGTGTTCGAGGACTGAATCAGCGATCGAGGGGCGTGACTGCGGCGGTCCGAAGAAAACTCACCGAGCGATTGTACCTTCTCGGCTCCTGTCGCGCGGGCGGCTGGGACCTATAATGGGCCGATGGATTCTGCTCGGCTCGCGGCGGTGTGCCGCGCGCACGGCGTCCGGCTGCTGGTGCAGTTCGGGTCGACGGTATCGGGCCGTTCGCACCCGGCCAGCGACATCGATTTGGCCGTGCTGCTGGAACGGCGGCTGGAGTCCATGACGGCAGAGGCCGAACTCGTCACCGATCTTCAGGCACTCATATCCGGTCAGGACGTCGACGTGGCGCTGCTCAACGGCGCCGATCCCCTTCTCCTCAATAGGATCGCCGAGCGATGCCGACTTCTGTACGGCTCGCCGCGAGCGCTGTGCGAGTTGAAGATGTACGCCTTCAAGAGGTACCAGGACCACCGCCGGTTCCTGGCGATGGAGCGCTCCTATGTGAGCGGGAAGATCAGAGCGCTGGCACAATGACGGTCGATCGCGAGCTCATCACGCGCAAACTGCTTCTGATCGCCCAGGACCTGGATACGGTCGCGCCGTTCGCCACAAAGCCGGCCTCGACGTTTCTGGGGAGCCGGATCGATCAGGCCGTCGTCGAGCGGCTCCTGGAGCGGATGATCGGCCGGATGATCGACGTCAACTATCACCTGATCACGGAGAGCGGGCAGCCGCCGCCGGCCGATTATCACGCGTCGTTTCTGAAGCTCGCGGAACTGAGCATCGTCGATCCCGAGTTCGCGCGGCGGATCGCGCGCTGTGCCGGCTTGCGCAATCGCCTCGTGCACGAATACGAGGACATCGATCCGCGCAAGGTGTTCGACTCGCTTCAGGCCGCCAGAAACGACATCCTCACGTACATGCGCTGCGTGGAGACGTACCTCAACGGCCTTCCGGAACGCTGAGCGCGGGCGGAGCGCGAACTCGTCGTCCCTCCTTCCGCTGTTGCGGACGATAGCGGAGCTATCGATCGAGAACGACGACGTGCTGACGTCGCCTCTCCTGCCGGGTCTCGAGCTGCGGCTCGCGAAGGTGTTCGAGGACTGATGCTTAGGCGCCGGGCGCGGGAGATACCTGGGGCAGGAGTTCGTCCAGGGTGATCAGTCCGTCGCGAACGGCCATGCAGGCACGAAGCACGTGCAGCTCGAACAACATGTCGTCGTGAGGAAACTCCGCCCGCAGAACCTCTCTCAGTGAAGCCAGCTTGTCGGGTGGGATCCGTGCCTGTTCGGCCACGGGCTCGTAATCGAAGTAATCGACGGAAGCCATCTTCATATTTCAGACGGCGCGAGAATCTCGATGGTGCGAACGCCGACCGTGGCATTCAGCGCATTGATCTCCGCGCGCCGGCGTCGGTTCACCAAGTGCTTGAAGTTCCACGATAGTAGCACGTCCTGATCGGAGACCACGGCCGCCGCAACGTGGAGGGCGTCACTCACCATCAACGGCGTGAAAATGCCACGGTCGACATAGCGCCTTGCCGGCGTGTTCATTTCCTCGGTAACTCGATGAACGGTGATGGCGTTCAACAACCGAAGAAGCCTGGAGCGTAGGGCCCCATCGGAAGCCTGCGCCAGCTCTTGTTGCGCAAGGTCGGAGGTTGACGCAACGAACTGGCCCAACCGCTGCCAGAACTCTTGAGTGTCTCGCTGGCGTTCAGGCGCGCGCACGTCATGGTAGGCGCTGAAGACGGAGGTGTCGAGATACACGCGGAGTCCCATGCCTATCTTGACGCCGAGAAGAGTCCGCCGCCGAAGTGTCGATTCCTGCCGAGAATGATGGGGCCCGGGACGGCCACGTCGAAGATCAGACGCGCGCGGCCGACCAGCCCAACCCCCGGCACTCCATGCAGATCGCGCGGCGTCACGCCTGGCTCGGGGAAACCGCGTCGGCGGCATTCGGCGGCAACATCGGCGTGCAGGCGAGTGCGCCCGTCTTCGGCCCCGACCGTCGCCCGCGGTGGGACACCTAACCGATCAAGCGGATCTCCCGCCGGTCGCCAATCGCCTCATTGACCACAACGAGCGCGCCGTCGTCGCCCGCCCGCAACTGCTCGTTGGCGTTGAGCAACTCGACGCCATAGACGGTGCCGTCTGGGGCGAGATCAACATTCAACTCCTCGCTAACGCGAATGGTTTCGACTTCCCCGCTCTTTTCTTGAAGCCTGAGATAGGCAATGTTCCGGCGCGGGTCGTAGGTGAGCTTCATGATACGGAAGATCGTATCACTTGGCGGCCTCAACAAGTCACTACGGGACAATCCGAACGAACCCGCGCGAACGAATGTCGCGGATGCGCTCGAGCACGGAGATGATGACGCCGAGGACTGGACGCGTCGTTCGACCTGCCGGGAGCCTTCGATGTGAACCGTCAAGTAATCCTTGACGGTTGCCGGTGTCTATTCCCCTTCGTCGAGGATGTTCTGAGTGTGGAGGTTGGCGTTCTGCTTGGTGGCCTGGAACAGCTCCGCCGAAGTGGGCGCGCCGCCTGCCGTCGCTCAGCAGTATCGCTCCCTATATCGAACTCCCGGTTTGCAGCGACATCTGCGCGTTCGGTAGGTTTATCGCTCATTGGCCACGACTGCTGCCCGAGGTGGGATACCCTCCCGCAGCGGGCCGTTCCAGATCAGCACGTCAGGACACAAGTCCGCCCCGTTCGGCCAGACGACGGTACCGTGCTCAACCCGCGCGGACTGGAAGAGCGCGCGATCACCGCGAACCGGTTCGAACACAGGCCCGATGAGCAACCGCTCGACGTCCCGCTCAACTACTGAGCCATCCGTCAACGCCAAGCGAAGATGGAAGCCATCGAGCGGCGTGACGCCGACAATTCGAAGAAGAGTCACTGCGCCATTCTACTCCAGCGGGGCGATGGGTTCAGGCGCGCGGCCGCTGCGGGCAAGACTCCAATCCGTGCGCAGATCTTCTTGATGAGCCGCCGCCCATTCGCGAACGAGAGCCAGAGCCCTCGGCGGCAGGCTGCCCGCGTAGACGGCACGCGTCTCGATCTCCATGAGTACTTCGTGCTCGCCGTACTCCGCATGAAAATGCGGCGGCGCGTGGTCGTTGTAGAACATGGAACCGCTAACCTTCGCGTGGGCGCCCTTGAAGATCCGGTTCGTAGTTCACCGGCGTCCGGAAGCAATCTCGGACCTGCTCACCGAGCCGTTCCCGCGAATAGCCCGCCGCCAAAATGACCGCTCCTACCGAGGACGATGGGGCCCTCGACGGCGAACGTCAGGCGAGCGCCGCCAACCAAGCCTATCCCGGGCACGCCGCGCAGCCCGCGAGGCGCGACGCGCGGCTCGGGAAGACCACGACGACGGCATTCCGCGCGAAGGTCGGCGGAAAGAGCTTCCGCGGCGCCAACCTGTTTTGTGTGACGCGTGACCTGATAGGGCGTCACGCTCTCCAGGTCCGCGATGCTGCGAAGAGTGGATCCGTATCGGCGTCAATGGACGTCGCACGCAACATCAAACACGCAGGGACTTGACGCGGTAGCCGACGGAGATGATGACGTCGAGGTTGCAGTGGGCGACGCGTCGTTCGACCTGCCGGGAGCCTTCGGTTTGAACCGTCACGTAATCCTTGACGTTTGCCTCCGGCGTCAATTCCCCTTCGTCGAAGATGTTCTGAATGTGGAGGTTGACGTTCTGCTTGGTGGTCTGGAACAGCTCCGCCATATCGCGATGGGAGAGCCAGACGGTCTCGCCTTCCATGCGGACTTGCAGGCGAGTGCGCCCGTCTTCGGTCTGGTAGAAGAGGAATTCGCCGGGGTCGGCCCGGCACGAAGTCATTCGCCATATGCGCGGCTCACTTCAGCGGTCGACTCCAGCCATCAGCCCAAAGCCGCAGTGCCGACCAGCGCCGATCACAAGCGGGCCTGGCACTTCAAGGCCGCCCTTGAAGCGCAGCTTCAAGTGAACGGCGGACTGGGTCAGTAGATGATTAGGCCGGATGTAGCCGGTCGGGCGCTTGTCGCGGCCATACTTGTGAGCCGAGAGGGACTTCGGAAAATGCGAGAGCGAGCTTGACTCGAACTCACACTGCTGATCGATACCCGCCTGTGCGAGCGCCTTCTCGATCAGCTTGCGGGCCTTGTCGGGCTTGTGATCGTCGTGACCGGGAAGGATGACCGGGGTGACACTGGCCCAAGCGTTGGCGGGTTGTGTATAGAGGCGGGCGACCTTGTCGCCCTGCACGCGCACCAGCGTCGGCGGGTGATCGAGCTTCGTTTCTGGCGTTGGCTTGAGTGGCTGACCGCCGAGCAGCATCGCCAGATCCCGCAGCACCTGGTCGTCGCCAAGCGGCGCCGCGATCATCACGCGACGCACCGACTGATCAGTCTGAGCGTGCCCGATCGAAGGCATGGGCAGATACGACAACTGCCGGTGCTCCGTCCCGCCGGCCCGGGCATGGCCGGCGACGTACGTCTTGACCCAATCTTTATCCACATCCCCAGGTCGGGATCGCCCCATCGCCTCGATCGCCAGATGGCGAACCATGCCGGCAATGTGGATCAGCCTGTCCTGCGGATAGGAGAAGAGAGTCCCATCCCGCTGCAATTCGAACACCTCCGATGGGCGCTGCGCCGGATCGCCGTGGCGGCGGTAACCCACCATGCGAAAGACTGACAGCGATGGAACGGGAGAATAGGACTCGTCCCCCTTCGAATCAACGCTAATACGACTGAGGAACGCTTGGTGTGTTGCGATGAGAGCATCGAGTGTTCCGTCGATCGGTGTGCGCAGAACCACTGGACTTGAATCGGAGACTGGCCGCCAATACTCGCCTGGCAGTGCCACACTCTCTCGCTCCGAGAGAACCGACACATCCGCAGCAACCATGTCAACACCCCAACCCAAGTGGGTAATCGATCGCGCGGCAACGGTAAGGGTTTCAAGGTCCGGACAATCTCCATTCCCAAGGGGAAAGAGGTAGTGAATGTGACTGCCTTGTGGAATGTCCGCGAGACACATCCGCGAGGAGCCAACGGTCTTCATCGTCTTCAGATCTACCGGACGGTGCGGCTTCGATGGCTCCTGGCGTTTGGCCCAGTACGAGCCGGGCACATCCATGTCATTGTTGGGAACTGCGATCCGGAACGGAACGCTGACATGATGTCTCGGGGCCACGATAGTCGGAGCATCCTGTCGCTGCAGCCAAGCCAATACAGGCTGCGCGCTTTCCTTGAACCGCTCCCGCTGCCAACGACTCGCCGCAGCCGCGACGAGTGCCTGGAACAACCGCAGCGGCGATGGCGGCCATTCCGGTTGATCAGCATCGGCGCGACCGTGGAAGGACGGAGCCGGATCAAGAAACGTAACCGAGACGCGGAGAATGTTGAGCATGATGCCCCTCCGCTATTTCTTGCCCTTGACCTTAACAGCGATGCCCCCGCTGACTTCCACGTCGATCTTGGCACCGATGGCCAGTTCATCGAAGGTCACTTCGACCTTACCTCTGTGGAAGGTGGTACTGTCGGCGGTGGCAACCTCGATCTCTTTCGGCTGGTCTTTCCCGCCCTTCTTCCCACCCTTCAGAGTGAACTTCCTTTCTGTCGCGTCAATCGACACGACAACGCCACTGAGCTTCTCTCCGTCACCCTTGATGTCCTTGGCCGCCAGCGCCTGCTCAAACGGAACGTCCCGATCGGGTCCGTCCTCTGATGACTTGATTACCCGTTTGGGATTGAGACCGAACGCGTTGGCGGCTGCCTCCGCGTACTGTTTAGCCTCTACATGAGTGAGATGACAATGTTCGCGCCTGCCGGTCGCGTGCACAATCTCGAAGGTCTTGGACTTCCCTTCGTCCGCTGGAACAAGGTTGCACCCCTGGCGCAGATAGGTGTCTTGGGTCGCAGTGAGGACGGTAAGCGCCAGCCCCAGAATGTACCGCCGGAGGACCAAGGTCTGCTCGAGAGACAGTGACCCGTCGGAATCGAGAACTGCGAGGCGACGGAGCGCGGCAAGCCCGAGTATCGCGTCGCGGCGAATGCTACCCTGATGCTTGTCACCCCTCATTAACTGCACGCCGCCGTGCGTCGGGTCCGGCTTGCCTGGCTGCTTGCCGATCGGCTGACTCACATAGCCCTTCGCCGCGAGGTCATTGTCACTCGCATCGATGCCGTCTAGTAGACCTTCCTTGTTGAAGTTGATGACGGGGTTGTATTGAGCGTGTCGGGAGTGGCGATGGACATTGAACGCTCTGATCGTCGCCGACACCAGCCGCGGCCACTTGGCCTGACTGCCGCGCGAATCCCACACGCCGAATACGAGCGAGGTAGGAGCGACCTTCGCCAGCGGCTGGGCATTTCCCTTGAGCAACTCCTGGAATGCCGCGTCCAAGATCACCTTCAGCGATGAGCATCGAACGATGGCATCACCAGAGCGGTGTCCTGCGTCCAGGAGGTTGACCGTTTGCTGTTCGTTGATCTTGATGTTCACCTGTGGCACGAGCCCGGCATATTCCGGCTTGGTGAACAGTGGCTCCATCCGGTTCCCTTGTGAACCGACGGTGTCCAGCAGGCAGACATTCGTGCCGTCCGGGAATGTGTCGACGTTGTAACCACCCTGGAAACGGCCGGGATCGGTCCCTAGCTCTCCGGCGAAAGTGGCCGGGAAGAATACACCGTCGGGACCTTCGACCGGTTCCAGTGACTCGCGGATGACCAAGGCCGCTGGACCACCATCTTGTAGCCACTCGTCGTACCTCTTAAGAAGGCCTTCTTGCTCCGGCGTCAATTCGTGGGATTCACTCACAGTCGGCTCCTTTCCGAACGAGGCTGGAACGCTCTAGCGCGGCGTAGCTGCCGCGGCTCACGACGCGACACCGAAGATGTCTAAGAGGCGGCACACTGATGGCCCCCGCGACGGCAGCCGCTGCAACCATCGGGGATAACGGCGAGCCCCAAGTGAAGTAGTCGAAAGATTGACGGTCATCAGCCATTTCTGGGTGGAATCGCTGGATGCCCACGGCAGCAAGTAGTTCCACGGCGGCCGACGACGCAACTTTCATCCCCTGTTCGTTGGGCGAAAAACCAACATCGAGGGCATTCCACGCAGCACCGGGGTCGAACCCAAACCGACCGGACAGCAAGATACGCTGGTCGTACAGACTTTCGAACTGATCGAACTGGAGGCTTTGCATCTGTTCCGCGAGGGCGGTTCGCAATCCGAGCCAGATCCCTATCGACGTTTGCTGCCCGGACCAGAAATTCCATGGTGGATTGCCCGTAGCAACAGCTTGGCCCTTCTCGCTGCGGATCTGCATCCACGCATCAATGGTCATGCTCTGCGTGGCCCCACCATCGAACGAGAAACGCAGTGGGGCGATCAGCGGCTTCACCGACAATCCGTTGTCGAGCGTAGCGATCGCTTCCGGCGGGTGCGTGACGACGACAGCCAGGAGATCGTGCAATGAACCCTGGCCAGCGACTCTGAAGACTCCACCCTCAAACCACCCTTCTGCTCCCGGCCACAGGCGATCCGCCAATTCAAGCAGGCCACAACAGGCCAAGAATTGGCCGGGATTGGTCACGTCGACGGTGATGCGGATGGGGCTCTGCTCACGGTCACGATCACCACTCATGTCTGGTCCTCCCCGAGCGCGGAGGGACTGGCGCTGGCTGCCCAGTCCGCGGCGCGGAGCAGGGATTCGAGATACGCAATGCCCCAGCGGCCGTACTTGCGTTGGAGCCGGGCAAAGCGTCGCGGGACCTCGATAACCAGCGCAGCAGCGGAACGGCGCTCGCCATCCGGGTCGAACGCTTCTTCCTGCGGAAAGTGTGGCCGTCCGCGGCCGTGGTGAGCCGCAATCAGGTGAAGCACAACGTCTTGCATCTCGGGCGTCAGTTGCCGCCACTCGGCTGCGTCTCGTTGAACATCCAGGAGCGAGCCGAACTCGTGGCGGTAGTCTGGACAGATGTTGCGTTGCTTCCAGTTCTTGCCGGACTTGGCGTGCCAGTCAATGGGATTTGGATTGCCGATGCTTCTCTGCCAGATTTCTCGCTTCTTGCCGAGGTCGTGAAGCATGGCAGCGACAATCAGGGCGCGCCGCAGGTCGTCCGGAAGGCCGAGGCGCTCGACGATCAGCGTGACGTTCGCGGTGACGTCGTGGGTGTGATGGCCCCAGCGGACCGGCCTTGTGAAGGTCTTCGTCAGGTCATCGTCAGCCGAGCGAGGCTGGGTGTACCAGTGCCAGTATCGCCGGCCGGTCGGCTCGTCGGTATCGTGCTCATCGGCATCAGGCTTCGTATCGATGGGAGGACAGACCAGCCGCATTCCTTCGGACTTGGCATCGAACTGCGGGTCGTCGTCCCACAGGCGCCGGCGGCGGTGGATCTTCTGTTCCTTATCCTCATACCATTCGTCCGCCACGTCGTACATGACGCCCGCGTCGTCACCCGCAGTCCGTTCGTCGTTCGCCGCATCAACTGACTTCGACCTCCTCCGCATGGCTTCGCTGTCGAGCGTACCCTTCGGTGTCAGTCCTCCGACGCACGGCGGCAGAAGGACGGTCATGTGGCTGATGGCGACCTTCCCGCCACGGCTCAGTTTCTCGAGTGTGGTAACAGCGATCCGATCCCGCGAATCCACGAGCCACACCGGGGCTTCCGGATGCTCGGCAGCAATTTTCTGAAGGTGATCAAAGACGCGGTCGCTCCGATCCCGCAGCAGTTCGTGGGGCTTGAGTGGATATTCATCGAGCAGCTCTTCCAGGTCTTCGGGGCTATAGCGTTCGAGCAATTCGCCCGTGATGACCTCGACCTCTTCGCGCCAAGCAACGTGCGTTTCTGGCGGCTGCCAGCCGCTGATACCGTGCAGATACGGATCGACCGGCGGGCGACCAGGCAACTTCTCGCGGATCGTGGTCAGCGCCCACGCGTCAAAGAGGATATCGGTGGCGGGCAGGACAGTGGGAAGCGGGGCAAAGGCGGCGAGACGGGCTGCCGGATCGAGCTTCTCGAGGGCGGCAGGGCTGACGTCACCGTCCAGTTGCTTCACGTGCTTCAAGAGTTCGAGTGTCTTTAGCCGCCGCTGGTCGAGGTCGTCAGCCTTGAACCTGCCGCTCTTGTCCTTCTTGCCGAATTCCTTCGGATGAACGACGTCGACCCGCGTGTCGTCTCGGTCCCCGAAGCGGTTCACTCGGCCGAAGCGTTGAATCATGCTCTCGAACGTGGACAGGTCGCAGACCATGTGATCCGCCGAGATGTTCACGCCAACTTCGCCAGCGCTAGTGCAGACGAGGTAGACGGTGCCGTCCGCCGGAGCGATGTTCTTGTCACGATTCGACTCGGGTAGGAACCGTTGAAAGATCGCCTTCTTCACCAACCCATCACGTTCCATGCCGCGAAGGGTGCCTGTCAGTTGCTCGGTCGATTCCTTGGGCAGCTTCTTTACGATCTTCTCGACATCCTTGACCGTCCGCGCGAAAAGCAGCACGGCGCGCCCGGAATCGTCGTGCCTCAATGCAAGCTCACCTAATTCATCGGCCAGCTTCTGATCGTCTTCGTTCCCGTGCAGGTGAATAACCTTCTTGGCCTTCTGCCGTCGCCACACATGGTGAATCGGCTCGGTCGGGGGATCGGGAAGAACAGCCGGCGGACTCTGCTCCGCTTCAGTGAGCCCAAACGGCTTCTCGATGTCCTGACTGTGTCCATTCCTCCGCGATGTCGCCGACAACTCCATGACACGTAGCTTGGGCCAAGGCAGTTCTCCGGTGCGCTCGCCTTCTCGTTGTTCGCGCTCAATTGTGGTAAGCAACTGCTGAAACGCCGGCTCCAGGTGGGCTTCGTCATGAACCAGCAGCGCATCTTGCCCTAGGAATCCTGCATACAGCGGCTTCGCCTTGAAACCTGCCCTGTAGCCGCTGAAGAGCAACCGGCTGCCGATCATGTCGACTGTTCCGCAGATGACCGCCGGTCGCGAAGGGTCTGCGGACCACTCGCGGTTGTCGGCGAAGTGACCACGGAGCGTACTGATAGCCAATGGCGATTCGTCGGCCCTGAGAGGGATCGAGCACCTCCGCCCTAGCGCCTCGATCAGCCCCGCCGCTTGGAGGTTCTTTCGCAGCTTCTCCACTTCGTCCGTTGTCTGATCAACAACCGTCCGCCGGTTTACGACGTAAACCAGCCGGCGGGGCACCTTGTCGGGTTTGCTGACAAGGGCTATCAGCCATATGGCAATGATTGAGGTCTTACCTAAGCCCGTCGGCATACTGCATGACGATGGGAATTCGCCCTTGGCGAACCACTCCTCGTACAGACCGATCTGCCATGGAAACGGCGCGTGGTCCGTCAGTGCTTCAAACCGAGCCTTGAATGTGTCGTCGGCCATTCAGCGTCTCTTTCAGGAGGGGCGGCCGGATTCAGGCGACGAGGAAACGGCGTTTGCCCTTGGATCCGTCATCGCGTCCCCCCTGTGCCAGGCTCCGCCTCGATCTCCTCAGCTGCGGGCAGGGTGCCGTTCGCCTCTTCGCGTAGCTTCTCGACGATCTGCGTCTCCCGGTTGGTCGCCCGCGAGACCCGACGAGACGCACCCTTCATCTGTCCTCCCCTCGAAACCCGATGCGCGTCTTTGGCGTGCCGGGCGGCGCCATCAGCTCGCGGATGGCGTCGAACACGACGCGGAACTGCGCGTCGTATTTCTGCTCGAGAGCGGCGAGCTTCTTCGCCAGTTCCGCGTTGGTCTGAAGCATTTGCCGAAGACGCACGAACGCCCGCACGATCGTAATGTTGACCTGCACCGCGCGGGCGCTACCCAGCACGCTGGAGAGCATCGCGACTCCCTGCTCGGTGAACGCGTAGGGTAGGTGGCGCCGACCGCCCCAGGAACTTGAGGTGCCAAACTGGCGCCTCAAGTTCTCGAACTCGTCCGCGGAAAGCCGAAACATGAAGTCGGCGGGAAACCTCTCAATATTCCGCGTCACCGCTCGCACGAGGGCCTTGGTCTCCACCTGGTAGAGGGCTGCCAAGTCGGCATCGAGCATGACCCTGTGCCCGCGCAGCACCAGGATGGCCCGCTCGATGCGCTCCATCGGGACGAGGCTCGGCTCACTCATGTCGGTCTCCCGGCTCGAAGAGTACACCTCAACTTGAGGTACCAATCTGTGACCTCAGACATGCGGCGACTTCCAGCTGGTCCGCTTGCCTTCGTCGGGCAAGACTACTCAGCGCCAGTGACAGCCTGGGTCACACGTGCGAGTCGTGGTAAACATACCCGATTCAACCCGGAGTCATAGACGCTGATACCGCACGCATCAGCAACGACTCCAGCGAGGGATCGATGCCTGCACATCGCCGGCCGATCTCGGCGAGGTCGTGGGGCCCGACTGTCCGCCGCCCGGATCGGATCATGCGGCATGGAGCAACCTCCCTTCACGCAAGACGGTGCCCGGGAGCGACGCCTTGAGGTGCGTCCTGGCGTGGAACCATCCGCTCGTACAGACCACCGCGTCCACGGCGGTTCCAACGCCCCACAGCGCGCGGTAGGCCAGGCCGCCATCTCGCTGTTCCGGCGGCGCATCGTTCGGCACGATGACGAGCAGGTCGTAGTCGCTGTCCGGCCCGCTGTCGCCCCGGGCGACCGAGCCGAACAGGTAAATGCGCTCCGGCCGGTACGCCGCGACGAGCCGCCGTACGGTGTCGGCAAGCTTCGGCTTCTGTTCGAGGATGGGATCCGTCATGGCTCAAGTTACCTCATCGCTCACAACGTTGAAATCGGCGCCCGAGCGAACACGCCCGGTGCCGGCTCGCAGAAGCTTCTATCACAGCCGTGACAGGATAGGTCACTGCTCAGCGCAAGCACAATCCGCGTCCAGTTAACGTCGGTGTTCGTCCTACGCCGATGGCTCACCCGGGATCACGTGGACCACAGCGCACAGATTGCGAGCGGACCACTCCCCCCCTCGCGAGCTCGCCCCTCGTACGCAGATTCTGCCACCCGGCCGGAGGCTGAGATTGAATTGCCTGCAATCTCGTTGGTGAGGGCGAGCGAGTTCACGCCTGGAATCAAGACCGACAGGTCGGCACAGTTGTTGATGGCAGGAGGGATAGAATGAGCGCATGTCTGGGAGTCGGGACGTGAGACCGGCCGTTCCTGGCGTGAAGCTCACCTACGAGGATTACGTACTGTTTCCGGACGACGGGAAGCGGCACGAGTTGATCGACGGGGAGCACTACGTGACGCCAACGCCAGTCCGCAAGCATCAGGCGGTCGCCGGCAACCTCCATGGCTCGATCTGGTCGTATCTGCAGCAGCGGCCGATCGGCCGCGTCTTCACAGCGCCGTTCGACGTCATCTTCTCGGATTTCGACGTGGTCGAGCCGGACCTTATCTACGTCTCGCACGAACGTGCGCGGACCATCGAGACTACCCCGTGGGTGCGCGGCGCGCCGAGTCTGGTGGTCGAGGTTGGATCGCCGAGCACCCGGAAGCGCGACGAGACCGTCAAGCGCCGCTTGTACGAACGGTTCGGGGTGGACGAGTATTGGGTGGTCGATCCCGAGATCGATGCGATCAAGGTATTCCGCCGCGCCGGCGATCGCTACGAGCGGGTTGCTGAACTGCTGCTCGAGAATGACGACGTACTGACGACGCCGCTCCTGCCGGGCTTCGAGCTGCGACTCCCGAAGATCTTCGAGGACTGATGCAGAGGCCGCGCCGGCCGCGACCGCCCGGCGCGTGACACCCCTTCCGACACCGGCTCGTCGTCGTTCGACTTCGCTCAGGCGATGGCGGCAATCTCCCGGTCCAACCGCGTGACCAAGCCGTCGAGCTGATCCACCACAGCGCGGACCGTGGCGGGCTTGCTCAAATCAATGCCCGCGCGCGCGAGCAGTGTCATCGGATGGTCGCTCCCCCCCGACTTGAGCAGCGTCAGGTAGCGGGCGATCGCCTCGGCGCGATCCTCGCTGGACCCGCCCCCGAGCTGCCTCATGAGCTCGGCGCTCGACGCAAAACAGGTTGCGTACTGATAGACATAGAACGGCGTGCTGTAGAAGTGCGGAATCCGCGCCCACGTGACGCGCGCCAGATCGTCGTACTCGACGGCATCGCCGTGATACGTCTTGAGCAGCCCGAGGTAGATCTCGGCGAGGGTCTCGGCCGTCACCGGCCGTCCCTCTTCGACCAGCCGGTGCGCCTGCAGCTCGTAGTCCGCAAACAGCACCTGCGTGTAGAAAGTCGAGACGATGCCGTCGATCGCGTGCTGCAGGAGCACGATGCGCTCGCGCTCGTCGGTCGCCTGCCCGAGCATGTACTCGAGAAAGAGCGCCTCGCTCAGCGTCGACGGCACCTCGGCCACGAAGATCGTGTAGGCCGAGTACACAAACGGCTGGTGCGCATTCGCCAGCAGCGTGTGCATCGAATGCCCCATCTCGTGCGCCAGCGTGAACGCCGCGTCGAGCGTGTCGTTGTGGTTGAGCAGCATGTACGGATAGACGCCGTACACCGGCGCCGAGTAGGCCCCGCTGCGCTTCCCCGTGTTTTCGTACACGTCGATCCACCGCCCCGCTAACACGTCGCGCACCTGCCGCTCGTAGTCGGCACCGAGCAGTGCCACCGACGGCGGCAGCCACTTCGCCACCTGCTCGTAGCGGTACTTCGTGTCGTGCTCGACGAGCGGAATCGTCGCGTCGTAGGAATGGTAGGTCCCGAGGCCGAGCACGCGCTTGCGCAGGCGGTGATACCGGCGCAGCGGCTCGGTGCCCTCCTTGGTGGTCTGAATCAGGTTCTCCACCACCGACGGCGGGATGTTGTTGCCGTGGAGCGCCGCATCGAGCGTCGAGGGGTAGCCGCGCGACTGTGCGAGGAACCAGTCGCGCTGCAGGACGGCGTGATAGAGCGACGCGTACGTGTTGAGGCTCGCATGGTAGAGCTTGTGATACTCGGTGAACGCCGTGGCCCGGTCCTGCTGGTTTCGGTTGGTCGCGAGGATGGCGCGGTACTGTCCGTAGGTCAGCACCATGTTTCCGCCCGTCGAGAAGCGAACCGTCGGACTCTTGAGGTCGGCGGTCGAGAGCGCCGCGTAGGCGTCATGTGGAGTTGACGCGAAGCGGCTCGCAAGCGACAGCAGGTGCTCGCCCTTGTCGTCGAGCACGTGCTCCTGCTGGCGATAGAGATCTTCGACCGCAAACCGGTAGACGGCCAGCTCGTGGTTCTTCGCCATCCACTCCTGGACCGTGCTGAGGGGTATCGTCAGCAGCTCGGGGTTGAACCAGGCAGCGGCCTGACTCGCTTTGGCAAACAGGACCTGCACCTGCTGGCGCTTCGCGTTGATCTGGTTGTCCCGCTGGTCCTGGTCGTACCAGAGCGAGGCGAAGTACCACACCTTGTAACTCAACTGGCCGATGTCGTCCGACAGCCTGAGCGCGGCGAGCAGCCGATCCGGTCCCTCGGCGAGCGTGCCTCGCAGCAACGCGTACGCCACGATCTGGGTGTCGAGGTGGTCGTAGGCCGCCTTCCACGCGTCCCAGTCCGAGAAGATGGGCGTGAGGCTCCACTTGAAGCGATCGGGAATCGCCTCGCGACTGCGGAGCTCAGGGGCGGCGGCGGCTTCAGCGGGTGCGAAGGCATCCATGTGAGAAATCATATTCTAACTTCCGAGTTCTACCTTTTCACTTCCGGCTGCTTCGGCAGCCGGATCTGTGGCATCGTGGTAGGCATGCGTTCTGTGCAGCATGTCCAGCGGGTTCTCGTGTTTCTGGCCGCGATCGTGTGCGGCGGCTGTTTTCACTTCCAAACGGTGATCACTCTCAACGGCGACGGCAGCGGCACCGTTAACGAGCGCGTGCTGTTCACCTCGGCTGCGCTCGCCCAGATCCGGCAGTTTACGGCCCTTGCCGGTGGCGGCGTACCGTAGAACTTTGAGCCGCTGTCGGAGCAGCAGGCGCGCGACGCGGCCGGCACCATGGGCCCCGGCGTCACGTACGTCTCTTCCGCTCCCATCGACACGTCTGAGGGACAGGGACGGGACATCACGTACGCCTTCACCGACATCAATCAACTGCGGCTCGACGCACAGCCGCCTTCTCCCGGCGGCCTGATGGGCGGCGCCCAGGGGCTCGGAGCGGCCACCCGCACGACCTTCAGCCTGACGCGCCAGCCTGGTGGTCTCGCGATACTGCGCGTCACGGCGCCACAACTGTCGCTCCCGGGCGACCGCCGGATTGGGCCTGCCGGCAACGTGTCACCCGATCAGATCGCCATGGTGAGGCCGCTCGTCGCCGGCGCCAGACTGGCCATGGCCATCGAGCCGGTCGGACAGCTCGTACGGACGAGCAGCCCGTGGGTCGAGGGTCCGCGCGTGAGCATCGTCGACATCGAGTTCGACCAGTTCCTGCACGACGACACGCTACGGCGACTCCAAGGCGCGCGAACCGTCGATGACGCCAAGGCCGCACTGAAGGAATCGCCAGGCGTGAAGATCAGCTTCGACCCAG
>Ga0156016_107_pt7 | contig 18809 bp, 6 predicted proteins | sample RifCSPlowO2_02_FD_107670 | JGI IMG/M metagenome (GOLD analysis project Ga0156016, IMG submission 107670) | Acidobacteria bacterium RIFCSPLOWO2_02_FULL_64_15 | reverse complement strand
GGAGTGTGGGTGTTTTTGATTTTTATTTTTGGAAAGCGTTCCCGGTCGGCACGACGCTCAGCAGCATGCTGCCCGCCGATCTCGACGGCCCTGCCCTCCCGCCGACCGGTACGCCGGCCTACTTCGGGGTGCTCGGCGCGCGAGTCAACGCGTTCGGCACAGGCCAACCAACCGACACGGTCCGTCTGTTCGCGTTCCGCGCGAATTTCGCGATACCGTCTGCATCGAATTTCGCCGAACGGCCTGAAAGCCCCCTAGCGGTGGCCATCTACGATGCCCGTAGTCCAAGCGGCCGGAACGATATCGAGCAACCGGGTCCCGCCACGGCCAGTACCTATCTGGACTCGGTTCAGGATCGGCTCCTGTCACGACTGGCGTACCGGAACCTCGGCGGCACGCGCGAGTCGCTCGTCGTCACGCACACCGTGAACGTGGGTGCCGATCCTACGACGGCCGCCGGGCACCAGGCAGCGGTGCGCTATTACGAATTCGGCCGGAATCTGCCGAGCGGAAAGTTCACAACGCTGGAGCAGGCGACATTCGCGCCCGACGCGGACAGCCGCTGGATGGGTAGCGCGGCGATGGACCGTCAAGGCAATCTCGCCGTGGGCTACAGCGTCTCGGGGCTCCTGACACATCCCTCGATTCGGTTCGCGGGCCGGCTGGCTGCCGATCCGCCAAACGGCCTCCATCAAGGAGAGGCAGAACTCGTGACCGGCAGCGGCGTCCAGTTGAGCACGAGCGGACGCTGGGGCGACATCAGCGCGCTGACGGTCGACCCGAACGACGACTGCACCTTTTGGTACACCACGGAGTACTACACGCTGGCGAGCCAGGCCACGAGCGCCATCGGTTGGTTGACTCGCATCGGCAGCTTCAAGTTCCCTGGATGTGGCGTCGGCGCCGTGGCCGGCAGCATCAAGGGGACCGTCAGAGACGCCAGCACGGGTGCCCCGGTCGCGAACGCCAAAGTGACGGTGACGGCAACAGGCTCGTCGAGCAGCAGCTCGAGCTACACCGATCTCGCGGGCAGCTACACGCAGTCGGTCTTGCTCAACATCCCGTACACCATGACGGCCACAGCCACCGGCTACGGCACGGTGTCGGTCAACGGTCTCGTCGTCGCCACAAACGGCGGCGTGGTCATCCAGGACGTTTCCCTGCCGGCCGCTCCAACGATCACCACGCATCCATCTACGCAGACCGTCTCTGTTGGTCAGAACGCGACCTTCACAGCGTTCGCGATCGGCAGCCCGACGCCTGCGTATCAATGGCAGGGCTCGTCAGACGGCTTGTCGTGGGCGAATCTCGCAAACGCGGCTCCCTACAGCGGCGTGGCGACAACCACGTTGAACGTCATCAATGTACCGGGCACCCTGGCCGGCTGGCGGTACCGGGCCGTCGCGACGAACCTCGCGGGCAGCCGGGCCAGTCTCGCGGCAACGCTTGTCGTCAGCGGCGCGCCTGTGTTCACGACACAGCCGGTTAGCCAGGCCGTCAATACGAACGAGAGTGCGACGTTCACCGTCGCGGCCACTGGCACACCCGGGCCGACGCTCCAGTGGCAGGTGTCGATCGACGGCGGCATGTCATTCGCCGACCTGACGGAGACGCCGCCCCAGAGCGGCGTCTCCACGACGACTCTCCTGATCAGTGGGGTCACTAGCGGCCTGGACGGCTATCAGTATCGGGCGATTGCCGCCAACACCATCGGCAGCGCGACGAGCAACCCGGCGATGCTGCTCGTCAACGCCGCTGGTGCGCCTTCGTTCACAGCGCAGCCAACCGCTCAAACAGTGGTGGCGGGCCAGACGGCAACCTTCACCGTGTCGGCCATCGGAAACCCGGCGCCCGCCTACGCGTGGCAGGCGTCGGCAGACGCCGGGGCGTCCTGGACAGACCTGGCCAATACGGCACCGTACAGCGGCGTCACTGCGGCCACGCTCACCATCGCGGGTACGACACTCAATCTGAACGGTGTGCGGTACCGAGCTCGAGCCAGTAACAACCTCGGCGTCGCCACGTCGAACACGGCCACGCTGACGGTGATGGGCAACATTCTGTTCTCCACGCTGGCGGGAAGCGCCGGCGTTGCCGGCAGCGCGGATGGGACAGGCACGGCCGCCCGGTTCTACTCTCCGGCCGGCGTGGCGGTCGATGGCGCCGGTGGAATCTACGTTGCCGACATGTTTAACCACACGATCCGCAGGATCAGCGCAAGCGGTGTCGTCACCACGCTCGCTGGCCTGGCAGGAACGGCGGGAGTGGCTGACGGCACCGGCGCCGCGGCACGCTTTAACACGCCGTTCGGCATCGCCGTCGACGGCACGGGAACCGTCTACGTCACCGACGCGGGGAACGGGACCATTCGCAAGATCACGTCCGGCGGCACGGTGACAACACTCGCCGGCCAGGCTGGCAGCATTGGCAATGCCGACGGGTCCGGCAGCACTGCGCGCTTCATGGTCCCACTGGGATTGTCGATCGACAGCGCGGGCACGCTATATCTGGCGGATTCCGGCAACTCCACGATTCGTAAGGTCTCGCCCGCCGGCGTCGTGACCACGCTGGCGGGACTTGCCGGCATCACAGGAGGTGCGGATGGCACAGGGAATACTGCCCGCTTCTTCAATCCGTACGGAGTCGCTGTCAGTGGCGCGGGCGCGATCTATGTGGCGGACTCCGGGAACTCCCTCATCCGGAGAGTGACGTCGACTGGCGTCGTGACGACCGTGGCCGGACTTGCCGGCGCCGTCGGCAGCGCGGACGGAACCGGCGCCGCGGCACGGTTCAATACGCCGTACGGCATCGCGGTGGACAGTACCGACGTTGTATTCATCGCCGACACGTTCAACCACACGATCAGGCGAATCTCGACAACGGGCGTTGTGACGACGCTCGCGGGGTTGGCGGGAAGCGCCGGAAGCGCTGACGGCGAAGATGCCGTCGCCCGTTTCTTCAGGCCGTACGGCGTTGCTGTCGACGGCGTGGGCACGCTGTACGTGGCCGACGCCGGAAACGCGACGCTTCGGAAGGGCACAATCTCCGGCAGCCCCGCGTTCACTTCGCAGCCCGCCAGCCAGTTAGCGACGGCGGGTAGCAGCGCGGCCTTCACGGTGGCAGCGAGCGGAACTCCTGCGCCCACGTATCAGTGGCAGGCATCGACCGACGCGGGAGCCACGTGGACGGACCTGACCGACGATGCCACTTACAGTGGCGCCGCGACCACCACGCTGACGGTAACCAACGTGACCGCTGCTCTGCACCTGGCGCAGTACAGGGCCGTCGCGACCAACAGTTCGGGTTCTGCGACGAGCGCGTCAGCAACGCTCGCACTGACAGGCGCCCCGGTGATTGGCACCCAGCCCGGCAACCAGACGATCGACGAGGGCCAGACGGCGACCTTCACGGTCGCCGCCGCTGGCACACCGGCACCCACGTATCAGTGGCAGATGTCGACCGACGGCGTGTCCTTCACCGATCTGACTGAGTTGGCGCCCTACGGCGGGACGAACACCGCGACGTTGACGGTGAGCGCCGCGACCGTCGGGCTGAACGGCAATCGATACCGGGTGCTGGCGACCAATGGCGCAGGCAGCGCGACGAGTAACGCCGCCATCTTCACTGTCAACGCGCTGACTCCACCGGCGATCGCGACACAGCCGACGAACCAAAGTGTCACTCAAGGCCAGACGGCCACGTTCACCATCGCGGCGACCGGCAATCCTTCGCCAACCTACCAATGGCAGGTGTCGTCGGATGGCGGAAACGTGTGGGCGAGCGTGACGGATGCGGCGCCCTACAGCGGAAGCACCACGACGACGCTGACGGTGAGCGGCGCGACGATCGGCCTCAATACCTATCAATATCGCTCGGTCGCTACCAACGGTCTCGGCACAGTGACGAGCAACGCCGCCACGCTGACAGTGAGCGGAGCACCGACATTCACCACACAGCCGATCGGCCAGACGGTGACCGCCGGCCAGACCGCGACTTTCACCGTCGCCGTGAGCGGCACGCCCACGCCGACGATCCAGTGGCAGGTGTCGACCAACGGCGGCGTATCGTTTACCGACCTTACGAACACCGCCCCCTACGGCGGCGTGACCACGACGACGCTGACCATCACCAATGTGTCCGGCAGCCTGAACAACTACAGGTACCAGGCGATAGCTTCGAGCAGTGCGGGCTCTGCGGTATCGACTGCGGCCACCCTGACCATACTCGGCGCTCCAGTGTTCGTGACGCAGCCGATCGGCCAGGCGGCAAGTGCCGGCCAGACCACGACGTTTACCGTTGCGGCAAGCGGCACGCCCACACCGACCCTGCAGTGGCAGGTGTCCGTCAACGGCGGCGTCTCGTTCGCCGACCTGACCAACACGGCGCCCTACAACGGAGTTACCACTGCCACGCTGACGGTCAGCAGCGTGAGCAGCAGTCTGCATGGCTATCTGTATCGCGCGGTGGCCGGCAACAGCGTAGGTACGGCCACGAGCGCGGCGGCGACGCTCACCGTCAATACGCCGCCGGCGATCACGACTCCGCCGGCCAGCCAGACGGTGGTGGCCGGCGCGAATGCCTCGTTCACCGTCAGCGCGAGCGGCACGCCCGCGCCAGCGTATCAGTGGCAGATCTCGACGAACGGCGGGACGTCGTTTGCCGACCTCACCAACACCGCTCCGTACAGCGGCGTCAGCACCGGGACCCTTACCGTGACGAGTGCGACCGTGGTGTTGACGGGGCTTCAGTACCGCGCGATCGCGACCAACAGCAGCGGCACCGCCACATCAAGTGCCGCCACCCTCACCGTCACGGCGGCCCCGGCCATCACCACGCAGCCCGCCAGTCAGACCGTGTCCAGTGGCGCCAATGCCTCGTTCACAGTAGCCGCGAGCGGCACGCCCGCGCCAACCTATCAGTGGCAGATCTCAACCAACGGTGGAACGTCGTTTGTGAACCTCTCCAACGCCGCGCCTTACGGCGGCGTGACCACCGGGACGCTCACGGTGACGAGTGCGACCGTCGGGCTGACGAGCCATCAGTACCGGGCGGTTGCGACCAACAGCACGGGTTCAGTCACCAGCATCGCCGCCACGCTCACCGTCACCGCGGCTCCGGCCATCACCACCCAGCCGTCGAGTCAGACCGTCGCCGCGGGCGCGAATGTGTTCTTCACGGCCACCGCGACTGGAGATCCGGCGCCAACCTATCAGTGGCAGGTCTCGACCAACGGCGGCGGGTCGTTTGCCGATGTCACCAACGCCGCGCCATACAGCGGCGTCACCACGGGAACACTCAGCGTCACGAATGTGACCGTGGCACTGACCGGCACCCAGTACCGCGTGGTCGCGACCAACACCACCGGCGCCGCGACCTCGACCGCCGCTACGCTCACCGTGACCGCCGGCCCAGTCATCACCACGCAGCCGGCCAGCCAGACCATCGTCGCAGGAGGGAACGCCACCTTCACGGTGACCATGACCGGCACGCCGGCACCAACCTTACAGTGGCAGGTGTCGACCAACGGCGGGACGTCGTTTACCGACTTGACCAACGGCGCGCCCTACGGCGGCGTCACCACCGCGACCCTCACCGTGACAAGTGCGAGCGCAGGGTTGACGGGTAATCAGTACCGGACGGTCGCGACCAACAGTACGGGGTCAGCCACCAGCACCGCCGCCACGCTCACCGTGACCGCGGCGGCAGCCATCACCACGCCGCCCTCGAACCAGACCGTCGCCGCGGGAGGGAACCTATCGTTCGCCGTGGCCGCGAGCGGCGCGCCGACACCAACGCTGCAGTGGCAAATCTCGACCAACGGCGGGGCGTCCTTTGTCGACTTGACGAACGCGGCCCCCTACAGCGGCGTGACGACCACCACCCTAGCGGTGACCAATGTCCCGGTCGGGTTGAACGGCAGCCAATACCGCGCCGTGGCCACCAACAGCACGGGCACCGCCACCTCGACCGCCGCCACGCTCAGCGTGACTCTCGCTCCGGCGATCGCGACACAGCCGGGTTCTCAGACAGTGACGGAGGGTCAATCGGCCACCTTCACGGTGGCGGCCAGCGGTCTCCCGGCCCCGACGTATCAGTGGCAAGCGTCGAGCGACGGGGGCGTGTCCTTTACCACTCTCACCAACACCGCCCCGCACAGCGGCGTGACGACGGCGACGCTGACCGTGAGCGCCGCGCCCCTCAGTGTGAGCGGCACGCAATACCGCGCCGTCGCGGCCAACAGCGTCGGGGTGGCGACGTCGAGCGCTGCGACGCTGACGGTCATCAACAGCTACGCCGTGCTGACGCTGGCAGGCACGGCGGGCACACCGGGCAGCACGGACGACACGGGAAGCCTGGCCAGGTTCTCTGCCCCCCAGGGTGTGGCGGTCGACAACGCAGGCACGGTCTATGTCGCAGACACCGGCAATCACACCATTCGCAAGATCACGCCGGCCGGCGTGGCGACGACGTTTGCTGGATTGGCGGGCAGCCCCGGGAGTACGGATGAGACGGGAAGCCTGGCCAGGTTCTCTTCGCCTCGGGGCGTGACGGTCGACAGCACAGGCACTGTCTATGTCGCGGATACGGGCAACCACACCATTCGCAAGATCACCGCGGCCGGCGTCGTGACCACGGTGGCGGGATCCGCGGGGAGTCCCGGCAGCACAGACGCCACGGGCAACGCTGCTCGCTTCTCCTCTCCGAACGGCGTGGCAGTCGACAGCGCTGGCATCCTGTATGTCGCGGATACAAACAATCACACGCTGCGTACGATCACGGTGGCCGGCGTCGTTTCGACCGTGGCTGGAACCGCTCTGAGCCCGGGCAGCACGGATGATACCGGTAGCGCCGCACAGTTCAATTTCCCGACCGGCATCGCGGTCGGCAGTACAGGAGTCGTCTATGTGGCCGACCAGGGTGGCCACACAGTCCGCAAGATGACGACGGCCGGCGTCGTGAGCACGCTCGCCGGGACGGCCGGCAGCCCAGGCAGCACCGACGGAACGGGTAGCGCCGCCCGGTTCTCCAGTCCGACCAGTGTGGCAGTAGATGCCAGCGGCAGCGCTTACGTCGCGGATTCCGGCAACAGCACGCTCCGAAAGATCACGGCGGCGGGCGTCGTCACGACGGTGGCCGGGCTCGCGGGGAGTGCGGGAAGCGCGGACGGCACCGGCACTGGCGCCCGCTTCAACGCCCCGGCGGGTGTGGCAGTCGACGCTGCGGGCGTCGTCTACGTCGGCGACCAGGGCAATCACACGATCCGGAAAGCCGCTCCAGCGAGCAGCCCCGTATTTGCGACGCCGCCGGTCGACCAAACGGCCACCGTCGGTCAGACCGCCACCTTCACCGTGGCCGTTGGCGGCTTCCCCAGCCCAACCTTGCAGTGGCAGGAATCCACGACCGGTGGAGCCCTGTGGACGGACCTGACCAACACCGCGCCCTACAGCGGCGTGACGACAACGACGCTGACGCTCAGCAGTGTCACCGCCCCCATGACTGGCTATCAGTACAGGGTGGTTGCCGCGAACAGCGCGGGGACGTCCACCAGCACGGCGGCGACGCTCACCGTGAACACGCCGCCGGCCGTCACAACCCAGCCCAGCAGCCAGACCGTGGCGGCGGGCCAAACGGCGTTGTTCACGGTGGTCGCAACTGGAAACCCCGCACCAACGTATCAGTGGCAGGTCTCGACCGACGGCGTGTCGTTTACCGACCTCGCCAACGGCGCCTCCTACAGCGGCGTCACCACCGGCACGCTCACCGTGACAAGTGCGAGCGTCGGGTTGACGGGCACCCAGTACCGCGCGGTTGCGACCAACAGCACCGGTACCGCCACCTCGGCGGCTGCCCCGCTTACCGTCACGGCGGCTCCGGCCATTACCACCCACCCGACCAGTCCGACCGTCGCCGCTGGAGAGAACGCCTCGTTCACCGCGGCCGCAAGCGGCACCCCCGCGCCGGCCTTCCAGTGGCAGATCTCAACCAACGGCGGCGTGTCGTTTGCCGACCTGGCCAATGGCGCGCCCTACAGCGGCGTCACCACCGGGACCCTCACCGTGACAGGTGCGACTGTGGGGTTGACGGGCAATCAGTACCGGGCGGTCGCGACCAACAGTACCGGTTCTGCCGCCAGCACAGCCGCCGCGCTCACCGTCACGGCGGCTCCGGCCATCACCACGCAGCCGATCGATCAGACCGTTGTCGGCGGGACGGACACCTCATTCACGGCGGCGGCGAGCGGCACGCCCGCGCCGACGCTCCAGTGGCAGGTCTCGACCAGCGGCGGGGCGTCGTTTGCCGACCTCACCAACGGCGCGCCGTACAGCGGCGTGACGAGCGGAACCCTCACGGTGACGAGTGCGACCGTGGGGTTGACGGGCAATCAGTATCGGGCAGTGGCGATCAACAGCACCGGCACGGCCACCTCAACCGCCGCCACTCTTACCGTGACCGCGGCGGCGGCCATTACCACGCAGCCATCGAGCCAGACCGCCGCCGCGGGAGCAAATGCGTCGTTCCCCGTAGCCGTGAGCGGCACGCCCGCGCCGACGCTCCAGTGGCAGATCTCGACCAACGGCGGGACGTCGTTTACCGATCTGACCGACGCCGCCCCGTACAGTGGCGTGACGACCATCACGCTGACGATCACGAGCGTCACCGTCGACCTGACGACGAATCAGTACCGCGCGGTCGCGACCAACAGCACCGGCACGGCCACGTCGACTGCCGCCGCCCTCACCGTCACGGCAGCTCCGGCCATCACCACGCAGCCATCGAGCCAGACGGTCGGCGTAGGAGGGAACACGTCGTTCACCGTGGCCGCGAGCGGCACGCCCCCTCCGGCGCTCCAGTGGCAGGTCTCGACCAACGGAGGCGCGTCGTTTGCCAACCTGACCAACAGCGCCCCTTACAGCGGCGTCGCGACCGGCACGCTGAGCGTGACAAATGCAACGACAGGGTTGACCGGCTATCAGTACCGGGCGGTCGCGACCAACAGCACGGGCACGGCGACGAGCACTGCCGCCACCCTCACGATCACGATCGTGCCAGCGATCACGACGCAGCCGGCCAGTCAGACGGCAGTGGCCGGCACGAACGCATCGTTTATCGTCGCCGTGAGCGGCACGCCGGCGCCGACGCTGCAGTGGCAAGTCTCGGTCAACGGCGGGGCGTCGTTTACCGACGCCGCCGACGGGGCCCTCTACAGCGGCGTCACCACGGGAACGCTCACCGTGCTCGGCGTGACGGTGGGACTGACCGGGACGCAATACCGCGCCGTGGCGACCAACAGCTCGGGCGTTGCGACCTCGAGCGCCGCCATGCTCACCGTGCCTGCCGTCGCGATCACGACACAGCCGGCGAGTCTGACCGTCGCGCCTGGGACGAACGCCGTGTTTACGTCGGCGGCGGCCGGGATTCCGACGCCAACGTACCAGTGGCAGGTGTCGACCACGGGCGGCACGTCGTGGACGTCGTTAACGGACACGGCGCCGTACAGCGGCACGACGACCGCCACGTTGACGGTCAGCAGTGCGACGGTGGAGTTAACGGGCACGCAATACCGCGTGGTGGCGAGCAACAGCGGGGGCACCGCGACGAGCGCGGCCGCCATGCTGACGGTGGTCAACCCGTACGCGTTTACGACCGTCGCGGGGTTGGCGGGCACGTTTGGCAGTGCCGACGCGACGGGGCTCGCCGCCCGGTTCCGATCCCCCAACGGCATGGCAGTCGACAGCGCGGGGACGCTCTACATTGCTGACACCACGAACTACACCATTCGCAAGATCACGGCGGCCGGCGTCGTCACCACGCTGGCGGGGTTCGCGGGCAGCTCGGGGAGCACCGATGGCACGGGCAGCGCCGCGCGGTTCAATTCCCCCGGCGGCGTGGCCGTCGACAGCGCCGGGACCGTCTATGTCGCCGATACCAGTAATCACAAGATTCGGCAGATCACCACGGCGGGCGTCGTGACCACCCTCGCAGGGACGGGGACGGCGGGCACCACGGATGGCGCGGCCAGCGCCGCCCGGTTTAACTTGCCTCGAGGTGTGGCGGTGGACAGCGCCGGCACCGTCTATGTCGCGGACTTCAACAGCCAAAGGATTCGGAAGATCACCGCCGGCGTGGTGACCACCGTCGCGGGCAGCAGTTTGGGCAGCGCGGATGGTACGGGCAGTGCCGCGCAGTTCTCCGGCCCGTCGGGCGTGGCGGTGGACAGCACCGGTACGCTCTACGTGGCTGACTACGGGAACAACAGGATTCGGAAGATCACCGCAGCCGGCGTGGTGACGACGCTCGCGGGTAGCAGCGTGGGCAGCGCCGACGGTACAGGCACCGCCGCCCGGTTCAACCTCCCGAGAGGGGTGGCGGTGGACGGCGCGGGGACCGTCTATGTGGCCGATACCAGCAACCACACGATTCGTAAGATCACGCCGGCGGGCGTGGTCACAACCATCGGCGGATTAGCGGGCGCCGTGGGCAGCGCCGACGGCACGGGCGCCGCGGCTCAGTTCGCCTCCCCGCAGGGCGTGGCGGTCGACGGCGCCGGCATCCTCTCCGTCGCTGACACGAACAACCACACGATTCGCAAGGGGGTGTCGGCGGGCAGTCCCGAGTTTACGACCCAGCCGACCAACCAGACCGTCAACGTCGACGAGACCGCGATCTTCACGGTGGCCGTGGCGGCCACCGGCGCCCCCGCGCCCAGCCTCCAGTGGTACGGCTCGACCACGGGCGGCACGTCATGGACGCCGCTGACGGAGACGGCGCCCTACAGCGGCACGACGACCCCGACGCTCGTCATCAGCAGCGTGACGGCAGGCCTCACCGGCAATCAATACCGCGCCGTGGCCACCAACAGCGTGGGGAGCGTGACGAGCCTCGCCGCCACGTTGACCACGGTCGTGACCCTGGCGGCGCCGGTCATCACCACGCAACCCACGAATCGCACCGTCGACACGGGCCAGACGGCGACCTTTACCGTGGCGGCCACCGGCAATCCCACACCCACGTATCAGTGGCAGGTCTCGACCGATGGCGGCGGATCGTTCGCCAACGTGACCAACACCGCCCCCTACAGTGGCGTGACGACCGTGACGCTCGCAGTCAGTGGTGTCACCGGCAGCCTCACCGGCACGCAGTACCGCGCGCTCGCGAGCAACAGCGGCGGGACCGCGACCAGTACCGCCGCCACACTGACCGTCGTCAATGCGTACACGTTTACCACCGTCGCGGGCCTGGCCGGCGCCAGCGGCAGCACCGACGCCACCGGCCTCGCCGCCCGATTCTTCTCGCCTAACGGGGTCGCGGTCGACGCCGCTGGCACCCTCTACGTGGCCGATACCAGCAACCACACGATCCGCAAGATCACGGCGGCCGGCGTCGTCACCACCCTCGCGGGCTTGGCAAATACCACGGGCAGCACCGACGGCACGGGCAGCGCCGCACGGTTCAACAATCCCAGGGGCGTGGCCGTCGATAGCGCCGGCACGGTCTATGTGGCCGACCGCACCAACTTCACGATTCGTAAAATTACGGCGGCCGGTGTGGTGACCACGCTCGCGGGCGTGGTGAATACCGCGGGCAGCACGGACGGCGCGGCCAGCGCCGCCCGGTTCAATTTCCCCGAGGGCGTAGCGGTCGACAGTGCCGGCACCGTCTATGTGGCCGACACCAGTAACCACCGGATTCGAAAGATCACGGCGACCGGCGTGGTCACCACCCTCGCGGGCAGCAGCTTGGGCAGCGTGGATGGTACGGGCACCGCCGCGCGGTTCGACAGCCCCAGGGGCGTGGCGGTCGATGGCGCCGGCACTGTCTATGTCGCTGATACCAGCGCCTCCACGATCCGGAGGGTAACGGCCGCCGGTGTCGTGACCACTCTCGCTGGCTTGGCGAACGCCACGGGCAGTACGGACGGCACGGGCACCATCGCCCGGTTCAGCTTCCCGTACGGTGTGGCGGTCGATAGCGCGGGGAGCGTCTACGTCGCCGATACCAGCAACCACTCGATCCGCAAGATCACGGCGGCCGGCGTCGTGACGACCATCGGGGGGCTGGCGGGCGTCATAGGCAGCGCCGACGGTACGGGCAGCGCCGCCCAGTTTGTCTCGCCCAAGGGCGTGGCCGTCGACAGCACAGGCACTCTCTACGTCGCCGACACCGGCAATCACACCATCCGCAAGGGGGTGTCGGCGGGAAGTCCCGAGTTTACGACCCAGCCGGCCAACCAGACCGTCAATGTCGACGAGACCGCGATCTTCACGGTGGCCGTGGCGGCCACCGGTACGCCGCTGCCCAGCCTGCAGTGGCAGGTCTCGACCACCGGCGGCACGTTGTGGGCGAATTTGACGAACGCCGCGCCGTACAGCGGCACGACGACCACGACGCTCGTCATCAACAGTGTGACGGCCGGCCTGGGCGGGACGCAGTACCGCGCGGTGGCGACCAACAGCGTAGGGAGCGTGACGAGCCTCGCCGCCACGTTGACGACGGTCGTGACGTTGGCGGCGCCGGTCATCACCACGCAGCCCACCAACCGCACCGTCGACACGGGCCAGACGGCGACCTTCACCGTGGGGGCCACCGGCAATCCCACACCCACGTATCAGTGGCAGGTCTCGACCGACGGCGGCGGGTCCTTCGCAAACGTGACCAACACGACCCCCTTCAGCGGGGCCACGACAAACACGCTCACGGTCAGCAGTGTCACCGGCAGTCTCACCGGCACGCAGTACCGCGCGCTGGCGAGTAACAGCGGGGGGACCGCGACCAGTACCGCCGCCACGCTGACGGTGGTCAATGCCTACACGTTTACCACCGTCGCGGGGTTGGCCGGCGCCAGCGGCAGCACCGATGCGCCGGGCGTCGTCGCGCGGTTTAACTCGCCCTACGGGGTCGCGGTCGACGGCGCGGGCACCGTCTACGTCGCCGACACCAATAACCACACCATTCGCAAGATCACGGCGGCGGGCGTGGTGACGACGCTCGCGGGGATGGCGGGTAGTTTTGGCAGCACGGACGCCACAGGCGCCGCCGCCCGCTTCAATGCACCGCGCGGCGTGGCGGTCGACAGCGCCAGCACCGTCTACGTCGCCGACAGGGGAAACCATACGATTCGAAAAATCACCGCGGCCGGTGTCGTGACCACATTGGCTGGGCAGGCTGGGAGCACTGGCAGCACGGACGCCACCGGCAGCGCCGCGCGGTTCGCTTCCCCCGAGGGTGTGGCGGTCGACAGCGCGGGCACCGTCTATGTCGCCGATACGTCGAATCGCAGGATTCGAAAGATTACCGCTGGCGGCGTAGTGACCACGGTGGCGGGCAGCGGCATTACCTGCGGCAGCGTAGACGGCACGGGTCTCGCCACCTCGTTCTGTTCTCCCTCAGGCATGGCAATCGACAGCTCGGGCACGCTCTACGTGGCCGACAGGGGCAACCATACGATTCGGAAAATGACCACGGCGGAAGTGGTGACGACGCTGGCAGGCCTCGCGGGCAACGTGGGCAGCGCAGACGGCACGGGCACCGCCGCCCGGTTCTCCTCACCCAACGAGGTGAGCGTCGACAGCGCGGGGATCGTCTATGTCGCCGATACCGGCAACAACACCATCCGCAAGATCACGCCAGCGGGTGTCGTGACCACCATTGCGGGATCGGCAGGCGCCACTGGCATCGGCAGCGCGGACGGCACGGGCGGCGCCGCCCAGTTTGTTGCCCCGCAAGGCGTGGCCGTCGACAGCGCGGGCACCCTCTTCGTCGCCGACACCGGCAACCACACCATCCGCAAGGGCACGCCATAAGTACGGCGGGATTCGGGATTCGGGATGGCCGTGGATCGAGTGGCAGAGGAAATCGCTCGAGAAGCGCTCGCAGACAAGTGCCGCCGGAGCGAAAGGGTCGCAGAAGCGCCGATAACGACGGGCGTTACGCCAGTGGATTGATCCAGCGCAGCCCTGTGAAGCGCACGAAGTCCGCATCGGTGGAGTGGAACTCGGCTTGATGCTCAATGGCCAGCGCAGCCAGATGCGCGTCGGTCGTCAGGTTTCCACCCGTTCCCAGCGACTCGAGAAGTCCGAAGAGAAACTCGGCGTGCCGGCCGCCGGGATCGAGGATGACCACGCAGGGCTGCGCGAGCCAGGCCCGTACGTGCGTGCAGGCCAACGGTACCGGCATCGGATGGCTCAGCACCTGTCGATGTGTCGCGATGCGGATGAACCCCAGAATGGCGGCCCATGACAGACCGACGGGCCTGGTGCCGTTCAGGAGCCCTTCCCACCACGTGCGCGCGGCCGTGTGGACGGGCGACTCACTGTTGTACGAGTGGAGTAACAGGTTGATGTCGGGGAGGATCACCGGCCCAGCTTCCGGGCCGCGTGTTCGGCGTCCAGCTCGTCGACGAGCTGATTCATGCGATCGAGATCAATCCCAGGCCTGACTCCAAACGCATGAGGCCGAACTTCAAAGCGCACGGGACGAGGCGACGTCCCCGCCATCCGGAGACCCCGCCGGAGCGCGTCGTTGATGGTGGCCTTCAGGCCCTTCCGGGTCCGCCGCATCTCTTTCTCAAGACGGTCGGCGACGTCACGATCCAGGGTCAGCGTGGTTCTCACGTGGTCATCATGATGTCTGGATCAGATGATGTCACGATGTCTGCGGATCTCACAGCGCCATCACTGGCGAGGAGAGCGCGGTGCTGTCGAATCTGAAGCAGTCAATCGGCCGCGACGTGATGGTGAAATCAGACGCGCTGCAGCCTCGTGCGTGACTACGTCGATGTCGTTGGTGATGTGAAGGATCCCGCGCGCGGTCGCGCGGAGGCGTCTCGGCGGTAGGGGGAAGCCAGTCAGCAGTCGGCAGTCAGCGGTTGGCAGTCACACCTGTCCAAGCAGCGAGAAGTATCGCTCTCTTGTCATCCCGGACGTCCGTAGAAGATTCCGAATGATGAATACTGGCACGGACGAGTACGTTGGAATTACCAGCGGTCGTCGGCTGCCGAGTTTCGTGTAAATGAGGTGATCGCCGGTTTGCCTGGCGAAAACGAAGCCATCTTGCTGGAAGATCCGAACGAGGGTTTGATAGGGAACGGGCTGAATCGACGGCACCTATCCCAACCCCACAGACATGTGTTCCACCCCCACCAGTTCCGGCTCGTGCCAACGGCCGTTCTCAAGCCGGTAGCCGGCCTCTTCGAGAATCTCCCGGAGCGTTCCCGCTTGCTTGGCCGTCTCGACAAACCCCGCCACGGCATCGACAATGTTCCGCCGGGCGCCTGCCTCCGTGTCGCCGCAACTCGAGATGTCGAGCTCAGGTACGTGAGCGACAAACGTCGAACCTTCTTTGAATATCCTGACCGTAAATCCAAGATCCTTCATGTGCGCTCCCTCTTCCGTTACATCCTACAGGAATCTTGAAGACGGGGAACGATTTCCAAATCGCCCACGGACGTAATCGCGCGTGCCGCGCACGACGGCGGCCAGTCGAGCCGGCAGCGAGCCGCCCCTCGCGCGTACGGCGTGCGCGATATTCAGCGTCACGATCGAGCATGTACGGCCGAGCCGGGCCAGACGGCCGATTGACGGCTCGGCCCGCTCGGCCATCAGCAGATGATTGCGTGCGGCAAAGTACAGCCGTTCGGGCCCGGCGGCGCCGATCGACCGGCTGCCCTCGTGATAGACGGTCGCCGATCCGGCGAGCACGGTCGCGAACCCGGCGCGGCGCGCCTTCAGGCAGAAGTCCACGTCCTCGAAGCTGAAGAAATAGTCTTCGTCGAGCAGGCCGATCACCTCGAACACCTCGCGGCTGACGAGCATGAGGCAGCCGCTCACTGCGTCGACAGGTGTGAGATCCGGCTTTAGCCGGATTGGTCCGCCTGAAGGCGGACCCCACACATGTGTTGTGAGGCGATGTCGCATACGCCCAGTCCGTTGCGAGTACGACATCCCAAGCGACTCGACCTGGTCGGGTGTCGATCGAGACAGAATCACCGGCCCGACGATTCCCACTCGGGGCGCGGCCGCCAAGCGCTCCTCCAGACGCCCGACGCAATCGGGCGGGACAATCACATCGCTATTGACGAGCAGGACGCGAGCCGCGCCGCGAGAGAGCGCGTCGCGGATGCCCACGTTCATCCCGCCGGAGAAGCCGAGGTTTCGGTCGGCCGGCAGATACCGGATCTTCTGCCAGACACCCTGCAGGGCTTCTCGAGCGCTGCCCGCTTTGTCGTTGTCGACGACGATGACTTCGTCGAGCGGCCGTTTCGACGCGAGCAGCGATCTGACGGCGAGCAGCGTGTCGTCCGGCGTGCGGTAGTTCAGGACGACCGCAGCCATGCGCTCTGAGCTCGCCGAAACGGAGCGTAGGCCAGCCTCCGCTCGCGGTGCGTAGTACGTAGTGTCCGGCTTTAGCCGGACCGGCGCGCGGTCCGCCTGAAGGCGGACACTACTGCGTTGTGAAATGCGCGCTAGGTGTACCTGGTAGAGATCGCGCGAAAACCGCACGTCGTCTTCGATGGTCCGGACCGCCGGAATGCCGCGGCGCAGCGTCTCTAGCAGATCGGGCTCGCGCAACAAACGCGTCAGCGTCCGGGCGAGATCTTCGGCGTCGCCGGCGTCGAAGAGCAGGCCGTGTCGGCCCTCCTCGACCACTTCTGAAATGCCGCCGATGCGGGAGGCCACCACTGGAACGCCTGCGAGGAACGCTTCCTGGATCACAAGAGGACTGTTCTCCGGCCAGATCGACGGTACCACCAGGACGTCGATCGATGCGAGCGCGTCGGCGACCCGCTCGTGCGCGATCGCACCGTGCGCCCGCACGACATCCTGTTTAAGAAGTGGCTCGAGTCGCTGCCGGTAGCTGTCGTCGCCGTGATAGGCGGAGTAGGCCCCGAAGAGATCGACGGAAACCGCGTCGGGCGGGAGGCGGCCTGCCGCCTCGATCAAGACGTGCGGGGCCTTCGACGCCATCAGGCTGCCGAGGAAGCCGAGTCGCAGTCGATCGGAAGGCGTTCGCGCGGTTCTGGCAAGCGGCGGTTGGTCGAATCCGTACCCAGACACCGTGATGCGCTCCGACTCGACGCCCCACTGCACGAACCGATCGCGCAGATAGCGGGAGGGCGCGATGAAGTGCGTGACGTCGGCCGAGACCTCGCGCATGTGCGCGAGCCGGCGACGCGCCTGATCGTCAGACCTGACAGTGCTTGTCGTCACCTCGGCCAGCCGTCCCGCTACGCGGCGCAGCTGCCGAGCGGGTCCTGCCGGCAGCCCGCGCTCGATTGCACGAACGGCCGCCGCTCCGAGAAACCCGACCCCTCCCGCACCTCCGGCTGGCCCAAGACAGGCGTGACAGGGGTTCGCGAGGTTCGCGACGTTCACAGGGTTCGCAAGGTTCACCGGGTTCGTCACCTTGGCGCAGATCTGATAGTTGGTGTCCAGTAACTGGCCTCGATGGCACATGAGCCAGTAGTCGTGAAGGGTCATGAAACAGGGAATGCGACGCGTGGCGAGCGATCGCACGATGGTCGTCGAGAGGCACGTCAGGTGATGGACGTGTGCCACCGCGGGCCCGAAGTCGTCGATCACGCGGTCGGCGATGGCGCCGATGGCCTCGTTCCGGTATGTCTCTTGGAAGCCGCGCGTGTTGCGAAACGTGTTGTTGATCCAGACGATGTGCAGGCCGTCGCGCGTTTCGGTGCGAACGGCATATTCGGGCCGGCCCGGATCCTGCTCGCGCGTGAGGACGACGATCTCGTCGCCGAACAGGTCTCGCAGCGCGCCTGCGTGTGCGTGCGCGTAGATCTCGGCGCCGCCCTGGGCGGCTGGCGGAAATCCGTGGACGATCACGAGGATCTTCATCGCGGTGGGATTAGATCGTGTTCGACCGAAACGCCTTCCAGCCTCTGACTGCCGACAAAGCGCCCAGATACTGACCGAGCGGCCAGGCGAAGGCGAGCGCCAGGGCACCTCCGCCGCCGAGAAAGACTCCCGTCCCCTTTGTCTGGCAGCGCAGATGCAGCACCAGCGACGAGCCGATGGCACGAACGAGCAGTGGAAGCGTGGGGATCGTACGCAGTCGAAACAGCTCGTGCAACCGACGGTGCAGCGTGGCAGTCCGCGCGAACTCGTATCGCGCGGAACGTTCGTGCGAGTGGATGACCGCTGCTGTGGGAACGTACGCGAGTTGGTAACCGGCCAGTAGGACCTCCTTCGCCCATTCGATGTCCTCGCCGATGGGCGTCGATCGGAACGGGTGCGCCTTCCACACCGATCGTCTGATGCACGAACACACGTTGTCGAACGCGCACCGCTCGAACCGGGCCGCCGGGTCGAGCGCGTCGAACTCGGCACGGCCGGCAATGGCGACCCTTCGCGCCACGTCGGAGGACGCCACCCAGCGCGCGAGGTAGTAGCGCGTGATGGCGCTGGCATCCGGGCGAGGCAGTTGGCGGGCAAACACCCCGGCAAGTCGATCCTCGGCCCGGAGCGGAGCAGTCAGCGCGGCGAGCCACGCGTCTGACGCCGGCAGTGCGTCCTGCACCAGCAGGACGACCAGCTCTCCACTGGAGCGCTCGACGCCGAGGTTACGGGTCAGACCATGATCGAACGCGTCGGCGGAAATACTGATCAGCTGGTCGACCCGGCCGCGGAGCAGCTCTACCGTGCCGTCGCTTGACGCGGAGTCGACCGCGACAATCTCGACGGGGAAGTCCACCCGCTGGTGCGCGATCGAGTCGAGGAGAGCTGGAAGCGTCGCCATGCCGTTCCGCGTCGGCAGCACGATGGAGACAAGGGGTGTAAGGCTCATTGCACAGC
>Ga0156016_129_pt1 | contig 19392 bp, 22 predicted proteins | sample RifCSPlowO2_02_FD_107670 | JGI IMG/M metagenome (GOLD analysis project Ga0156016, IMG submission 107670) | Acidobacteria bacterium RIFCSPLOWO2_02_FULL_64_15 | reverse complement strand
CGCGAGCCGCTTGCTGCCGCGGCCTGGGCCGACGCCGTGCTGGTGACGGCCCGCTATCCCGCCGCCGTCGAACGCATCGCGCGCGCGCTCGGCGCCCGAACGGCATTTGGCGTGACACGCGTGCTCGGGGCACCCCGGAGGATGGCGCTTCCGCGCGAATCGGTGGTCGTCCCGCCCCAATCACGGGTGTTTGCGCTGGCGGGCGTCGCGCGCCCCGGCCGTTTCTTCTCCGACATCGAGGCGGCCGGATGGCGCGTGGTCGGGACGCAGGCGTTTGGAGATCATCATCGCTTCAGCCAATCGGACATCACACGGATCGCCCGTGCCGCCAAGTCCTCGACGGCGGCGATTGTGCTGACCACGGAGAAGGACGCCGTGCGCCTCGCGGCGTGCGATCTGGGCGATCTCCCCATCGCCTCGGTGCCGCTCTCAGTCGCCATCGATCCGGCCGACGCATTTCGCGACTGGCTCCTGGCGCGTATCCACGCCGCACGCGCCAGCAGTCTCGCGCCTTCGCACCAGCCTCCGCTCGCGTCCGACGCTGGCGAGCGACGGCCAGGCTCGCCGGAGCGCCGACGGCGCGAAGGCGGCCCGTGAGACACCGCATCGAGTATCTGGTCGTCCGCGCGCTGCAAGGCCTCGTGCGCGTGACGCCCGACAGGCTCGTCTCTGCCTGCGGAACGCTCGCCGGCCTCGCCTTCTACACGCTCGATCGCACGCACCGGCGGGTGGCTGACGAGAACGTGGCCGCCGCGTTTCCCGCGCGTTCAGCGAAGGAGCGTCGCGCGATCGTCCGCGGGGCGTTCGGCCACTTCGGCCGGCTGTTCTTCGAGCTGCTGCGGTTCAGCGCCCTGTCGCCCGCCGCGATGCTGGCGCGTATCGAGTTTGAAGGCGACGATCGCACGCGCCAGGCGTACGCGCAGGGCAAGGGCGTCCTTTTCTATACAGGGCACTTCGGCTACTGGGAGCTCAACGGCATCGCGCACGCGCTGCAGTTTGAGCCGTTCGCCGTGGTGGCCCGGACGCTCGATAATCCGCAGCTGAACGCGCTGCTGGAGCGCGTCCGGCGGTGTACCGGCAACTCAGTGATCTATCGCCAGGGCGCCGTGTGGCGCATGATGCGGACGCTGCGCGCACGACACGGCGTGGCGCTGCTCATCGACCAGCACGTCGAGGGCGCCGACGCCGTGACTGTCGAGTTCTTCGATCGGTCCGCGGCCACAACCCCGGCGCTCGCCGCCTTGGCGCTCCGGACCGGCGCACCGGTCGTGCCGGTGTTCGCGCTCCCCAACGGCGTCGGCCGCTATCGGATGATCTACGAACACCCCATTCAGCCGCCAAGCGCCGACAGCGAGAACGCCATCCGCGAGTTCACGCAGCGCTGTACGGACGTGCTCGAGATGTACGTCCGGCGCCATCCCGATCTGTGGCTGTGGATGCACCGGCGGTGGCGGGAGTGACCTTGGCAACTGTAGTGTCCGCCTTCAGGCGGACCGTGACGTCCGTGACGGGTCCGGCTGAAGCCGGACACTACTGCAGCCTGCTACAGCCTGCCGAGAAGTCTGCCTTGGCCGCGATCGGCATGCGCCACCCGGTGCCGAACGCGCGATCGGTGACCTTCAGCCCGGGCGCCGCCTGCTTCCGCTTGAACTCGGCGCGGTGCACCATGTCGAGCACCCGGCGGACCGTCACAGGATCGAAGCCGGCTGCGACGATGGCGTCGGCCGGTTGGTGCTGCTCGATGTGCCGCTGCAGGATGTCGTCGAGGATCTCGTAGGGCGGTAGCGTGTCCTGATCGGTCTGATTCGGCCTGAGCTCGGCCGAGGGCGCCTTGGTCAGTGTCGGCTCGGGAACGACCGCGCGGCCGCGCGTCTCGTTCAGCCACCGCGCCACGCGATACACCATCGTCTTTGGCACGTCGGCAATCACGGCCAGGCCGCCCGACATGTCGCCGTAGAGCGTGCAGTAGCCGACCGCGATTTCTGATTTATTCCCGGTCGTCAGGAGCAGCGCCCCGCGTTTGTTCGACAGCGCCATGAGCAGATTGCCGCGGATGCGCGCCTGAATGTTTTCTTCGGTCACGTCTGGCGGGGCGCCCGCAAAGGCGCCGGCGAGTGTGTGCTCCATCGCTCGCATGGCCTGTTCGATGGGGAGCGTCAGCGTCTCGATGCCGAGGGTGGCGGAAAGCTGCAGCGAATCGTCGATGCTGCCGCGGCTCGAGTACGGCGAGGGCATCAGTACGCCGAGCACGTGCGAGGGGCCGACGGCTTCGGCAGCGATCGCGGCGGTGAGCGCCGAGTCGACGCCGCCGGACAAACCGACGACGACGCGGGTGAAGCCGCACTTGCGGACGTAGTCGCGCGTGCCGAGCACGAGCGCCCGCCAGATTTCCGATTCCGCGCGAAGATCGGTCGCCGGCCCGATGGGCGCGCCACGGTCGGGATCGCAGACGACGACATCGGCCTCAAACGACCGGCCACGGGCGATCGGCAGGCCATCATGATTAAACGCGGTGCTCCGCCCGTCGAACACCAGATCGTCGTTGCCGCCGACCTGGTTGACGTACAGGACCGGCACGTGATGCCTGCGCGCCATGCTTGCGAGCATGTCCTCGCGCAGGCGCTGTTTGCCGACGGTAAACGGCGACGCCGACCGATTGACGATCGCCTGCGCGCCGGCGCCGACCAGTTCTTCGATGGGATCGTGGTGGTAGCGCCGGCGCTTCCAGAAATCGCGATCGTTCCAGACATCCTCGCAGATGCTGATGCCGATGCGCCGGCCTCCGAGCTCGAGGATCTGGGCGCCGGAGAATGGTTCGAAATAGCGGTCCTCGTCGAACACGTCGTAGGTGGGAAGGAGAGCTTTACGAAACCGCTGGTCCGTCCCTCCCTCACGCAGGAGCAGGGCCGTGTTGAACAACGGCCGCCCGACGTCGGACGGATTCGGTTCCGGAAGGCCGACGAGCACCGGCGGCTGGCCGACCAGTTCGCGTGCCATCTCAGCCGCGGCGTCCCAGGCGCGCGCGACGAACGACGCGTCGAGCAGCAGGTCGCGCGGCAGGTAGCCGACCAGCGCGAGCTCCGGCGTGACGGCCAGATCGGCGCCCTGGCGGCCGGCCGCGCGAGCTGCGTCCGCAATCAGACGCGTGTTTCCCGCAAGGTCGCCGACGATCGGGTTGATTTGGAGCAGTGCGATCTTCACGTCTCGGCCGTTTGCGCGCGATCTCGCTTCAGCCTAACATGAACGCCAGCGTGCGACGTCTTGTGGTGTTTGCTCCCAATTGGCTCGGCGACGCGATCATGTCGCTGCCGGCGATTGCCGATGTGCGCCGGTCGATGCCTGAACGTTCGGTGGCGATTGCCGCGCGACCCACCATCGCGCCGCTGTTCGGCCTCGTGCCTGGGATCGATCAAGTTGTCGCGATCGAGAAGCAGGGTTGGGACGCCTCGCCCGCCCTCTCGTCGTTCGAGGCGGCGCTGCTGCTGCCCAACTCCTTTCATGTCGCGCTCGTGGCGGCGCGCGCGGGCATTCCCGAGCGCTGGGGATACCGCACCGACTGGCGCCGGCCGCTGCTGACGCGCGCGATCGATCCGCCGGCGGGGCAGCATCAGGTGGATTACTACCAGCAGCTCACCTGCGCGCTCGGATTCCCCAGCGGTCCCGCCGAGCCGCGCATCGTGCTCTCGCCGGAGCTCAGCGAAGCCGGCGCGCGCGCGTTGACGAGCGCCGGGTGGGATGGTCGCACGCCACTCGTCGCGATGGCGCCCGGCACGGCGTATGGAACGGCCAGGCGATGGCCCGCCCCGTCGTTTGCCGGGCTCGCACGGTCGCTTGCCGACGATGGCATCCGGTCGGTGCTCGTGGGCAGTCAGGCCGACGCGCCGATCGGACAGGAGATCGAAGCGTCAGCCGGCGGCGCGCCCATGCTGAATCTGATGGGGACCGATCTGCCGACGCTCGCCGCGACGCTCTCGTCGTGTCGCGCGCTGGTGTCAAACGACTCGGGCGCGATGCACCTCGGCGCCGCGCTCGGCGTCAGCGTGACAGCGGTCTTCGGGCCGACCGACGAGCGCCTCACCGGACCGCGAGGCGACCGGCACACCGTGCTCGCGCATCAGGTCTGGTGCCGCCCCTGCATGCTGCGCGAGTGCCCGTACGATCACGAGTGCATGAAAGGCGTCGGCGTGGACATGGTCGTCGACGCGGTTCGGCGGACGCTGTGAGAGGGGCGGTGTTTCTCGATCGTGACGGGACCCTCATCGAGGACGTTGGCTACGTCGGTCGCATCGATCAGGTGACCGTCTATCCATGGACCGTCGATTCGATCCGCGCGTTCAATCGCGCCGGCCTGCCGGTTGTCGTGGTGACCAACCAGTCTGGCGTGGCTCGCGGGTACTTCAGCGAGGCGGCCGTCGAGGAAGTCCACCGACATCTCACGTCGATCGTTCAGGCAGGCGGCGCGCGGATTGACGCGTACTACTATTGTCCGCATCATCCGAACGGCAGCGTCGAGGCGTACGCCAGAAGTTGTGAATGCCGCAAGCCCGGGCGCGGGTTGATCGATCGTGCGGTTCGCGATCTCGGCGTCGACACCGCGCGTTCGTACGTTGTCGGCGACAAGTGGATCGACGTGGCGCTCGCGCGAGCGATCGGCGCACGCGGTCTTCTGGTGCGAACCGGATACGGGGCCAACGAAGAGGAACAGCCTCAGGCCAGCTTGTTTGCCGACGCCATCGTCGACGACCTTGCGGCTGCGACCGGCTGGATTCTGCGCAAGCATCGCGCTCCAGCCCCGAATCCCGAATCCCAAATCCCAAGTCCCAAATGTTGATTGCCCGTTCGGTTCATCCCCTGGCCGGTGAGGCGGAGCGCAAAGAGCGTCTCCTCGGCCTCATCGACGGCTTCTCAAGCCGGCGCGTGCTCGTCGTGGGCGACCTCATCGCCGACCAATTCATCTACGGCGAGGTCGCCCGCGTCTCTCGCGAGGCGCCGGTGCTCATCCTCAATTACAGTGCGACGGAGATGGTCGCCGGCGGCGCGGGGAATGCCGCGAACAATGTGGCGGCGCTCGGTGGCCGTGCGCGATTGGTTGGTCTGGTGGGCGCCGACCCTGAAGGCCGCCGCCTGCTCGCGAGCCTGCGCGCCGGCGTGGACGGCCGGCACGTGGTCCGCGCGCGTGGGTACCGGACGCCCGTCAAGACGCGGATTCTCGCGGGCGGCGTGCATTCCGCCAAGCAGCAGATCGTGAGGATCGATCGCGAGGCCGGCTGGCCGCTTGGCAGCTCGGTCAGCCGCGCGCTGGCGAGCCGGCTCGGGCCCGCGCTCGACGCGTGCGACGCGGTGCTGCTCTCCGACTACGGCTCGGGCCTGGTGACGCCCGCGTTGGCCGACATCGTTCGCCGCCGCCTGGCGCAGCGCTCCCGCCGGCGGCCGGTGCCGGTGCTCGTCGATTCGCGCTACCGGCTGCTCGACTACCGCGGCTTCACGACGTGTACGCCCAACGAGTCGGAGGTCGAGGCGGTGTTGGGGATTCACGTGAATGACGATGCGACGGTACTGGAGCAGGCGGGTCGACTGCTCCTCGAACGGACGGCGATGCAGGCGGTACTGGTGACACGCGGCAGTCGCGGCATGGCTCTTTTCGAGCCCAAGCAGCCGACCGTGCATGTGCCGATTTTCGGGTCCGATGAGGTTGCCGATGTGACAGGCGCCGGCGATACCGTCATCGCCACGTGCGGTCTGGCGCTCGCGGCGGGTGCGTCGTTCTACGAGGCGGCGCGCCTGGCCAACTACGCCGCCGGCCTCGTCGTGATGAAACGCGGAACCGCCACCGTATCGGCCCGAGAGCTGGCCGATGCCGTCACGAGCGATCACGACACGACGATCGAGAATTGGTCACAAGAGGGTCCCCCGCAAGGACGCCGCTCGTGATTCTTACCGAGTCCCAACTGGCCGCTGCCGTGGCGCGCGATCGGGCCGCAGGGCTGACGGTCGCGCTGGCCAACGGCTGCTTCGATCTGCTGCACGTCGGCCACGTCCGGTATCTGCGCGGCGCGGCCGCTGAAGCCGACCGTCTGATTGTGGCGGTCAACGACGATCGGTCGGTGGCCGCGCTCAAAGGCGCCGGGCGGCCGCTTCAACCCGCCGCCGACCGCGCCGAGATCGTCGCGGCGCTGCGTGGGGTCGACTACGTCGTCATCTTCGGTGATGCGAACGTCGAACGCCTCTTGATGCAGCTCAAGCCCGACGTGCACTGCAAGGGAACCGACTACACCGTCGACACCGTGCCAGAGCGTGCGGTCGTCCGTGAGTACGGGGGCCGCATCGCGATTGTCGGCGATCCAAAGGAACACTCCACGCGCGACCTATTGAAGGGCATCTTGGGTTTCGGAGCAGTCGACTGATGACTGCCGACTGCCGACTGCTGACTGCCGACTGCTGACTGACTACCGTGCCCCGCTTCCTCCTTGTCCGCCTGGGCGCTCTCGGCGACGTCGTGCACGGGATTCCCGTGGCCGCGGCCCTTCGTCGGGCCTTTCCAACCTCGCGCATCGACTGGCTGGTCGGCGCCAGACATCGCGCGATCCTCGACTTGGTCCCCCTCATCGATCGTCGTCTTGTGATGGGCGATGGGACGGGCGGTGAGATGTCGCTGCTTGCCACGATCCGTGAGCTGCGGCGAATTGAGTACGACGTGGTGCTGGATCTGCAGGGCCTGTTGAAGTCGGCCGTGCTCGCCCGCAGTTCCGGCGCGCCGCGTGTGATCGGCTTCTCCTCCCGTTATCTGCGCGAGCGCTTTGCGCGGCCGTTCTACACCGAAGTGCACGACCCGGGCGGCGACGGCATGTACGACAAGCGCGAGACGCGGCACGTGGTGGAAGTGAACCTCGGACTTCTGCAGCCACTGGGCATCACGGCCGGCACGCCGGAATTTCCCATCGATCGCGTCGATTCGGAGGTCGCGCGGAAGATGCGCGACGAGGTTGGGGGCCGGTACGCGGTGCTCAACCCGGGGGCGGCCTGGCCGAACAAGCGATGGCCGGCCGCACGCTTCGCCACTCTTGCGGAGGCTCTGCATACGCGAGACGGCTTGAAGTCGATCGTCGTGTGGGGACCAGGCGAGGAAGCACTTGCGCGGGCAGTGGCGGCTGGCGCCCCCGGCGCGGTACTGTTGGCGCCGGCGACATCGATCGTCGATCTCGTCGCGCTCGTCGGTCACGCAACAGTCGTGATCTCCGGCGACACCGGACCCACGCACGTTGCGGCGGCGCTCGGCACTCCCGTGGTCGGTCTCTACGGCCCCACGCGGCCCTCGCGCAACGGGCCGTTGTCGCCCGATGCCGTCACGATTTCACGCGACGCGACCTGCCAGTGCCACCACCGGCGACGCTGCGTGCGACCCCGAATGTGCCTGCTCGACATCGAGGTGGACGAAGTGCTCGCGGCAGTCCCATCGAGCTCGGTGAGGTCTTGAAGTCGCTGCTCCCAACCTTGGCCCGTCGCCGTGTGACGCTCGGGTTTGTGCTCGGTCCCGTGGTCTTGTGGCTCGCGCGGCCGACCGACACCACGCTGGTCGCCGGGGTCGCGATAGCGCTCGTGGGCGAGGGCTTGCGCGTCTGGGCGGCGGGGCATCTGACGAAAGCGCAGCAGGTCACCACGTCGGGCCCGTATCGTTCTTTCGCGCACCCGCTGTATCTGGGCTCGTCAATCATCGGTGCCGGCCTCGCGATCGCGTCGGCGAGTGCGATCGCGGCAGGCCTGATCGCGGTCTACCTCGTCGCGACGCTGACGGCGTCCATCAGGAGCGAACGCGCGTTTCTTCGGAGCGAGGTTGCGAGCGGCGACGCCCGTCAGCGGTTCGCCCTCACCCGGGCGATCGCGAATCGCGAGCACCGAGCCCTCCTCGGCGTGCTCGTCGCGATATTGCTGCTCGCGTGGAAGGCAACGTATAATGGCTCGTTTTGGCGGTAGGGGCGGTTAGCTCAGTGGTAGAGCACCGGCTTTACACGCCGGCTGTCACAGGTTCGAGTCCTGTACCGCCCACTCAGTGATCGTGGACGGGATTTGGGATTTGGGATTCGGGGTTCGGGATTCGCGATGTGCTCTTGCAGCGTGACGCCACCGAATCCCAAATCCCAAATCCCAAATCCCCAATCCCGAATCCCATCGTCCGTAGGGGTCGTAGTTCAGTTGGCTAGAACGCCGGCCTGTCACGCCGGAGGCCGCGGGTTCGAGTCCCGTCGACCCCGCCAACCACGTCACGCTACCGAGACCAGCTCGCGGTCTCGGTAGATCCCGTTGCCACCTGTTGCCACGGCTGGCCGGGAATCCTGGCACATCCAGCAGCCGAATCGCGCCTTCGATCCTCGCCCCATCGTTGGGCGGCCGACCTTGAATCGGACTGACAATCGCCGACGCTCTCGGTCGCGACAACCACTGGCCAATCGAGTGATAAGGTCGCCGTGATGTAGACTAGCCGCGGGTCCGGCTGCAAGAGGCCGGCGCGCAGCGAGAGGCTATCCTCAACTCGCAAGGAGTCTGGTGAATGAGCATCATCACGTTGAAAGTGAACGGCGGCACGCACACCTTGGACATCGACCCCTCGACGCCGTTGCTCTACATCCTGCGCAACGACGTCGGCGTGCAGGGCCCGCATTTTGGCTGCGGACTCGGCCAGTGCGGCGCCTGCACCGTGATCATCAACGGCGCCGCGGTGCGCTCGTGTATTACGCCGTGTTCCGCCGTGAGGGGCGAGATCACCACGCTCGAAGGACTGGCCAAGGACGGGACGCTGCACCCCGTCCAGCGCGCCTGGATTGAGGAGCAGGTGCCGCAGTGCGGTTTCTGCCAGAACGGCCAAATCATGAATGCGAAGGTGCTGCTCGACCGCAATCCGAATCCGACTGACGCGCAGATCCGAGAGGGGATGGCCGGGGCGCTCTGCCGCTGCATGACGTATTACCGCGTTCAAGCGGCCATCAAGCGGGCTGCCGTGTCGCTGGCGGCCGGTGGGCCCGTTTCGGACAAAGGAGGTCTGGCATGACCACCTTCACGAACGTTCCGAAACAGGTCGAAGCCCTCCTGGAGCAGTGCAGTGGGACGATCTCCCGGCGGAAGTTTCTCGAGAGTTCGGGTCTGCTCGTCGTCAGTGTCGGCGCCGCGGCGGTGGCCGGTCCGTTCGCCCCGAGTGCGAATGCCCAGGCTCCCGGTCCGTACCCCGATCCCAACTTCCTGCAGCTCGATTCGTGGATCGTCATCCACCAGGACAACACCGCGACCTTCTACGTCGGCAAGACCGACTGCGGCCAGGGCACCGGCACCGCCTTCCGCCAGATGATGTCTGACGAGCTGGACATCGCGTACGACAAGACCACGTGCATCATGGGCCGCACCGACATCACGGTGGATCAAGGCGGATCGGGCGGTTCAGACGCGATTCAAACCGATGGCTGGCCCATGCGGCGCGTGGCCGCCGAGGCCCGGCGCGTTCTGCTGGGGATGGCGTCCACGCGGTTTGGTGTGCCGCTCGATCAACTCGCTGTCAGCGAAGGTGTCATCGCGGTCAAAGCGGATCCTTCGAGGCGAGTCACCTACGGAGAGCTCGTCGGGGGACGGCGGTTCAACGTCACGCTGACGGGCAACGACATCAATGCGACCACCGGTGCGGCGACGGTCAAGGCGGTACAGGAGCTCAGGATCGTCGGCCAGTCGCCGCAGCGCTACGACATTCCCGCCAAAGTGGACGGCTCGTTGAAGTGGGCCGTGGACGTGAAAGTTCCGGGCATGGTGCATGCGCGGAACGTCAAGCCTCCGGTGGCCGGTGCGAAGCTCGTCAGCATCGACGAGTCTTCCGTTCGAGCCATCCCTGGATTCATCAAGGTCGTGAGCAAGGGCAATTACGTCGCGGTCGTGTGCGAGCGGGAAGAACAGGCCGTCAAGGCGGCCAGACAGCTCAAGGTCGACTGGCAGAAGCCGGCGACACCGTCTTTCCCGGCATCGGAAGACCTCTACAGTTACATGCGCAGCGCGACGCCCACTTCAAGGCAAGGGCCGAACGTGGTCGGCAACCCCGATGCGGCGCTGGCCAGCGCGGCGAAGGTCGTTGAAGCCGAATACGACGTCCCGTTCCAGGGGCACACAGCTTTCGCTCCGGCTCACGCCATGGCCGATCCGTCGAACGGTCAGATGACAATCTATTCCAATGACATGAAGTCCTACGGGATGCGATCCGGCGTCGCTCAGTTTCTTGGCATGCCTCGGGATCAGGTGCGCGTCGTCTGGATGGAGGGCCCGCAGGGGTACGGCCGCACGGCCGCGGATGACGCGGGCTTCGAGGCGGCATTTCTTGCCAAAGAAATCGGCCGGCCGGTTCGGGTGCAGTGGATGAGGCACGAAGAGACGGGGTGGGATAGCAAGGGCCCTGCGTTTACCTTCAAGATCCGCGGAGGTCTGGATGCCCGTGGCAATCTCATCGCGTTGGATTACACCGCTCAGGCCGCCGACTACTGCCACCTCGGTTATAACGAGGCCGAGACCGTGCTGATCGCGCAACTCATGGGCACCAGGCGGGCGACGCCGGATGCCGGCAGCGCGGGCACGCCTTCGAACATGTACGACATCCCGAACAAGCGCACGGCGACCGCGGTGGTGAGTCTACCGCTCGTGTGGGAGACGCCGCTCCGCACCGGCAACTTGCGCGATCCGAACGGCCCCCAGATCACCTTCGCCGCCGAATCGTTCATCGACGAAATGGCGGCCGCGGCAAACGCCGACCCGGTTGAGTTCCGCATGAGGCTGCTCACCGCGGGCACCGCCGAGGACAGCGGATTCAAGCGGGCGCGTTCCATCGCCGTGCTCGAGGCGGCGGCGGAGGCGTTCGGTTGGGAGCCTCGTCCTTCACCGAAACCGCTCGACACCGGCACCATCCTCACCGGGCGCGGGATTGCGTACACCTTCCGCAGCCAGACCGTCGTCGCCGAGATCGCCGAGGTCGAGGTGAATCGCCTTTCCGGTCACGTGTGGGTGAAGCGGCTCGTCTGCGCGCACGACTGCGGGCTGGTCATCAATCCCGAGGGGCTGCGCCGCACCGTCGAAGGAGGCATGCTCCATTCGCTCAGCCGCGCGCTTCACGAAGAGGTGCGGTTCGATACCGAAAAGACCACGGGCGTGGATTGGATCTCTCACCCCTCGCTCAGGCATGCCGACACGCCGGCCAGGATCGACGTCGTGCTGGTGAACGGGGATCCCAATCCGAACCGGCCGGATCTGCCTCACTATGGAGCCGGCGAGACGGTCTGCAGGCCCCTGATCGCGGCGGTCGCCAACGCCATCTACGATGCAACCGGCGTCCGGCTTCGTCGCGTTCCCTTCAGAGACGTGCGTGTGCTCGCCGCACTCAAAGCTGCACGCGTGTAGCTCAATTCACGCGGCTATGGGCATCCGCCAGGGTGCGGCGTGATGACGCGATAAACTCCGTCCAGGTGTCATTCGGGACCCACAGTCTCTTGATGTGAGCGTCTGCCTGATCGGCTGACCACCCAAGCCGCGCCTGCCCTGAGAACCGACACCGTATATTTCCTATCGTCTCGATTTGGACGGCAACGGCTACATCGTCACTCGCGACGGCGTGAAGACAACCGTGCCCGGTATGTTCGCATGTGGCGACGTACAGGATCACGTGAACCGCCAGGCGATCACCGCGGCGGGCACCGGCTGCATGGCGGCGCTCGACGCGGAGCGATATCTTGAAACTCACGAGTGAAAACTGAAAGGGTAAAAGGACGCAGTCGTAGTGTCCGCCTTCAGGCGGACGTCCGACCGAAGGCCGAGTCCTTTTAAGTTTTGAGTCTTAAGTTTTCACTTCCGCAAAGCGGCAACCCAGTTCACGACGAGCGTGATCGGTGGGACTGAGGTGGGTTGCTCCTGCCGTGTGATGACGAGAAACCGCCGGCCGTCGGGTGAGACGTCGTAGAAATACTGAATTATAGGAGGCAATTTCTGTGAAGCAAGGGCGGAGCAGGATTGCAGAAACTGCAATCGCAAGACGGACCCTGGCCGTTTAACGAAGGAGTCTTGAAGGAGAGGTGTTTGCAGGCCCCTTCGATGGGTTCACACCTCCGCATGAAGATCCGCATCGACCCACACGCCGCCGGGCGAGCCGAAGCGCGAGGACGCAGACCCTTGACGGAGGTATATCCGATCTTATATAAGGTGAAGTCCCTGGTGTGGGTCGGTTCGTCGAGGGTGGCGATCCAAGGATTTCCGGCTTCGGCCCGCCGCGAAGCGGGACATGATCTCTGGTTGGTGCAGACCGGGCGGGCACCACGCGACTGGCGGCCGATGCCCGACGTTGGCGCGGGCGTTGTCGAGTTGCGGGTTCATGTGGGAACAGAGCATCGGGTATTTTATGTCGCACATTTCGAGGAAGCCATCTATGTCCTACACGCGTTCGAGAAGCGCAGCGGGAAGACGAAGCGGCAGGACCTCGCGACCGGCCGCGCGCGCTACCGCCAGGTCGTTGCGGCCCCGACGAAGGGGAGGCAAGGGCGTGCCGGCAGAGTCGAACGTGATGCTGGAAGCTTCGAGCGGTAACGTCTATCTCGACCTTGGGTTTTCTCCGGCTGAGGCGGAGTACCTTCTGCTCCGCTCGCGCCTCATGGTAATGGTAGAGCGCCTCATTAGCGACCGACAGATGACCCAGGTCAAGGCGGCGCGACTTCTTGGCGTGTCGCAGCCACGCGTGTCAGACATCGTGCGCGGCCGTGTTGAGCGCTTCACGATCGACGCGCTCATCGAGATGCTCGCGCGAGCCGGCATCCGCCTCGATATCGTCGCGCTCCCGGTGTCGGCCTGACAGTCATGACGGTCGATGTGCTTGATCGATGGAAGGGCCAGGCATGAGGGTGTACTACGACGACGACAAGGCCGATCTTCTGTACCAGCGCATCGACGAGCGAGAGCAGCAGGTGCAGAACAGACGCCTGACCGACGACATCGTGTTGGACGTGGGCGAGGATGACAAGATCGTGGGGATTGAGTTTCTTGATGCGTCCAAACACGTGAGCTGTGAAGGGGGGAGGGGACCGAGAACGGGCCTTATGCTAACTCCCAGACTTGGGCGCGGTGCTCGCCCTCGGCGTGCTGGACAAGCCGAGTGTCATCATCTTCCGGCTCGCTGACGAACGACCTTCTGGAGCACTGGTGCTGATTGAAGACACGCGGTACCGCGTTCAGCCGATGCACGCCGTTCGCATTGAGCTGCGCACGCCGCGCCATGCGGCCGCCCATCGCGCCGGGTCCGATAGAGCCGAGATTCGCCAAGGCGGTTCAGGATAGTATTTGCCCGTTTCCATGGGCAATCCGCATGGGTCCAGGCCGCTCGTCACGGCCGGCCTTCGCCTCTCATCGTGGTTCGAGCGCTGGTTCCCCGATGCCTTCGTCCTCGCGCTCGTCGCGGTCTCGGCGATCTTTGCCGGCTCGGTGATGACGAGCGGCTCGGTCGCCGACTCGGCGCGCTGGTTCGGCAGCGGCTTCTGGGACCTCACGACGTTCACCATGCAGGTGGCGATGATCATCGTGAGTGGCTACGCCGTCGCCACGGCGCAGCCGGTGCATCGGCTGATCGGGCGCATGGCGAGGATCCCACGGGACGGGCGGAGCGCGGTGGCCTTCGTGGCGCTCTTCTCGATGGCGTCGTCGCTCCTCTCCTGGAGCTTCAGCCTCATCTTCAGCGGGCTGCTCGCGCGCGAGGTCGCCCGCCGCCTGCGCGCGGCCGACTATCGCGCGCTCGGCGCGGCCGCGTACCTGGGCGTGGGCAGCGTGTGGGCGCTCGGCCTCTCCTCGTCTGCCGCGCTCATCATGGCCGCGCCCGCGTCCCTGCCGCGTTCGATTGCCGCCGTGAGCGGCGTCATCCCGCTTCGCGACACGCTGGGCCTGTGGCAAAGCCTGGTGATGGCGGCGGTACTCATCGCCGTATCGACGGCCATCGCCTACTATTCCGCGCCCAATCCGTCAGAGGCGCGCGGCATCGAGGCGATGGGGCTGGCCGAACCCGAGGTGGCGCCCGAGCCGAGGGGCCCGCAGACGCCGGGGGAGTGGCTCGAGGACAGTCCGATCCTGACCATCGTGGTCGCCGCTTTCGGCGTGACCTACCTGGTCGGGGAACTTGCCGGCAGCGGCATCGGCGTGCTTCTCGAGCTGAACCACTACGTGTTCGCGTCTCTCGTGGTCGGCCTGCTGCTGCACTGGCGGCCGCGCGCGTTCGTGCGGGCCGTCACGCTGGCCGTGCCGTCGGTGGCCGGCGTGCTCATTCAATACCCGCTGTACGCCGGCGCCGTCCGCATGATGACCGAATCCGGTCTGGCGAAGCAGATGGCGGAGGCGTTCGTCGCCGTGTCGACCAGGGAATCGTTTCCGGTCATGGTCGGTGCGTACTCCGCGGTGCTCGGGCTGTTTGTGCCGTCGGCCGGAGGGAAATGGATTATCGAGGCGCCGTACGTGCTCGAGGCCGCAAACACCTTGCAGGTGCACCAGGGCTGGGTCGTGCAGACCTACAACGCCACCGAGGCGCTTGCCAACCTCGTGCATCCGTTCTGGATGCTGCCGCTGCTCGGCATTCTCGGCCTCAAGGCGCGCGACATCATCGGCTATTCAGTGCTGCAGTTTCTGGTGCACGTGCCGCTCGTGCTGTTTCTCGTGTGGGCCCTCAATTTCACCCTGACGTATGCGCCGCCGATCCTCTCGGCAGCCGTCCCCTGAGCGAGCCGCCACCCGGCGAGCGCGGTGGGCGCCGCTACACCAACCGGGGAAACGGGCTAGGGTTTTGGCGGCCCGCTGACGAGCGCCGCAATCACCAGGTCGCCGCTGACGTTGACCGTCGTGCGGCACATGTCGAGCAGCCGATCCACGCCGAGAATGAGTCCCATGCCCTCGGCCGGCACACCCACCGATTGCGCCACGATGAGGACCATCGGCAGCGATCCGCCCGGCACGCCCGCCGTGCCGACGCCGGCCAAAATCGACATCAGCATCACCCGGAGCTGCTGTCCGGCGCCGAGATCGAGTCCGTACACCTGCGCCAGAAAGAGCACCGTAATCCCTTCGAAGAGCGCCGTCCCGTTCTGATTGGCCGTCGACCCCACGGTCAGCACGAAGCGAGCGATGTCGGGCGGGAGCCGGAGCTTGGTGTCGGCGACCTCGAGCGCGAGTGGCAGCGTGGCGTTGGACGAAGCCGTCGAGAAGGCGTACAGGTAGACCTCGCGGCAGTTTCGGAAGAATTCAATCGGCGACCGGCGCGCCGCGATGCGCAGGAGCGCCGAGTAGACGCCGAACTGCTGCAGCAGGAGGCCGACGATGACGGTGAGGACGTACAAGAACAGGGACGCAAACACGCCCGTGCCGAGGGTGAACGCAGTATTAAAAATGATGGCGAACACCGCCACCGGCGAGAATTGCATCACCACATGCACGATGCGCATGCAGGCATCGAAGATTTGTTCGAGCAGCCGCATCAGCACGTTGCGGCCACCAGCGCTCTTCGAGGTGGCGCTGACCGCGATGCCGAACACGACCGCGAACACCATGAGCGGCAGCATCTCGCCGTCGAGCGCGCGGACGGCCGAGTCGAGGGGATTACGGGGGACGATCTCGACGATCGCGTCGCCGATGGGCTTCGCGGCGGCGGCGTTGGCCGCGAGCGTCTGTACGGCTGCGGCACCCGTGCCGCTAGACTGCAGGCTCAGGCCGAGGCGATCGCCGGGCCGGATGGTGTTGACCAGCGCGATGCCAATCAGGACCGACAGCGCGCTCATCACCACCGTGAAGAGCAGCGTGCGTCCCGCCACGCCCGCCAACTCGTGCCCCTTGCCCAGTTCGTACACGCCGACGACCAGCGCCGAGAACACCATCGGCACGACGATCATGAAGATCGATCGAAGGAAGAGCTGGCCGATGGGCCGGAGCAGATTGACGTTAACCGCCGCGATCCATGCAACGTCGGCGCGCGAGTGAAGCGCCGCGCCCAGCGCGGCGCCCAACACGAGGGCGATGAAGAGCTTCGTGTGCAGCTTCACGAGTGGTTTATGCTAGTCCAACTCCCCGTCCGTCGTAGTGTCCGCCTTCAGGCGGACCGTGGATATGCACAAAGGCCCGCGACACCCTGAGCGTGCGTTCGGCGTCTCGGTGGGGCTCGTGCTCCGCGCGATTGCGGCTGTTCTCTGGTGGCGTGGGCGGATCGGTCGCGCCGAGATCGCCGGCGCCGTCGGACTGGCGCTGTTGGCGTGCGGGCTGGTATATCCGTCGCTCCTCAAATGGCCGAGCGCCGTCTGGTGGCGGTTTTCACGCGTGCTCGGACATTTCAACGCGCGCATCCTGCTCGGCATCGTGTTTTTCTTTCTCTTGACGCCGATGTCGGTCCTTTGGCGGCTCGCCGGCAAAGATCCGCTGGCCCGCCGGCGCGACCGGTGGCCCGGCTGGTCGCCGTATCCCGCGCGGTACCGGGATCACACACACTATTCGAGGATGTATTGAACTCTATAGCCGTAGTGTCCGGCTTCAGCCGGACCTGGAGGTCCGCTGGAGCGCCTGCGGCCATGCGAGCCCGAGGCCAAGCAAAGCCGAGGGCGAGCATCAGCGTAAGTTCGCGGCGGGGGTGGGGCCCCGCCGCCAGTGAATAACGTCTGACGAGGTTCTATGAGCAAGAGCCGTGTGTTATCGGAGTTCTGGCAGTTCCTGATGCAGGAGAAGAAGTACTGGCTCGTGCCAATTGTGCTCGTCTTCGTGCTGTTCGGGTTGCTGCTCGTGTTTGCCCAGTCGAGCGCCGTTGCCCCCTTCATCTACACGTTGTTTTAGGTGCCGACGCGCATCCTGGGGATCTCGGCGTACTACCACGGATACGAGGACGAGATCCTGTTCGGCGAACATCACGAATCGCACGCGGCGTCGGCCTTCTATCCGTCCCCCTTCGAGCAAGCGGCCTTCGTCACCATGGACGGCGTCGGCGAGTGGGCCACTTCGTCCATCGGCTTGGGCCGCTCCACGATCCCGGCCGTGACGCACGTCGATTATTCCGCGCGGATTCAGACCGTGCGCCGGGAGACCAACCCGACGTACTACGACATCATCGAAGCGTTCCACCGCCGTACCGGCTGCCCGGTGGTCGTCAACACCTCGTTCAACGTCCGCGGCGAGCCCATCGTCTGCACGCCGGAGGACGCGTACCGATGCTTCATGCGCACGAACATGGACGCGCTCGTGCTGGAGAATTTCATCCTCGAGAAGGTCGAGCAGGCGCCGCTCGTCGAAGACGACAGCTGGCGCAAGGAGTTCGTCCTGGACTAATCTTCACCCATGCCTTTCCGAGACGTCATCGGCCATCGGCGAATCGTCGGTCTTCTCGGACGATCGATTGCGCATCAGTCGCTGCCGCCAAGCCTGATCTTTGCGGGCCCCTCCGGGATTGGCAAACGGCTGACCGCCATCTCGGTCGCGCAAGCGTTCAACTGCTTGGGACAGTCGGCAGTCGGCAGTCGACAGTCGGCAGTAGACGAGGCCGACGCGTGCGGCAGGTGTGCGGCCTGTAGCCGCATCGTGCGCGGCGTCCATCCCGATGTGCTCGTCGTGGAACCAGGCGAGAGCGGGTCGATCAAGATCGATCACGTGCGTGACGTCATCGACCGCGCGATGTATCGGCCGTTTGAGGGCAGGCGGCGCGTCGTGATCGTCGACCAAGCCGACGCGCTCGTCACTCCGGCTCAAAACGCCCTGCTCAAGACGCTCGAGGAGCCGCCGCCTTCATCGGTCTTTATCCTCGTCACATCGCGTCCGGACGTGCTCCTGCCGACGGTCAGGTCGCGATGTCCGCAGTTGCGGTTCAGGCCGCTCGCGGCGGGCGAGATCGCAGACGCCCTTGTCGCCAGGGGGCACGGTCGGACCGAGGCGCGCGCCATCGCGGCGACGGCCGACGGGAGCCTCGGCCACGCCCTCGAGGCCAGCGCAGGCGATCTGGTGGAGGCGAGGGACGTCGCCGAGCGCGTGCTTGCCCACGCGGCGTCAACGACCGATCCGCGCCGGCGGATCGAAGGGGCGCAGGTTCTGTTGACCGGCACGGGCGGCGGTGCTGCTGGAAACGACGCCCGCGGCCGTCTCGCGTCGCACCTCAGTGCGATGGCGTCGATCCTGCGCGACACCGAGCTGCTGTCCGCCCGCGGCCCCGGAAGGCCTGGTCAACCTGGTGAAGAGGTTCGCGCGCTGGCGAATCCCGATCTGCGTCCCGCGCTTGATCGACTCGCCTCGTCGTATCAGGACGGGAGAGGCCGAAGGGCCTTTGCGGCTGTCGATCGCGCGCGTGTCGCGCTCGACCGAAACGCCGGGGTCAAGATCGTGGCCGACTGGCTGGTGCTTCAGTTATGAGCGCACCAACGCCCATGCGCCTCGTGACGGTGAAACTCCATCCGGTCGGCCGCGCGCAGTCCTTTCTGGCGGATGATCTGCCGGCCGGTACAGCGACCGAGAGGGGCGATCGGGTTGTTGTGCGAACAGATAACGGTCCGGCGGTTGCGACCGTCGTGCGCGCCGTGCCGCAAATCGACGAGCGGCGTCGGCCCACGCCCGATTCGCCGAGGCGCGTCGTGCGGACGGCCACCCACGACGACATCGTCACGCGCCTGAAGCACGAACAGCGCGAGCAGGAGGCGCACCGCGTGGCGATGCTGAAGATCCGCGAGCACGGCCTCGGCATGCGGCTGACGCGCGTCGAGCAGGCCTTCGACGGATCGAAGCTCGTCTTCTATTTCACGGCCGAGGGCCGTGTGGACTTCCGCGATCTCGTGCGCGAGCTGGCCTCCGAGTTCCACACGCGCATCGAGATGCGGCAGATCGGCGTCCGAGACGAAGCCAAGATGCTCGGCGGCTACGGCACCTGCGGCCGGCCGCTGTGCTGCACGACGTTTTTGCAGTCGTTCCAGCCCGTGTCGATCAAGATGGCCAAGCAGCAGGACTTGAGCTTGAATCCCTCGAAGCTCTCTGGCTTGTGCGGCCGGCTGAAGTGCTGCCTGCGGTACGAGCTGCCCAACGCCAAGGGCGTCGTGCACGGCGGCTGCGGCAGCGAGGGCGGGTGCGACCATCCGAGCGGCTGCGGCGCCGGAGGGTGCGGGTCAGGCGGCTGCGGCACTGGTCACTGCCGTTCTCACTGAAATGCTCCTGACGCTATGGCCACGCTCTTAATCACAGGCGGAGCAGGCTTCATCGGTGCCAATTTCGTTCGGCATGCGCTCGATCACAGCTCCGACCGCCTGGTCGTTGTCGACAAGCTGACGTACGCGGGGAGCCTCCTGAATCTGGAACGCCCGCTGAAGGATCCGCGCGTGCGGTTCGTGCGCGCCGACATCGGGGACC
>Ga0156016_127_pt1 | contig 19741 bp, 13 predicted proteins | sample RifCSPlowO2_02_FD_107670 | JGI IMG/M metagenome (GOLD analysis project Ga0156016, IMG submission 107670) | Acidobacteria bacterium RIFCSPLOWO2_02_FULL_64_15 | reverse complement strand
GATCACGCCGTGGTCGGCACCGGCGGCGTGGAACCACAAGTTGTACTGGACGTTTGGCGGCGGCGCGGCTCCCGGCCATCGCCAGGCGGCGCCGGGCAGCGTCTTCCTCGACGCTCAGCTCTCGCGCGGGTTCGCCGTGGCGACGACCTCGCTCAACACGTTCGGCAACAATTTCAACTCCGTGGTGTCAGCCGAGAACGTGATGATGTTGAAGGAACACATCATCGAAACGATGGGTGAGGTGCGCTACACGCTGGCGACGGGTGGATCGGGCGGCGCCATGCAGCAGCAGCTCCTGACCAGCGCCTACCCCGGACTGCTCGACGGCATCGAACCGAGCGCCAGCTTCCCGGACATGTGGACGAACTTCCGCGAGATCCAGGACTGCTCGCTGATGCTCCGCTACTTCAAGGAGACGGCGGCGTCGAATTGGCAGGACGTGACGGTGCGAAATGCCGTGATGAACAACGCGAACGAGATGCCGGGCACCTGCGAGGCCTGGGGCAACACGCGCCTGACGTGGGCCGATCCCCGGATTGGCTGTGTGCCCGGAGGACGTGGCGCGGCCGCTGCGGCGCCTCCATCGTGGCTGTACGACCCGAAGACCAACCGGACTGGTACGCGCTGCACACTGCAGGACTATCAGGTGGCGATCTTCGGACGCCGGCCGGACGGCTTTGCGAATCGCGTGTATGACAACGTCGGCGTGCAGTACGGACTGAATGCGCTCAAAGCCGGCACAATCACGACCGACCAGTTCGTGGACATGAACGAAAACATCGGCGGGCTCGACATCGATCTCAACTTCGTGCCCGAGCGCAGCGTGGCCGACGCGCCGGCGCTCGCGATCGCGTACCGGACGAGCCAGATCAACATGGGCGGCGCGATGAACACCGTGCCGATCATCGACAACCGTGGCTGCCGGAACGTCGAGGTCCACAGCTGCTATCACACGTACTCGACGCGCGCCCGCATCGAGAAGACGCATAACGGCGCCGCGAACCACGTGATCTTCCTGAGCTCGCCGGGAAATACTGCGTTCCTGGCCCTCGATCAATGGGTGGCCGCGGTCAAGGCCGACGGATCGGCGACGCCCGCTGCGATGAAGGTGGTCAAGAACAAGCCCGCCGACATCGTCGATGCCTGCTGGATTAACGGCCAGCGGAGCACCGACGCGGCCGCGTGCCGTGCGGCGAATCCGTATTTCGGCAACGCGCACCTCGGCGCCGGCCAGAGCATCGAGGACGCCGTGCTGAAGTGCCAGCTCGAGCCTTTGAATAGAGCCGAATACGGCGTCTCGTTCAGCGATGCACAGTGGACGCGCCTGCAGGCGGCATTCCCCGGCGGCGCGTGCGATTGGTCGAAGCCAGGCGTCGGCGCCACTGCGCCGGTGGCGTGGCTGTCGTTCGCGGACGGCCCGGGCGGAAAACCGATCGGCGTAGCGCCCGTTTCGAAGTAAGCGCAAGACCTCCGTTGATCCCTACGCCAAGGCGGGGCCCGTATCCCCGCCTTGGCGCACGTCCTTGAAGAGCCCATTCAGCGAGCTGCCCAACGCGCCAGGCTGGAACGCGGAGGCGGTGCTCCGTGACTACCGCATCGGCTGCCGCAGTCGCCAGTGCAGCAGCATCGCGCGCAACGAGGTGTTCGCCGGCAAGGCGAAGTTCGGCATCTTCGGCGAGGGCAAGGAATCCGCCCAGCTCGCGATGGCGCACGCATTCAGCAAGGGCGACTTTCGCTCAGGCTACTACAGAGACCAGACGCTGATGTTCGCGCTGGACCTGCTGCCGCCCGGGCAGTTCTTCGCCCAGCTGTACGCGCACGCCGACGTCGCGGCCGAGCCGGCATCCGGGGGCCGGTCGATGACCAGTCATTTCGCCACCCGCCTGCTCGACGGCGAGGGCCGCTTCGTACGGCAAACCGATCGGTACAACTCCGCCGCCGACCTGTCGCCGACCGCGTCGCAGATGCCGCACCTGGTTGGACTGGCTTACGCGTCCGCGCTCTACCGGCGACTGCCTGGCCTCAAGGCCGGCGCCGACCTGTTTTCCTCGAACGGGGACGAAATCGTTTTCGGCACCATCGGTGAGGCGAGCTGCGCCGAAGGACTCTTCTGGGAATCGGTGAATGCGCTCGGCGTGCTCCAGGCTCCGGCGCTCATCTCGATCTGGGATGACGGGTTCGGCATCTCGGTGCCGGAAGCATTTCAGATGACGAAGGGGGATATCGGCCGAGTGCTCGAAGGCTTCGGCCGACGCGTTGGCGGACGGCCTGGAATCGCCCTGCACGTCGTGCACGGATGGGACTACCCGGGATTGTGTTCGACGTATCTTGACGCCGCCGAGCAGGTCCGCCGCGAACATACGCCGGCCATCGTGCACGTCACGGAACTAACCCAGCCGTACGGCCACTCGACGTCGGGCAATCACGAGCGCTACAAATCGGCGGAACGGCTGGCGTGGGAAAAGGAGTACGACTGCCTGCCGAGGATGCGCGCGTGGATTCTCGATCGAGGACTCGCGTCTGCAGAGGAGCTCGACCGGCTGGAGGCGGAAGAGAAGCGGACCGTCGTGGAGGCGCGGGACCGGGCCTGGAACGAGTACAGGACACCGATTGAAGGCGAACGGCAGACCGTGCTCTCGCTTGTCACGGCGGTGGCGGAGCACTCCTCTCGTGCGGAACACATCCAGGGCGTTGCTTCGGCACTGCAAGACGCGAAGACGCCGCTTCGCCGCGACATCATGGCGGCCGTCGGCGACGTCCTGCTCACCGCTCGACACGACCCACCGGAAACGACTCGCGCACTGCGGCAATGGAAGCGGGAACAGGACGCGATCAACCGGCGGCGCTACGGCTCGGACCTCTACAGCGAGTCAGGGGGATCCGCTCTCAGCGTTCCCGTCGTGCCGGTCCGGTACGCGCCGGATCCGCCGATGCTGCAAGGGTTTGAAATCATCCGGGCGTGCTTCGACGCGGCGTTCGATCGGATGCCGCAGCTGATCGCCATCGGCGAAGACATCGGCCGCCTTGGCGGCGTCAATCAGGGCTGGGCGCACCTCCAGGAGAAGTACGGCCCCCTTCGCATCACCGACACGGGCATCCGGGAGGCCACCATCATCGGACAGGCAATCGGCATGGCGCTGCGCGGTCTGCGGCCGATCGCCGAGATCCAGTACCTGGACTACCTCCTCTACGCGCTGCAGATCGTTTCGGACGATTTGGCGACGCTTCGCTGGCGCACGCACGGCGGCCAGAAAGCGCCGGTCATTATCAGGACGCGCGGACACCGCCTCGAGGGCATCTGGCACTCGGGATCGCCGATGTCCGGCATCGTCAACCTCGTTCGGGGCCTCTACGTGTGCGTGCCGAGAGACACCGTTCAGGCGGCTGGTTTCTACAACACGATGCTCGCATCGGACGACGCAGCGGTGATCGTGGATGTCCTGAACGGGTATCGCAAGAGGCTGCCTCTCCCGGAGAACATTGGCGAGTTCACGCTGCCGCTCGGGATTCCAGAGATCATCCGTCCCGGATCGAACGTGACCGTCGTGACCTACGGCGCCTGCTGCGACATCGCGCTGGCGGCCGCATCGATGCTGCACGAGGCCGGCATCGAGATCGAGATCGTCGATGTTCGGACGCTGCTGCCGTTCGACATCCACGCGGCCATCCGAGACTCGATCGGCAAGACCAGCCGCGTGCTGTTCTTGGATGAAGACTGCCCCGGCGGCACTACCGCGTACATGATGCAGGAAGTCCTCGAACGGCAAGGCGCCTTCGAGCTGCTGGATGCACCGCCGCGGACGCTATCGGCCATGGCCCACCGGCCGGCCTACGGCTCAGACGGAGACTACTTCTCCAAGCCAAACCGGGAGCAGATTGTGGAGGCTGTCTACGAGATGATGGCCGCGTCCGACCCTGGGCGCTTTCCTCCCATCTAAGCCTACGCGGCGGCGGGCCGCTTCTTGGTGAGCGAGCGGAAGTGGACCTCGGCGTACGCGACGCCGCCCGTGTCGTCCACGTTCAGATCGAAGTCGTAGCCCTGGTGCTCGAGCTGGCGCCGGACATGGTCGATCATCCGCATCGCAAGGGGACTGAGCGCGTCCTTTGTGCTGTCCGGCTCGGCCAGCAGAGTCACCCACGCGTCTTTCTGCCCCCGCGACGGCTTTCGGGCTATCTGAAAGCCGTTTCTGCACTTCTTCACCAGGTAAAGGCCCAGTTCGTCCTCGGGAAGATCTTTCACCCGGTCCCACGATTCTATCCAGCGTCGAGTACGTGCCAGCATCGCTAATCCTTCCAAATCGCCCGCCCCGGTGGCGACACATCATATTATGCAAAGCCGGGCGCCCGGTGTACAAGTACTCTTCCGTCGCGACCTTATCGGGGCGCGGGTACACTCTCAGTCGAGTGACCGCCCCTACGACACCTGTCCCGCTGACTGGCGCTGTCGCCGACGCTCGCCCGGCGCCTAAGGCTCTGACGACGCGATTGCTGGATTTCTGGCTGCTGGGCGGCGCGAGCATCTTGGTGTGGCTCGTCATGATCTCGCTCGAGGGATTCAGGGGGAGCTGGGCGATCGGTCAACACTTCAGCCACCTGACGGCCACGACGTTATCGCTGTCGTTGCTGATCAACTACCCGCACTTCCTGATGTCGTACAAGCTCGCCTACACCCGCGGGCGCTCCTTCGTCTTCGGCCACTGGTGGCAGTTGATCGTCGTGCCCATCGCGCTCGCCGGGATCTTTGCCGCGGCCTACCTCTTCTACGACGTTCCCGTCGACAGCTTGCCGATCGTATCGAGAGCGTCACAGACGGTGGGCGCGTGGGGCGCGAACGCGCAGGAGCTGGCGGGCCCGCGGACTTCAGGGCGTGGAGGGGGTTCAGCTACTCCTCGCTCGACTTCGAGTTTGTGCCGGACGCGATAGACAGCCGGCTCGGCACGGTCGATGCCTGGGGGATGTACTTCTTCTTCACCGCGGCGATGCTGTTCATTAACATCCACCACTATTTCATCGACAACGTCGTGTGGCGGTTCAAGGATCCGCAGGTGCGCGCGTACCTGCTCGGCTGATTGTGGCCGCCGGTGCGGAAATTCCGACAGCGGAGTACAGTGAAGGCGTGACAGAACTTCAGAACGTCGCGGCCTCCTCCGAGTTCGCCGAGCTCGAGCGGGAAGTAGCCAGACGCCGCACCTTCGCCATCATTTCCCACCCCGACGCGGGCAAGACGACGCTGACGGAAAAGCTGCTGCTCTATGCCGGCGCCATTGAGCTCGCCGGCGCCGTCCGGGGGCGCAAAGCCAGGCGCCACGCCACGTCGGACTGGATGGAGCTCGAGCAGGAGCGCGGCATCTCGATCACATCCGCCGCCCTCGAGTTCGAGCTGGAGGGGCGGCGCATGTCGCTCATCGACACGCCCGGCCACAACGACTTCAGTGAAGACACCTATCGCGCGCTCATTGCCGCCGACAGCGTCGTGATGGTGATCGACGCGGCCAACGGCGTCGAGGATCAGACACGGAAGCTGTTTGAGGTGTGCCGGCGCCACCGGCTGCCGATTCTCACCTTCATCAACAAGTTCGACCGCCCGGCCAGAGATCCGTTGGAGCTGTTGGACGATCTCGAGCGCACGCTCGGGATCGCCGCCGCGCCGGTGAACTGGCCGATCGGCAGCGCCGAACGGTTTCGCGGCGTGTACGATATCGAGCACCAGACGCTCAGCCGATACCAACGCGAGGCGCAAGGGCAGTATCGCGTGCCGGTCCACCTGTCGTCGTTGGACGATCCGGACGCGCGGGAGATGATTGGCGCGGACCAGTACGCGCATGTCCGCGAGTCGCTCGACGTCATCCGCGAGGCCGGCACCCACTTCGACCTCGAGGCCTACCGCGCGGGACGGCAGACGCCCGTCTTCTTCGGGAGCGCCTTGACCAACTTTGGCCTCGAGCCGTTCCTGCAGGCGCTCGTCGAGCTGGCGCCGTCGCCACAGCCGCGCCAAAGCGACGGGGGAGTCGTGGCCCCGACCGACGAACGCTTCACCGGCTTTGTGTTCAAGATCCAGGCGAACATGGATCCGCGCCACCGGGATCGCGTCGCCTTCGTCCGCGTCTGTTCGGGCCGCTTCACCAAGGACATGGTGGTGTCGAACAGCCGGCTGGGAACGTCGCTGCGGGCGTCGCGGGCGTACCGCTTCTTCGGCCGCGACCGCGAGACCATCAGCGTGGCCTATGCGGGCGATATCATCGGTCTGGTCAACCCGGGACAGTTCGCGATCGGCGACACGCTCCACTCGGGCGCGCCCTTGCGGTTTCCCGACCTGCCGCGCTTTCCGGCCGAACACTTCGGGCGCATCCGCCTGCGGGACACCCGCTACAAGCAGTTCGACGAGGGCGTGAGGCAGCTCGAGGAAGAGGGGCTGATGCAGGTGTTCTACGTCGCGGCGGGCCGGCGCGAGCCGATTGTCGGCGTGGTGGGCGCGCTGCAATACGACGTGATTGCCAGCCGCCTTCGCACCGAGTACGGCGTGTCGGTTGACATCGATCCCGCCGGGTACGCGGCCGCTCGATGGCTCGGGAACCCGGCGGGGCCGACGCCGTCGCCGGGAGGAAGTAGTGCGCTGGCCGTGGACCGGCAGGAGCGACGGGTCATCCTGTTTGCGTCGGAATGGGAGCTGCAGTACTTCGAGCGCCATCATCCCGACGTGGTGTTGCTGGACGAGTCGCCTGCTGTTTGGACGCAGCAGTAGGACCAGCCCAGTGCGAGATCGGGCGCCTCTACATAATTGTCGATGATCGCAACGACTCCTACAGAACGATCCGGACTGCGCTGCGCCGTGCACGCATGTGAGCCTACTGGCGGGTTGAGGGGCGGAACGCGACCCGATCAAAGCCTACATAAATAAAACCATTCGAAGATATATCGACAGCATTGTCGCCACGCGGATGCCCGCGCCGGCGACGTGATCCATCCGGTTTCTGAAGAAATCTCTCGACAATATTCGCGCATGGGCGTCCGAGCGGTCTGCAGCGCGCGTGGAGTGCGTCTTGCACCGTTCGTCGTATGCCTGCGGTCTCGGTGCGGTCTCGCACCACCACGACGCACTGCCCGTATTGCGCCCTGCAATGCGGGATGCACCTGACCGCGGGGCAGAGCGTCGAGGTCGTCGGGAACGCGAAGTTCCCGGTGAACAACGGCGGGCTCTGCATCAAGGGATGGACGGCCGGAGAGATCCTCGGTCATCCGGATCGGCTGCTGACGCCCCTCATCCGCGACGCCAGCGGTCAACTGGCGGCGGCAAGCTGGGACGCCGCCCTTGACTTCATCGCGCGCCGCATCGAGGAGGTGCAGTCGCGCGACGGGCCTGATGCGGTCGGCGTGTTCGGTGGCGGATCGCTGACCAACGAGAAGGCGTACCTGCTCGGCAAGTTCGCCCGCGTGGCGCTCGGCACCTCCAACATCGACTACAACGGCCGCTTCTGCATGTCGTCGGCGGCGGCGGCCACGACCAAAGCGTTCGGCCTCGATCGAGGCCTGCCGTTCCCCCTCGAAGACATCGCGCACGCCGGGGTCGTCCTGCTCGTCGGCAGTAACGTGGCCGAAACCATGCCGCCCATCATGCAGTACTTCGAGGCGCAGCAAGAGAACGGCGGCAAGCTCATCGTCGTGGACCCGCGCCGATCCGCCACCGCGCTCTGGGCGACGCGCCACCTCTCGCTCAGGCCAGGGTCGGATGCCGCACTGGCCAACGGCCTGCTGCACTTGCTGATTCGGGACAACCTCATCGATCGCTCGTACATTCGCGATCGCACCGACGGCTTCGACGAGGTGCGCCGCACCGTCGCGATGTACTGGCCGGAACATGTCGAACGCCTCACCGGCGTGCCCGAAGCCGCTCTGATCGACGCGGCACGCCTCCTCGGCACCTCGCCGAGCGCCATGATCCTGACCGCGCGTGGTCCCGAACAGCAGGTCCACGGCGTCAACAACGCGCTCGCCTACATCAACATCGCGCTGGCACTGGGGGCCGTGGGCAAGCCCTTCAGCGGCTACGGGTGTTTGACCGGCCAGGGCAACGGCCAGGGCGGGCGAGAGCACGGACAGAAAGCAGACCAGCTTCCCGGGTACCGCCGGATTGACGATCCGGCCGCGCGCGCTCACGTCGCCCGAGTCTGGAGTGTGCCTGAGTCGACGATCCCCGGCCCCGGCAAGTCCGCGTACGAGCTGCTGGACTCGCTGGGGCAGAAGGGCGGCGTCCGCGCGTTGCTGGTGATGGGATCCAACGTCGTGGTGTCGGCGCCCAACGCCGTCCACGTCGAGCGGCGGCTCAAGGCGCTCGACTTGCTGGTCGTCGTCGACTTCTTCCTCTCCGAGACCGCGCAACTCGCCCACGTGGTGCTGCCGAGCGCGCAGTGGGCCGAAGAGGACGGCACGATGACCAATCTGGAGGGACGGGTCATCCTGCGGCGCCGGGCCGTCGAGCCGCCCGCGGGCGTGCGCACCGATCTCGAGGTGTTGTCCGCACTCGCCAGGCGCATGGGCAAGCAACGGTACTTTCCCGCGAGCGAGAGTCGCGATGTGTTCGAGGAGCTCCGTCACGCGAGCCGCGGCGGACCGGCGGATTACTCGGGCATCAGCTACGAACGGATCGAGGCGGAGGGCGGCGTCTTCTGGCCCTGCCCGTCCGCGGACCATCCGGGCACGTCGCGGTTGTTCGCCGACACCTTTCCAACCCCCAGCGGGCGTGCGCGGTTTCATGCCGTGCGTCATCAGCCGCCGGCCGAAGATCGCGATGCGGAGTACCCCCTCTATCTCACGACGGGCCGGGTCCTCGCGCACTACCAGTCGGGCACGCAGACACGCCGCGTCGGTCAACTTCGGGACGCCATGAGGGAGCCGCTCGCCGAGATGCACCCGGTGACGGCGCGCCTGGCGCAGCTGTGCAACGGCGAGCTGATGACGCTGACGACGCGACGCGGGTCGGCCACGTTCCGACTGCGAGTGACGCCGACGATTCGCGAAGACACCGTCTTCGTCCCGTTTCACTGGGGCGGCGAACAGTCGGCGAATCGCCTGACGAATCCCTCGCTCGACCCGACAAGCAAGATGCCCGAGTTCAAGGTCTGCGCGGTGCGCGCCAAGGCGCACGCCCCCGGTGGCGAAGGGCGCGAAGGTCGCGAAGGTCGCGAAGGTGGCGAAGGTCGCGAGGCCCGGCCGGAATGAGCCGGAAGCGCCGCCTGGTCGTCGTCGGCAACGGCATGGCCGGCGCCCGCCTGGCCGAAGACGTGCGTGCTCGCGGCGGCGACCAGTTCGAGATCGCCGTCTTTGGCGACGAGCCGCATGGCAACTACAACCGCATTCTGCTGTCGAGCGTCCTGGCCGGCAGCCACGCGCCCAAGGACATCTTCATCAACCCGCTGTCGTGGTATGCGGAGAACGGCGTGACGCTCCATGCAGGCGTTCGTGTCGACGCGATCGACGTGACGGCGAAGCGGGCGTTGGGCGCGGGGGGGATCGTCGAGCCCTACGACACGCTCGTGCTCGCCACCGGCAGCCGCGTCGTCGTGCCGCCGATCGCCAATGTGTTCGACGCCGCGGGCCACTTCAAGGAGGGCGTCTTCGTCTTTCGGACGCTCGACGACTGCGACCGCATGCTCACGTGCGCCGCCATCTCCAGACGGGTCGTCGTGATCGGCGCCGGCCTGCTCGGCCTCGAAGCGGCCAAGGGGCTGCTCAACCGCGGGCTCGAGGTCCACGTGGTCCACCTGATGTCGCACGTGATGGAAGTGCAACTCGATGCCATGGGCGGAGCGGTCCTGCTCCGACAACTCGAACAGATGGGTCTCCACGTCCACACCAACAGGGTGACGACGACGCTCTTGGGCGACGAGCGGATCCGGGGTGTGGCCTTCAAGGACGGGTCGACCCTCGAGTGCGACATGGTCGTGATCGCCGCCGGCATCCGTCCCAACGTGGAGTTGGCCGTCCGCGCGGGCCTCAAGGTCGACCGCGGCATTGTCGTGGGGGACGACCTCGCATGTCCCGACGTGCAGGATGTGTTCGCGATCGGCGAGTGCGCCGAGCACCGCGGCCAGGTCTACGGGTTGGTCGCCCCGGTGTGGGAGCAGGCCGGCGTGCTCGCGGATCGTCTGTCCGGTCGCAACCTGGACGCGTGGTATCTGGGGTCGAGGCCCTCCACCAAGCTGAAAGTGGCGGGCGTCGACCTCGCGGTCATGGGAGACAAGGAGCCGGTCGAGGAAGAAGACGAGGTGGTGAGCTATGCAGAGCCGTCGCGCGGCGTCTACAAGAAGCTCATCGTCCGGAACAACCGGCTGGTGGGCGCCATTCTTCTGGGTGATGGCGCCGTCGTGCCCTCGCTCGTACGCGCGTTTGCCGAGGCGAAGCTGCTCACCGAGGACCGCGCCGAGCTGCTGTTCCCTCTAAAGCTCGACATCGGGCGGGCCGACACCGACCCCGAGCGTATTCCCGACACGGCGCAGATCTGCGACTGCAACGTCGTGTCGAAGGCGCAGATCATCGAGGCCGTGCTCCGAGGCGCACTCAGCCTGCAAGCGGTCTGCGACGCGACGCACGCGTGTACCGGCTGCGGCTCGTGCAAGCCGGAGGTTGAACGGATTGTGGCGCTGGCGTGCAGGGGGGTGACGACCCCCGAGGTGCTGACGCGCGCGGAGAAAGAGGTCGAACCAGCCCCGATCGAAGACGCCATGCCTGCCGATGGAAGCGTAGTCGTGACGCTCAACAAGATCGAACGGTATAAGAGCGAGAAAGACGGCCTCGACATTGTACCGGAGGTTCCGCGGCTGGCGCAGGCAGGATGGGAGGCGATCGCCGAAGGCGATCGGGAGCGCCTCAAGTGGGCGGGCGTGTTCTTCCGGCGTCAGACCCCCGGCCTCTTCATGATGCGCGTGCGCATGTCCAGCGGGCTGACGAGCGCCGCCCAGATCCGAACGATTGCCGAAATCAGCCGCGACTTTGGGCCAGGCTACGCCGACATCACCACGCGCCAGCAGATCCAGTTACGAGGATTCCAGATCGGACACGTCCCGGAGATCTGGGATCGACTGACGTCGGTTGGCCTCGCGTCGCTCCAGACGGGGATGGATAACATCCGCAATGTCGTCGGTTGTCCGGTGGCTGGACTGACCACGCACGAACTGTTCGATGCGTCGCCCATCGTTCGCGAATTCACCGAGACCTTCCTGCGCAACAAGGAGTACACGAACCTGCCGCGCAAGTTCAACGTGGCGATCGCCGCGTGCAGGGAGCACTGCACCCCCGCGGAGTCGCAGGACGTCGCGCTCACGCCAGCCATCAAGCACATCGAGGGCCGGGAGGTCCATGGCTTCAATGTGATGGTGGGCGGAAAGATGGGGTCGGGTGGGTACCGCGTCGCATCGCCTCTCGACGTCTTCGTGCGCCCCGAGGACGCGGCGAAGCTGTGCAGTCACATCACATTGATCTTTCGCGACCACGGGTCCCGGTCGGCCCGCAATAGGGCCCGGCTCGCCTTTCTCGTGGAGCAGTGGGGCGTCGAGAAGTTCCGGCGAGAGTTGCAGCGCCGGGTGGGGCGTCCACTGCTCACGGCCGGCAAGGATGCGAGGGGCGTGAGAAGCGCCGATCACCTGGGCATCGTCAAACAGAAGCAGGCGGGATTGCACTACGTCGGAATCGCCGTTCCCGTGGGCCGAATCACCACCCACCAGCTCTTTGAAGTCGCACGGATTGCCGGCGTGCACGGCGACGGGGAAATCCGCATCACCACCGGGCAGAACCTCATCATTCCTAACGTGCCTGATGACAGAGTGCCGGCCCTGGTCGCCGAGCCGCTGCTGGAGGAGCTTCGCTGCGATCCGCCAGGGGCGATTCGTGGTCTGGTGAGCTGCACGGGCATCGATTACTGCCACCTCGCGCTCATCGAGACCAAAGAGCTGGCGCTCAAGACGGCCCATCATCTCGTGCAGCAGCTGCCTCACGGCAAGGTGCTGAGCATGCACTGGTCGGGCTGCCCGGCCGGCTGCGGCAACCATGCCGCGGCGGACATCGGGCTGCTCGGCAAGAACATCAGAGTGGACGGCCGGATTGTCGAGGCGGTCGACGTGTTCGTCGGCGGCAAGTCGGGACCACAGGCCAGGCCCGGCACGAAGATCCTCGAAGACGTGCCGTGCGACGAGTTGCCGCAGGTTCTCGAGCGAGTGATTCCGTACCTGTCGAACAAGCGGACCACTCCCTCGATCGCTCCATCGATCCAGCCGGCGCCGGCGGCGGCACCGCTCCATGCCGAGGCGTAGAGGCACTCCACATTGATGCACACGCCAACACGAGCGACCGGTCATACGCCCACGCTGACCGCATGCTTTCTTCACTTTGACGTCTGCTTCATGCTGTGGGTGCTCGTCGGCGCGCTGGGCATTTACGTCGCCGAGAGCGCGGGCCTGGGCGCGGCGCAGAAGGGGCTATTCGTAGCCGTGCCGATTCTCACCGGTTCGCTGCTGCGCGTCCCGCTGGGACTGCTGAGCGACCGCATCGGCGGCAAGCGCGTCGGCATTGGCATCCTGGTGTTCTTGCTGCTGCCCCTGGCGCTTGGATGGCGCGGCGGCCACACTCCCTCGACGCTCTTTGTCCTCGGGGCGATGCTGGGGGTGGCGGGTGCGTCGTTCGCGGTCGTGCTGCCCCTCGCGAGTCGCTGGTATCCCGCCGAGCGTCAAGGGCTGGTGATGGGCATTGCCGCGGCCGGCAACAGCGGCACGGTGCTCGCCAACGTCTTCGCTCCCCGCCTGGCCGACAGCGTCGGGTGGCACAACGTGTTCGGGCTCGCCCTGTTGCCGCTGACCATCGTCCTGCTGCTGTTCGTGGCGATGGCCAAGGACAGCCCGCAGAGCGCGGTGGCGCGGCCCGTCTCGCATTACCTTGGCGTGCTGAAGCAGGCCGACACCTGGTGGTTCTGTTTGTTCTACAGCGTCACGTTTGGGGGGTACGTGGGGCTGAGCAGCTTCCTCCCGCTCTTCCTGCGCGACCACTTCGGCGTCAGTCCCGTGACGGCCGGATCGCTGACCGCCGTGGCGGCGCTCGTCGGCAGCCTCGCGCGTCCGATTGGGGGCTATCTGGCGGACAAAATTGGCGGCGCCGGCCTCCTTCAGTCGCTGCTCCTCGGCATCGGCCTGACCTACGCGGCCGTCGCCAGCCTGCCGCCGCTTGCGATTGTGGAGGCCCTGCTCATCGTCGGGATGGCGTGCCTGGGCATGGGGAACGGCGCTGTGTTTCAGCTCGTGCCCCAACGGTTTCGTGCCGAGATCGGCGTCGCGACCGGCGTGGTCGGCGCGGTCGGCGGGCTGGGAGGATTTCTGTTGCCGGCGCTCCTCGGTCAGCTGAAGCAGGGCACCGGTTCTTTCGGGCCCGGCTTTCTCGTCCTCGCGGTGATGGCGAGCGGGGCGTTGGTGTCGCTGCAGGCTCTGGTGGCTTTCCGGTCCGGGTGGCGCGTGTCCTGGCGCATCGCACGCGTATCCGCGGCGCTCGAAGAGGGTTGAAATGGCGACGCGAGTCTTCGTCTAAGCGTGGCTGGAGATCGCTCTGAGGAAGATCTCGCCCAGGTCGTCCGCCTTGCGCGCCCCCACGCCTTTGACGGTCAGGAACGCCTCGAGCGATGTCGGCCGAAGGCGGGCCATCTCGCGCAGCGTCGCGTCGTGAAAGATCACGTAGGGCGGCACGCCGCGCGACCGAGCGATCTCGAGCCGCACGGCGCGCAGACGCTCGAAGAGCGACCGATCGACGTCCTGCCACGACTCGGCCTCCGCACGCGACCGCGCGCGCGGCGCCTTTTTCCGCAGCGGACGCTGGCGCGCGAGCGTCAGATCCGGCGAGCTCGTCGCGTCCTTCAGCAACTCGAGGCCTTTCGGCGTCAGCGCGAGGACGGGGTACTGATCGCCGGTCTGCTGCAGGAAACCGAGTCCGGTCAGCTGCTCGATGTACCCGCGGACCTCCGTCACCGACGCGCGCGGCAGCAGGCCGAACGTGCTCAGGCCCTCGTGCCCTCTCGCGACAACCTGTTCGGAGCCGTGTCCGCGCAGCACGCTCGCCACGTGCGTCGCGCCGAACCGCTGCCCGACCCTGGCGACGCAGGACAGGATCTTGCGGGCAAGCTCGACAGGTGCGGCCGCCGCCTCGAGCTCGTCGAGGCAGAAGTCGCAGGCCGCGCAGCCGCCGTTGGTGTGCGCCTTCTCGATCGGATAGGCGTCCCCGAAATACTCGGCGAGATGCCGATGCCGGCAGCCAACGCCCGTCGCGTAGCGCTCCATGTGCCGTAGGAGACCCTGCGTGGCGGCGGAGAGCTCGCCGCTCTGCTCGAGCATCACGCGCCACTTCATGAAGTCGGCGGCCGACGAGATCAGGACACACTCGGCCTCGAGCCCGTCCCGCCCCGCGCGTCCAGACTCCTGCTGGTAGTGCTCGAGCGACCGCGGAGCCCCGGCGTGCACCACGAACCGGACGTTCGACCGGTCAATCCCCATGCCGAAGGCGACGGTGGCGACGATGATGTCGATGCGTTCGCTCAAGAATGCGTTCTGATTGCGGCTGCGTTCCGCATCCGAGAGCCCCGCGTGATACGGCAGGGCCGGCGTGCCGAGCGTGGTGAGCCACGCGGCCAGTGCATCGACTTCGCGGCGCGACGTACAGTAAATGATGCCCGCCTCGCGCCGATGGCGGTCGAGCACGTCGAGCAGTTGATGCTTGAGTACCGCCCTCGGTAGCACCCGATAGAGCAGATTCGGCCGGTCGAACGAGCCGACGAACTCGATCGGATCCTCGAGCGCGAGCTGGGCCGCAATGTCCTGCCGGACGCGAGAGGTGGCCGTCGCCGTGTAGGCGTGAACGCTGACGCCCGGCAGTAGCTCGCGCAGGCGTCCGAGCTGGCGGTACTCGGGCCTGAAGTCGTGTCCCCACTGGCTGATGCAGTGGGCTTCGTCCACGGCGACGAAACTGACCTGGCACCCTGGAGACGACGTCAGGAGCGACAGAAACCCGTCGCCGCCTTCGCCGACCAGCCGTTCGGGCGAGACATAGAGGAGGCAGTAACGTCCCCGGCGCAGTCCCGCAACGATGGCGGCTTTCTCGTCGCCGGAGAGCGAGCTGTTGTAGAGTGCGGCCGGCACGCCGTTGCCGACAAGCGTGTCCACCTGGTCCTTCATCAGCGAGATGAGCGGCGACACGACGACCGCGAGACCGGGACGCACGAGCGCCGGCGCTTGGAAGCACAACGACTTGCCGCCGCCGGTCGGCAGCACGACCAGCGAGTCGCGGCCCGCGAGGACCGCCTCCATCGCTTCGCGCTGGAAAGGCCGGAAGGTCGTGTAGCCCCAATAGCGCGCGATCGCGTCTTGAAGCGGCGTCACGCGTCCCAGTCTATCTCTGGTTCCCACGCGGATCGTCTTCAGCTTCGCCGACATCCCCTGTAGGCCGTGCCACAAGTTCTTCGATGCGTATAGAGGAGCATACTCATCGTGCTCTGCTGTATACGATGTTCGGTGATGCAGGCGTGTTTGTTCCATTAAAAACGTCGATTGGCGGCACTGCCGCCGGTTGGCATATTCGATGCACGATTCGGCCGAACTGCTGTGGCGCAGAGTCCGAGCGGAGTCTATACGAGGACCCTCGTCATCTGGGCGGGTTTGGTCTTTATTCTGTTCCTGGGCTTTGGAGCGATGGAGCGAACGCTCCTCGCCGGAGTCTCACCCGAACGGCTCGGGCTCCTCCATCTCATCCGTGGGCTGGCCACGTCGCTGGTCGTCGCACTGGCGGTTGCGTGGTGGCTTCTGCGGTCGGCGCGCTCGCTGCGCGACGTCGTTGGCGTGGCGCCGTCCCAATGGGCTGGCGCTCGAGGCGATGAGGAAGTTGCTCGCGACCTCTTTGGCTGGCTCGTGCGACTCCGCTGGCTGGCGCTGGTCGGCGTAGGTCTGGTGCTTTTCGTCGCCGGGCCGACGCTCGGACGGTTGCCGGACGAATCGGCTGCGTTCGCGTGGACGACGGCTCTGCTGCTGGTGGCCTACAACGCCTTCCTGGCTCTGGCCGGCCCGGTGCGGTCGTCGTGGCTTGGCCGTCCGATGGCGCAAATCGTCGTCGACTGTCTGGCTCTCGCGGCGCTGGTTCATTTCGGGGGCGGCATCGAGAACCCGTTCCTGACCCTCTTCGTGCTCCACGTGGCGAACGCCGGCATCGCGCTTCGACCCCGTCCGGCGTTCGCGATTCTCGGCGTCGCGGTCTCGCTCATCATGATCGTCGTCGTGGGTGAGGCAAGCGGCGCGCTTCGCCACTACTGCATCCAGGAACCGTCCCGGTGCCTAGCGGCGCAAGGCTTCGATTTCACCGCGGCAGGCATCCTCGGAGGTCTTGTCCTCACACTGGTCGCCACCTCCTCGTTCACGCGATCGTTGACCGGCCGGCTCCGCGAGGACCAAGGCCTCCTCCGGCGCACCATCGGCGAGCTGCGCCTGGAAAAGGGAGAGCTCGCGGTGGCCCGCAGCGAGACCGAGCGCGAACGGGAGAAGCTTCGGGCGATTGTGGATTGCATGGGCGAAGCGGTCATCTTCTCGGATCCGGAAGGTCGCGTCGTGCTCCGGAATCGCCGCGCCACCGAGCTGTGGCGGGCGCTTTGTTCGGGAGAGCGCACGCTCGAAAGATGTCACGGCCCCGATGGCTGGCCTCCGCTGGCGGAGCTGTTTCGCAGTGTCGCCGATAGCGACACGCCGCGCTTCCATCCTTCGTTCGAACGTCGCGGCCACGCGTTCGAGGCGACCTACGCACCCGTGAGGAGCGAGGACGGCAAGCCGCTGGGGCTCGTCATGGTGGCGCGCGACGTCAGCGAACGCCGCGTTGTTGAGCGCCGTCTCATGCAGGAGGAACGCGTCGCCGTGGTGGGCAAGCTGGCGGCCACGGTCGCTCACGAGATCAACAATCCCATCGGCGTCATCGCGCTCTACGGCCAGCACGCGCTGGCCAAGCTCGCGCCGAGGAGCCCCATCCGAGAGCACCTCGAGATCATCCTGCGGAATGCCGAGGCCTGCCGAAAGATTGTGGGCGACCTTCTCACGCTGGCGCGTCCCCGAGAGCCGGAGCGCCGCCCTGTCGGGCTACCCGCCCAGTGCGAAGAGGTCCTGCGTTCGCTTGCGCCGCTGGCCGAGCGGGCGGGCGTCACAGTGCGCTTCGAGCAGAACGAAGGGAGCTTGGCGCGTCCCATCGAGGGAGACGCGGATGCCTTGCGCCAGGCCGTTCTTAACGTGGTGCTCAATGCGATTGAGGCGTCGAAAAGAGACAGTGTCGTTGACGTTGTGGTCACGACCGCGGCCGGCCATGACGCCCCGGCGGCCGTCATCGAGGTACATGACCAGGGCGAAGGGATTCCAGCGGAAGGTCAGGAGCGGATCTTCGAGCCCTTCTACACCACCAAGTCGTCGGGGACAGGGTTGGGCCTGGCCGTCGCCAAGAACATCGTCGAGGGTCACGGAGGATGCATCGAGGTGGAGAGCAAGGGGGGCCGCGGCAGCACCTTCCGCATCGTGCTCCCGTACGGTGGGGCGGCGAAGCCCTTGGTGGGGGTCGAGGACCAAGCCGCGGGAGTTTCGTGATGGGCGCGCCGCGGATTCTCGTGGTCGACGACAACAAGGACATGGCCCAGGGCGTCGCCATGGTCCTTCGCGAGGCCCCCGCCGAGGTTGAATCTGCCTACACGGCCGACGAGGCATGCGCACGCCTTGGCGAACGGGCGTTCGACCTCGTGGTGACTGATGTGCGAATGCCCGGGCAGGACGGCATGCAGCTGCTCGATGTCATCGTGGAGCGCTGGCCTCGCTCGAAGGTGGTGATGCTCACCGCGTACGGGACGGTCCAGTCGGCGGTCGAGGCGATGAAGCGTGGCGCCTGCGACTACGTGACGAAACCCTTCAACAACGAGGAGCTGCTGCTCGTCGTCAAGCGCGCCCTGCGCGAACGGCAGCTGGAAGAGGACCTCCAGCGCTTGCAGGCGGAGTTTGAGGGCCGCTATGTGTTCGAAGGCCTCGTGGGCCGCGACGCGCAGATGCTCGGTGTGTTTGATGCCGTGAGGAAAGTGGCGCCATCGCACGCCACCGTGCTTGTGTGTGGCGAGCACGGGACCGGCAAGGAACTGGTCGCCCGGGCGATCCACCGCCTGAGCGGGCGGAAAGGTCCGTTTGTGGCCTTCAGCGCCGCGGCGCTGCCCGACACCCTGATCGACGCAGAGCTCTTTGGAGCCCGGAAGGGCGCTTTCACCGGAGCAGACCACGATCGAAAGGGACATTTCGTCGAAGCCAATGACGGAACCCTCTTCATCGATGAAGTGGGGAGCATGCCCCCCCTCGTTCAGGTCAAGCTCCTGCGCGTGCTCCAGGAACGCGAGGTCCTGCCCGTGGGATCGAGCACGCCGACGAAAACGGACGCGCGTGTGGTTGCAGCCACGAACACAGACCTCCTTCGTGCGACGCGCGAGGGGCGCTTTCGTGACGATCTTTATTACCGCCTGAGCGTGGTCCGCGTCGCGCTTCCTCCCCTGCGCGACCGCATCGAGGACGTGCCGCTCCTTGCCGAGCACTTCCTTTCGCGCCGGTGCAGCGAGCGGGGCATCGCGAAAAAAAGGCTGTCGCACCGCGCCACGCGCGTGCTCCTGCTCCATGAGTGGCCTGGCAATGTCCGCGAGCTCATGAACGTGATCGACCGGGCCGTTCTCTTTTGCCAGGATGACGTGGTCGAGCCCAAGCACATCTCCTTCGACGAGGAGGCCACGGCGGCCGACCTATCTGAACCGCAGAGCTACGAAGCCACCAAGCGCGAAGTGCTCGAACGCTTCCAGAGGTTGTTCGTAGAGCGCCTTCTGCACGAGTGCGACGGCAACATTACCGAGGCGGCCCGGCGAGCCGGCCTCACGCGCGCCGCGGTTCATCGGATGCTCAAGCGCCTCGGTATTGCGGCACCGCACCCTGAAGCTCGCAGGGGGTGACGTATACGGCGCGTTTTGCGCGTATACCTACGTATGCGACGGCCCAACTCACTGAAATCACGGTCTTTCCGTTGATATCGCCGGGAAGGCACTGTATTTGGAGACCAAGCGAAAGCTACGTCTGGCCCGTGCATCTCTTGAAATTCCCTTGAATTTCCGCTGGTACGCCATTCGCCTGTGTGGCCTCTTGCTTGCAATCCTTCAACGTGATTCTGCCTGCTCGTCAGGGGTACGCGCCCAGGAGATTACACGGTTAAGCCATGAATATTTCGAGCCTGCTCATACAGGTCCAACCACAGCGTGCAGAGCATGTGCGCGCGCAGCTTGAACAACTGCCGGGAGTCGAACTCCACGCCGTCACCGCGGAAGGCCGCCTGATCGTGACCGTGGAAAAAGGCGACGACGTCGAAATGGAGCGGGCGTTCGAGCAACTGGGCGCTATCCCCGGTGTGCATGCAACGACGCTCGTCTACCACCATGCTGAAACACTCGATGGCGAAGTACCTGCAGAGAAGGCGAGCAAGCCATGAGTATGAGGCGACGCGATTTCATCAAGGCGAGCGCCGTGGCGGCGGCCGCTGAGGCAGCCGGCATCACGATCCCGGGCCTCAATGAAGCATTGGCGCAGGCCGCGCCCGAGAACGGCATCCGCTGGGACAAGGGCGCGTGCCGCTTTTGCGGCACCGGCTGCGGCATCCTGGTCGGTGTCAAGGACGGGCGCGTGGT
>Ga0156016_111_pt2 | contig 20265 bp, 21 predicted proteins | sample RifCSPlowO2_02_FD_107670 | JGI IMG/M metagenome (GOLD analysis project Ga0156016, IMG submission 107670) | Acidobacteria bacterium RIFCSPLOWO2_02_FULL_64_15 | reverse complement strand
CCGCTCACGTACGGGCGCGTGGGATATTTTGAGCGGGAGCGGCGCGATCTCGTCAGCCTGAACTTCATCGAGCCCGTCCGATCGCCGCTTGCGGCCGTAGACGGCGAGGCGCTCGGCTATGTCGGGTACTTTGCCGAGCTCATCGACGAGTGGGCGCAGGAGGCGGACCCCAACGAGGCGCTGTTCCGCCTCGGGGCGTCGACGGTCGAGGCCCTCGCCCGCGGCGTGCCTGTTGAACCGCTCGCACGGTACTTCGAGTATTGGCTGCTGCGGCTGCAAGGGGTGTACAAGACCGACGTGGGGTTGTCGGAGGAAGCGCGCATGTTTCTGAGCGAGGCACGCGGGCGGAGCCCCTTCGGCCTGGGCGAAGTGTCGGTGTCGCGACGGGCGCTCGGTGAGATTGAAGTGGCGCACCAGGCGCTCATCGCGATGCATCTCGAGAAGGATCTCAAGTCGGCACGCGTGCTGAGGGAGATGCGGCGAACCTGATGACGTTTCAGGATCTGATTCTCAAGCTGTCGGCGTTCTGGGCCTCACGTGGATGCGCGATCCAGCAACCGCTCGACATCGAGGTCGGCGCCGGCACGATGCATCCCGAGACTTTTCTTCGGGTGCTGGGGCCGGCGCACTGGAACGTCGCGTACGTCCAGCCGTCGCGGCGCCCGGCCGACGGCCGTTTCGGCGAGAATCCCAACCGGCTCTTCAAGCATCACCAGTTTCAGGTGATTCTCAAGCCGTCGCCAGACGAGGTGCAGCAGATCTATCTCGACAGCCTCGAGGCCTGCGGCATCCACCCGCGCCAGCACGACATCCGCTTCGAAGAGGACAACTGGGAGTCGCCGACGTTGGGCGCGTGGGGGATCGGCTGGCAGGTGATGTTCGATGGCCTCGAGATCACACAGTTCACCTATTTCCAGCAGGCCGGCGGCCTCGAGCTGGCGCCGGTGTCGGCCGAGCTGACCTACGGACTCGAGCGCATCGCCATGGTGCTGCAGCGCGTCGACAGCGTGTACGACATCGAGTGGGCGCCGGGCGTGAAGTATCGCGACGTGCGCCTGCGCGACGAGATCGAGCAGTCCAAATACGTCTTCAACAGCGGCGTGGATCTGCCGGCCGGCGAGTTTGGCGCGTTTCACCGCAAGCTGTTCGACGATTACTACTGCCTCGCCGAAGCGCTGCTGCGATCGGGCCTCATTTGGCCGGCGCTCGAGCACTGCCTCAAGTGCTCGCATCTGTTCAACATCCTCGACGCCAGCAACAGCATCGGCGTGACCGAGCGCACGGCGTACATCCTTCGCGTCAGGCAGCTGGCCATCGGCGTCGCGAAGGCGTACGTAGAAGGGACGGCCAGCTGATCGTGGAACGGGAACTGTTACTCGAGATCGGGTGTGAGGAGCTGCCGGCTTCATGGTTGCCTGGGCTGACCAACCAGCTCGCCGAGGTGGTCGTGGCCGAGCTCCAGGGCTACCGGCTGGCGCCTGAGACACCGGCCGAGACCTTCAGCACGCCTCGCCGCCTCGCCCTGCGGATCGCGCGGGTCCCGGAGCGGCAGACCGATCTCGAGGAACTGGTCAACGGACCGCCGGTGTCGGCCGCATTTCGTCCCGACGGCACGTCAACCCCGGCGGCGACGGGATTTGCGGCCAAGCAGGGCGTTGAGGTGGCTGCCCTCGAACGGCTGCAGACGCCCAAAGGCGAATACCTCGTGTATCGCAAGCGCCAGCGCGGCAAGGCGTCGGTCGACGTCCTCCCGCAGGTGTTGGGCGGCACGCTGCGGGCCCTGACGTTCCCGAAGCTGATGCATTGGGACGCGATGATCGAGGACGGCCGCGGCGAGTTGCTCTTCGGCCGGCCCATCCGGTGGCTCCTGTATCTGTACGGCGGCCGCGTGGTGCCGTTCACCATCAGCCGCGCAGTCGCGGCGCAGTCCGGCGAGGTGCAGGACGTGACCACCGGCGCGGTGACGTACGGCCACCGGTTTCTCGCAACGAGCGGCCGCGCCGGGCACACGATCAAGGTTCGCTCGTTCGACGACTACCGGAACCGTCTGCTCGAGAACTTCGTCGTGCTCGAGCGAAGCGAGCGGCACGATCGAATCGCCAGCCAGCTCGACGCGAAGGCTCAGCGGCTGGCCGGTCGCGTCAGCCGCGCGGTGCACAGCGATTCGGGGCTGCTGCACGAGGTGCCGGATCTGGTCGAGTACCCGTCGGTGGTCGCGGGGAGTTTTGCGCCGGAGTTTCTCGACCTCCCTGACGAAGTGCTGACGACGACGCTTGTGCATCATCAGCATTACTTTCCCGTCGAGGGCGAGGACGGGAAGCTCAAGAACGCGTTTCTGGCCGTGATCAACACAGAGCCCGACAACGAGCGCACGATTGCGAGAAACGCCGAGCGCGTGGTGACGGCGCGGCTGCGCGACGCGAGGTTTTTCTGGGAAGCCGACCGCAAGAGCTCGCTCGAGTCGCGGATCGAGCGCCTGGGCACGCTGGTCTTCCACAAGAAGCTCGGCACGTACAAGGAGAAGGCCGAGCGTATCGAGCGGCTCGCGGACTGGCTTGCCAGGGAAGCGTTTGGTGCCTCAGCGGAGATCGCCGCCCTCGCCGCCCGGGCCGCGCGCCTGTCGAAGGCGGATCTCACGACCGACATGGTCCGCGAATTCACCGAGCTTCAGGGCACGATGGGCGGCATTTACGCACGAGAAGAAGGACTGCCTGAGGAGGTGTGGAAGGCCATCTATTTCCACTACCTGCCGATCGGTGTCGAAGCCAATGCTCCACCCGCGCGGGTCGATCTCGGTAAAGCGGCGGTCACGTGGGCGGCTGTGTCGCTGGCCGATAAACTCGATACGATTGTGGGCTTGTTTGCGGTGGGCGAAAGGCCAACCGGTTCTCGGGACCCTTATGGACTGCGACGAGCCGCGCACGGCGTTTTCAGGATTCTCGTCGACCTGTACGAGCTGACCGGGTTGAGAGGGCGTCCATCGCTCGGAATGCTGTTAGATGGGGCGAGGGAGCAGCATGGCAGCCGGTCTGATGTCGCTGAATTCATGCCAGCTCTACGCCCGTTCATGCTGGATCGGCTCAGGTATGTACTCGATCAGCGCGGGTTCGACGTGAGGAACGTTCGCGCAGTGACCCACGAACTGACGCTGAAAGAGATCGTGCCGGTGGACTCGCGCCGAAAACTGGAAGTGCTGCCGGAGTTCACGGAGTCCGCAGACTTTCAGCAGCTGGCGGTCGCCTTCAAGCGGGTGCGGAATATTGCCAAAGAGCTTCCGGCCGATCGGTTCGAGGTCCTTGAAACTACAGGTCCGGTTCTGATGTGGTCTGAGGCCGCCGAGAAAGCCCTGGCCGACGAGATTGACAGACGGAAACCAGCCATCGAGTCGGCGGTCTCGAGTGGCGATGGCTATCGAGAGGCGTTTAAGCAGGCCGCCCGCTTCAAGCCAGTCGTGGACAAGTTTTTTGACGACGTGCTGGTCATGGATAAGGATCCGCTGGTGCGGGAAAGGCGCCTCCGGTTGCTCCGCCGTCTGGAGGCGCTGATTTTGAAACTGGCTGACATTTCGGAAATCGTCGCGGAAGACTCGAAGTCCGGCTGAAGCCGGACACTACGTACTGTTTGCAGTGGCGTTCATTCACCGAATTACGAGATTGCCCAATTACCCACTTCGAGCGATGGAGTCCTGATGCCTAAGAAATCGAGTGCGCGCAAGCCCAAATCCCGAACCCCTAATCCCAAATCCCGGAAGTACGTGTATTTCTTCGGCGGCGGCAAGGCCGACGGCAACCGACACATGAAGGACCTGCTCGGCGGCAAGGGCTCGGGCCTCGCCGAGATGACCAACGCGGGATTGCCGGTGCCGGCCGGCTTCACCATCTCGACCGAGGTCTGCAACATCTACTACAAGGAGAAGGCGAAGATTCCTGCCGCCATCGACCGGGAGATTGCCGAGCATGTGCGGAAGCTCGAAAAGGTCGCTGGCACGAAGCTGGGCTCGCCGGATCAACCGCTGCTCGTGTCGGTGCGGTCGGGCGCGAAGTTCTCGATGCCTGGCATGATGGACACGATCCTCAACCTCGGGCTGAACGATGTCGCCGTCGAGGGGCTCAAGCGCTGGACCGGCAACGGCCGCTTCGCCTTCGACAGTTACCGCCGGTTCATCCAGATGTTCGGCAACGTCGTGCTCGAGATCGGGAAAGACGTGTTCGAGCACGAGTTCGAGGCCGTCAAGAAGGCGCGCGGCGCCAAGATCGATACCGATCTCGACGAGAACGCGCTGCGGGAAGTGGTCGAACGCTACAAGAAGCTCGTCAAGACGCGAACCAGCCGGGACTTTCCGCAGGACCCGACCGCGCAGTTGAAAATGTCTCGCGACGCCGTGTTCCGGTCGTGGATGAACGCCCGCGCGATCGAATACCGCCGGATTTACGAGATTCCCGACCACATCGGCACTGCGGTCAACGTGCAGATGATGGTGTTCGGCAACACGGGCGACCGGTCGGCGACCGGCGTCGGCTTCACCCGCAATCCCGCGACCGGCAAGAAGGAGTTCTACGGCGAGTTCCTCATCAACGCGCAGGGCGAAGACGTTGTCTCCGGTGTCAGGACGCCGCAGTCGATCGGCGAGCTGGAGCAGGTGCTGCCGAAGGCCTACAAGCAGCTTCGGCAGATCACGACTCGACTCGAGCGGCACTACAAGGACGTGCAGGACTTCGAGTTCACGATTCAAAACGAGCAGCTGTTCATGCTGCAGACGCGCAGCGGCAAGCGCACCGGCTACGCCGCCGTGGTGATTGCCACCGATCTGGTGGCCGAGAAGCTCATCACGCCCAAAGAGGCCATCCTGCTCGTGGACCCCGAGTCGCTCAATCAGTTGCTCGCGCCGGGCTTCGATCCCGACGAGTGGAAGAAGCTGCCGGTCGCGACCAAGGGACTGCCGGCTTCGCCAGGGGCCGCGAGCGGTCAGGTGGTGTTTTCCGCCGATCACGCCGTCGAGTGGGTCAACCAGGGCAAGCAGGTGATTCTCGTGCGCCGCGAGACCGTGCCCGACGACATCCACGGGATGTTCGTGGCCCAGGGCATTCTGACGGCTACCGGCGGCATGACGTCTCACGCCGCAGTCGTCGGCCGGCAGATGGGAAAGCCCTCGGTTGTCGGCGCCGGTGCGCTCGATATTGACGAGAAGGCCAAGGTGTTCCGCGTCGACGGCAAGACCGTGAAGGAAGGCGATTACATCTCGTTCAATGGGTTGACCGGCGAGGTCAAGATTGCCCAGGTCGCCAGCAAGCCGAGCGAGATTCTGCAGGTTCTCGACGGATCGCTCAAGCGCGAGAAGTCGGACATCTACCAGCGATTCGACAAGCTGCTCTCCTGGTCCGACAAGTTCCGGCGCCTCGGCATCCGCGCCAACGCCGATCTCCCGGATCAGGCCGAGCTGGCATACGCGTTTGGGGCGCGCGGCATCGGGCTGTGCCGGACCGAGCACATGTTCTTCGGCGAGGGGCGCATCCCCATCGTGCAGCGAATGATCCTGGCGGACAACGAGAAGGATCGGCGCAAGGCCCTCGACGAGCTGCTGCCGCTCCAGCGCGACGACTTCTACGGCGTCTTCAAGGCGATGCACGGCTCGCCAGTCACCATCCGAACCATCGACCCGCCGCTCCACGAGTTTCTCCCGAAGCGGGAAGACCTGATGGTGGAGATTACGAAGCTCGAAATGGGGGGCAAGACCGGCGCCGAGCTGGACGAGAAGAAGCGGCTCCTGCATCGGGTCGAACAGCTCCACGAATTCAATCCCATGCTCGGCCATCGGGGCGTCCGGCTCGGCATCACGTATCCGGAAATCACCGAAATGCAGACGCGGGCCATTATCGAGGCCGCCTGCAAGTTAAATAAAGAAGGCCTCAAGATCGTGCCCGAGATCATGATTCCGCTCGTCGGGCTCGTGAAAGAGCTGCGCGACCAGAAGACCATCGTCAATCGCGTCGCGGAAGAGACGATGAAGGCCCAGGGCATCAAGATCAAGTACCTCGTGGGCACGATGATCGAGGTTCCGCGAGGGGCGATGACGGCCGACCAGATCGCGCAGGAAGCGGAGTTCTTCTCCTTCGGTACGAACGACCTGACGCAGCTGACCTTTGGCTTCTCGCGGGACGATGCTGGCAAGTTCCTGAAGATTTATCAGGAGAAGAAGATCCTCGATAGGGATCCGTTTGCCTCGATCGACACCGAGGGCGTGGGCGCGGTCGTGACGTTGGGCGTGCAGCTCGGCCGAAAGACGCGGCCGGATCTGAAGATCGGCGTCTGCGGCGAGCACGGGGGCGACCCTTCGTCGATTCACTTCTTCGAGAAGGCCGGCCTCAACTACGTCAGTGCCTCGCCGTATCGAATTCCGGTGGCGCGCCTGGCGGCCGCCCAGGCGGCGCTGTCGGTGAAAGTAGGCGATTGACGACGGTTTTCGTGCACCGTGACGGTCGGACCGAGCAGGCGACGAGCATCGATCGCGTCTGGCTGGGGCCGGCCGCCGGTGTGTTTCTCTGGGTCGATCTCGCCGCGCCGTCGATTCCCGAGTTGCTCATCCTGAGCGACACGTTCGCCTTCCACCCCTTGTCGGTTGACGACGCGAAGAGCGCTATCCAGTATCCGAAGGTCGAAGCGTACGACGGCTACCTCTACATCATCCTGCACGGCATCGATTATCGGGAGGACAAGCAGGGGTTTAGGACTAACGACGTGGACTTCTTCCTGGGGCCCAACTATCTGGTCACCGTGCACGACGGCCGCGCGCGCGCGATTGCCGAGCTGCGGGAGCACTGCCCGCGCAACCCAAGGATTCTGGCCGAGGGTCCGGTGTCGCTCTTCCATCGCATCGTCGACTCGATGGTGGACCACTACCGGCCCGAGGTTGACAAGCTCGAGGAACGCCTCGACGAGCTCGAGAAGGCTATCTTCTCCAAACCCGATCCGAAGCTCGTCCGCAGGATCCTCGACGAGAAGCGGCAGGTCGCTCACCTGCGCCGGATCCTCACGCCGCAGCGCGACGTCATTGGCCGCCTGGCGCGCCGGGACTTTGTCGACATCACGACAAGCATGTCGTTCCACTTTCGGGACGTCTACGATCACGTGGTGCGTCTGGCCGACGATGCGATGATCTTTCAGGATCGGATCACGGGCATGCTCGACGCACACCTGTCGAACGTGAGCAATCGGCTCAATGAAGTGATGAAAGTGCTGACCGTGGTTGCGACCATCTTCATGCCGCTGACGCTGCTCTCCGGCATGTACGGGATGAACCTGATGCTGCCGCGCTTTCCTGGTGGCGACGCCGCTCAATTCTGGTGGCTGTTCGGTGGCATGATGGCGGTCGTGGTCGCGATGCTAACGATGTTCCGTCGGAATCACTGGATCTGAGCATGGGGAGGATCGCGCGGCTGCCCTCCGACCTGGCCAATCAGATCGCGGCCGGGGAAGTCGTCGAGCGGCCGGCGTCGGTCGTCAAGGAGCTCGTTGAGAACGCGATCGACGCGGGCGCGCGACGGCTCGTCATTCACGTCGAACTGGGCGGCAAGAAGCAGATCCGGGTCGAGGATGACGGCGAAGGGATGGAGCCGGAGGATGCGCGGCTGGCGCTCGAGCGGCATGCGACCAGCAAGATCCGGCGTGCGGACGATCTGGCCGCTATCACGACGCTCGGGTTCCGGGGCGAAGCCCTTCCGTCGATCGCCTCGGTCTCGCATTTCGTGCTGCGCACGCGGGCGCGTGGCACAGAGAGCGGCACCGAGATTCGAGTGAACGGCGGTACCGTCGCTTCGGTGATGGAAGTCGGCGCCCCAGAAGGCACGTCCGTTGAAGTCAGCGACGTGTTCTACAATCTGCCGGCCCGCCGGAAATTCCTGAAATCGGACGGCGCCGAATCGGCTCAGGTGTCGCGGATCGTGACCCAGCTCGCGCTGGCCCATCCCGAGGTGGGCTTTACGTTGACGAGTGGGGGGCGGACCCTCATCCAGTGTCCGCCTGTTGGGTCGCTGCGCGATCGGCTCTATCAGCTCTACGGAGAGCGGGCCGATCTCATCGACGTGGCGAAAGGCGTCGGTGGGTTCAGGCTCACCGGCTTCATCGCTGCCCTGGCCGAGCAGGGGCCTACTCGTGGACCGCAGAACCTCTTCATCAACCGCCGCATCGTCAAGGACCGCACGATCGCGCATGCGATCATCGATGCCTACAGCCAGGCGTCCATCAAGGAGCGAAGCCCGGAGGTGCATCTATTTCTCGAGATGCCTCCAGACGCCGTTGATGTCAACGTCCATCCCACGAAGGCGGAGGTGCGGTTTCGCGATCAGTCCTTCGTGCACGAAGTCGTGCGCCGCGCACTGATGGACGCACTCGGTCAGACCGGCGTGCCGCAATTGCAGCTGCGGCCCGAGACAGCCGTTCAGTCGCCGGTTGTGGCGACCATCCCCGGCGTGTTGTCTGGGGGTGTGTATCCCAATCGTTGGGTACCGGGTGCATCGAAGCCCGGAGATGCACAGACAGGAGTAATGACAGATGTAGTGTCCGGCTTTAGCCGGACCGTGCCAGGTGTTCTGGACGCTGATGCACTGACCGACGTAGTGTCCGGCTTTCCTGGCCTGAGCGGAGTCGAAGGCAGCCGGACATCGCCGCAGGCGGGCGCAGCGGACATGCGTCCGATGATTCCCCTCGGCCAGTTTCGCGACACCTTTATCATCGCGGTGGACGACGAGGGCGTGGCGATCATCGATCAGCACGTGGCGCACGAGCGTGTGCTCTTCGAGCGCGTCATGCAGCGATTGACCTCCGGTCCACTCGAGTCACAACGTCTGCTCGTCCCGATGGTGCTCGACGTGACGGCTGCCGCGTGCGAGACGCTCGTCGCTCGAGCCTTGCAGCTGGAGCAGCTTGGCTTCGAGATCGAAGGGTTTGGCGAGGCGACGATCAAGGTGACGGCGGTCCCGGCCCTGCTCAAGGCGGAGGATGTGACGAAGGCACTGGCCGCGCTGGCCGAGGACCTCGAGCGCCTCGATCGCGGCGCGCAGGTGCAGGACGCGCTGCAGCGGATCGCGGCGACGACGGCGTGCCACGCGGCGGTGAAGGCGAACTACCCGCTGACCTATGAAAAGATGACGCACATTCTTGACGAGCTGCGCGCAACGGCGTATTCGACGGTGTGCCCCCACGGCCGTCCCGTGATGCTGCGCCTGACCAGGCGCGAGATCGAGAAGAACTTCGAGCGGATCTAGAAATTGCAGGATTGCGGGATTGCAGAAAGGATCTAACGGGCTCCAGCGTATAATTCGCCCGTGTCGCTGGCTCCCGGCACGCGGCTGAAGCGCGACGTCGCGGTGAAGGTCCTGCCCGAGGCCTTCTCGCACGACCCCGATCGGCTCGCGCGTTTCCAGCGCGAAGCCGACGTGCTTGCCACGCTGAACCATCCGAATATCGCGGCCATCTACGGCCTCGAGCACGCCGATGGCATCGACGCCATCGTGATGGAGCTGGTCGAAGGTCCGACGCTGGCGGAACGATTGAAATCCGAGACGTCCGGCTCAAGCCGGACACTACATTCTGCCCCTGTCGTAGTGTCCGGCATGAGCCGGACGACGGGAGGCCTGTCACTTGACGACTCGCTGACCATCGCCCGCCAGGTCGCCGACGCGCTGCAAGCCGCGCACGACAAGGGGATCGTCCATCGCGACCTCAAGCCGGCGAACATCGCATTTACGCTCGAGGGGCAGGTGAAGGTCCTCGATTTCGGTCTCGCGAAGGCTTTCGAAGTCGAGGCGCGGCCCGAACTGGCTGGAGGAGCTCAAGAGACTCGTGCCAACGAAGTGACGTGAAATTGCAGAATGGCAGGATGGCAGGATTGCAGGAAGGAAAGACAGTCACGGTGACCCGCGAGACGGTGGAGGCGGCGCTCGCCGACGCGTTGACGGCTGAGCCGGCCGTCGTCGCGGCGTATCTGTTCGGGTCGCTGGCGCGCGGCACGGCCGGGCCCTTGAGCGACGTGGACGTCGCGCTGCTGATTCGCGACCTTGGTGATGGCGAGGCCGTCTGCGGGCGCACGATGGACGAATTGGCGCGGCGGCTCCGAACCTCATCCATCGATGTCATCTCGCTAACCGAGGCTCCCATGCCGCTTCGCTACCGGGTCGTTCGGGACGGGGCGCTCGTGGTGTGCCGAGACCGAAGGGTTGTGGAGCGGTTCATCACGGACACCGTCCTTCACTATCTGGATTTCGAACCGCTGAGAAATCGAGCGTTCGAGGTCATGCGTCAGGCCATCCTCCAGAACCGATAATGGTCGCCGACGCTGACATCGTACGGGATCGCGAAAGCCACATCCGCCGGTACGTCGGCGATCTTCGCGACATGGCTGGCATTTCAGAGGCGGCCTTTCTCGAAAACCGAGAGCGGCAGTATGCCGTCCTCCACGCGCTACAACTGGCCATCGAGGCGTCCGTCGACATCGCGACGCACATCTGCGCGGCCGACAACCTGGGCATTCCCTCATCGTACGCGGAGGCGTTCGATCTCCTCGAGAGGGCTGGCATCGTGGATAGTACGGTCGCGACGGAACTCAGGGGGATGGCCCGCTTCCGCAACCGAATCGTGCACTTCTACGGGGAGATCGATCTGCGACTGGTGTACGGTCTCCTTCACAATCATCTTGAGGACTTCGACCGATACCTCGCAGCCATCGAGCGCTACCTGAGTCGGAAAGCGTGAGCGGCGGCTCGACCATGACGGCCCTCTACTACCTCGGCCGCTTCGGCCAGCTCGTCGGCATGTGGATCCTGCTGGTCGACGTCTTCACGGCAGGGCCGCTCGGCCCGAATCCACGCCTGTTCGCTGTCGGCGTCGCCGTCTTCCTGTCCGGCTGGGGTCTGACGCGCCTGATTCGCCGCTCGTAGCGGCCTCCCGCGCCGCGTTATCCGACCATCCGAAAACCTGCGGTGGCGAAATGACCGTCGAATGCGAAGGCGACACGAATCTTCCGTTCGGCCATCAGCACGAAGCTCAGGGCATCGACCGCCGATAGCTTGTGAAGGTCCGGACGCTCGAAGTATGCCCAGGCCTGTTCCAGATCCCGCAACGTGCAGGGCAGGACTCGGAGCGTGGGAATGGCCTTCAGCGAGTCCTTCCATGCGAGCGCCACACTGCGCGTCGTGTTGCGATCCAGGAAGGTGAACGTCTCAACGACGATCGATGCTGATGTGTGGAGCTTCGCACCAGCGCCGGTCAACTGAGTCCAGGTCTCGGAGGCCCTGGCATGGAGAGGGTCGCGGGTGAGCGCCAGCGCGATCCAGGCGCCCGTGTCGACAAACACGAGCTCGCCAGCGCGCATCAGGGACGATCGTAGATGCTGTCGTGATCAACCGACGTGTGGGCCGGTTGACCGTCCCAGAGACCGACGGGGCCCTGTACGGTCGGAGGGAGCCAGACCCGACGAATGGCCTCCCGGATCAGCTCGGCGACGCTTCGCTCGGACCGGGCCGCCACGCGATGAAGCGCCTCGAGCTCGTCTGGCCCAAGATAAACTTGCGTCTTGACCATGGGTGTCATTCTATGATCGAACATGACACCCGTCAAGGATGGACGGGCCACCACGCGGCATGTTCTATAATCCGGCCATGCTTCGCCTCATGGCCGCGCTCGTTGCTCTGCTGTCCCTCTTCGCCGGTGCCTGCAATCGGCAGCCGCCAGCCCCGGCGGGGCCGTCCTCTGACGAGCTGGTCCGCGCCCTGGCCGACGAGTATCTCGAGAGCTACCTCGATCGATACACCGATCAAGCCACCGTCTACGGCATTCCCGGCCGGCGCCACGATCAACTGTTCGACAACTCGCTTGACGCGCTCCAGGAGTGGAAGGGCCGGGAGAATGCCTGGCTGCTCCGCGCGGCACGCATCGACCCGGCCACGATCTCCAACGCGTCGCTGCGGGCCACACATGCCATCCTGCGCGAGGCGCTCGAAGGATCGGTGGCGACGCGATCGTGCCGTTACGAGTTGTGGACGGTCAGCCAGTTCGTCAACGGCTGGCAGGTGCAAGACGGCTACCTGGCCACGATTCAACCTGTCGGAACAGACGAAGCGCGCCGGCAGGCGCTGGCGCGCTGGGGAGCGCTGCCGAAGTACATCGATACGGAAATCGCCAACCTTCGCGAAGGCCTCAGCCTGGGATACTCGGCGCCCGGGGGCAACGTGCGGATCGTCATCGATCAACTGAACACGCTCATCTCGACGCCTGTGGCCGACTCGCCGTTCGACTCGCCGTCGGTACGGGACAAGACGCCGGAATTTCAGAAGGCATTCGACGCCCTCCTTCGGGATCAGATCGTGCCGGCATTCAGGCGCTATCGCGAGTTTCTGCAGCGAGAATATCTGCCGGCGGCCCGCGAGGTCGTGGCCGTGTCGTTCAATCCGAACGGGGTGTCCTGCTACGAGGCGTCGATCCGTTACCACAGCTCCATCCCTGCAACGGCGCAGCAGGTCCACGACATCGGCTTGCAGCAGATGGACCTCCTGACCAAGGAGATGCAGGCCATTGCCGAGAGCTCGTTCCAGACCAAGGACGTGCCGGCGCTGCTGCAGCGATTGCGCACGGAGCCACGGTACCTGTTCAAGAGCCGAGCGGAGCTAATCGCCTATTCGCAGGCCGCCCTGGGTCGCGCGAAGATCGCTGCGCCGCAGTGGTTCGGCCTGCTGCCGAAGGCGGACGTCGTCATCGAGCCGTACCCGGCGTTCCGTGAGAAGAGCGGACCGAATGAGTACAACCCGCCGGCCGAGGATGGCAGCCGCCCTGGCTTGTTCTACATCAGCGCCTACGAGGCCGAGAAGAAGAGCAAGTCGGGCCCGGAGTCCACGGCGTTTCACGAAACGTTTCCCGGTCACCACTTGCAGTTGTCGCTTGCGCTCGAGCGGAAGGAGAGCCATCCGCTCGGCCGCTATATCGGCAACAACGGCTACCAGGAGGGATGGGCGCTCTATACCGAGCGGCTCGCCGACGAGATGAAGCTGTACTCGTCCGATCTCGATCGCCTGGGGATGCTGTCGTCACAAGCGTTTCGCGCAGCCCGTCTCGTCGTGGACACGGGCATTCATGTACTTGGCTGGAGCCGCCAGCAGGCCATAGACTACATGCTCGAGCACACCACCGAGTCGCGCGACGATGTCATCGCCGAGGTGGACCGGTACATCATCTATCCCGGCCAGGCGACGTCCTACATGCTTGGGATGCTGGAGATCCGGAAGGCGCGGGATGGAGCAGAGAAGGCGCTGGGACCGAAGTTCGACATCAAGGCCTTCCACGATCGCGTCCTCGAAGACGGCGCGGTGCCGGTCATATTCCTGCGCGACAAGATCGCAAAATGGGCGGCCGATCAGGCTGGCGCGCGGTAGGATAGCAAAGGCTGCCGAGACATGAATCAGGTATGAGTACCGTGCAAGCGCGGCGTTGGACGCGGCAGGAGTACGACCGAATGGTCGAGGCGGGTGTCTTCACGCCGGAAGACCGACTCGAATTAGTTGCTGGAGAGGTACTCGCGATGACGCCGCAGGGAAGTCCGCACGCGACGAGCGTGTCGCTCGTCGCGGAGGCGCTGCGCCTCGGCTGTGCGGGCAAGGTCCACGTCCGCGTCCAGTTGCCCCTCGCACTAGGGTCGGACTCAGAGCCCGAACCTGACGTCGCCGTGGTGGCGGGGTCCATTCGGGACTACGCAGAGGCGCATCCGCAGTCAGCGCTTCTGGTGGTCGAAGTGGCGGACGCCACCCTCGTCTACGACCGGGACACAAAGGGAAGCCTGTATGCCAGAGCCATGGTGCCGGAGTATTGGCTTGTGAATCTTGTGGAGCGAGTCGTCGAGGTGTATCGGGATCCTGTGGCCGCGGCGAAGGCCCGCTTCGGTTGGTCTTACCGTACGGTGCAGCGTGTCTCGCCAGATGGTTCCATGACGCCGCCGGCGTCTTTGACGGGCAGCATTGCGGTGGCGGACCTGCTCCCGTAAGACGTGTGTTCTCTCCTTTTCACTTTCCCGTTTTCCATTTCATCGCGCAGATGTCGAGGCTCCCTGGCGGAACGGCGCGTCAAACTCGTCTGGGACATTAACTTCTACGTTTTAACTTTCTCTTGATCTCTTCCCATCCATCGAGCCGCCGCTTGATCTCCTTCTCGAAGCCCCGCTCCTTCGGCTCGTAGTACTTCCGTCCTTCGAGCGCCGGAGGCAGACACGACATGTCGGCGACCGCGTCGGGTTCGGCGTGCGCGTACTTGTAGCCCTTGCCGTACTCCAGATCTTTCATCAGCTTGGTCGGCGCGTTGCGCAGATGAAGCGGCACGGGCTCCGCGACGTCGTTGTGGGCGTCCGCGGCGGCTCGGGTGTACGCCTGGTATACCGCATTGCTCTTAGGCGCTGTCGCGAGATAGATCGCGGCCTGCGCGAGGGCGGTGTTGCCCTCCGGCATGCCGATGAAGTGGACGGCCTCCTTGGCGGCGACGGCCACGGTCAGCGCCTGCGGATCGGCGTTCCCGATGTCTTCTGACGCAAACCGCACGAGTCTACGCGCGATATAGAGAGGGTCCTCGCCAGCCTCGACCATCCGGGCGAGCCAGTACACGGCTGCGTCCGGATCGCTGTTGCGCATCGATTTGTGGAGGGCCGAGATGATGTTGTAGTGCTCCTCGCCGCCCTTGTCGTACAGGAGCGCACGCCGCTGGATCGCCTCGTCTACCCGAGCCGTGTCGATGCGGCGCACGCCGGCGCTCGACGGAGCTCCCGCCACAGTCAACTCCAAGAGGTTGAGGGCCACGCGAGCATCGCCGTTGGCATACATGGCCATCGCCCGCAGGACATCGTCGGGCACCTCGAGTGGGGCCTTCCCAAGACCGTGTTCCGCATCCTGCAGGGCGCGCCTCAGGATGGACGTGACTTCGTCAACCGTCAGCCCCCGCAGAACGAAGACCTTGGATCGCGATAGGAGAGCGGCGTTGACCTCGAAGGACGGATTCTCGGTCGTCGCGCCAATCAAGATGATGTCGCCGGCCTCGACCCGGGGCAGGAAGGCGTCCTGCTGCGCCTTGTTGAAGCGATGAATCTCGTCGATGAAGACGATGGTGCGGCGGCCGGTCGAGCGGCGGATGCGCTCGGCCTCGCCCATGACGTCGCGAATCTCCTTGATGCCTGAGAGGACCGCGCTGAAGGAGACGAAGCGGGCCTTGGTGATGTCGGCGACGATGCGCGCCAGTGTGGTCTTGCCCGTGCCTGGCGGTCCCCAGAGGATGAGCGACTGCAGGAGATCGCGCTCGATCGCCTCACGCAGGGGCTTGCCGGGCGCGAGCAGCTCTTCCTGCCCGACGAAGTCGTCAAACGTCCGGGGTCGCATCCGCTCGGCGAGCGGGCTCGACGCAAGGTCGGCGGGCCGATCGCCCCGATCGTTATCGAAGAGCGAACTCATGCGGCTCATCAGACCACGTGAAGGTGAGAACTGACAAGGAGCGAGTCTTGCGCAGGCAGCTGATGGATGTGGGATTGGCCACGGAACATGAGGGCGTCATGGCAAGTCGGCGTTCGTTTTGTCCCGATGTGGCATTCACCACCGAACATCGGCTGACTGGCGCGTTCATCCATGGTGCACCGATCTTCGCCGTGGAGATCCGAAGCGAAAGTGATTACGGGCGCGGCGCGGAGCGCGCCATGGCCGCCATGCGGGCCGAGTACTTCGCGGCAGGGACGCTCGTGGTCTGGGACGTGGACCTGCTGAGAGAGCACCTCGTTCGCGTGTACCGCTCGAGCGACCCGTCGACGGCAATCATCTATCGCCGCGGCGAACACGCCGAGGCCGAACCGGCCCTTCCTGGCTGGACGATGGCCGTGGACGATCTCTTCCCCTCGGAATAAGAGAATGAACCCGAGACGCGAGTGACCTCTAACAGCAGGTCGTCGTGACCGCCGGGCAGCAGCCGGTCGCAGATGACGCTGTTACGCGTTGCACGGCGGGTTCCACTTGGCGACAAGGTCAGCTTGCTCAGCGGTCCGCGCCGCCTCACCGAAGGGTGACGTGTGCGCATGCACATGCGTCGCGCCGTTAAGTTTCGCGCACGCTTCGCGGTCACCATCTCGGTTCTGAAGGTTGGCTGACTGACCGATGTAGATTGGTGTCCAGCCTCCCGACTCGACCTTCTTCGCGTAGATGTAGTTACCCGGTTCCTTCGTGAGATCCGTGCCGATGCGATGAATCCAGTGCCCGTACTCCTTCCCGGATTGGCCCTCCCAGTCGATATCCGCTCCTATCATCGTCTCTCTCCTGCGGCGATACGTTCCAGCGCGCATTATCCTAAAAGAGGCTTGTGGCTGCAAGGTGCGTGAGGATATCGATGGAGAAAGACCCAGGCTATCCAGCCTCTCCACGCTCATGAAAAATGCGTGAGTAAGGTCCGGCCTACTCCTGCCTTGGCTTCTGCCTTTGTCGTCGCGCCTCGTAGACGACGAGGGCGGCGGTCACGGCCGCGTTCAGCGATTCGACCGGCGGCTGCATGGGGATCGTCACGCGCTCGTCGGCGGCCTCGACAAGCGATGGCGTGAGGCCCTGGCCTTCGCCGCCGATCAGAACAGCAACCGGTCCGGTGAGGTCGACCTCAAACAGCGAGCGCCCTCGCCTCGGCACCGTGGCGATAACCCTACAGAAGTGGCGACGGGCCTCACCGATGGCCGCGATGCCATCCGGGCTGGAGACGATGGGCAGGCGCAGGGCGCTTCCCATCGAGCCGCGGAGCGCCTTCCATCCGAAGGGATCGGCCGACGCGCCGGTCGCCACGACACCGGTCGCTCCTCCAGCCTCGGCCACGCGCACGATGGCGCCAAGATTACCGGGATCCTGCACATCAACGGCGACGATGGCCAGGGGGGTGTCTCGATAGACGTGCCCGGCTTCGCCTCGCGGCCGATCCGCGACTGCCACAACCGGACTTGATGACCGGACCGGGCTGAGCGCATGCATCACCGGGGCACCGGCCGTCACGGTGGCAACGTGGAGCTGTTGCAGGCGAGCGCTAAGGGTCTGCAACTCGGGTCGATCGGCGGCATCCGCCAGAAACACTGCTTGCCGAATCGGGAGGCCGGCGGCCATCGCCTCAAGGACGAGATGAACGCCGTCCAGAAGCAGGAGGTCGGCTGTCTCGCCACGGGCGACGGTGCGGAAGCGGGCAACGATCGGGTTATGACGGCTGGTGATGCGCCTCATTATTCAATGCTCGCGGGGCCCCACCCCCAGCGCCGTTGGCTGAAGGCTCTCGCTCGCTCGCGCTGCGCCGCTCGAAGACTCGCTATGCTCGCGCGGGCCGCAGGCGCCTGCGAAGCATAGCACTGTGGTACCATCCCCGGTGTCGATGAAGGATCGCCTTATCAAGAAGTTCGAGGATGAAATCCAGGCCCTTGACCGCGAGTTGAAGGTCGAGCTCCCCAGGGAAATCAAGCGCGCACGCGAGCTGGGCGACCTGCGCGAGAATGCGGAGTATGCCGCGGCCAAAGAGCGGCAGCGGCTGGTCGAATCGCGCATCAGCATGCTCCACAAGCGCGTGGCTGAGATTGCGCTCATCAATATCGACCGGATACCAGCCGATCGCGCCGGCTTCGGTTCGACGCTTCACGTCGTCGAGAGCACGGGCGAAACGCTGGTGTTTCAGCTTGTGATGCCCGAGGACGCGGACGCCGCCAAGGGACTCATCTCGACCACCTCGCCGATCGGCCGCGCTCTTCTCAATAAAGAGGAGGGCGACAGCGTCAAGGTGGTGACGCCGGGCGGCATGCGGGCGTTCGAGATCGTCAAGCTCATCACGATCCACGACGAAGCGGCGGGATGATCGATCGGCCGAGCCCGCCGCCGTCTTCCGCCGACACGTATTCACCACACCTTCGCACGGCGCTTGTCCTGACCGGCACGGGAACGGCCGGGATCTACCATGCTGGCGTCCTGCGCGCGTTGGACGAGGCGGGCGTGAAGATCGATATCGTGGCCGGCCGCGGCATCGGCGTCATCGGCGCGTTGTTCTCGGCCATCGACGGTGCCGAACGACTGTGGGACGACACGGGATTCTGGCGAGACCCGGCCATCGGCTCGTTCTACGGCTGGCGGCTCGCCATGCGCGTCGCGTGTTGGGCTCTCGGCGTGTCGGCGGCTATCGTGGTCGTGCCGATAGGGACCATGGCGATCGGACTGGTGGTGTTTCCGATCGACTTCGTGCTGAAGATGGTCGGAAGCCTTGGCGCCACGGATCTGGTCGCTTGGTACGTGCGGGTCGTGCAGGCGGCCTTCGCCTCCGGCGCGCTGCCGACGTGGCTTCCGCGTCTCGTGTTTCTGGCACTGCTGTCGGCGGCCGTCGTGGCGGCGGCGAGCGCGGCCAGTCGGATGAAAGGGCGGGGCCGCGGCCCGTGGTGGTGGCGGGCGGTGCCGCCGCCCCTGTCGGCCGACGCGGCGACCGCTCTGTGCTGGCGCCTCGTCTGGGACCTGGTCCGCGGTGCCGCCGATCGGTCCAGGCCGCAGCCGGCCGAGCTGGGGCGCCGCTACGTCGAGCGGCTGGCGGAGAACCTCGGACAGCCGGGATTCCGTGAGCTGCTCGTGGTCGCTCACGATGTGGACGCCCACCGCGACCTGGTCTTCGCGCTGGTGGCCGAGTCTCGCCGGCGCGACCTGATGCGACGGGAGACCATCGCAGCCGCCGAGGTCCGCCGCGCCGAGGTGTTCGACCTGGCTGGTCCGGCGCGCGGTCACCTGGCCGATGCGGTGGCCGCGGCGCTGGCAGTGCCGGTGGCAACCGACCTCGAGCCCATCAGTTTTGCCCCCGACAGCTACTGGCGCGGGGAGACGCATCGGCTCTGCGATCGACCGGCGGCGCTCGGACGTATCATCGACGAGCTCGCCGATCTTGGTGTTGATCAGCTGATCATCGTCTCGGCGGCACCGGCATCTGAGGGACCGCATGCGCTGGCGGCGCCTCGCGTCGACGGGCGCGCGCGTCTTGGCGAGTACGTGCACTCTGCGGAAGCGGCCGTCCTGCGCGACGCAACCGCGATTGCGGTCCGGTCGGTGCCTCGTGTCTTTACGATCCGTCCGGCGCACAATCCGATCGGCCCGTTCGATTTTGGCGGCGGCTACGACGATCGATCCGATCGGCCGGGGAGAATTATTGAGCTGCTCGACCTGGGCTGTCAGGACGCCTACCATCAGTTCATCGAGCCGGTGGTCGGCGCGAGCGGCGAACGGCTGAGCGGTGCTCAAGAGGGGCAACCGAGATGGCGCGACAGATGAAAGGTCCTGCAACCGAGTTGATCCACGTCGGCGAGTCCGGCCTGGGGGTGCCCGTGCCGCTTACGACGCCGATCTACGAGACCACGACGTTCGTGTTCGAGAGCGCGCAAGAGGTGCTGGACTATAACGAGGGGCGCTCGAACAAGTACCTCTACTCGCGATACGCCAACCCGACGCTCGTCAGCGTCGAGCGCAAGCTTGCGGTGCTCGACCACGCGGAGTCGGCGCTCGTGTTCTCGTCCGGGATGGGCGCGACGGCGACCATTCTGATGGCCCACTTGAAGGCGGGCGACGAAGTCGTCTGCAGCGCCGCGGTGTACGGCGGCACACTGCATCTGCTGGACGACCTGCTCGTCAGGTACGGCATTCGACCGCGCTTCGTCTCGCTCGCGGAGCTGGCCGATCCCGATCGGGTGCTCACCGAGTCGACGAGGCTCTTGTGGTTCGAGTCGCCCGTCAATCCCACGATGCGCTGTGTGGACGTGCGGCGAGTGGCAGACGCGTGCCGCACGAGGGGCGTCGTCTCGGTCTTCGACAACACGTTTGCCAGTCCGATCAACCAGCAGCCGCTCGCGCTGGGGGTCGATCTGGCGATGCAGAGCGCGACCAAGTACCTCAATGGTCACAGCGACGTCACCGGCGGCTGCGTGACCGGCGCGGCGGCGCTCGTTCGGTCGGTTGAGATGACGCGGCGGTTGCTCGGAACGGTCATGGACCCGCAGGCCGCCTATGCCCTTGGGCGCGGCTTGAAGACGCTGCCGCTTCGAATTGCGCGGCACAACGCGAACGCGCAAGCAGTCGCCGAGTTCCTCGCGCAGGATCGCCGCGTGAGCACGGTCTGCTATCCGGGGCTGCCCTCGGACCAGGACCACCAGATCGCCACGCGGCAGATGAGCGGATTCGGTGGCATGGTCACCTTCGATCTCGACGAGCGATACGAGCGGGC
>Ga0156016_104_pt5 | contig 20721 bp, 19 predicted proteins | sample RifCSPlowO2_02_FD_107670 | JGI IMG/M metagenome (GOLD analysis project Ga0156016, IMG submission 107670) | Acidobacteria bacterium RIFCSPLOWO2_02_FULL_64_15 | reverse complement strand
CCCTCAAGGTTGAGATCGAACACGCCCAGCGCGCGGGCGACTACACCAAGGCGTCCGAGCTGCAGTACGGGCGCGCGCCTCAGCTCGACAAGCACATTCGCGACGAAGTGGCGCGGATGGCCGAGCTGCAGAAGGGCCAGCGGATGCTGAAGGAAGAGGTGGACGAGGAAGACATCGCGGAGGTCGTGAGCAAGTGGACGCGCATCCCCGTGAGCCGGCTGATTGAAGGCGAGGTCCAGAAACTCCTCCACATGGAGGAGCGGCTGCACCACCGCGTGATCGCCCAAGACGAGGCCATCAATGCCGTGTCAAACGCCATCCGGCGCGCGCGGGCGGGCCTGCAGGACCCCAACCGGCCGCTCGGCAGCTTCATGTTCCTCGGCCCGACCGGCGTCGGCAAGACCGAGCTCGGCCGGGCGCTCGCCGAGTTCCTGTTCGACGACGAGCAGGCCATGGTGCGGATCGACATGTCGGAGTATCAGGAGAAGCACACCGTCTCGCGCATGATTGGCGCGCCGCCCGGCTACATCGGCTACGAAGAGGCCGGGCAGCTCACCGAGGCGGTTCGGCGGCGTCCGTACGCGGTGGTGCTCCTCGATGAGATCGAAAAGGCGCATCCGGAAGTACTCAACGTCCTCCTCCAGTTGCTCGATGACGGGCGGCTCACCGATGGCAAGGGGCGCACGGTCGACTTCAAGAACACCGTCGTCATCATGACGTCGAATCTCGGAAGCCAGTTCATCGCCGCGTCCGCAGTCGAGGATTCGGAGCGCGCCGGCGGCGCACATCCTGCGATCGCCGAGCGGACGAGGCGGGAAGTCATGGACGCGCTGCGGGAACACTTTCGACCGGAGTTCGTCAATCGTGTGGACGAGATCATCTTCTTCCATGCGCTCGGCCGCGAGCACATGAAGAAGATCATCGACATCCAGGTCACCGGGCTGATGAAGCGGCTCGAAGATCGCAAGATCCACGTCAGCGTGACGGACGCCGCCAAGGAAGCGCTCGTGCGTGAAGGGTACGATCCGATGTACGGCGCCAGGCCGCTCAAGCGGACGATTCAGCGGCGGGTGCTCGATCCACTTGCGATGAAGGTCCTCGAGGGCCAGTTCGTCGAAGGCGATACAATCGCCGTTGATGCGGGCGCGGAGGGACTGGTGTTCGTGAAGCGCGAGACGGTGCAAGCGTAAATGGCCTCAGCGAAGCCGTCTTCCGGCTCCAAACCGCCGAGCGGCGGACGCCGTGGGACACGTCTCCTTGACGCGCGGCCTCCATCCTCACTTTGGTACGGCCTCGCGTTCCTCGTGGTGCTCGGTCTGGCGCAGGCGTACTTCCTGACGCAGACCGGCCAATCGATCCCTTACAGCGAGTTCAAGGTCCTGCTCAAGGACGGTCAGGTCGTCGACGTGACGATCGGCGAGCAGATGATCCACGGCACGCTCAAGCAGCCGGCCGCCAACGATCCCAAGCAACTGAAGCAGTTCATCACGACGCGCGTGGAAGACCCGAAGCTCACCGAAGAGCTCGAGAGCCGTGGTGTCAAGTACACCGGCGAGGTCGCCAGCAGGTGGCTGATGGACCTGATGGGCTGGCTCCTTCCGTTGATCTTCCTGGTGGCGATCTGGGCCTTCCTCTTCCGGCGGATGAGCGGCGCCGAGGGCGGCATCATGTCGTTCGGCCGCAGCCGCGCGAAGATCTATGCCGACGATGAGGTCAAGGTCAAGTTTTCTGACGTCGCCGGCGTGGACGAGGCCGAGGACGAGCTGAGAGAGATCGTCGATTTCCTGAAGAACCCCAAGAAGTACACGAGCCTCGGCGGGCGGATACCAAAGGGCGCATTGCTCGTCGGACCGCCCGGGACTGGCAAGACGCTCCTGGCGCGCGCGGTCGCCGGCGAGGCGCACGTGCCCTTCTTCAGCCTCAGCGGATCGGAGTTCGTCGAGATGTTCGTCGGCGTGGGCGCGGCGCGCATCCGGGATCTCTTTCAGCAAGCCGAAGCCAAAGCACCCTGCATCGTCTTCATCGACGAGCTCGACGCGCTCGGGAAGACGCGCGTCCAGAGCCCGCTCGGCAGTCACGAAGAGCGCGAGCAGACGCTGAACCAGTTGCTGGCGGAAATGGACGGGTTCGACTCGCGCAAGGGCGTGATCATCATGGCCGCGACCAACCGGCCCGAGGTCCTCGACCCTGCTCTGCTCCGCCCCGGCCGCTTCGACCGGCAGGTGCTCGTCGACAAGCCCGACGTCAAAGGGCGCGAGGCGATTCTTCGCATTCACACGAAGGGCGTGAAAACGGCCGCCAACGTGGACGTCAAGGTTGTCGCCGCGCGCACGGCCGGCTTTGCCGGCGCGGATTTGGCGAACCTCGTCAACGAGGCGGCGCTGCTCGCCGCCCGCAACGACAAGACGGAAGTCGAGATGCGCGATTTCGAGTCGGCGATCGACCGTCTCGTCGCCGGCCTCGAGAAGAAGCGCGTGATGAGCACCAAGGAGCGCGAGATCGTCGCGTACCACGAGTCGGGGCACGCGATTGTGGCGAGCGTGCTGCCGGGCCTCGATCCGGTGCACAAGATCTCGATCGTGCAGCGTGGATTTGGTGCGCTCGGGTACACGTTGCAGCTGCCGCTGGAAGATCGCTACTTGATGACGAAGGGTGACCTGCTTAGCCAGCTCGCGGTGCTGCTGGGTGGACGGACCGCCGAGGAGATTGCGCTCGGCGACATCTCGACCGGCGCCCAGAACGATCTCCAACGTGCGACCGACATCGCGCGGGCGATGGTGACCGAGTTCGGCATGAGCGAGTCGCTCGGCGCCATCAACTACGACGGGCACAAGCGGGCGCGATTCCTCGATATCCCGATTCCTCAGGAGCGTGGGCTGTACGGCGAGGAGACCGCGCAGAAGATTGATGCCGAGATTAAGCGGATCCTCACCGAGGCGCACGACAAGGCGCGACAGATCCTGACGGACCATCGCGGCAAGCTCGAGACCGTGACGCGCCGCCTGCTTGAAGTCGAAGTGATGGAAGGCGACGAGTTGCGCCAGCTGCTGGGTATCGCATCGACCGCGTCGCCCGCGACCGCCCCTTCCGTATCGGCATGAGTTCTTCGACTGCCGACTGTTCGACTACGTAGCCGGCCCTGCCACGTCCCCGGCCTGAAAGCCGATCTTGCTGTGCGTGCCGTCGCAGAACGGCTTGCTGCCTGAGCTTCCGCACCGGCATAGCGCAACGGGCCGCCTCGCGATCGGATATTCGTTCCCGTTCCAGTCGACCACCTTCACATCATCGCCATCGACCCGGTACGGGCCGTTCTGTCTGACCGTGATGACTGCCATGAATCAACACCCTTCCTGCCATCTTGCAATTCTGCAATTCTGCAATTTCATTATCCTTTTTGCATCGACGCCAGGAAGTCGGCGTTCGACTTGGTCTTCGACATCTTGTCGAGCAGCAGTTCCATCGCCTCGACCGGCGAGAGCGGGGTGAGGATCTTTCGGAGCACCCAGATGCGATTGAGATCCTCGCGGGCGATCAGCAGCTCTTCCTTGCGGGTACCGCTCTTCTGCACATCAATCGATGGGAAGACGCGCTTGTCGGTGAGTTTGCGGTCGAGGTGGATCTCCATGTTGCCCGTGCCCTTGAACTCTTCGAAAATCACATCGTCCATCCGCGACCCGGTGTCGATGAGCGCGGTCGCCATGATGGTGAGCGACCCGCCTTCCTCGATGTTCCGCGCGGCGCCGAAGAAGCGCTTCGGTTTCTGCAGGGCGTTCGAGTCGAGACCGCCCGAGAGCACTTTCCCCGACGAAGGGATGACGGTGTTGTAGGCGCGCGCCAGCCGCGTGATCGAGTCGAGCAAGATCAACACGTCCTTCTTGTGCTCGACGAGCCGCTTGGCCTTTTCGATCACCATCTCGGCGACCTGCACGTGCCGCTGCGCGGGCTCGTCAAAGGTCGACGAGATGACTTCGCCGTCCACCGAGCGCTGCATGTCGGTCACTTCTTCCGGCCGCTCGTCGATGAGCAGCACGATGAGAAACACCTCGGGGTGGTTCTTCGACACCGACTGCGCGATGTTCTGCAAGAGCATCGTCTTGCCGGTGCGCGGGGGTGCGACGATGAGGCCGCGCTGGCCTTTGCCAATCGGGGTCCAGAGATCCATCACCCGGGCCGACAGGTTGTCCTGCGTCGTCTCGAGCGTGATGCGTTCCTGCGGATAGAGTGGCGTCAGGTTCTCGAAGAAAAGCTTTTCGCGAGCCTGCTCGGGCGCCTCGAAGTTCACCGCCTCGACTTTGATCAGCGCAAAGTACCGCTCCCCTTCCTTCGGCGAACGGATCTGCCCGGAGACCGTGTCGCCAGTCTGCAGGTCGAACTTGCGGATCTGCGAAGGTGAGACGTAGATGTCGTCCGGCCCCGGCAGGTAGTTGTAGTCGGGCGCGCGCAGGAACCCGAATCCGTCGGGCAGCACCTCGAGGACGCCTTCCGAGAAGATGAACCCGCTCTGCTCGGTCTGCGCCTTCAGGATCTGAAAGATCAGCTCCTGCTTGCGCATGCCGGTCGCCCCGGCGACGGTCATGTCTTTGGCGATCTGCGTGAGCTTCTGAATGCTCATGTCTTTCAGATCGGTGATGTTGAGACCCTCGCCCGGGCGGCGCGGCGCGGCGGCGGCAGCTTTCGGTTGTTCGGGAGTGGCGGGTTTCGACTGTTCGGGAGAAGTGGCTTCTGCAGTCGGGGTCGTGGCGGCGGCGTCGGGCGTGGGCGATCCATTCACGGTCCGCGCCGGAGCCTGGCGCTTGGAGTTATTGGGCATGAACGCTCTGCTTAAGGAAAGGTTGGGTTGTTGAGGCTGTGTCTGAGGCGGGCGGAGCGCCCGCGAGGAATTACCGACTCTGGGTGAACGGCGGCAGTATATCCTGCAATCCTGCAATCCTGCAATTTCATAATTCGTAAGGGTCTTTGCCAATCGCGATGATGCTGCAGGCGACGATCGGCCGAATCTCGAGCGCCTGCGCACGCGCGATCAGCCGGTCGCTCTCGGCGCCGGGATTGAGCCAGACTTCCGCGATGCCCTTCTGCGCGACCTCTTCGATCACATGCTCCCCTACGTCCGGCGGCACGTAGAACGATGCCATGTCGATCGGTCCGGGAACGTCGAGTACGGACCGATAGGCCTTCAGCCCCTCGATCTCCCGCTCGTGTAGATTGATCGGAATGACGGTGTCCCCGTGTTGACGGAACGCGCGCACGGCCCGGTTCCCGAACTTCGACCGGTCGCTCGATGCGCCGATGACGGCGACAACCTTCGACATCTGGGATGCAACCTCTGATGCCGGGTCCGAAAGGACCCGGCCTACTTACTGACTGTGGCGCGAACTGGCGCGTGTCGGGCCACGAACTTCAACAGACGCGCGCTGCCCTCTCGGAGATTCTCCATCGACGTCGCGTAGGAAATACGGATGAACCCCGGCGCGTCGAAGGCCTCCCCCTGTGTCAGCGCGACCTTCTCTTCCTCGAGCAGCACCTCGGCGAAGGCGGTGGTTGTCGGCAGTCCATCAGGGCTCAGGACGTCGCTGACGTCAATGAACAGGTAGAAGGCGCCGTCCGGCTTGCGGCAGCGCACGCGTGGATCGACTGTTAGCCAGTCGTACAGGTGATCGCGGCGCTTGCGGTACTCGTCGAGCATCGCCTTAACCGGTGCCTGCGACCCGGTGAGCGCTGTCACCACGGCCTTCTGCGTGATCGATGAGGCGTTCGAGGTCGAATGTCCCTGAATGGCGCTCGAGGCCGCGATGACCGGCGAGGGGCCAATGGCCCAGCCGCAGCGCCATCCGGTCATCGCGTAGGCCTTGGAGGCCGACCCGCACAGGACGGTCAGGTCGCGGCACGTACGCGCCGCGACGGCCGGCAGATTGTGCGGTGTCGGGTCGTAGATCAAGTGCTCGTAGCACAGATCGACGACGAGCCAGATGCTTTGGCGCGCGGCAGCTACCGCGATGGCCGCAAACTCCGATTCCGAGATCAACGCGCCCGTCGGGTTGCACGGCGAATTGACGATGATGCCGCGCGTTCGAGGCGTGACGGCGTCGACGAAGGTCCTCGCCCGGATGGCGAAGCCGTCTTCGGGCCTGGTGCGCACGACGATGGGCGTGGCCTCGGCCAGCTTGACCTGCTCGGTGAGGGTCGGCCAGTAGGGAGCGTGCGTGATCACCTCGTCGCCAGGACCAAAGAGCGCCAGTGCCGTGTTGTAGAGCGCCTGCTTCCCCCCGGCCGTGACAATGACTTCCGACTCGGAGTAGTCCACGCCGTAGTCGGCGCGGTAGCGATCGCAGATCGCACGCTTGAGCTCCGCAATGCCGCCGACCGGCGTGTACTTCGAGAAGTTCTGATCGATGGCCGTGTGCGCCGCGGCTTTGATGGGGTCCGGAGTTGGAAAGTCCGGCTCGCCGGCACCGAAATCGATGACGTCGATGCCGGCGCGGCGCATCTTGTCCACACTCGCCGTCACCTTCATCGTCGGCGATCCGGAGATGCGTGTGGTGCGTTCCGCCAATCGGGGCATTATCTAATTGAGACTTTCTCGCGAAGCCGAGCTTCGACGATTTCGGGGACCAGACCGTGCACGCGTCCGCCGAGCGTGAACACTTCCTTGATCAACCGAGAGCTGATGTACGTGTACTGCTCGGCTGGCATCATGAACACGGTTTCGATGTTCGAGTTCAGCCGCCGGTTCATGAGCGCCAGCTGGAATTCGAACTCGAAGTCCGACACCGCACGCAAGCCTCGTACGATGACGTTCGCCTGGCGCCGCTCCATATAATCGACGAGCAAGCCGTCAAACGTGTCGATTTCGACTTTCTGTTGATCCTGGAAGACCGTCCGCGCCATCTCGACGCGCTCGTCGGTCGTAAAGAGCGGCGCCTTCTCGGCGTTGATGAGAATCGCCACGATGATGCGGTCGAAGAGGCGCGCGCCGCGCGCGATGATGTCCACGTGACCGTTGGTCACCGGGTCGAAGGAGCCGGGGTAAACGGCGAGAGTTGACACTTTTTACCTTTTTACTTTTCAGTTTTCACTTCGTAAAATGCCAGTCCGCTGTCGCCCGCTCGCTGCTCGCGCGAGCGAACGAGCCGCCCGGCTGTCGCCGGTCCCGTCGCGCGCCGAGCATGTTCCAGTACGACCATGCCACGTGGCGCAAGGATCTCTCCGGCTGTGGCGAGCACGGGCTCGAACTCAGAGCTCATGGCGTAGGGCGGATCGAGCAGGATAATGTCGAACGGCGTCGTGTCGCCGAGCGACGCGAACGCCCGCACAACATCGGTGCGGATGATAGCATAGCCCTTCGTCACGCCACATCGAGCCAGATTCTCCTCAATCAGCGCCTGCGCTCGTCGATCCTGATCGACAAACGTCACCTCCGACGCACCGCGACTGAGCGCCTCGATGCCGAGTGCGCCTGTCCCCGCATAGCCGTCGAGGACCCGTGCACCTGCGATCCGCGGCGCCAGAACGTTGAAGATCGTCTCGCGCAGCTTGTCGGATGTGGGTCGCAGCCCCTCCCAGTCCGGCGGCTTGAGACGCCGGCCCTTCAGCAGACCAGCGATGACTCGCATGGTGTCATGGTGTCACGACATCTATTATCCAACTTCGATCAACTTGAACCGCGATTCCCAGTTCGCGAGCAGCTTCTTCATTGCGGTCGGGTCGGGGCCGAAGTGCTCGAGCCACTGCGCGGCCTCACGCTGGGCCAGGTCGAGGATCTCGCGGTCCCGTACCAGATCGATGAGCCTGAAGGTCGGCACGCCGGCCTGCCTGGTCCCGAAAAAGTCGCCGGGTCCCCGCAGCACGAGATCGCGTTCGGCAATCTCGAAGCCGTCGGTGGTCTCGGTCAGCGCCTTCAGGCGCTCGCGCGCGTCGCCAGACAACGGCGATTGATACAGCAGCAGGCAGTGCGACTGGTAGGGCCCGCGCCCGACGCGGCCGCGAAGCTGGTGAAGTTGTGAGAGCCCAAACCGCTCGGCGTGCTCGACGATCATGATGCTGGCGTTCGGCACGTCGATCCCCACCTCGACGACCGTTGTCGAGACCAGCACGTGCAGCTCGCCGGCGACAAACGCCTTCATCACACGATCCTTACCCTCCGGCTTCATCCGCCCGTGGAGGAGGCCCACGCGGTGGGCAGGAAACACTTCCTGGGCGAGATGGTCGGCCATTTCCGTGGCCGCTTTCAGGTCGATCTTGTCGGACTCCTCTACGAGGGGATAGACCACGTAGGCCTGCCGACCGTGGTCAAGTTCCCGGCGAACCACGTCGTACACCTCGTCACGGCGCGATTCAGGCGTTGCGAGCGTCTTGACCGGAACTCGGCCCGGCGGCATGTCGCGGATGACCGACACGTCGAGATCCCCGTACACGGTCAAGGCCAGCGTCCGCGGGATCGGTGTCGCCGTCATCACCAGGACGTCGGGATGCAGGCCTTTCTCGCGCAGCGTCGCGCGCTGCAGCACCCCGAAGCGGTGCTGCTCGTCGATCACGACCAGACCGAGCTGATGAAATCGCACGTCGCCCTCGACGAGGGCATGCGTGCCGACAACAAGATGAATCGTCCCGGCTTCGACAAGGGCCAGTTGCTCGCGCCGCGCCGCACCGCCGGTCGCGCCCGTCAAGAGCGCGACGCGAAAACGTGACGGCTGCAGCAGACGGGAGATGTTGATGAAATGCTGCTCGGCCAGAATCTCGGTCGGCGCCATGAAGGCCACCTGGATCCCGTTTTCCATCGCGACGAGTGAGGCCAAGAGCGCGACGATGGTCTTGCCGGCGCCGACGTCGCCCTGCAGTAGGCGGTTCATCGGATACGGCCGCTGCAGGTCGTCGACGATCTCCTTAAGCGCCTGCCGCTGGCCGCCCGTGAGACGGAACGGCAGCACGCCTCGCGCCGATTCCCGGATGCGGTCGTCAACCCGGACCGGCGTCGGCTTCTGCTCCAGAGCGGCCGCCCGCCTCTTTGCCAGCACGCCCACGTGGAACAGAAACGCCTCCTCGACGATCAGGCGCCGCTGGGCGGGCGTTGCGAAACGATTCAGGTCGTCGATCGGCGACTGGGCTGGCGGGAAGTGCGCGCCGAGAAGCGCCTCACGGCGCGATGGCAGCTTGAGGCGCAGCAGAAGCTCGTCGGGAATCGAATCGGGAAGGTCGGCCGGTAGTCGCTGCAGCACATCGTAGACGAGCCTGCGCTGGATTTTCGGCGTGACGGCGCCAGCTCTCTCGTACACCGGCACAATCCGTCCCGTGTGGATGGTCTCCCCTTCCTCCTCCTCGAGGATCTCGTACTGGGGATTGACGAGCTGCAGACCCGCGCTCCCGCGCAGCTCGACCGGACCATAGAACACGACGCGCTGCCCGACGACGAACACGTCGCGCAGGAACGGCTGATTGAGCCAGATGACGCGCAGCGGACCGCTTTGGTCGGCGACGAGCGCCTCGAAAATCTTGAAGCCCGGCCGGCGCGTCGAGCGCAAGCCGCAGCTCAGAATGCGAGCGGCAAGCGATGCGCTCTCGCCGGGCCTGAGCGACGCGATCGGCTGCAGACGGCTGCGATCTTCGTACCGAATGGGAAAACGGTACAGGAGGTCTTCGACGGTGTGGAGCCCGACATGTGCGAAATCAGCGGCGCGGCGGGGACCGACGCCCTTCTGAAACTGCAGCGGCGTCGCCAGGAGCTCGTCCGATGACGGCACCCGACCATTATCGCGTGTCCGCCAGTCGTGCGGCGACCTATGGCTGTGGCCTGGGCCGATTGGCCTGGCGGGCGCGCGTGACGAGCTCGAGCTTGCGGCGCTCCATCAGCTCTTCGAACACGCGGAACTTGGCCTGCTGCCTGACGTCGAGCACTTGATCGATGGCCTCGTACGCCTGCCTGATGTCGGCGTTCGCGCGTGCGTCGGCGTCCTCGAGCGCCCTCATCCGACCCTTGAGCTGCGCCTCGTCGCCCTGCCCATTGTTCACCAGACGATTCAACTCCAGCACGAGGCGAGTATGCTCCTGCAGCGATCTCCGGCGAACGTCCTGAAGCGCTTTGAAGCGCGTGAGGAATTGTGAGTACTTGTCGTCGCTGATGCTCAGCTGCTCCTGCGCCTGCACCAAGGCATAGGCGTCGAACAAGCGCTGGATCTCGGCCGGTGCGACGCCCGCCTCGGCGGGCTGAGCGGCGTCGGGTCCCTGCGGAGGCTGCAGACCCTGTCGCCGGCCCTGCCTCTGCTGCGCCTCGACCGATACGAACCCCGCTACGACGAGGGCCGCAATCACCAGCACCTTCATGAGAGCCTTCATTATAAGACCTCGGCCTTCGCTCTTCGAACTGCGCCTCGGCTCGCCGAAGCGCCGAAGGCGCGGAGGCGGCTATGCGCGCGGCTTGGCCAGTTCTTCCAGCAGCAGACGCTGCAACTCGCGACGTTCGTCGTCGGTGAGCGTGCTGACGACATCGTTGGCGCCGCCGGCATGAGCCGGAGCCGTCAGGCCAGCCTCGCTGGCCGCATCCAGATCTAATTCCGCCGTCAGATCGGCCACCAGTGAGAGCGTCGGATCGTCGCCCGCACCGAGTGGCAGGAGCGACGTCAGGTCGATGACCGATCCGGCCGAGGCCGACTCTGACACCGGCGGCGGGTCCGCGGCGCCTGGAGCCATCACGTAGCTCCCCAGCGCCACAGCCACGGCAATCGTGGCAAAGGCGCCCGCCAGTGGCGCCGCACTCGACCAACCCGACCGGTGCCATTCGCCGAACAATCCATACCGGCCACGCCGGCGCGGGGCGCCCTCGGCCGCCACGGCCTCGCGCACTCGAGCGGAAAAATGATCCCAGAAGAGCGGCGAGGGCTCTGGCGCATCGGCGGCCTCGGCGGCCGACATCGTCGACAGTGTCGACAGGCTCGCGCGCAACTCAGCGAGCTGGCGCTGGCAAGCGCCACAGGTAGAAAGATGCGGCGCGTCGGCCTCGGCGCGCACGCCGTCCGCCAGGTCGATGAGTGCTTCGGGGTCAAGGTGCTTCATGCGCATCACTGCTGGCATCAACGACATCAACTAGAGGGGCTCGTCGCCGAGTCGCTTCTTGAGATTGCCGAGCGCGTGAAAGAAATTGGCCTTCACGGCGCCAACCGAACTGCCGAGCACGCGGGCGATCTCCTGGTGCGACATCTCGTGATACATCCGCAGAACGAGCGTGGCGCGCTGTCGGCGAGGGAGCCGCGCGATCGCGGCGCGCACGCGCGCCCCGCGTTCTGCTCTGAGGACGCGATCTGAGGGCGACTCGCCGCGCCAATCGATGTGCTGCCGCGCCTCGATCGGCTCGCTCGGCGGCGTCTTCACGCTCACACGATTCAGACAGACGTTCACGCCAATCCTGTAGAGCCACGTCGCGAGCGCCGACTGCCCCCGGAAGTTGCGGAGCCCGCGAAACGCCCGCAGGAAGACGTCCTGGGCCAGATCGCTCGCGTCCTCGCGATTGCCCACGAACCGGTAACAGAGCTGGTACACCGAGCGCCGGTGGCGCTCGACAATCAGGTCGAAGGCGCCCGAGCGGCCGTCGAGGCAGGCGGCCACGAGCGCCGCCTCGTCCAGATCGGCGAGCGGCACCTCAGACGCCGGTGTCGACACGGTATTCTGAGGCGCCAGTTCGGCCGCAGGCGTCCGGCGGGCGGTGACGCCAAGCGGTGATGGCCACGTCGCGATGAAGGTCGACGCCAGCAGTGGTGACATCGGCTGTGACTGGTAGTAAGACCACAAACCAATAGCGAAAGTTATAGCAGCATTTGACCTTCGCCTTCCTTTTGCGTACAGTGCTCGTGGTCGGCGACGTCTCACGCCGTGGATTTGGAGGGCTGCAGATGCTTCCGCTCACAAAGAGGCAGCGCGAGATCCTCGATTACCTCAACGAATTCATCACCGCGCACGGGTACGCCCCAAGCCTCGAGGAAATCGGCCGCCGCTTCGGCCTTTCTTCGCTGGCAACCGTGCACAAGCACCTGACGAACTTACAGGAAAAAGGCTTCATTAAGCGGGCGTGGAACCGCAGCCGGTCGGTCGAGATGGTGGCCACGCGCTCGGGCGGCCGCGCCGTCGACCTGCCGCTGCTCGGTTACGTCGCCGCCGGTGCGCCGATCGAGGCCGTGGCGTCGAACGAAACCATCTCCGTGCCCGACCACCTGGCCGGCGCGCGCGACACGTACGTGCTGCGCGTCCGCGGCGATTCGATGATCGACGAGCAGATTCGGGACGGCGACTTCGTGATCGTCGAAGACCGGAAGACGGCCGACAACGGTGAAATGGTCATCGCCCTGCTCCGCGGGTCCGATGTCACACTCAAGAAGTTCTACCGCGATTCGGGTGGCAAGATTCGACTGCAGCCCGCCAATGTCACCATGCAGCCGACCTTGGTCGACGCCGATCAGGTGCAGATCCAGGGCGTCGTCGTCGGCGTCATGCGGAAATACTGAGCAACCTCAAATCTCAAGTGTCAAGTCTGCAGGCTGCCAGACGCGCACGCGTCGCACTTGAGACTTGAGGATTGAGGATTGAGACTTCGCTTGATCGCAGTAGACTTGAGCATGGCCGACCAACCCAGACAGATCAACTTCACCATCACCCCAGACGACGATTCGACTTCGCCGCGCACGTACGCCAACTTCTGTTCCATTGCGCATACGCCGTTCGACTTCACGCTGACCTTCTGCGAGGTGATGCCGCTCACCGAAAAGGAGATCAAAGAAGCGGCGGCCGATCACGTCGTCCGCGCGCCCGTCCGCTCCAAGATCGTCGTGCCGGTGCAGTTTGTCCCGAACCTCATCGCGGCCATGCAGGAGCACTGGCGCGTGTACTCCGAGTCCTACAGCAACGTCGGCTGGAACAAAGACGCCGGGCCGGTTCATTAGTCCGGCTGAAGCCGGACACTACGACAGCCCTCGGACGTAGCCCGCGGATGTAGTGTCCGGCTTCAGCCGGACCTGACTCAATGAAGACGCCCGCCGACGTCCGGCGCATTCTCGACGCGCTCGAAGGCCAGCACCCCGATGCGGACACCGAGCTGCGCTATACGAACGCGTTCGAGCTGCTCGTGGCTACCATGTTGTCCGCACAGTCGACCGACCAGCGGGTCAATATGGTCACACCGGTGTTCTTCAGTCGGTATCCGGATGCGCGCGCGCTCTCCAGTGCCAAGCCCGCCGAGGTCGAGCCCTTGATTTACTCAACCGGATTTTTTCGCGCGAAATCGAAGGCGCTTGTCGGCATGGCCCACGCGCTCGTGAGCGAGCACGGCGGCGGCGTGCCGCCGGACCTTGACGCGCTCGTCAAGCTGCCAGGCGTCGGCCGCAAGACGGCCAACGTCGTGCTGGGGCACGCGCTTGGCGTGCCCGGGCTGCCGGTCGACCGCCACGTGCTGCGCGTGGCGAACCGCATCGGTCTGGCGGAATCCGGCAGTCCCGAAGGTGTTGAAGCGCAGCTGTGCGGCGCGCTGCCGAAGGCGCGCTGGACGCGGGCCTCCGACACGCTGATCCTGCACGGGCGCCGCATCTGCAGGCCCAAGCCGCTGTGCGACCGGTGCGCGGCGCAGGACGAGTGTGAGTACTATCGAGCGGGCGCCCTCAGAGGCCCGGGGAACGTCCGAGGGAAGAGACTCCCAGGAACGGGCCCAAAGGGAAGGGGTCCCCGGAATAAGAATGACCCGAGCCACATTCGAAAGCCTCGTCGCTGACGCGCTCGCGTCAATTCCGCGCCGGTTTCGCGACGCGATGCAGAATATCGCCATCGTGGTGCAGGACGAACCGTCGACCGATCTGCTCGAGGAGATGGAAATCGAGTCGCCCGACACGCTGTTCGGTCTCTACCACGGCACCCCCCTGACCGAGCGGTCCTGGGGCTACGGCAACGCGATGCCGGATCAGATCTTGATCTTCCAGGGACCTCATGAGCGCGAGGCCCAGGACGAGGAAGATCTCGTGGTCGCCATAGGCGAGACCCTCATCCACGAGATCGGCCACTACTTTGGCCTCAGCGAGGAAGAGATCGAAGAGATCGAGGAGAACTATTGGCGCAAGCACGGTTCGTAGGTGCGTGCCTGCCATGATCCGGAAGCGCTTTGGGCAGCACTTCCTCGAACCGGCGTGGGTGACCAAAGTCGTCCGCGCCATCGAGCCGCAGGCCGACGAGTGCTTCTTCGAGATTGGGTCTGGGCGTGGAGCGCTCACCGGCCCGCTGGCCGCACGCGCCAGGTCGGTCGTGGCGTTCGAGATCGACCGCGATCTGGCGGCAATGCTCAACGCGCGTGCGCCGGCCAATGTCACGGTAGTCGAAGGCGATTTTCTGGAGTCGCGCTGGATGCTCGATCACCCGCCGGCGACACCGGTTCGTGTCGCCGGCAACCTTCCCTACAATGTCGCGTCGGCAATCCTCTTCAAGCTCGTCGACCTATACTCCGGCGGCTGCCGCCTCGCCGACGCGACGGTCATGCTTCAACGTGAGGTCGCTCGGCGGCTGGTCGCCCACCCAGGGAGCCGTACCTACGGCGTGCTGACGGTGCTCATCGGCCACTCGGCCGAGGCCACCGAGCTTCTGTCGCTTCCGCCAGGCGCGTTTCGTCCGGTCCCCAAGGTGCACTCGAGCCTCGTGAGGCTCAGGTTTCACGCGCCGGATCCGCCCGTGCGGGATGCAGCGTGTTTCCGCGCAATCGTCGAGAGCGTCTTCACACGGCGGCGAAAGACGCTGGCCAATGCGCTCTTGGCCTACTCCGGATCCAGGCGGCTGGCCCCGCGCGAGGCCCTCAGCAGAGCCGGACTGAACGGGCGGCAGCGGCCCGAGACGCTGACCATCGCCGAACTCGCATCGCTCTCGGATGTCTACGCCCAAGCTGTGCTATAGTTTGGCGTCTATCTTGTTCACCCGTAGCCGTTTGTCCGCCTGAAGGCGGACACTACGGGGGACCTGTAGTGTCCGGCTTTAGCCGGACGTTTCGTCATCCCGCCTTCTGTATTTCAGGCGCTCCCAGCCGCCTGATCGAGTCGCGAGATTGCGGCTCCCACGTCGAACGCACTCCACCCGGAGTGTCCTTTGGCGGTGGCTCGGGTCATCGCGATCAACATGCTCGAAATTGTGGCCCTCGGCGGACTGGGCGAGTTCGGCATGAACATGCTGGCGCTCACCTGGGGCGAGACGACCATTGTCGTTGACGCCGGCGTCATGTTCCCCGATCCCGAGCTGCTGGGCGTGGATCGGATCATTCCCGATTTCACGTACTTGGAGCAGCAGGGGCGCGTGGCGGCCCTCATCCTGACGCACGGCCATGAAGATCACATCGGTGCGGTGCCGCACGTGCTGCCCTACGTCGACGGCCCGGTCTACGGAACGGCCATGACGCTCGCGCTCGTCGAGTTGAAACTCGTGGAACACGGCCTCGACAAGCGGCAGCTGGTGGCCGTGGGGCCACGCGATCGCGTCACTGTCGGGCCGTTCGAGGTCGAGTTCATTCGCGTCACCCACAGCATTCCGGACTGCGTGGCGCTCGCCATTCACACGCCTGTTGGCGTCGTCGTGCACACGGGCGACTTCAAGATCGATCAAACGCCCATTGACGGCGAGCACTTCGACCTCCATCGCTTCGCCGAGCTGGGCGCCGCCGGGGTCTTGGCGCTCTTTGCCGACAGCACGAACATCGATCGCCGCGGCTTCACCGGATCGGAGCGCGAGGTCGTCGAGGCGTTCGAAGAGATCTTCACCAGCACGACCGGCCGGCTGCTCGTCGCGGCGTTCTCGTCCAGCATCTACCGGATGCAGATCCTCGTCGATCTGGCGGCACAGTTCGACCGCAAAGTCGCCTTCATCGGGCGCGGCATGATCAGAAACTCGGAGATTGCCCAGCGGCTGGGGTATCTCCGCGTGCCGGCTGGCATTCAGATTCGAGACTCCGACGTGCCCACGTACCCGGCGCAGGACGTCCTCTGTCTGACGACCGGATCGCAGGGCGAACCGCTCTCGGCGCTGTCGCGGATCGCCATCGACGATCATCGCTTCGTCAAGGTCGGCCCCGACGATACGGTAGTGCTCTCGGCCCGCGCGATCCCCGGCAACGAGAAGGCCATCGGCCGCGTGATGAACCATCTGGCGCGCCGCGGTGCGGAGGTCGTCTACGAAGGCATCAAACACGTGCATGTCTCGGGGCATGGCAGCGAGGAGGAGCTGAAGCTGGTGCTCTCGCTCGTGCGGCCGAGGTTTTTCGTGCCGATACACGGAGAGTACCGGCAGCTGTCGCAGCACGCCCGGATTGCCGAGCGGGTGTTCGCGGGTCGCGATCCGCGCCCCGAGATTCTCCTCGCCGAAGACGGCGACCTGCTGCAGTTTCTGTCTGACGGTGCGCGGATCGCCGGCAAGGTCCCGGTCGGCCGCGTGTTGATTGACGGCACGCTGACCGGCGAGGTGGCTGACGAAGTGCTGCGCGATCGCCGGCATCTGGCCGAAGACGGCCTCGTGGTGCCGGTGGTGGCCATCAACAAGCAGACGGGTGCCCTCGAGGGCGTGCCGGACATCATCACGCGCGGGTTCGTCATGGAAGACCAGACGCTGCTCGCCGACGGCGCCCGCCTGCTCGGCGAGGTGATGGAACAGGCGAGCATCGAGGAACGGACCGATCAGGGGCTGATCAAGGAAAAGCTGCGCGTGGAGCTACGTCGCTTCCTCCGGAAACGCTCGGGGCGCCGGCCGTTCGTGCTGCCCGTCATCATGGAGATCTGACCCGTGGGTGAATCGAAGTTGTCGCACCGGATCCGCGAGTTCATCGGCGTGGCGCTCTTTGGGGCGGCGCTCATTCTGATGATCTCGCTCGTGAGCTACGAGCCGGCCGACCCGGTTTGGTTCTTCAGCACCGGCGCGCACCAGGCGCCCGTGAATTTTGCCGGACGTATCGGGGCCTTTCTCGCCGAGCTCTCGTTTCAGCTGTTCGGCTACGCGTCGTACGTGATCCCGGCGATCCTTGTGGTGATTGGGTGGCAGGCATTCTGGTGCCGCCCGGTGGATGCCGCGGGAACGAAGGCGGCGGGTGCGACGCTTTTCTTCGCCTGCCTCAGCGCGCTATTGAGCCTTGTCTTCAACACGCTCGACGTCTCGGGACGACCCTTTCGCGCCGGCGGGTACGGGGGCGAGTGGCTGGCCCAGGCGCTGTCGGAATATCTGAATCGCACCGGATCGGCGATCGTCATCCTGACGGTGGCGATCCTCGCGATCATCATGTCGTCGCAGCTTTCATTCGGGCGGCTGTTTGCGGCCCTGAGCGCCGGGACGGTCGACCTCGCCCGGCGCACCCTCGCCGGGGTTCGCGAGTGGTGGGAAGAGCGCGGGCGCGAACGAGCACGGCGGAAGGTCATTGCCAAGCACACCGACCACGCCATGCGCGACGCCAAGCCGCCGTTGCCGGTTGCGGCCGCCGATACGGCGCTCGCGAAAGCCGCGAGGAAGCGCGACGTGCCGCCTGGAGAAATCGTCGTGCAGGTGCCCGTTTCGGCGCCCGTATTCGGAGGCGTACGATCGGTTGCACCCGCCAGACCGCCCAAGGTCAGCAGGCCGACCGCTCCCCTGCCTCTGCCCGATCCAGACCCGGTGTCCAAGGCGCCGGCCGAACGCCGCAAGGGCGATTACGCCCTGCCGCCGCTGGCACTGCTCGACGCTCCGAAGTCTGAGCGGAAGATCGACGAACGTGAGCTGATGGATGGCGCGCGGCTTCTTGAAGAAAAGTGCCGTGAGTTCTCTGTCGAAGGCAGCGTCGTGCAGATTCATCCAGGTCCCGTGGTCACGACCTTCGAGTTCAAGCCCGACGCCGGCGTGAAGTACTCGAAGATCACGGGTCTGGCCGACGATCTGTGCCTGGCCCTACAGGCCGAGTCGGTTCTCATCGACAGGATCCCTGGCAAGTCGACCGTCGGCATCCAGATTCCCAACCAGAATCGCGAGCAGATTTCCCTGCGCGAACTCCTCGAATCAGAGGTTTACCGCCGATCCAGCTCCAAGCTGACGATCGCGCTCGGCAAGACGATTCACGGCGAGCCCTACGTCGCAGACCTGACGACGATGCCGCATCTGCTGATTGCGGGATCGACGGGCGCCGGCAAGTCGGTCGGCATCAACGGCATGCTCACCAGCATCCTCTACCGCGCCACCCCCGACGACGTGCGGATGATCATGATCGATCCCAAGCGGCTCGAGCTCGGCATGTACGACGACATCCCGCACCTCATGACGCCGGTCGTCGTCGATCCCAAGCAGGCGGCGAACGCACTCCGCTGGGCGGTGCGCGAGATGGAGGAACGGTACAAATCGCTTGCCGCCGAAGGCGTTCGCAACATCGAGCAGTACAACCGCAACATCCGGCAGGCCGCCGCCGAACGTCGCGGGCCGCCGGAGGGCGACGAGGTCAGGCCGCTGCCCTTCATCGTGGTCGTCATCGACGAGCTGGCCGATCTGATGATGGTGGCGAGCAACGAGGTTGAGGAATCCATCGCACGGCTGGCGCAAATGGCGCGAGCCGTCGGCATCCATCTCATTCTCGCGACGCAGCGGCCGTCGGTCGACGTCATCACGGGCCTCATCAAGGCCAATCTGCCGTCGCGGATTTCCTTTCGCGTCGCCTCGAAAATCGACTCGCGGACGATTCTTGACGGCAACGGCGCCGAGCAGCTCCTCGGCAAGGGCGACATGCTGTTTCTGCCCCCGGCCTCGTCTCGATTCATTCGCCTTCATGGACCGTACATCTCCGAGCAGGAGAGCGCGCGTCTGGCGAGCTATCTGCGCAAGCAGGGCAAGCCCACCTACGACGAGTCGATCACGGCCGAAGAGAAGACAGCGGCCGACGCCATCGAGATGGACAAGGACGATCTCTACGACGACGCCGCGCACATCGTCGTGCAGAGCGGACAGGCGTCGATTTCGTACCTGCAGCGGCGGTTGCGTATCGGGTTCAGCCGGGCCGCACGCCTGGTGGACATGATGGAGATGGAGGGGCTCGTGTCGCCAGCCGCCGGCGGCAAGGCGCGCGAGGTGCTCGTCGACAAGGGCTACTTCGAAGAAGTCGATGCACAGTTGAGATGATGGGAAGAGGCACCATCGCGCTCGTGGCTGTCGCACTCGTCGCTTCGTCGGTCGTGGCGGCCCAGACTGCGCAGCAGCTGTACGGCGCAGCGCTCGCGCGCGAGCGGACCGTTCGCGCCACGCTCTCGGCTCCTGGCGCCACAGTCGCGGTGCTCAAGGACGTGCGAGCGCTGATCGCGGCGTACGAGGCGATCGTGAAACAGCATCCGGCGAGCGGCTACAGCGACAATGCGCTGTGGCAGGCGGGCTGTCTCGCCCTCGACACGTTCGTTCGCTTCGGACAGGCCCAGGACAAGACCACCAGCATCCGGCTGTTGCGCGCGCTTCGGTCGACCTACCCGACCAGCTCGCTCGTCAAGCAGGTGCCCCAACGGCTCGCCCGACTCGAACCGCCGGCTCCTGGAGTGCCGTCACCGGGGGTCGCGACGATCAAGGCCATCCGCCGGACGGTCCTTCCCGACGCCGTCCGTATCACGATCGAGACCGATCGCGAGGTGTCGTTCCGCGACGACCGGCTTGCCCATCCGGCGCGCGTATTCGTCGATCTCAAGCCGACGCGCCCGGCGCCGTCGCTCGACGATCGGACGCTTCGCTTCGAAGGAGACGCCGACGTCGTCCGGCAGATTCGGATCGGGCGTCACCCGAACAACATGACGCGCGTCGTGCTCGATGCGATGGGCGTGTCGGCGTGCAGCGTGTATCCCGTTTACGATCCGTACCGCCTCGTCATCGATTGCCTTCGCGCCGAGACGCGCGCGCCGCTCGCGACACGCCAGCTAGCGCCCCTCGTTAGCCAGACGGCGCCTTCCGTGTCTGCGCGGGGGGCGACCGCGATCGCCGATGCGCTCGCGGCGTCAAGAGCACAACCGGCTTCAGATGTCAGGTTGAGACCGAGCAGTACCCCGGCCCGGCCGGCTCCGATCCCCACGAAGGCGCCAAACGGCGGCGGAATGTCCGTCGCGCGCCAGTTGGGGCTTGGCGTGTCACGCATCGTCATCGATCCTGGCCACGGCGGCCACGATCCGGGCGCGCAGGGCAAAGGCATCACCGAAGCGGAGCTCGTGCTCGATGTCGCGCTCCGGCTCGAGAAGCTCCTGCTGAAGTTGCCGGGGACCACGGTGCTCCTCACGCGGCGGACCAATGACTTCATCGGGCTGCAAGAGCGGACGGCGATTGCCAACCGCGAGACCGCCGATCTCTTTCTCTCGATCCACGCCAATGCCAGCTCGAACGTACAGGCGAGCGGCGTCGAAACGTACTTCTTGAATTTCGCGAACAACCTGAACGCCGCCTCGGTCGCCTCTCGCGAGAACACCGCCTCGGGGCAGACGATGGGCGCGCTGACGGACTTCGTCAAGGCGATCGCGCTCAACAATAAACTGGATGAGTCCCAGGACTTTGCCGCAGAGGTACAGCGGTCGTTGGTCCAGCGGCTGCGCGTCTCGAACAAGAGCGTGAAGGACCTCGGCGTGAAGCAGGCGCCGTTTGTCGTGCTGATTGGCGCGGAGATGCCGAGCGTGCTGGCGGAAATCTCCTTCGTCACCAACACCCAGGAGGCACGACTGCTCCGCGGAGCGGCCTACCGGCAGCGCATCGCCGAGGCAC